>Ga0265338_10009460_pt1 | contig 11614 bp, 12 predicted proteins | sample 42126metaG_FD_193579 | JGI IMG/M metagenome (GOLD analysis project Ga0265338, IMG submission 193579) | Rhizosphere microbial communities from Carex aquatilis grown in University of Washington, Seatle, WA, United States - 4-21-26 metaG | ecosystem: Host-associated > Plants > Roots > Rhizosphere... | reverse complement strand
TGCTTACACGACAACATCTCTTGCATAATTGGGTAATATTGGGTAATATTAGGTAAAACTAATAATTAACCAATAAACATGGAAGAAAACCGCTTTAACAAAAGGATAAAGGTCACCTCAGAGATACTTTCCAAGATTGCAAAGATCGATGAATTCAAGGGTCTTTGGAAAGGAAGCATCAATCTAAATCCTCAAATACTTAGGAGGTTGCGTTCAACCGTTGTCATCACTTCAACGGGTGCTTCGACGCGTATCGAAGGTGCTCAGATGACTGACAAGGAGATTGCCAGACTTTTGCGCGGTTTGAAAACTAATCCTCCTAAAAATAGAGATGAACAGGAAGTAGCCGGTTACGCTGATTTGATCGGCAGAATTTTCGATCATTATAAAGATCTCAAACTCACTGAGAACAATATTCTGCATTTCCACAGCATATTGCTGCATTACTCCGCCAAGGACCAGGCTCATAAAGGAAAGTACAAAGCTGGTGAAAATGCCGTCGAGGCTGTCAATGAAAAAGGTGAGAGAGCGGTTGTATTTCGTGCCACGCCCCCATATCTTGTAAAGCCGGAAATAGAAGCGGCAATTGATTGGGCCTCAAAGGAACTGGATACAAAGAATCTGCATCCAGTTCTCATCATTGCCAATTTTATTTTTGAATTTTTGGCCATACATCCATTCAGTGATGGAAATGGTCGCCTTTCACGCGCTCTCACCAATCTACTTTTGCTACGGTCTGATTACGCCTATACGCCATACGTGTCGCTTGATGAAATTATCGAAGATACGAAAGCCGAGTACTACATGGCACTGCATCAGACGCAGAATAAGCACAAAACAGACCACGAAGATATTACTCCGTGGGTTAATTACCTGCTTGATTCTTTGACTACCCATGCTCACAAGGCCCGGAAGCTCATGGAAGGTGAACAACCGGAAAAGCTCTTATCAGAAAGCCAGGAAAGAATACTCGGCCTATTTAAGGTTGAAGAAACTTTGAGCGTATCTGATATTACGGAAAAAATTAAAAATATCGGTAGAGAGAGCGTCAAGAAAAATCTAGCGCGATTAGTTGAGTTGCGTTTGCTTGAACTTGTTGGTCAAGGTAGGGGGGCAAGATATAGGAAGATTTCTCAGTAGTCCTGAATTGTAGCAGGCACGCAGTATTATGTCTGATAATGAGAAAATTGAGTTATTCATGTCGCTATTTCAGGGAAGGTCTGATGTTTATGCTCGACGCTGGGAAAAAGACGGTCGCTCCGGATACACGCCCGCTTATGAATTCAACTGGACGGAAGAAATTCTGTGCGGCCTTTTGTATATGGGGTATACTGGATGCGTGGAAATTAAATCAACACTCACAAATCACGCAGGGCAGGTTCTCGAAGTTGCGTATCATGATATGGAACAGGAAAGCGACCTCGGAGATAGAAAAGTTCAGGGTGTTCACGCGTATTGCTTCTGCAAGGATAAACTTGTTGTGGTCTATGCGGCAAACAAGGGGTATTGGACTCCGCCGGGTGGTGGCGTTGAAAAGGATGAGGAGGTTCGTGCGGCTGTTCGCAGAGAAGTTAAGGAAGAGACAAATATGAATGTAGTTTGTCAGCGCTTCATCGGTTTTCAAGATATCAAAGAACCGCAAGGAATAGTCACTCAGACACGGTCAGTTTGCATGGTTGAGCCTTATGGTCCATTTGTGACTGATCCTGATGGAGATATAACAGAAATTAAGCTTATTGATCCAAAGGACTACAAGCAGTATTTCGATTGGGGAGAAATTGGTGACCGCCTTATGGATCGAGCTCTACAAATCAAGGCACAAATGGATCTGGAGTTGAATTATGTCCGATAAATTCTGGGTGGTCAGCAAAAAGTTGAAATTTCGCATTTTCTTGCTCAATTCACAGCCACCTTTTCATCCCTCTGAAACTGCTGAATAAGCCTTATTTTTTATCGTATTCCGCACAAATATTCGTGGTCACAAAGCACCGTCATAAATGCATACCTGTCGTGACCCAGCCATATTTTTCTCTAGATTACCCTTATTTTAAGGGCTGTTTTCAGTTCTAACGACAGATATTGACTTATGTAGGCATTTAGTGCTATAATTCAGTAGGAAAATTGAGTCATTGAGAACGGTTAAGTCTAGCTCCAAAAAGGCAGAAACTTGTCTTTTCAGAACTAGATTTAATCAACAAACCAAACAAAGAAAGACAGTTTATGAAAATAATCGTAAGTAAAAATGAGAGCGGCAAGTATATTGCCTACTACGAGGGAGACTATGACGAAGACACCCGAAGCGGTCGTTGCTTCGAAGGTGATACCTCATTCGAGGCGGTGGGCAAGGCTGTGTGTGAGTACGGTTACGTTCAGTACACATCCAAGACGAGAGCCTAATCGAAACCAAAGGCTTTGAAGATATGCCTATAACTCCACCTCAGACAATCCGGTCTGGGGTTTACCGTTTATGTAGCGTATTCAAGGGTGGGGTAAAAAATAGGAATATAAATACTTGCATCGTTTCTCCTCTCAAAAATGATACAAACATCCTCTACGACGGCACCCTACAAAAGCAAGTTCATATTGCCTGTGGTATCATTTATTCATGTCTTGGTTTTTCATAGCACTTGGCGCTCCGGCGCTGTGGGGAGCAGTCAATCATGTAGATAAGTATATAATCACTCGATATTTCAAAAGTGACCGAGGTGTCGGCTCTTTGGTTATCTTCACATCTTTGAGCGGTATCATAATGGCAATATTGATCGTCATATTTGCACCACATTCTCTCGGCCTTGAAATAATTCCAGCAATAGTGATAGCTGTTAACGGAGCAATTCTCGTGGCATCATTCATACCGTATATGTATGCCATAGAACATGAAGAAGCTTCATTCGTGACGGCACTATTTCAAATGATTCCAGTCTTTGTCTATATTCTGGCCTTAATCTTTCTCAATGAACAGTTAAGCACCTCCCAAATATTATCCTCAGCTTTGGTAGTAGTAGGTGCGACCATCATATCTCTTGATCTGACCCATACTATTCGTTTCAAAGCCAAGCCATTTTGGTTGATGATGCTTTCTTCTTTCATGTTGGCGGTAAATGCACTCATTTTCAAGGTTATTGCACTCGATGCAAACTTCTGGGGAACCGCCTTCTGGGAATATGTTGGTGGTGGTATTTTTGGCATAGTACTCTTGTCGTTGATGCCTTTGTACAGGCGACAATTTATCGCCACTGTTAAATTAAGTGGGGCAAAAGTTGTCTCCGTGAACTTGGTGGCTGAAATGATGAATATAGTCGCCAAGCTTCTGGCTAATTTTGCTAGTCTGTTGGCACCGCTTGCTTTGGTCTGGGTGGTCAATGGATTCCAGCCAGCCCTTGTCTTCGTATATGGCATCATATTGACGCTGTTCATTCCGAAATGGGGAAAGGAGAATTTGTCCAGAAAAGTCGTACTACAAAAGATCTCGGCCATGGTGGTTATATTTGTTGGGGTTGTGCTGCTTTTGAAGAGGTCGTAATTTCTGTTTGTCGGGTCATTTTTTTACTTATGGCCAGTCGAATATAACAATTTTTATACCACACAAGTTCTAAATCTATCCACCAGTCGACCCACGATCAGAATATCAACATCGTGCAAAGATTTTTCGGTTACGATCTGATAAAATGTATCACATGTATTCATGGTGCAAATATCTCGTGGAATATAATGGCAACCTCGTACCAAAGTGTAATTTCTGGTATTTGACCCAGGGTTTGCCGCCGCTAGTGACAATTTGTCTTGGCATAGTATTGGCAAGTGGAACCTTAATTCTTGGATGGATATTTTTGAAGCTGTCATATAAGAAAATTCATAATCATCGAAATCAAATGACATGGAAACAAGTCAGATTTGTTTCTTGTAGTATTTTTTTGGGTGTATTTTTCGCGAGTGTGTCTCTATATTTTTTATATCAACTCATTTTATTCATGTTTGCCTGAGGAAACGAGTTCGTAAAAAACTCGGAATGTATCGACGAATGTTGCTATACTCCCTCCATGAACTATTGGTTGGTCAAATCTGAAGGGGATTGTTACTCCATCGACGATCTCATGAATGATACGAAGAAACATGGGTCTACGGAATGGTCGGGTGTGCGCAATTTCCAGGCGCGAAATTATTTGAGAGACATGAAGAAAGGGGATTTGGTTCTTTTCTATCAGTCGAACGGCAGGCCGGCGGCACCAAACGGAGTCTATGGCGTAGCACAGGTCGTGAATGAATGGCATATCGACGAAACAGCTTTGGACCCTGCGGATGAGCATTTCGATCCCAAAGCCGTTGAATACAAAAAAGCCGGTAAAGATCCGTTATGGGTCGCACCAGATCTGGCTTTTGTGGAGAAATTCGATAAGCCGATGACTTTGGAAGAAATAAAACGCTCGCCAGAATTCGTCGGAATCTTGGTGGCACAAAGAGTCCAGAGACTATCGGTCATGCCAATTTCTGAAAAGCATTTTAGACGCATCCGGAGGATGTAAAGTAGTTCTTTGTGGTAGACTACCCATGTGAACAAAGCCAACGTGGTAATTGCCGTGGTAGTCATCATTCTCATCATCATCGGTGCGGAGGTTGTGATGCATAACCGGGGGAATACAACGAGCAGTAGTGCCCCGAGCCAGGATCAAATCACTGCCGCCAACGAATGTATACTCATGTGTCAGACGGCTTTTGACGCATCAGACACCGGAGGAAATTCGCGAGAACAAGCCTGTCAAAACACCTGCAATACGAGTGCCGGCTTGGCGACGTCAACGATGGTGAAATGAGTTTCGTCCTAACTAGATTTGTACCTGTTATATTTCCATTTGGGCTATAATCTCAATTTAAGCACTCTTATAACAACTATTTACAAAGTTGTAAGATCATGCTAAATTGTACAGCGGAATCTTAGATAACCAAAACAAAAAGGATGTTATATGGATTTACAGGAAGCTGTGCAAAGGAAACAAGCTGAAATTCAAAAAGATCTCGATATCTGGGTAAAAGATTGCGGACATTTTCACATCGGACAAGCACTCAAGCTTACGCTGTCTATTATTACAGTGCCAAGAGTTGTGGCCGATACTCCAATTGAGGAGGCATTCTTGCGGGAGACAAGATATTACCGTTACGTAAGTACCGCCCTTTCTGAAAACGACTGGGAATTGCTTCTTGGGAGTTCTATACCCAACCGTTGTAAAAGGTCAATTTCTCACTTGAGATTTGTTGGCAACGTCCCGACTCCCGAGAATGATCTGCAGACCCACTTCAATGAGACGACGATTAATAAGTTACTTCGTGCACAACGTCTCAAATTTCGGATCGAACGAGTTTCGTTCGATCCCGAAAAAGGACGTTACGTGCAGCTTTTCAAGGTTGAGCCAAAAGGTGATGTCGAGGGTTTTCTCGAAAAAAACTGGGTGTAATTGCCCCCACCTAACGTCAAGTTCATACCTCACAAACCCGACTTCGAAAGAGACGGGTTTTGTTATTTTCGACGTGCGATTTTTATCGCATACTCAAAAGAAGAGTAAAACCGAGGAATATGGATCATTGCATCATCATTCCTCGGAAACAATCTTCAAATTCTATCTGCGGTACGTGCCTTTACAGAAGCGCTCAATAATCGGGCTATCTATGGTGATAATTCTAAGGATTTAAGTGGTGATGTACAAGAAAGATTGATGCAAATTTTACGAAAGGCGGCAGAGCGGATTAGTTTGAGTCTGTGAGGATTGATACCACAAATAATGCCGAACAAGTTAAAGATTGGACAAGTAAATTTGGGTAGTAGTCTTTTTAAGGTATAGCACGGTCAAAGACCAGATAAAGATCGGGAGTATAAATGCTCGCATTGTTTCTTCCCTCAAACTCATCTCTAACCTCTTACGAAGTCGTTTTTATTGCCTTGATATCTTCGAGAATTTCCTCCCCATGGTGTGCCGGATCAACCTTGGGATACGATTTCACAATCGTGCCGTCCGGGCCGATCAGATACGAAATGCGTTTACCAAATATACTGCCGTCGGCTCCATATGCCTTGATGGTTTCCTTTTTCGGATCAGACAGGAGCGTGAAGGGAAGCTGGTATTTTTCCTCGAATTTTTTGTGACTTTCCACCGAGTCGGCGCTCACGCCAAACACCTTCACGCTACTGCTTTCGAAATCCGTGTACATATCGCGGATGACACAGGCTTCCTTGGTACACCCGGGAGTGTCATCCTTCGGGTAAAAATAGATCAGCACGTAGGTGCCGCGATGATATGCTAAAGTGTGTTCCTTGCCGTTTTGGTCAAGCAAGTTAAAATCGGGGGCGATTGTTTTTGTATCGAGCATAGGTAAAGTATACCATCCAGACAGGTTGCCGAAAGGTGTATGTAGGAACATAATGGGTGGAGGTAATTTACCAGCTTAATTCCTACTCATATGCACACGCTCACTACATTCTTTATCGGCGTTGCCATTGCTCTGGTTATTGTGCTTTGTCTCACATATTTCGTCAAAGGCGGGACTCGCTTCAATAGTAGTCTGATATTTGTCGCCGGCTTTATTATCGGAATGCTCACCTTGTATATTAAGGTCAAGTTACTCGGTTTTTAGTCAGAAAAGGGTAGTTTGGATGGATATTTTTTAAGTTGGCCTACAAGAAACTTCATAACCATAGAAATGAGCTAACGTGGAAACAGAGAAAATTTATTGCCTGTAGTATATTCTTAGGTCTATTTTTCACCACCGTATCTTTGTATTTTATATATCAACTTATTCTATTTATACATATATCGACAACCTAAACGAGATTTTAAGCCGACATCCGATACTCTTGGAATAGATCTGAACTCGCCTGAAGGACTATTGACAAACAAGCTATGTGTAGTATAATGATTATGACTTGTCCTTTCCAACCGAAACAAAAAGGCCTAAAAAGCCGCGTATATAATGAAGAAAAGCATCGTCGGATTATTCGTTTTACTGGTCTCGGTTCTCGCCCATGGGCAGACTGAGCCGTTCCTCTCCATCGAACCGCTGAGTGCGGTTAAGATTAGTTTCCACGGCCAGCCGTGGACAGACTACATCCTCCAGTACACAACATCGCCGGCGAATCTGGTCTGGAGCAACGCAGTGACCATTCATGGCAATGCCACGGGCAACTACGCGCTGACGAATGTCAGTGATGCGCAAACCATGTTCTACCGCACGGTAGCGGGGAACCTATCATCGCGGACCGGATCTGTCTTTGTACGCCTCGCCTCAACGCCAACCAACGATACACCGGTCTATGTCGGTACGACAAACGACGTGGCTGCCTATCAGCTCTTGGCTGCCGGATCCGACATGGCCATGAGGTTCATAGCATTGGACTTCGATTATCGGCTTTGGTTGTATGGCGATAGTATTGCCGTCAAGAATGCGGCGGGGATGATCGTGGCGAAAGCCGCGAACCTTTCCAATGCTGACTTCACGGAAATAAACGTCGGCAGCGATTACCGGTTATTCATGTCGGTCGATGCCTATGTTCTTCACGACGGCCAGATCGAAAACTTCACCGTTAGTGTCGGATTGTTGCCGACGACCAGCCGTGCCTCGGGTGAACTTAGCCTGATCCAGGCTCAGTTTATCTCCGTCGATTCGGCTGGGGTACTGGATAACGAAATCTGGTTGGTGCCGCGGAGCGTATTCTACGTCAATCCCGGCCACTAAAGATCGGATTATTGTATTCGCGATCAGCGCTGCCAAGAGGTGGCGCTGATTTTTTATCCCTTCTTGACCTTCTTCATCTCTCCGCCAACCGTGTCGCTGATATCTTCCTTGATATCTTTCCAATGCGACTTCATACGTGCTGCCAGCGCTTTCAACTCGGTTTTGTCTACATTCTTGAGTTCGGAATATTTCTCCGAAACTTTGTCAATGGCTGTGTCATACGCCTCCTGGCTCAGGTCCTTCAAATTCTCGACTTCGTCCATGACCTCGGCCTTCATCTTGAGCATCCAGCTTTTGACCTGCTTGCGATTTGTGGCGGCCTTGTCGGAACCGTAGAGAAAGTATGCACCAGCCGCGGCGGCCGCCAGGGCGGCGATGCCGATCCCAATACCCATCTTGTGAGAATTATGTATTTCTTTTGTCATATGTGTAATTGTTAACTGTTAATCCCGATCCCTATTCACGAAAAAGTTTCTAAAGAGCTTGAAGGCGATAGTCCAGGTCAAGCTCTTGGTGCGCGTACGCAGGGCATCGATATCCCCGGCGATCAGATCTGCCTCATTCCTGACGATCTTCGAAAGCGCGTGGATATTCTTGAGGATCAGTATCACGAAGACGAGCCCGATCACTACGCCAATACCGATAATGACAAAACCGACCGTGGCCACGAAGAAGAATATGTCGGCATGAATCAGTGTCTCCATATGTCTATCATACTACACATCTGAAGACGGGGGAATGGTGCATGTATTACAGAGACCTTGAGTAAGCGACATTCCGGGACAAACGAGGTTTTTGGACAAAAGATTCCGATCAAACTATACTTACTTTATATATGAATCTAATCTTTACTCTTTATGAATAAGACACACCTGGTCCGGGCCGGAGCTATTTTGGTGATCGCGGTGATCGGTGTCTTTTCGTACGCTCTCATTCACAGCCTGATCAAGAATCAGTTCCATGTGCCGGCCGCCGACTATCAGGAAACCTATCGTTTGGTGCCGGAGAAGGTTTCACGATCGGCCGCTATTTCGATTAACTTGCCTCCCGATGCAGGTATAACAACCTTTGATCCGACGAAACAAGTTAGTTTTAACCCGCACATAGCAGGGAGGTGGATGGTTGACCAGAATGGTTCTATCGTGCCGGTGGCTCACGCCGCCGAAGCGGGCACAACCTATTACTTTCAGCCTGATAAAGCACTGGGTCTCGACAAGCACTATGCCGTGACGTTGGCATTGGCCTCCGGACAATGGTTGCAGTCTGATTTCCAAGTCGTGGCCGATCCGGCCGTCCTTTCCATATTGCCGCATGACGACGAAGTTATGCCCAACACCAAGATAAGCGTGGTCTTCAATCGTCCCATGGTACCCTTGACCACCTTGGACCAGTTAACTTCGAACGATGTACCGGTCACGATTTCGCCGCAAACTGTCGGTCATTTCAAATGGATTAGCACCAACACGCTGCAATTCATTCCCGACAATGGACTGGTCTCTTCGGCCAAATATACGGTTTCGGTAAAACCAGGTTTCAAGTCACAGGAGGGTTTGGAGATCGCACCATACACGGCCTCATTCACGACCCATCATCTTCGATTCTGGACTGACCCCTCGGCTGACAAGTATGGTAATAGCTCGGCCACCGTGGTGCGCGGCTACAACCAACCGTTTTTGATTCGTTTTAACCAAGCGGTTGATCTGCAACGAACCCAAAATAGTATCAAGGTCAACGACGATCAGAATAACGTCGCTTTTACAGTAAAATATGGAGACACCGCCGGCGCCGTGGACCAGAGCATTCTGGCCATATATCCGGCCGATAGTTCGGGCGGCAGTTGGCAACTCAATCATGAATATTTGGTGTCAGTTCAACAAGCCTACCCGGCTTCAGCTGGTGACATTAACCTGGAAGCGGCCGGCAGTTTCAACTTTTCCGTCAATACCGTCTATTCGTCCTTGACTGTTCTTTCACCTCGAACCAACGATGCCAGTGTCGATCGCTTCGATCCTCAGGGACAGTTGGTTATCCATTTCTATGAAGACATTAATTTGGCCAAAAGCAATATCAACGGCACGGCTGTGACTTCAGTGGTCTATGGCCAGAAGTGTCAAGATAATACTAATTCTCAAACCTGCGCCAAGGTTCCGGATCAGTCCTCAGTTATTGTATCGTTCAATGCAGACCGATTGAAGTCGGGTGATTCAACATCAGTTGTTCTGAATACGCTGGTCTCGCAAACAGGAACCGTTATCAATTCAAAGCCGGTACCTATCGCGCTCACCGTTTACAAACCACTGGTTATATATTCGATCACTTCCGGAACGTATCTGGACGAGCTCACGGTTTGTTCGAATAATCCCTTGCAGACTGACCTTGTGAAGCAGATCATCACGTCCACGCCGGACTTCAAGGCTCTGTCATGGACTCGCTCGTACAAGTCCTATGTCAATCAATATGGCCCATCATCATGCGCTGCCGACCAGTTTGTCACGTCCGTCTCCGGATATTTGTTGGCCAAAACTTCATATCACCTGAAGTTGGCTGCCACCGACGTCTTCGGTAATTCTGCCAACGGTACTTTTGATTTCCAAACCCGCGCCGCTACGCCCAACGATTACGTTCTTCATAATTATCAGAACTCGGATACCGTGACTGTGCCGGGGAAGACAGCCATGACCTTTGTGGAAACATTCCTGCCGGAGATCACGGCTACGGTCTGTAGTCTATCTCCCCTTGACTATTATCAGGTTCGCCAGAATGAACACGCTGCCATCAGCACTTATTGCCAAAATCCGGTTTCCAAAACCATCAAACTGCCCACGGACAAACCGGGCCTGGTCTTTTTCACCATAGACATCAAGGACTATTTCCCGGATCAGGTTGGTAATTATGCGGTTATGCTCTCAAGTCCGCTTTTGCCGCAAGACACCAGTGATAGCTGGAGGTCTTCAACTGTCTCGTTTATTTCCGTGACGAACCTGATCGTGACGCAAAAGAGCATCAATCCCAGTACCCAGAATATGTATGAAAATATCAGTTTGAGCGGCGATCAGATTCAGAAATTGCAAAATATGTACTGGGTGATCGATGCCGCGACGCAAAATCCAGTAGTTGGCGCGGCCGTGAGTATTTACAAGAATGGCGCGATCGCCGAAACCACAACCACCAATAATCAGGGTTTGGCTTTTCTGACGCCGATTGCCGATCCGCAAATGACGGTCGTAACATCCGGTAGTGATACTGCGGTAATTTCAGGCGAAAGTACCGATTTGAATTACACCGATGTGGCCAGCAATGAAGTTAAACTATTTCTTTATAGCGATAAGCCGCTCTATCGGCCGGGGCAGACGGTTAATATAAAAGGTCTCTACCGTATTGGCTATGACGGCGTCTATGATACGCCGCCAAGTTCTCCGGTGAACCTGACCATCAACGATCCTTCAAATACCGTGGTAAAACAGGTCACTTTGACTCCCAACGGTTTCGGCTCGGTTAATACGACACTGACTCTCGACGCCTCGGCCAAGTTGGGAACCTACAGCGCCTGCGTAAAATACCAGTGCGTACGTTTCGATGTTTTGGATTATGCGCCGGCCGCTTTCAAAGTTGATCTCAAGACTTCCAAGGATGAATATATGCAAGGTGAAACTCCGACCGTCAACGTTCAGGCCAACTATTATTTCGGCGTGCCGCTCAGCAATGCCACGCTCAAATATTATGAGAGCAGCCAATATTATTATTTCGACAAATATACAGCTGAATATTTCAACTTCAACAACCTGGTCGATAGCAACTTGACCCAGAGCTACTATTATGGAGATCACTACCTCGGCAACGGCGAGGTCATTCTGGACCAGAATGGCCACACCACGATCACTCCAACCGCCAA
>Ga0265338_10009458_pt1 | contig 11616 bp, 22 predicted proteins | sample 42126metaG_FD_193579 | JGI IMG/M metagenome (GOLD analysis project Ga0265338, IMG submission 193579) | Rhizosphere microbial communities from Carex aquatilis grown in University of Washington, Seatle, WA, United States - 4-21-26 metaG | ecosystem: Host-associated > Plants > Roots > Rhizosphere... | reverse complement strand
TAAAAATGTTTCAACTTTTATAAACCGTGCTGGAATTAGGAATTTTCATAAAGCCGGCGAAAACCTAGCCCTTGGACAGAGTAGTCCGGCCCAGGCTAATGATGACTGGATGAATAGCCCAAGCCATAAAGCTAATATTCTAAATAAAGACTATACCGATGTGGGCTTTGGGCTGTGTGTCTACACAAGCAACTCACCAGAGCTTGAGCCTCTAAATATCTACGTAGAACATTTCCTTGATCTAAACTGAGTTCGGCCAGATTTTTTTCAAAATCCCCGGCAGCTCGCTTGGCCGGTTTGCCAGGGCGGTGGGATTTGCCCTGCGCAGTACGTCAGGATGGTTAAAACCCCAACCTACGGCAATTACCTTGATTCCAACCTTATCAGAGGCTTCCACATCCCTTACTTCGTCGCCGATATAGAGGCTTTGAGTGGCGGTTAACTTCTCTTTATTTAACACTTTCTTTAAAGCCGAGGCTTTACTACGAAGTCCAATGTCACCGTATATTTTTATAAAATATGAATCCAGACCATTTATTTTTAAGAATTTAGATACATTGGCAGAACTATTAGTACTGAGGATAAACATTTGGTAGCCCTCCTCGTGTAATTTCTGCAGAACTTCGGTCATGCCGTCAAATGGTTTGATACCAGGGATCTTTAGTGAGATAGCTCGTTTGGCTTTTATCAGCAGCCCGGGAATCTGCCACTTTTTAATCTTTAAGTACTTTATAACTTCGCGAAGTTTCTTGCTGCGCAGCTGCTCAACTTCCTCCGGTGTTAGTTTTTGTCTACGGTGAACGATATCTTCAAAAACTCCGAGCAAGGTCGCAAAACTATCGGCAATTGTCCCGTCAAAATCAAATATTATAGTCCTCACTGCCTAAATCATAACAGAATGTGCCTTCTTAAAAACGCTGATTGTCGGACATGGTCTAACAAATAAAACAGCCCTTAGCGTTTTGGGTGCTTCAGGGCTGTTTTTGGTGCTTACTCGCTTATCACTTCAAGTTTTTGTTTTCTTGAGGTTGAGTGTGTAGCTTTTTGTGCTAACAAGCTAGCAAGCGCGAATTTTGAAACCGCCTTTTGCTATTAACTGTCCTACTGCTTCCGGAAACATTTGGACTGGCTTTTGCAATTAGCGCTTGGAACCAGGTTTTTTAGGCCATGTTCCGATGGTACCCGCTTTTAGTGGATGCCTATAACGCAAAATACGCTTATGCATAGAACTAGTCAATAGCTATTTTAGGGGATAAATCACAACAGGTTTAGCCAGTTGCCGCCTGTATAATAGAGGTCAATGACTTATCAACCGGACAATATAATTCTAGAGAAGTATGCGAAAGTACTGGTTAATTTTGCCCTAAATAGCGGCCGGGGTGTAGCTCCTGGCGAAGTTATTAGGCTCAACGTTGGTTTGTCGGCCCTGCCGATGTACCGAGCGCTTGTAAAAGTCATAATTGATTCAGACGCTCATGTTATTGGCGGAGTTAGCGATGATATGAGCGGCTCCGGCCGGTATTTCTATAACAATGCCACGGCTAGGCAGCTAAATTTCTTTCCGGCTAAGTATGGCAGGGGGCTCACCGAGCAAATCGACCATAGTATAGCCATTTTGTCAGAACATGATATCCACGAGCTTGACGGAGTTGACCCCAAGAAAATAATGAAAACCCAGAAAAAAGCCAAACCAATGCGCGAGTGGCTTGATAAGAAAGAAAATGCTGGCAAATTTACCTGGACGCTAGCACTATATGGCACGCCGGCAATAGCCAAAGAAGCCGGGCTGAGCCTGGAGGAGTACTGGGCGCAGATTATACACGCCAACTATCTTGACCATAAAGACCCCATAGCCGAGTGGAAAAAGATTAACCGCGAAATAGAACGGGTGTCTAGTGCTTTGACCAATTTACAAATTGAGAAGTTGCACGTGGTCGGCAAGGATGTAGACTTGAGTGTAAAAATCGGCAAGGATCGTAAATGGCTGGGCGGCAGCGGCCGAAATATCCCCAGTTTTGAAGTTTTCACTTCGCCGGACTGGCGCGGCACAGAGGGCTGGATACGTTTTGACCAACCTTTATATAAGTACGGCCAGGTAGTCAGAGGTATTGAGCTTAAATTTGAAAAGGGCCGGGTGGTTAAGGCCACAGCTAAGCAGAATAAAAAGATACTACAGGAAATACTAACTAGTGATAAAGGCGCCTCGCAGCTCGGAGAGTTTTCGCTAACCGATAGAAGGCTTAGCCGGATTACTAAATTCATGGCCGATGATCTTTTTGATGAAAACATGGGCGGACCGTTTGGCAATACTCATGTGGCTGTGGGTCGTAGTTTCTTTGATACCTACACCGGCTCAATTGCCGGCAAACCCAACAGTTTTTTCAGCAAACTGGGCTTCAACCAATCAGTTATTCATACTGACATGATTTCAACCACTGACCGTACAGTTACCGCTACGTTACCCGGTGGCGAACAAAAAGTTATCTATAAAAAAGGTCAATTTACTATTTAGAAAAATTTCGACAAGCAGCGGGTAAACCCCCTAGGGTGGCGAGGAGCTCATCAGCTCTTCGCCACCCTTTTAGGGATAGTCGTTTTGCGGCGTACGTGCCAGCTTCCTCGGCGGTCAGTCCGTGTGCTTGAACTTGAGCTTGAAGAAGCCGAAGGGGCCGCGCTTGATCTTGATGCACACGCTCGGCGGCTTGGGCAACTGCTTCATGCGCTTGCCTCGCCATCGGCTCAACTTGCTGACGAGCAGCAGTAACAGGCAAAGCGCCGTAGCAACGCATGCGCCGAACACGCCGCTGCGGGCCTCGGCGCGCGTGACCATCGTTTGTTGCGGGTCGGTCATGGTGTCCCCTCTCGTTTTAGCCGTGGTCTTTGTCGATCACGGCGCCTGCCTTGCAGATGTTGTACACGACCCAAGCCGCCCATGCGGCAATGGCCGCCATGATGAGCATGAAGAGCCGTATGGTCCGCACACCCTCTTGGTCGGCGTCTGCCCACGCGTTTGCCATCACACCTCCTCTCGAAGGGTTCTCTCTTTGACCCCATTCTGCTTGTCGAAAAAAATACGAGCAGCCTTCCGGGCTGCCCGCAAAACTGCTTGCTATTGTTTTAACACAAAACAGTCCAGTGGTCTACTTCACATAAAGCTGCTTGTAATATTTGCAACGGATTGACAGGAGTTGTAAGTCCGTGGTAATCTGTTACGGTACTTAAAACATATGGGACTTGGTTCGAGCCGCAAGTCTACCAATTAACAGAGGTAGATACTGCCCCGGCCAAGACTGTTTAGATTGAGTCTCTAAAAAATCGATTAGATTTACAGAGGTATAAGTAACCCCAAAAAGGAAAGTCCGTGAAAGCACTAATCACCAGAAAAATTGGCATGACCAGCGTCATCAACGAAGATGGCGAGGCTACTGCTGTTACCTTGCTTTCGGCTACTCCTAATACAGTTACCCAGATAAAAGACACTGAACGCGATGGCTACCAAGCCTTGCAACTTGGTTTTGAGCAAGGCAAAAACGTGGCTAAACCTCAACAGGGCCATTTCAAAGCTGCGCTGGTTATGCCAAAGATTATTCGCGAATTCCGCATTAATAATGATGATGAACAAACACCTGTCGGCGAGAAACTTTCCGCCGACATTTTTAATGTTGGTGATACTGTAGACGCCACCGGTATCAGTAAAGGTAAGGGATTTGCCGGCACCATTAAGCGCCACAACTTCAAGCGGGGACGCAAGACTCACGGCGGCCGCAGCTACCGTCGCCCAGGTTCCATTGGCTCCATGTATCCCCAGCATATTTTTAAAGGCAAAAAGATGGCCGGACAGATGGGAAATAAACAGCGAACCGTAAGACATCTAGAGGTAGCTTTGATAGATATGGACTTGAACGTCATAGGTGTAAAAGGGGCTGTACCAGGTCCTAATAAAGGCATAGTGATGCTTAAGGAGGCTAAATAAAATGGCGGTGGCTACTTATACAAAAACTGGTACTAAGGCCACTGCGCCGGCAACCCTTGATAAAAAGGTCTTTGCTGTAGACATCAAGAACCACGAACTTTTAAAACTGGCTTATCAATCCTATCTGGCCAACGGCCGAGTGAATCTGGCTAAGGCTAAGCGGCGCGGTGAAGTTTCCGGCGGCGGCATCAAGCCGTGGCGCCAAAAAGGCACCGGCCGGGCGCGCTTTGGCTCGTCCCGTAACCCAATTTGGACCGGTGGTGGCGTAGCTTTTGGTCCAACTGGCAACGAAAATTATGTAAAGAAACTGAACCTTGAGGCTAAGCGCACAGCTATCCGCCAGGCGCTGACATTGGCTGCTAAAGAAGATCGAGTTAAAGTCATTGAAACTTTTGCCTGCCCGGAGGGTAAGGTTAAACCGACCTTGGCTCTTTTGAGGAAGCTTGATGCCAAGGGTTCAGTCTTGATTGTAGTGAGCGAAAAACATGGCTTAGATGACCGGGCAACCCGAAATCTGGTTGGCGTGAAAGTTGTGCAGGCCAATTACCTAAATGTCTTTGAAGTTATGAATGCTGACGTCATTGTTATTAGCCGCAAATCGTTGGAACAGATATCGCAGTGGCTAGGAGGCAAAAGTGCCTAAGTTAGTGGCTGTGAAGCCTAAGATCAGCGAAAAGACCTATGCTCTGGCCGAGCAGCTGAATACCTATGTATTCCAGGTGCCAGCTGGTGCGAATAAGCACGACATTGCCCGGGCTATTGCCGAGCAGTATAAGGTAGAAGTCCTAACTGTGCGAGTCGCTAGCATTCCCGGCAAAACCAAGCGCAGCTACCGACGCGGCGGTAAGAATGTTTATACCGGTAACCGCAGCGATATTAGAAAAGCTTTTGTGACGTTAGCTGAAAATGATAAGTTGCCGATATTCTCAGCCGTTGAAGAAGCCGGTAACCCAGTTGCGGAGAAGAAATAATGCCTATTAAAGCTCATAAGCCGGTAACTCCAGCCCAGCGCGGCATGACCACGCAGGACTTTGATGGTATTACCAGCAAAAAACCTCTGAAGAGCTTAACCCGTATCAAAAAGGGCAGTGTTGGCCGTAATAACCAAGGACGTATTACTGTCCGTCATCGTGGCGGTGGCGTACGTCGATATCATCGATTGGTGAACTTTAATATGAACGGCGAGATGAGCGGCACGGTAGAGCAAATTGAATACGATCCCGGCCGCAGTGCCCGCATAGCTAGAGTTAAAGACAGCACCGGCAAACACCACTACATCCTGGCGATTAAGGGAATGAAACCTGGCAGCAAATTTAGCGTCGGGGAAGAGGTGTCTATTGAGGCTGGCAATCGACTGCCCCTTAGAAGTATTCCAACCGGTACCCAGATTCACGCTATAGAACTTCAGCCCGGCCGTGGCGCCCAGATGGTGCGATCCGCCGGAGCCAGCGCTCAGCTACTGGCTAAGGATGAAACTACCGCTCAGGTCCGGCTGCCCAGCGGTGAGGTTCGGATAATAAACGTTAACTCCATGGCAACCATCGGTGTAATTGGCAATGAGCAGCACCAGAACGTCCAGATTGGCAGCGCCGGCCGAAAGCGCCACATGGGCTTCCGCCCAACTGTCCGGGGCATTGCCATGAACGCTGCCGACCACCCCATGGGCGGTGGTGACGGCGGGGCTCACGGGTTGGGACGTAATCCTAAGTCGCCGTGGGGCCAACCGACACTCGGCTACAAGACCCGCAGCCGCCGTAAGTCCACTAAACACATTGTTAGAACCCGTCACCAAGGAAAGAGGAAGTAAACGTGAGTAGATCACTTAAAAAAGGACCATATATTGACCCCAAGCTGGCTAAGAAAATAGCTGCTTTAGGCGCTGATGACCGGAGCGTAGTGCGCACTTGGGCACGGGCTTCGGCTATTTCGCCTGATTTTGTAGGTAAAACAGTAGCCGTTCATAACGGCAAAGTTCACGTACCGGTATTTATTACTGAGAATATGGTTGGCCACAAGCTAGGCGAATTCGCTCCAACCCGTAAATTCCGTGGTCACGGCGGTAAACTGGCAAAGGCTCAAAGGTAAAATCATGACGGCTATAGCTAAAGCTCAAGGCGTTCGAATCAGCCCGCGCAAAGTTGCCGCGGTTGCTGCTTTAGTGCGTGGCCGGACAGTTAACGATGCCCTGATAATCTTGGAACATACCCCAAGGCGCTCCGCTAAAGTAGTCTCTGATGCCGTAAAAAGCGCCAAAGCCAATGCCGAACACAACCACAGCTTTAAACCCGACAGTCTATTTATCACCGAAATTACCGTTATGCCTGGCCCGCGCTTTAAGCGCTTCCGCCCAGCTGCCCGCGGCCGAGCTTTGAAATTTGAGCGCAAGACCAGCCACCTAAGAGTTGTAGTCGACGGCGAAAAAAGAGTCGCTAAGAAAACTACACCTAAAGCCGAAATTACAGAGAAGGAGACCGCATAATGGGCCAAAAAGTTAACCCAATTTCAATGAGACTTCAGGTCAATAAAGACTGGCGCAGCAAATGGTTTGCCGGTAAGCGCGAATATGCCGGTTTCTTAAAGCAGGATCTGGCCGCCCGCCGCCTAATTGAGTCCAAACTTGGTAGCCGAGCCGCCATAAGCAAAGTTGATATAGAACGCTCACCAAACTTGGTCACCGTAACTATTCAAACAGCCAAGGCCGGTGTAGTCATTGGCCGAGGTGGTATTGGCGCAGCTGAGCTGAAGGCCGAGATTGAGCGAATTTACGGTGTGCCGGTAAGAGTTAATATAGAAGAAATCAAACGACCTGAGCTACAGGCTAAACTGGTTGCTGAAAATATTGCCCACCAGCTGGAGCGCCGCATTGCCTTCCGTAGAGCTGTTAAAATGGCCGCCGCCGCTTCAATGCGGGCCGGTGCTAAGGGCGTACGTATAGAAGTAGCTGGCCGACTAGGCGGTAATGAAATGAGTCGCCGCGAAAAGGTAACTGAGGGCAGCGTGCCGCTGCACACCATCCGCGCCGATGTTGATTATTCCGCCGCTCGCGCACAATACCCAGGCTCCGGCATAATTGGTGTAAAAGTTTGGATCTATAGGGGAGACGCGTAATGTTAATGCCTTCCCGAACCAAGTTCCGAAAAGTCCGAAAGGGCCGCATCCACGGTGGCACAGCAACGTCCTTGGCTACTATTGCTCACGGCCGTTACGCCCTGGTGAGTATGCAGAGTGATCGCATCACCAGCCGCCAGATTGAAGCTTCCCGCCAGGCTATGACCCGCTATATTAAGCGTGGTGGTCAGATTTGGATTCGTATTTTCCCACACACACCGGTTACCCGTAAGCCCCAAGATGTTAAGATGGGCAGCGGCAAAGGCAACCCTGAATTCTTTGTAGCCAAGGTTAAGCCCGGTACCGTATTGTTTGAAATGGACGGTGTCACTGAGGAAGTGGCCCGTGAAGCCATGCGCCTAGCCGCCCACAAGCTACCAGTTAAGACCAACTTCCGAGTCAAGGAGGAGGTGTAGCGTGAAAATCGTTGACATCCGTAAACTGACTACCGAGGAGTTAACTACCGAAACTTCCAAGCTGCGCGAAGAAATAATCGAGCTGCGTCGCCGCCTTTATAGCGGCGAAATGCAGAACGTCCGGGTGCTGCGCAATAAGCGCAAAGATCTGGCGCGCATGCTGACGGTACTATCTGAACAACTGATAAAGGAGGCCGTATAATGGCTAAAACACTGACCGGCCGAGTTACCAGTGATAAGGGCGATAAGACCATCGTCATTACAATTACCGAGCGCAAAACCCATTCCCTATATAAGAAGCAGTATTCGGTTAATACCAAATTCATGGCTCATGATGAGAAAAACGAAGCCAAGGTTGGCGATGTCGTAGTCATTAGCGAAACCCGCCCCATAAGCGCCCGCAAACACTTCAAACTGAACCGAATATTAGAGCGAGGCGGCGTACAGTTTGAGGAAACCGACGCCACAGCCGATATTCCTGAAGTAGTAGAAGTTAAAGAAGAGCCTAAAGAAGCGGCCAAGACTAAGGAAAAAGTCTAATGATTCAGCAGGAAACCAGACTATTAGCCACCGATAACAGCGGCGCCCGCCAGCTGCTATGTATCCGTGTGCTTGGTGGTTCCGGTCGACGCTACGCGCGGGTTGGCGACATTATTGTGGCTACCGTTAAAACGGCTAATCCAGCCGGCCAAGTTAAGCGTAAAAGCGTGGTTAAAGCCGTTATTGTCCGCACCCGCAGCCCAATTCGCCGCAAAGACGGCTCATCTATTAAATTTGATGATAATGCTGCGGTGGTACTGGCCGAAGACAACAAAACGCCGCGCGGTACCCGTATTTTTGGTCCGGTTCCCCGTGAACTGCGGGAAAAGGGCTATCAGCGCATTATTTCACTAGCTCCGGAGGTCCTCTAATGATTAAGCAGCCCAAAGTTTATAAGATAAGGCTCAAAAAAGGCGATACCGTTATGGTTCGCTCCGGCAAATTTAAAGGCCAGACCGGCAAGATTACGGCTGTGCATCCATCTCTCAATAAGGTTACAGTTGAGGGCATTAACATCGTTAAGCGAGCTTACAAGCCCACCCAGGCTCGCCCCCAGGGCGGTATTGTGGAGCTAACTAAGCCGATGTGGGTCAGTAAGTTAGGCTTGCTTGATAGCGTGGCTAAGAAACCGTCACGCATTGGCTACAAAACCGATGCTAAAGGTAGTAAGACCCGGGTCATGAAGACATCCGGCAAGGAGGTCAAATAATGGCACAGGCGACGGCTAAGAAGCCAACAACTAACTATGTTCCTCGCTTGAAGCAAGAGTTCAACGACAAGATATCAAAAGACCTTCTCAAAGAACTAGGGCTTAAGAACATTAACGACGTACCGCGGTTTGAAAAAATCGTCATCAACGTCGGTCTTGGTCGTGCCAAAGACGAAAAACGGCTACTGGAAGTGGCCAGTAACACCGTTCGTAAGATTACCGGCCAGCAGCCGGTGACAACTATCGCCAAGCAGTCAATTGCCAGCTTTAAGCTGCGTGAAGGCAATCGTATCGGCGTTAAGGCTACGCTGCGTGGTGACCGCATGTACGAATTTGCCGACCGATTGATAAATATTGTTATGCCGCGTCTGCGTGATTTTCACGGAGTTTCCGCTGGTGCTTTTGACAAGCAGGGTAACTACAGCGTTGGACTTATTGATCAGTCTGTATTTCCGGAACTAAGCTACGAGGACACGGCTACAGCCCACGGCCTGCAGGCAATTTTCGTAATTAAATCTAAGAGCCCAGAGCATTCCCGGGCGTTACTTGAAAAGTTCGGAATGCCGTTTGAGAAAGGAGACCGCTAATATGGCAAAAAAATCAGTGCTAGCAAGAAATGTTAAGCGCGACAAAATGATTGATAAGTATGCCGCCCGTCGGGCAGAACTTAAGGCCGCCGGTGACTTGGAGGGCCTAGCTTTGCTACCCCGCAACTCCAGCCCCAGTCGGCGCAAGAACCGTTGTAGCGAGACTGGCCGTGGCCGAAGTTATATGCGCCAGTTTGGTCTTTCCCGCCTGTCTTTCCGGGAGCACGCCGTCAAAGGTGAAATACCAGGCGTAACAAAGAGTAGTTGGTAAGAATATGAAGAAGAATATAGTAATTTCAACCGATCCTATCGCCGACATGCTCAGCCGTATCCGTAACGGTGTGGCTGTTGGCAAGTCGGAAATTAACCTGCCATACTCTAATGTTAAAGAAAAGATCGCTAAGATACTGGCCCGCAGCGGCTTTGTGTCTGAAGTCAAGGAAACTAAGGACGCTTTGGGGCGTAAGCAGTTGACAATCGTCATAAATAACGAGGACAGCCAGTCGCCCTTGAGCGAGATAGCCCGGGTTAGTAAACCGGGGCGCAGACTCTATGTCAAAACAGGTGAAATTCCAGTTATTAAGCGCGGCCGCGGTATAGTAGTAATCTCCACGTCCCAAGGTATGATGACCGGTGACGAAGCCAAAGCTAAACGCTTGGGCGGGGAATTAATCTGTAAGGTCTACTAAGGAAAGTATATGAGCCGTATTGGAAAACAACCTATCGATATCCCTAGCGGTGTTAGCGTCACGGCTGATGATAGCTTTATAACTGTCAACGGCAGCAAGGGCAGCCTAAGCCAGTTTACTATGCCCGGCATCAAGGTTATACCTGATGACAAGCAAATTATTGTTAGCCGGGTTAATGACGAAGCTGCCAATAGGGCCAGGCACGGCCTGATGCGCTCACTTATAGCCAACATGGTTAAGGGCGTCAGCCAGGGTTTTGAAAGGAAGCTTGAGATCAACGGCGTTGGTTACCGGGTAGCCGCTCAAGGCACCGACTTAAAGTTCAATCTTGGCTTCTCTCACGATGTTATCTATAAGATACCTCAAGGCATCCAAGTCGGCATTGAGCAGAACATCCTGACAATTAGCGGCATAGATAAGCAGCAGGTAGGCCAGGTGGCCGCCGAGATTCGGGCTCTTAAAAAACCTGAGCCCTACAAAGGCAAAGGCATCAAGTACGTAGACGAACGCATTATCCGTAAAAGCGGTAAAAGTGGTAAGGAATAAGATATATGAGTCGTTTAATAGAAAAAAAGCAACACGCTGCCCGTCGGGCTAACCGGGTTCGGGCAACCATCCATGGTAGCGCTGAGCGACCCCGCTTGGCTGTACACATCAGCAATCTACACGTAACAGCCCAGATAATTGATGACGAGAAAAGCAAGACTCTGGTGTATACCACAACTGTCGGCCAGAAGCTTACCGGCACCATGACCGAAAAAGCTGTCTGGGTAGGCGAGACGCTGGCTAAAAAGGCCAAAACGGCCAAGCTGAATAAAGTAGTTCTGGATAGACACGATAAGAAATATCACGGCCGGGTCAAAGCCCTAGCCGAGGCCGCGCGAGCAGCCGGATTGGAGTTTTAGTAAATGGAACGAAGACGCACTAACGAGAGACGCGGTGGTCAAATAAGCGAGGAAAAGCAATTTGACGAGCGGGTTGTTTATGTTAACCGCGTAGCTCGCGTTGTAAAAGGCGGCCGCCGATTCCGTTTCCAAGCCTTGGTAATCCTGGGCGATCATAAAGGCCGGGTTGGTGTTGGTGTCAGCAAAGGCGCCGATGTCCAGGCCGCGGTTATTAAAGCCACAGAAGTAGCCAAAAAGCGGCTCATAACCGTCCCGCTTTACAAGACAACACTGACACATGAAGTTGAAGGCAAGGTTGGCGGCGCTAAGTTGATAATCCGCCCAGCAGCTCCCGGCACCGGCTTGATTGCCGGTGGTGTAGTTCGGATTGTCCTAGAGGTTGCCGGTATAGAAAATGCTCTAAGCAAGTCTCTGGGTTCCAGCAATCGCATCAATACAGCCTACGCAGCAATTGCTGCCCTAAGCGGGTCCAGATCGATTGAAAATTGGACTACCACCAAGAACAAGCCTGTGACCAAAAAAGCCAAGGCTGGAGTGAAATAGCTATGAAGTTTAATGAATTAACCTTAACCAAAACCAAGAAATCACGCCAAGTAGGGCGGGGAATTAGTGCCGGACGCGGCAAAACTGCCGGCCGGGGCACCAAGGGCCAGGGCGCCCGCAAAAGTTCCCTAAAACAGGGTTTTGCT
>Ga0265338_10009456_pt1 | contig 11616 bp, 9 predicted proteins | sample 42126metaG_FD_193579 | JGI IMG/M metagenome (GOLD analysis project Ga0265338, IMG submission 193579) | Rhizosphere microbial communities from Carex aquatilis grown in University of Washington, Seatle, WA, United States - 4-21-26 metaG | ecosystem: Host-associated > Plants > Roots > Rhizosphere >... | reverse complement strand
GCGGTCGGCCCCCTCGTCGTCCCGCACGAGTCGGCCTGTTTCGAGTGCTATCGCCGCCGACGCAGCGCGGCGATCTCTCCGCTGCCGGACGAGGCCGTCGGCTGGTTCCCGACAGCGTCTCCGCTCGACGCGATCCTCGCCGGCTACGCCGCGCTGGTCGCGCTGCGGCGGCTCGCCTTCGCCGACGGCGGAGCGGTGGGCGTCCTGCTCGCGGTCGAGCAGACGCCGGAACTGACGTGCTCTCGCCACGTCGTCCACCGCGTCCCGCGCTGTCCGGCCTGCTCGCCCGCGGAGCGGCGCGCGGTTCCTTCGCCCTGGAGCGGGGTGCATCGGATTGCGGCTTGAGCTTCTCGACCGTCCGCCGACGAGTACCGCCGAATCGGTGGCAATTCTCGACGCGCTCGTCTCGCCGTATGTCGGGATCGTCCGGAGCGTCGAGGAGGTGGTCGGCGAGCCGTTCGACATCCGCCTGCCGAGCCTCTGCTGCGAGACCGGTCATCTCGGGCCACAGCAGACAGGCGCCGGCTCGGGGCTCGACCGCGACTCGGCGCGCGCCGCGGCGATCGGCGAGGCCGTGGAGCGCTACTCGGCCTGCGAAACCGACCACCTCGAAGCCGTCGTCGGATCGGCGCGAGAGCTCGGAGCGCGCGCGGTCGCCCCGGATCGCTTCGCGCTCCACTCGCGCGCGCAGCACGCACGACCCGGGTTCCCGTACCGGCCGTTCACGGCCGACACGCCCGTTGCCTGGGTGCCGGCGTTCTCGCTTCCGGACGGCGCGCCCGTGCTGTTGCCGGCGCAGCTCGTCTTCCTGCACTGGAAGCTCCGCGAGGGAGAGGAGCGGATTGCCCGCTCCACGAGCAGCGGCCTCGCCTGCCGCCCGACACTCGAAGAGGCGTCCCTCTCGGGGCTGCTCGAGCTGCTCGAGCGCGACGCCTTCATGCTCACCTGGAAGGCGCGACTCTCGTGGCCGCGAGTCGCCTGGCCGAGCGGCTCCCGGCTCGCCGCGTTCGAGCGCGAATTCGTCGCGCCCACCGGCCTGTCCGTCGCAGCGCTCGACCTGAGCGCGGTCTGGAGCGTGCCGACGGTGCTCGGCGTGGCGCGCAGCTCGGTCCCGGGAGAGGCCCCGCTGGGAGTGGGCGCTGCCGCGGCGACGTCGATCGAATCCGCCGCGACGAAGGCGATCGACGAGGCGATCCGCGTGCGCTCCTGGGCGTCCGCGCTCCGCGCGCTCGATCCCGGCGGCGAGTCGCTGCCGCCGCCGGAGGAGATCAGGACATTCGAGCAGCACATCCAGTTCTACGCGTACGAGCGCCACCTCGCCGCGACCCGCTTCCTCGACGCCTCGCCCGAGCGCCGGGCAGCTGACGGGGTCGAGCCGCTCGAAGGCGGCACTCCTTCGGCTCAGGTCCGCACCCTCTGCGAGCGGCTGTCGGAGCGAGGTCTCACCGCCTACGTCGCCGACGCCGCGCCACCGGACGTCCGGACGGCGGGACTCTGCGTCGCGCGGGTCGTCGTCCCCGAGCTTTGCGCACTCGACGTCGAGCACGCGGCGCGCTACCTCGGAGGCGTCCGCCTGTACAAAGAGCCGGTGCGGCTCGGCTTCTGCGCGCGGCCGCTCACGGAGGACGAGCTCAACCCCGACCCGCACCCGTTCCCGTGACGCCCACGCCTGCGCCGTTCCTCCGCCGCACGCTCCACGGCGACGACCTCGCCGGCGATCCGGCCGAGGAGTACCACGAGGCGTCGCGCCTCTACCCCGCGCTCGCCCAGCGCCAGGCCGCCGGCATCGCGAGGCTCGCCGCAAGCGAGGGGCTCCGTGAGATCTCGACAACGCCGCTTCGCGTCAACGCGCACCTCCCCTCGCTGGCACTCGACCTGCCGGCACCTGAGCCGTCGTCACTCTGGGAGGCGATCGATCGACGGAGCAGCGCCGCGCCGACCGCCGGGCCGGCGCTGCGCTCGGAAACGCTGGCGCTGCTCCTGCGGGCCGCGTACGGCACGGTGGGATCGGGGCACCGAGCCGTCCCTTCCGGCGGAGCGCTCTATCCACTGGAGCTGTTTGCGCTGACGCGGCGTGTCGAAGGAATCTCGTCCGCGGTGTGGCATCTCGACCCGCTCGCCATGCGGCTGGAGCGGATCGGTCCGCCCGCCGCCTTCGAGTCGCTCGTCCCGGCGCCCGAGCTGGTCGAGCACGCCGCGGCGCTGCTCTTCGTCGCGGCGACCTTCTGGCGCACGCGCTTCAAGTACGGCCTCCGGGGCTACCGGTTCGCGCTGCTGGAGGCGGGCCACGTGGCCCAGAACGTGGCGCTTGCGGCCGCGGCCTCTGGAGTCAGCGCGCTCCCGTTGGGCGGCTTCTACGACGCCCTTGTCGACGCCGAGCTGGGCCTCGACGGCGTCGACCAGTCCGTTCTGTACGGAATCGTGCTCGGAGGCGAAGCCGAGTGATCGGCCCGGGCGGATTGTTGGCGGGCTGCGCCACCGGAGGCGCGCTCTTCCTCACGCTCGGCGGCCGGCCCACCCCGATGAGGGTGAGTCCGCTGTTCGTGGCGGCGCTGGCGGTCGGGGCGATGGAGGAGCTCGTGTGGCGCGGCCTCGTGCTCGCGAGCGTCGCGTCCCACGTCGGCGTCGCCGGAGCAGTCGCGGCATCGACCACCGGCTTCGCGCTCTCGCACTACCCCACGCAGCGGCTCCGCGGCGTCGCCGTCCACACCCTCACGGGCCTCGCGTTCGCCGGCGCCTTTCTCGGCGGCGGGATCGGGGCCGCGATCGCAGCCCACCTCGCGTACAACGCGCTCGCCTTCGCAGGATCGAGCCCGCTTCCCGCTGCGGCCGTGGTCGAGGCCGTCGACGTGGTGAAGCGGTACGGCCCGGTCGAGGCCCTCGCGGGCGTCTCTCTTTCCCTCGAGGCGGGTGAGGTGCTGGCCCTGCTCGGGCCGAACGGCGCAGGCAAGACGACCCTGGTCTCGATCCTGCTCGGCCTCCGCCGGCCCAACCGGGGCACGGTTCGCGTCGTCGGCGCGTCGCCGGGTTCGAGGGCAGCACGGCTGGCCGTCGCCGCGACGCCGCAGGAGATGTCGTTCCCACCCACTTTGCGCGTCCGCGAGGTCGTCGCGTTCGTCCTCGCTCATCACCCCGACGGGGACGACGCGGATGCCGTGCTCGCTCGCTTCGGCCTCGCCGAGGTCGCGCGACGGCAGACCGGCGCTCTCTCCGGCGGCCAACGCCGGAGGCTCGCCGTCGCGCTCGCCTTCGCTCCACGTCCGCAGCTCGCCGTGCTCGATGAGCCGACCGCCGGACTGGACGTGGAGTCCCGGCTCGCCGTCTGGGAAGCCGTGCGCAAGTTCGCAACAGACGGCGGCACAGTGCTGCTCACGACGCATCAACTCGACGAGGCAGAGCAGCTCGCGAGCCGGATCGCCATCCTGAGCGGCGGCCGGATCCGCGCCGACGGAACCGCCACGGAGCTGACCGCCTCAGGGGACCGGTCGCTGCAGGACGCGTACCTGCTCCTGACCGGAGCCGCCACGTGAGACTCTCGCTCGTCTACGCACGTACGCAGATCCTCGAGCTCGCTCGCTTTCCGGGATTCACGGTCGCGACGCTCGGCTTTCCCGTCCTGTTCTTCCTCCTGTTCGGACTTCCGCGCGCCGGCGCGCATGCCGAGGTGCTGATCGCGGCCTATGCCGCGTTCGCCGTGCTGGGGGTCGGCTTCTTCCAATTCGGGGTCTCGGCCGCGATCGAACGCGTGACTCCGTGGGCCACCTACGTGCGGACACTGCCGGCACCGGTCACCGCCCGGCTCACCGGCCGGGCTCTCGCAGCGCTCACCTTCGCGGCAGCCGCCCTGATCCCACTCTTCGCCGTCGGATTCGCGACCACGTCGGCAAGTCTCGGCGTCGGCGAATGGGCGCGGCTCCTGGTCGGGCTCCTCGTCGGCAGCGTGCCCTTCGTCACGCTCGGCATCGCGGTCGCCTACTGGTCGTCGCCTAAGACCGCGCTTCCCGCGGCGAACATCCTCTACATGCTGCTCGCCTACGCGGGCGGTCTCTGGACGGGGCCGACCGATCTGCCGCGCGCGGTCGCGCGCATCTCGCCGTACACGCCGACGCGGCAATGGGGCGACGTGCTCTGGCAAGCCGCTTCGGGACAAGGCTGGACTGCCGGGCACTGGCTGGCGCTACTCGGGTACGCCGCCCTCTTCGCAGCACTCGCGGCGCTCGGCTACGCGCGAGACGAGGGGCAGCGCTACCGGTGACGCCTACCAGGCTTCGCGCAGCAGCCGCTCGATCGCCGCCGCGCTTGCCACGTGCGGGCTGGCGTGGTTGCCGCCGCGCTGAGCCGCTGCCGCAGCGAACTCAGAGAGATCGCCCTCGCGGACACCGAGGTCGCGGAGTCGCGTCGGACCGCCGAGCGCCGTCAGCGCCTCGACTCGCGTCGCCGGGTCGTCGGGCGCGCCGATCGCCTCGCCGAAGCGGCTGACAGCGTCGGGAACGAACTGCGCGTTGAAGCGGAGCACCGGCGGCAGGACGATCCCGTTCAGCGTCCCGTGCGGCAACCCGGTTGCGCCGCCGACCGCCTGCGCGAGCGCGTGGGCGAGCGCGAGCATCGAACCCGCGAGCGCGGCCCCGGCGTGGCAGGCGCCGCGTAGGAGCTCGGTTCGCGCCTCGAGGTCGCGCGGCGACTCGACCACCCGCGGCAGCCATTCCGAAATCAGGCAGGCGCCGGCGAGCGCGTGCTCGTCCGCCTCTGGGTTGTGACCGTCGGCGTAGAGCGCCTCGGCGCAGTGCGCGAGCGCGTTCATCGCCGTGCCGACGGTCGTCTCGCGCGGCAGGTCGAGCGTGAGCTCCGGCTCGTAGACGATCGCCATCGGATGCGCGCCAGAGCCGCCGCCGCGCATCTTTCGCTCCGGGTCGCGAACGCCGAAGTAGGTCGTCCACTCGGCGCCGGAATAGGTCGTCGGCACGGACACGAGTGGAAGCCCGGTCGCGGCGGAGATCGCCTTGCCGAGGTCGATCGCACTGCCGCCCCCGACCGCGAGCACCCCGTCGCAGCGCGCACAGCCGCTCGCCGCCTCGTCGACCCGCTCCGACGGCACCTCGCGCCAGCGCGGCCCGTCCGGGAGCGCGAGCCCGTCCCAGCGTGCGCTCGCGACGACGAGCGGCTTCGCCACGCCCGCTTCCCCGAGCGCGTCACTCAGCTCGCCGAGCCCCCAGCGGACGATCACGAGGCGAGCCGCTCGCGCGCAAAGGCGAGGAAAGCCTGCGCGACGCGCGTCTCCGCGCGCCCGGTCGAGCGCACGAGTGAGATCTCCCGCGACGGCTCGAGGCCCTCGACGCGCGCGATCGCGAGCGCGCCCGAAGCGACGTCGCCCTCGATCGCCGTCCGCGAGATGAACGTCGCCCCGAATCCGGCAAGCACCGCGGCGCGCGCCGATTCCTGCAGCCCGAGCTCGAGCCGCACGTCGAGGTCGCGCAGCCGCACGCCCTTCTCGCGCAGCTCGTCGTCGATCACCTGCCGCACGCCGGCGCCCTCCTGCATCAAGACGAGCGGCTCCTTCTTCAGTTGCGCGAGCGAGATCGTCTTCCCCGCGAAGCGATGGCCGCTCGGTACGGCCAGCACGACTTCGTCCTGGAAGAACGGCTCGAACGTGACGCCGCGATGCCGCCGCGCCGCGCCCACGACACCGAGCTCGAGCTCACGGCGCGCCACCGCCTCCACCACGCTCTGCGTGTCCGAGACGACGAGCGCGACCCGCACTCCCTCGTGCGCGCGCTGGAACTCGCCGAGCACGAGCGGCACGACCGTCCCGCCCGGGCCGGTCGAGGCGCCGATTTCGAGTCGGCCGGTCAGCTCGCCCTCTGCCTCCTCGCCGAGCTCCCGGAGCAGCTGCTCCTCCAGCGCGAGCAGCCGCTGCGCGCTCCGGTAGAGCCGCTCCCCGGCCTCGGTCGGCTCGACGCGCCGCCCCGAGCGGTCGAGCAGCTGCTGGCCGACCCGCTTCTCGAGCGAGCGGATCTGCAGGCTGACCGCCGGCTGCGTGACACCGAGCTGGTCGGCCGCTTGCGAGAAGCTGCGCCGCTCGACCACCGCGCAGAACGCCGCAAGCTGCTTCGTGTCCATAAGCCCACCTTATCGGAGCTGCGGTTTACGATTCTCGGGTGCCGGAGCCGAGCACGCGGATCGAGGACACGCTCGTCCAGGGCTACCGCCAGCTTGCGCGCGAGACGCCCGCCCGCAAGCGTGACGGCCTCCTCCGCGCTCTCGACCTCGCCCTCGCCGCGCTCTTCGTCGTCGTCTCGCTCCCGGTCTCGCTGCTGATCTCGCTGCTCGTGCTCGCCAGCGGCGGCCCCCCCGTCTTCTACCGCGGCGAGCGCGTCGGCCAGGGCGGGCACGTCTTCACGATGTACAAGTTCCGGACGCTGAAGCCCGGCGCCGAGCAGCGCCTCGGCCTCTATCTGGGCGAGGAGCTCGTCCGTCGCACCGAGGTCGAGTTCGCACGCGGCGGGCGCTGGCTGAAGGCAACGCAGCTGGACGAGATCCCGCAGTTCTGGAACGTGCTGCGGGGCGACATGAGCCTGGTAGGACCACGGCCGATCCGGCCGGTCTTCTTCGAGGAGCTCGCGCACGAGCTGCCCGCATACTGGCAGCGGCTCGTCGTCCGGCCCGGCCTGACGGGCTTCGCCCAGGTACGCCGGGGCTACGAGACGTCGATGGCCGAGAAGCTCGCCCACGACCTGGAGTGGATCGCGGACAGGTCGGTCCGCCTCTACCTGCGCACCGTCCTGGCGACCGGTTGGCGCGTCCTCAAGCAGTCGTTCAGCGGCCTCGTTCGGCCCGACGCCTGAAACGCCCCCTAGAGTTCCGGCCATGTGCGGGATCTGCGGGATCGCATCGTCGGCGGGCGTTCCCGATCCCGGCGAGCTGTGGGCGATGAGCGAGATGCTCGTCCACCGCGGCCCCGACAGCGGCGGCGAGCATCTCGACGGGCCGGTCGCGCTCGCTGCGCGCCGCCTCTCGATCGTCGATCTCGCCGGCGGGGACCAGCCGATCGCGAACGAGGACGGCAGCTGCGTCGTCGTCCAGAACGGCGAGATCTACAACTACCCGGAGCTGCGGCGCGAGCTCGAGCGGGCCGGCCACCGCTTCCGAACGCACTGCGACACCGAGGCGATCATCCACCTCTACGAGCAGCACGGCACCGGCTTCGCCGGACGGCTGCGCGGGATGTTCGCGACCGCGGTCTGGGACGCGTCGCGCCGCCGGCTCGTGCTGGCGCGCGACCGCTACGGCATCAAGCCGCTCTACGTCCGCCATGTCGGCGGCGAGCTGCGCTTCGCGTCGGAGCTGCGCGCGCTGCCACGAGGCGAGATCGACCTCGAAGCGCTTGAGGCGTTCCTGACCTTCAACTCGATCCCCGCCCCGCACTCGATCTTCCGCGACGTGCGCAAGCTTCCCCCCGGGCACCTGCTCGTCTGGGAGGACGGCGCGGTGACGATCGAGCGCTACGCGCGGCCCGGACCGTTGCCCGAAGCGGAGCTGCCGGACAGCGACGAGGCGGAGCTCGTCGAGGAGCTGCGTTCGCGCCTGCGCGAGTCGGTGGAGGCGCACCTGCTCGCCGACGTCCCGGTCGGGGTGCTCCTCTCCGGCGGCGTCGATTCGGCAGCGCTCGCCGCGTTCGCCGCACAGGCGTCGTCGGAGCCGGTGCACACCTTCACGATCGGTTTCGAGGAGCGGAGCTTCGACGAGCGCGCCGACGCCCGGCGGGTCGCCGAGCGCTACGGCACGAATCACCACGAGCTGCTCGTCCGGCCCGATCCGCAGCTCCTGCTGCAGGCGCTCGCCGAGGCGTTCGACGAGCCGTTCGCCGACTCGTCCGCCCTCCCGACCTACCTCGTCTCCCAGCTCGCCGCCGACCACGTAAAGGTCGCGCTCTCCGGCGAGGGCGGCGACGAGCTGTTCGGCGGCTACTACACGTACGTGGCCGACCTGCTCGCCGACCGCTTCGGGAGCCTCGCGCGGGCCGCACGCCCGTTTGTCGAGGCGTTGCCGGCGACGACCCGCAAGGCGAGCTGGGACTACCGCGCGAAGCGCTTCGTCCGCGCCGCGCACCTCGCCCCGCTGGAAAGACACCACGGCTGGAAGGAGATCTTCGCGCCGGATGTGCGTGCCGAGCTGACCGGCCACCGCAACGGCTTCGACCCGGTCGACGTCTACCGCGAGCGCTACCGAGAGACGGAGGGAGCCGACGAGCTCGCACGCCTACAGGACCTCGACTTCGGCATCTACCTCGCCGACGACCTGCTCGTGAAGACCGACCGCGCGTCGATGGCGCACTCGCTCGAGGCGCGCGTCCCTTTCCTCGACCCCGCCGTGACGAATCTCGCGTTCGCGTTGCCCGCGCGGCACAAGGTGCGCGGCCTGTCGAAGAAGGTGCTGCTGCGCAAGGCGGTCGAACCGCTCTTGCCACGCGAGGTCGTGCACGGACGCAAGCGTGGGTTCTCGATCCCGGCGGCCGCCTGGCTGCGCGGCGAACTGGCGCCGTTCGCGCGCGAGACGCTGTCGCCGGCGACGCTCGAGCGGCAGGGGTTCCTCCGTCCCGAGGCCGCGCGGCGAATCCTCGACGAGCACGTTGCGGGCAAGGAGGACTGGAGCCGCCAGTTGTGGGGCCTGCTCGCCTTCACGCTCTGGTACGAGCACCACGTCGAGCAGCCACCGCCGCGACTCACGTCGGCCCGGATGAAGGCGCTGGCGGCGTGAGGGTCTGGATCGACATGACGGCGTCCGCGCACGTCCTGGTCTTCCGGCCGCTGATCAGGATCCTGCGCGAGCGCGGCGACGAGGTACAGATCACGGCACGCGAGTACTCGCAGACACTGCAACTGCTGGAGCTGCACGGGCTCGAGGCCGACGCCGTGATCGGCAAGCACGGCGGCCGCTCCCGCCTGCAGAAGGCCCGCCAGATGGCGCAGCGCCTTGGCGCGCTGCACCGCTGGGCGAAGGGCCGCGACTTCGACGTCGCGCTCGCGCACGGCTCGCACGAGCTGACGATCACGGCGCGCCGGCTCGGCGTCCCGAGCTCGACCACGTTCGACTACGAGTTCGCCACGCTCCAGCACCAGCTCGGCTGCCGCGCAGCGACGCGGGTCGTCGTCCCGGCTGCGATCGCGCCGGAGCGGCTGCGTCCGTACGGCGTCAAGCCGCCGAAACTCGTCCAGTACCCGGGCTTGAAGGAGGAGTACTACCTGGCCGATTTCGAGCCCGACCGGTCGCTGCTGGAGCGCTTTGCCGTCGACCCGGCGCGCGTGCTCGTCGTACTGCGCCCGCCGCCCGACGTCTCGCTCTACCACCGGCACTCGAATCCGCTCTTCCCTCAGACGCTCGACCACCTCGGCCGGCTCGAGCACGTGCATGCGTTCGTGCTGCCACGGACGGAGGAGCAGCGCGAGTTCGTGCGCGGGCTGCAGCTTCCGTCGGTGATCCTTCCCGAGGAGGCGGTCGACGCGCAGAGCCTGATCGCGCTCGCCGACGTCGTCGTCTCGGCCGGCGGGACGATGAACCGCGAGGCCGCCGCGCTCGGCGTGCCGGTCTACACGACGTACGGCGGCCGGCTGGGCGGCGTCGACGAGGCGCTGATCCGCGAAGGCCGACTGAAACCACTGACGGATCCCCGCGCGCTCGACCTGCGCAAGCGCGAGCCGTCCGACGGAGGTCACGTCCGCCGCGACCCGCACGAGATGCTCGACTATCTCCTGTCCGCGCTGGACAAGTAGGGACCAGCCGTGTCCGTTCCGGCCATAGCCCAGACCCCCGCCCAGGGTGGGGATGCCGTCCCGCCACCCACGGCATCGACGATACCGGCGCACCTGTCACGAGTTTCTGGAGGCTCTGTGCCAATCGCGGCACAGTTGGCCGTCTTAGGAGGCGCTCGCCAGTTCTGCGAGTAGCTCCGGGCCGAAGCGCTCCAACTTCGCCGGGCCGATGCCCGGGACCGCCGCCAGCTCGGCCAGCGTTCGCGGCGAGCGCGCGACGAGCTCTGCGAGTGTGCGGTCGTTGAAGACGACATAGGCCGGAACCTCGTCCGCCCGCGCCCGCGCGAGCCGCCACTCCTTCAGCGCGACGACGGCCGGGGTCGCTTCGAGCTTCGGCTTGGCCGTGGGCGGAGCCGCGGCCCGCACACCGAGCTCGTCGAGGAACCGGCTCGGCTTGCCCGTCCACGTCAGGAGCAGGTGCCGCCGCGCCCGCGTCAGGCCGACGTAGAGCAGGCGCCGCTCCTCGGCCAGCTCCTCGCCCCGCGCGCGGCGGATCGGCAAGTCGCCCTCCTCGAGCCGCGGCAGGATCACCGCGTCCCACTCCAGCCCCTTCGCGCGGTGCAGCGTCAGGAGATGGACACCACGGCCGGCGCTCGCGCCGAAGCGCTCACCGAGCGACTCGGCGAACTCGGCGATCGTCTCGCCGGAGAATTGCTCCGCCAACCGGACGAGCCGCGCGAGATCGGCTTGCCGCGTCTGCTCGCGGTCGCCCAGCTTCTCCGGAGGATCCTCGAGCAGGCCCTGCGCCACAGCCACGCGCCGCACAGTCTCGGCCACGGGTCCGCCGGCCTCCGCGCGCAACCCCTTCAGCAGCTGGCGAGCCGCGTCGCGCGCGAGCAGCGACGCGCCCTGGAACGGGATCCCGGCCTCGTGGAACGCCTCCTCGACCTCGGTCGTGCGCGCGTTCGTACGCACGAGCACTGCGATCTCCTCCAGCGCGACGCCCTCCGCCGCCAACTCGCGCACGTGCGCGGCGACGTCCACGCCCAGGCGCACGACCGGTTCCGGCCCGTCGGGGAGCGCTGCCCGCAGCGTCTTCTCGGAGCCGCCGAGCCTCGGCACCAGCCGGTTCGCCAGCGCCAGCACCTGCGGACTCGACCGGTAGTTCCGCTCCAACCGCACCACCTGCGCCTGCGGGAACCGTCGCGGCAGCGCCAGCAGCCAGTGCGCGCTCGCACCGGTGAAGCCGTAGATCGACTGGTAATCGTCGCCCACCACGCACAGCTCGTCCCCGTCGCCCAGCCAGAGGTCGAGCAGCGACTGCTGCAGGACGTTCACGTCCTGGTACTCGTCGACCGTGAACGCGCGCCAGCGCTCGCGGACAACGGCGACCGCCTGTTCGTCGTCCTCGAGCAGCCGGATCGTCCGCTCCAGCAGGTCCTCGAAGTCGAGCGCCCCCTCCGCGTCCTTGCGCCGCTCGTACTCGCGGAAGACGCGGTGTGCGAGATCCGGCGGCAGCGGTGGCTCGTGCTCGCCGAGCCCCTCGTAGTAGGTGTCGGGCGTGAGGCGGCGGTTCTTCGCCCACTCGATCTCGGTCGCCAGGTCGCCGGCGGGACGGTAGCGGTACGGCTTCGGAAGGCCGTTGCCGATCCGGCGCAGCAGCAGCGCCTTCGTCCCGAGGATCCGCCCGGGGTCACCCCTGAAGTGCCTCAACAGCGAGAGCGCCGCGGAGTGGAAGGTCGACGCGCGCACACCGGAGACGCCGAGCACCGCCAGCCGTCCGCGCAGCTCGCCGGCCGCCTTGTCGGTGAAGGTGACCGCGAGGAGCTGCGCCGCCGGGAACGCACCGCTCGCGACCTGCCAGGCGATC
>Ga0265338_10009455_pt1 | contig 11617 bp, 7 predicted proteins | sample 42126metaG_FD_193579 | JGI IMG/M metagenome (GOLD analysis project Ga0265338, IMG submission 193579) | Rhizosphere microbial communities from Carex aquatilis grown in University of Washington, Seatle, WA, United States - 4-21-26 metaG | ecosystem: Host-associated > Plants > Roots > Rhizosphere >... | reverse complement strand
CGAGGTCGTACACCGTGTCCCAGCCGCCTGCTTTGGGCGGCGCATCGGGACGCACCCCGACGGTGCGCAGGAGCGCGTCGAGCTCGGGCGCGAGCCAGGTGCCGAGGTGCACGCCGTTCGTCACGTAGCCGATCGGCGGCTCTTCGCCGGGCCAGAGCCCGGCCCACATCTCGCGGGCGACCTCACCGTGCAGCTCGGAGACGGCGTTCGCGTACGCCGAGAGCCGCAGCGCGAGCGGAGTCAGGCCGAAGCCGTCGGTGCTGTCGCTGCGACCGAGCGCGAGCAGCGACTCGTCGGAGATGCCGGCGCTCGCCGCGAGCTCACCGACGTAGCGAGTGACGAGGTCGTCGCCGAAGATCTCGTTGCCGGCGGGGACCGGCGTGTGCGTCGTGAAGACCGTCGTGCTCCGAACCTGCTCGAGCGCCTCCTCGCTGGTCGCGCCGTGCTCGACGAGGATGCGCGCCCGCTCGATCGCGAGGAACGCCGAATGGCCTTCGTTCACGTGGAAGACGTTCGGCTCGATCCCGAGCGCGGCGAGCGCGCGCACGCCGCCGACGCCGAGCAGCAGCTCCTGGCGGATCCGGTGCTCGCGGTTACCTGAATAGAGCGCGTCGGTGAGCAGGTCGACGTCGAGCAGATAGAGCGGCACCGAGCCGACGTCGTAGCGCCACACGGCCGCGGAGACCGTGTCGCCTGCCAGCTCGATCTCGACGGTGACCGGTTCGCGGTACAGGCCGAGTTGCTCCGGATCGATTGGCGTGTAGGTCTCGGTCTGCCGTCCCTCGTCGCTCAGGCCCTGCGTGAAGTAGCCGCCGCGGTAGAGCAGCCCGACGCCGACGAGCGGCAGTCCGAGCTCGGCCGCCGCTTTGAGATGGTCGCCCGCGAGGATGCCGAGGCCGCCCGAGTAGATCGGTAGGCGCACGTCGACTCCGAACTCCATGCTGAAGTATGCGACCAGCAGGCCGTCGTCTCCAGCTGTCTGGGACCACCACGTCATGACCGCAGGAAGCTAGCGAAGCTGCGCTTACGGCTGCGGAGTGAACGTGACGACGGGTGAAACGGAGACCGATCCGTCGAGAGCGCGCGCGACCGCGACGGCGTCGATCTGTTCGTGCTTCTTGAATCGCGACGGGTCGATGAAGCCGCGGTACGGCGACGAGTCGTCGACGGCGACCTTCTGCCATGTGCCGCCCTTGCGGCGGATCGCGAACCACACGCTCACGGGCTCGCCCGGCACCGTCGCTGCGAGCAGGTCGTACGAGGTGAGCGCGTCCGCCGACTCCTTCAGCTTCGGCTTCGGCGCTGCCACTTTCGGGATCGCCGTCGACGGTGTTGCGACGATCGCCGCCACGGGCGGGATCGTCAGCGTAAGGCTCGCGTTCGACGATGTCGCCGTGCCGTTGCCGAACGCGATCTGCCACGTGGAGCTCGGTGTCGCGACCGGCACGGTGACCTTCGCAGCGGTGTCGCCGCTGTTGAAGGCCGTCACGACCTCGTGGCCGGTTGCGAAGTCGATGCGCGAGACGACGAGCACCGCGTCCTGCGCGTAGCGCACGACGGACGAGCCGGTCGAGAGCGCCGGGTAGGCATCGCGGACGGCGGAGAGCTGCTTCAGCTGCAGCTCGATCGGATTGTCGGTGACGTCGAACGACGACCCCTTGCCGATCGGCGGCGAGCCGACCCGCGACTCCGTCTGCCAGTCGCTCACCTGCGTCGGGAACATGTCCTCGCGCGCGGCCTGGTCGCCGCCCGAGCCGATCATCCCCACCTCATCCCCGTAGAGCACCGCCGGCGCGCCGCGCAGCAGGTAGAGGACGTCGTAGCCGAGCAGGACGTGCTGGACGAGTGCGTTGCCGGCCAGGCCGGGTGCCTGCGAGAGGATCTGCTGTGCGCCGCGACCCATGTCGTGGTTGCCGAGGAACGTCGTGAACGCGGGGTCGATCCCGTTCGGCGTGCGGAAGTAGTCGTCGTCCTCCAGCCGGTGGGCGAGCCCCTTCGCGCCCGACGCGCCGGCGGCGTAGGCCGTCGCGACCTGCTGGAACGGGAAGTCGAGCACCTGCGGCAGGCCGCGGTCGCGAACGAACGCGGACAGGTCGACGGCGTCGTTCAGTGTCACCTCGCCGAAGATCGGGAAGTCGTCGACGCCGATCGAGCGTGCGGCCGCGCGGATCTTCGGCACCCAGAGCTTGAAGAACGCCGCGTTCACGTGCTTCGCCGTGTCGACGCGGAACCCGTCGACGTGGAAGCGCGTGATCCACGACGAGTAGATCTGCGCGAGGCCGTTCTCGACGTTTGGCTTCTCGGTGAACAGGTCGTCGAGCCCGTCGAAGTCGCCCTGCTCGAAGCACTGCTGGCTGCACGAGTCGAAGTCGATGTTGCCGCGGTCGTGGTAGTTGAGCGGGTCGTTCAGCCACGCCGGCTTTTTCAGGTGGCTGTCGGCCTTCAGGAGCAGCGGCACCTCGGGCATGTTGGCCGCCTTCAGGCACGGGAAGTGCTTCGACGTGACGTACCGCGCCGGGTTGAACTTCTTCCCGTGGCAGTCGCGGTACGGCGCGTCGTCGTACGTCGAGCCGTTCGTCAGCTGGATGATGTCCGCGGTGTGGTTGACGACGACGTCGAGGTAGACCTTCAGGCCCAGGCCGTGCGCGGCCGTGACGAAGTCGGTGAAGTCCTGGTCGGTGCCGAGGTGCGGGTCGACCGTCGTGAAGTCGAGGCCCCAGTAGCCGTGATACGCCGCGCTCCCGTTCTCGACGGGATCCTGCTTGAGCACCGGTGTCACCCAGATCGCGGTGAAGCCGAGATCCTTGATCCGCTGCAGGTGCGTGGTCAGGCCCTTCAGGTCGCCGCCGTGGTAGTAGCCGGGGCTCGACGGGTCGAACCCCGTCACCCCGGTCGGGCCGCTCAAGCCGCCCGTGTCGTTCGACGTGTCGCCGTTCGCGTAGCGGTCCGGCATCACGAAGTAGATGCGCTGCGAGGCAAGGCTGCTCTGCGTCGGCGGGGCCGAGAGCGCTGCGAGAGCAGTGCCGCTCGGGGACCCGCCGACGCTCGTAGCTGCCGCGCCGCCAACTAGCGCCATCGACGCGAATGCGGCGATTGCGCAGCTAACGCAGCGGAGCGCCGGACGCTTCATCGAAGAAGTGGAGGTTCTTCGTGTCGACGGCGATCGGCACTTCGTCGAGCAGCTGCAGGTGCACGTGCGGCGGGAACGACGCGACGAGGTTCGGGCGGGAGCCGACGACCGTCTCGGAGCCCGAGCCCTCGCTGTCGAGCATCGCCTCCTCTTCGGTCACTTCGCTCTTGATGTGGCGCGCGTCGACCTTGAAGTACGCCATCGACTCGCCGCCGAGCGACTCGACGAGCTCGAGCGTCGCGTGGATCTGCGGCAGGTCGTCGCGGCCCTGGGCGGGGTGCAGGTCGCCCGCGCGCAGCCCGACGATCACGGGCCGCCCGTCGTACTCGCGCAGCCGCGGGTACTGCTCCAGCGCCTCCGGCGCGATCGGGATCACGTGCCCACCCAGGTTGACCGACACGCCGCCGTTGACGGACGCAATGCCCTCGAGCAGGTTCATCGGCGGCGTCCCGATGAAGCCGGCGACGAACAGGTTCTCCGGCCGGTCGTACAGCCGCTGCGGCGCGTCGACCTGCTGAAGGACGCCGCCCGCCATCACCGCGACGCGGTCGCCCATCGTCATCGCCTCGACCTGGTCGTGCGTGACGTACACGGTCGTCGTCTGCAGCTCCTTCTGCAGGTGCGCGATGTCGGCGCGCATCTGGACGCGCAACTTCGCGTCGAGGTTCGAGAGCGGCTCGTCCATCAGGAAGACCTGCGGCTTGCGCACGATCGCGCGGCCCATGGCGACGCGCTGGCGCTGGCCGCCGGACAGCTCCTTCGGCTTGCGGTCGAGGTACGGCGCCAGGTCGAGCAGCCGTGCGGCCCAGGCGACACGCTCGTTGATCACGCTCTTCGCCTCCCGGCGCAGGCGCAGGCCGAACGCGATGTTCTCCGCGACGGTCAGGTGCGGGTAGAGGGCGTAGTTCTGGAACACCATCGCGATGTCGCGGTCCTTCGGCGAGACGTCGTTGACCACGCGGCCGCCGATGGAGACGGTGCCGCCGGAGATGTCCTCCAGGCCCGCGACCATGCGCAGCGCCGTCGTCTTGCCGCAGCCCGACGGGCCGACGAGGACGAGGAACTCGGCGTCGTGGATGTCGAGCGTCAGGCTGAAGACGGCCTGCACGCCGTTGTCGTAGATCTTGTCGACCTCGTTGAATGCGACGTCAGCCATGAATCCTCCAGATATGGAACGACGGGCCGTCGGACGGAAGAACGCCGTCCGCGGCATCTTCGCCGTACAGCGTCTCGAGTGACGGGAAAGGAGTTGAGACCGGTTCGTGCGCTGCGCGCGCCGCAAGCACGAGCAGCCGCTCGTCGCGCGTCTCGCGCAGGAAGGCGATCGCGTCGGCCGAGGCGTGCACGAAGCGGATGCCGCCGCGGGCGAGCGGTTCGCTCGAGCGGCGCAGCGCGGTGAGCGCGCGCAGCTCTGCGAGGAACGTCTGGTCCCAGGTCGCCTCGGCGTCCCACGGCATCGTGCGGCGCGCGTCCTCGCCCCAGCCGCCTTCGAGCCCGAGCTCATCGCCGGCGAAGAGCATCGGCACGCCGGGCAAGGTCATCTGCAACCCGACGCCGACGAGATGCCGTTCGGGCGTGCCGGCGATCGTCCGGAAGCGCGCCACGTCGTGGCTGTCGAGCAGGTTCCAGGAGTGGAGCGCGGCCTGCCAAGGGACGCCCGCGCGGAACTGGCGCATTGCCGCGACAGCGGACTCGCCGTCGAGCTGCGGCACACCGACCGGGATGCCCCAGAACTGCTGCTGCTGCTCGGGGTCGGGGTCGTCGCGCAGGAGCCACGTCCAGAGCGGGCGCATGAACCCGGAGTAGTTCATGACGCCGTGCCAGCCGCGCGCGGCGAGATCGGGCCGGAAGTCGTGCCCGTGCTCCGCGATCAGCAGGTGGTCGCCGATCTGCGCGCGCATCCAGCGCGAGACGTCACGGTTGAGATCGACGTCGCGGTAGCGGCCGGTCATGTTCGCGACGTCGACGCGCCAGCCGTCGAGACCGAGCTCGATGTAGCGCTTCAGGACGACGGAGAACCGCTCGTGCAGCTCCGCGCTCTGCCAGTTCAGCTTCGGCAGCGAGCGGTGGCCGAGCCAGGACTCGTAGCCGCCGGGGATCGACTCGTCAAAGTAGTAGAAGCCGCGCTCGGGCTCGCTGCCGCTCAACGCCGCCTGGAACCACTCGTGCTTGTCGCCCGTGTGGTTCGGGGTGATGTCGCCGACGATCCGCATCCCACGCGCATGCACCGCGGCGGTCAGCGACTGCAGCGCTTCGTCGCCGCCGAGCAGCGGGTCGACGTGCGCGAACGTCGTCGCGTCGTACCGGTGCGTCGAACCGGCCGGGAAGAACGGCGTCAGGTAGATGAGGCTCGCGCCGAGCGACTCGATGTGGTCGAGGTGCTGCTCGACGCCGCGCAGGTCGCCACCGAAGAGCTCGCGCGGCGTTGCGCGCCCGCGGCCCGTCGGCAGCTCGTTCCACGCGCGCCGCACCGCCCAGTCCGGCGCGTCGACGGCGAGGCCCGATGAGGCGAAGCGGTCGGGGAAGATCTCGTAGGCGACGGAGCCGAGGTGCCAGTCCGGGCCCCACGGGCCGACCGTGATCACGTAGTCGTCCGCGTCGGCGACCTCGTGCGAGGTCTGACCGAGGGCGTTCACCCACGCGTAGCCGGCGTCGCCGCCCGAGAGCAGCCAGCGGTAGCGGACGACGGGGTTCGCGACCGGGAACTCGGCGCGCCACCACACGTCGTCGCCGGTCTCTTCGTCGCGGATCGCTTCGACGTTGTGTGGCTCGCCGTCGCGCTCGTAGCGCAGGACGACACGATCGGCCGACGAGGCGCGCGGCACGCGCAGCCGCACGACGGCGGTGCCGCCCAGCTCGTCCGGCCGCTCGACCACGTACAGGTCGGACCCATCGTGATGGGGAGCCGAGAGCCCGACGCCGGCGTCGATCTCGATCGAGCTCATCCCTTGACAGAGCCCGCGGTCAGACCGCTGACGATCCAGCGCTGCAGGAACATGAACAGGATCGCGACGGGCAGCGCCGCGAGCAGCGCGCCGGCCGCGAACGGCCCCCACACCTTGTCGTACGAGCCGCTGATGAAGAGCTGCATGCCGACCGGCAGCGTCTTGTGGCTCGTCGTCTGAAGAATGGCCGAGGCGATCACGAACTCGTTGAGCGTGAAGACGAACGAGATCAGCCCGACGACCGCGAGCACGGGCGCGGCGAGCGGCAGGACGACGCCCCAGAAGATCTGCGCCGCGGTCGCGCCGTCGACCTTCGCCGACTCGTCGAGCTCGGTCGGGATCGTGTCGAAGAAGCCCTTCATCAGCCACGCCTGCACACCCATCGCCCCGCCGAGGTAGACGATCACCACCGCGGCCAGCTTGTCGAGGCCGATCTGTGGGAAGACTTCGCCGACGTTCAGCACGATCAGGTAGATCGCCGCGACAGCGACGAATTGCGGGAACATCTGAATCAGCAGCAGGCTCATCATTCCGGTGCGTCGCCCCCTGAACCGAAAACGGCTGAATGCGTAGGCGGCGAGCGCGCCGAGCACGGTCGTTGCGATCGCGGTCAGCAGCGAGATGAGCATCGAGTTGAGGAACCAGTGCGGATACGGGGCGTCCTGCTTCGCGCCGGTGTTGCCCTTGACGGTGTTGTGCAGCAGGTTCCCGAAGTTGTGCAGCGTCACGTGCGTCGGGATCACCTGCGCGCTCTGCAGTGAGTTGTTCGTATTGAAGCTCGACGAGACGATGTAGACGACCGGGAAGAGCGCGGCGCACACCGCGACCACACCGACGACGTGCCGCCACCAGGTGTCCTTGAGCTTCAGGCGCGAGCGTGGCTTCTTCATCGTCGCGGTGGCCGCAACAGCTTTCGTCGTCGAGGCGATCTCGCTCATCTTCCGCTCCCGCGCCGGCGAAGCCGGCGCTTCGCTCTCTGTTCGCCTCCGTCAAGCCTACGGCTCATCTTCCGCTCCCGCGCCGGCGAAGCCGGCGCTTCGCTCTCTGTTCGCCTCCGTCAAGCCTACGGCTCATCTCATGTTCTCCAATGACTTGGTCCGCCAGAAGGATGCGCCCGAAATGCCGGCGACGATGAAGAAGATGATGATCGCGATCGCGCTCGCCAGGCCGTAGTCGGACCCCTTGCCCGACGCGATCGCGAGCTTGTACGTGTAGCTGATCAGGATGTCCGTGTTGCCCGCGATCGACGAGGTGCCGTTGTACGGGCCGCCGCCGGTCAGCAGGTACACGTTGTTGAAGTTGTTGAAGTTGAACGCGAACGACGCGATCATCAGCGGCGCGACGGCAACCAGGAGCAGCGGCAGCGTCACGCGCCGGAAGATCTGCCAGGCGCCGCCGCCGTCGACGCGCGCGGCCTCGGTGAGCTCGCCCGGAATCGACTGGAGCGCGCCCATCGAGACGAGGAAGAAGTACGGCGTCGTCAGCCAGACGCTGACGAGCACGACCGTGATGCGCGGCCAGGAGATGAACGGCAGCCACGAGAAGACGTTGCCGCCGAAGAGCCACGGCACGTGGATGCCGAAGACGTGGTTCACCACCCCGAAGTCGTCGTTCAGGAGGCCCGCCCAGACGAGCAGCGAGAGGAACCCGGGGATCGCGTACGGGATCACGAGGATCGAGCGGTAGACCTGCTGGAACCGCATCCCGCGCTTGTCGAGCGAGATCGCGAGGAACAACCCGGCTGCGAACGAGAAGAACACCGTCGCCGCTGCGAAGACGAACGTCCACGCGAAGATCGAGAGGAACGGCTTGCGGACGAGCGGGTCGTTGATGATCTTGCCGAAGTTGCGGAAGCCGATGTGCGTCTCCCAGCCGGGCTCGAGCTCGTCCTGGCCGTTCACGAATGACCCGCGGCCGTCGTCGTGGTAGACCAGGCCGTCGGAGAGCCGCACGAACACGTTTCGCTTCGAGTCGTAACGCAGTGTCGGCTTGAGCTCGACTCCGATCTCAGTCCCCTGCGGCTGAATCGTGGAATCGCCGGTCGTCGGCACCTTGTAGTCGCGCAGCTGCTGGTCGAGCGCGAAGAGCGCAGCGCCCTTGATCAGGGTGTAGCCCTTGGCCGAGGTCGGCTGGCCGGTCGAGCCGAGCGTCACATCGCTCCGCTTCAGCTCGGTCAGTCCTTTGGGCGTTCCGACGTAGACCTTGCCGCCCGTCTCGTCGTGCATCAGCAGCACGAGCTTCCCCGAGCTGTCGCGGGCCGGCGCCAGGTCGAACTGCCGTCCGTTCGCCGGCGGTTCGAGCGAGTTGATCTTGATCGCTGCGATCGCCTGGCTGCGCGTGATGATGTGGCCGGTCGAGTAGTTCGAGAACGCCACGTTGATCGTGAAGAGGATCGGGATCACCTGGAACCCGATCAGGAAGAGCGTTCCCGGGATCAGGAACTTCGCCGGCATCGTCCAGCGCCGCGGCACGAGGTACACCCAGTCGATCAGCGCCGTGACGATCGCCAGGACGATCACCGCCGGCCAGCGATGGTGCGTGATCAGGACGTAGATCGCCCAGATCGTCAGCGCGTTCGACGCCGAGAGCAGCGCGATCTTGAGCGCGAATCCGACGCTGCCCGAGAAGAAGGCGATTCCGCGGGCGATCAGGCCGGGACGAAAGGCCTGCGGTTCGTCGGGTGTGGTGGGCGCGGTGGTTGTGCTCAAGGGACTTGGTCGGCCGAGAAAGCCGGAGCGGGCGCCCGAGGGCGCCCGCTCCGCGAGCTACTTCGTGCTAGCCGATCTTGTCGGCGATCGAGCGAGCCGCACCCTTGAAGGAGCGTGCGGCAGGCATTGCGCCGGAGCCCTTCGTCGAGCGGACCCACGCAGCGCCGAGGTCGGTCCAGACGCTGTTCATCTGCGGGATGTTCGGCATCGCCACGCCGCCCTTACCGGCCTTGCCGTACTGCGCGAGGATCGGATCGGACGCCTTGGCGTTGATGTTCGCCGGAGCACGGCCGCCGGCAGCTGCGAGCTGCGACTGGGCGGACGGCGTCGAGAAGAAGTTCATGACGAGGTCCTTCGCCGCTGCATCGACGTTGTGGACGGTCGCGTACTTGGTGACCATCATCCCGTTGATGCCGAGGAACGGCACCGACGGCTTGACGATCGCAGGCACCTGAACGACCTTGAACGTGATGCCGGCCTTCTGGATGTCAGAGTCGGCCCACGGGCCGGTGATCCAGAACGGCGTCTTCGACGTCGTGAAGGCGGTGTCGCAGGTGGAGTAGTCGGCCTTGGAGTTGATCAGGCCTTCCTTGTTCCACTTGTCGATCAGGCCCGCGTTCTTGAGGAACGTCGGATTCGCCACGCCGATGTTCGACGGATCGAGGTTCCCGGCGCTGTTCGTGCCGAAGACGAAGCCACCGAGACCGGAGAAGAACGGGTACATGTGGTACGCGTCTCCGCCTGAGCCCTGCTGCACGCAGAGGCCGAAGGCCAGGTGGTTCTTCTTCTTGAACTGAAGTGCCGTCTGCTCGAGCTGCGCGAAGGTCGTCGGGACCTTGGCGAGCTTCGTGTTCACGAGCAGGCCGATGTTCTCGACCTGCACCGGCAGGCCGTACAGCTTCTTGACGGCGGTGCCGTAGGAGAAGCCCGCGAGCGTGTAGCTCGGGAACTGCTTCTTGACCGCCGCGCTCGGGTAGAGCGGCTCGACGAGTCCGTTTGCGGCGAGCTGGCCGGTCCAGTCGTTCGCGGCGAGGATCACGTCGGGGGCGTCGGTCGCCGCCACCGTGCCGAGCGCCGTTTCGATCGAGCCGAAGTCCTTCGTCACGACCTGGATCGTCGCGCCGTTCGACGCGGCCCAGGAGTTCGCGACCTTGCTGACGGCGGCCGCGCGGTTCGCATCGGTCCAGATGACGACCGTCGGCCCCGCCTTGTGGGACGCGACTGCAGACGTTGCGGCCACGGCGGCGATCGCCGCGACAACGCCAAGCAGCGCCCACATGCGCTTGAGCGAGTTGTGCATCAGAAGTTGCCCTTCCAGTCTTGGGGAACTACACGACACGGGCCAGCTGGGGGCAGGCACCGGCAGGAGTGTAGGCCGTTCTCCGCGGACACCGCAATGGGCCGCAGATACGGGTTTGCAGCCGGTAGGTCCTACGGATGTGTGAGAGACGGCCATTCACGTATGCAGGCGAGCCGGTTCCTCAGCTACGCTCGGCTGATGGCCGCAACGCGCACGATTTCCCTCCAGACGGAGGTTCCGGGGCCCCGCTCGCGCGAGGTGCTCGACCGGCTGGCGGCCAGTGTCGCAGCGCCGCTCGCGATCACCTTCCCGGTCGTGGCTGCCGAGGCGCGCGGCGCGAGCCTCACCGACCTCGACGGGAACACCTTCATCGACTTCGCAGGCGGCGTCGGCTGCCTGAACGTCGGCCATTCGCACCCGCACGTCGTCCAGGCGGCGCAGGAGCAGCTCGAGCGCTTCACCCACACCGATTTCACCGTCGTCCCGTACGAGGTCTATGCGGAACTCGCCGAGCGCCTGCTCGCCCGGACGCCGATCAGCGGCCCCACCAAGGCCGCGTTCTTCAACGCGGGCACCGAGGCGGTCGAGAACGCGGTCAAGTTCGCCCGCGCCTTCACCGGCCGCCAGGCGGTGATCGGCTTCGAGGGCGCCTTCCACGGCCGCACCTACCTGTCGCTCGCGCTGACCTCGAAGACGCACCCGTACAAGCACGGGCTGGGACCGTTCGCCCCCGAGATCTACCGCGTGCCCTTCCCGAACGCGTTCCGCGGCCCGACCGCCGCCGAGGCGCTCGCAGCGCTGCGCCGGGCGTTCTCGACGCTCGTCGCCGCTGAGGACGTCGCGGCGATCGTCTTCGAGCCGGTCCAGGGCGAGGGCGGCTTCATCCCCGCCTCGCGCGAGTTCGTGCTGGGCCTGCGCGAGATCTGCGACGAGCACGGCATCGTGCTCGTCTGCGACGAGGTGCAGAGCGGCTTTGCGCGCACCGGCCGGTTCTTCGCGATCGAGCATTTCGGCGTCGAGCCCGACCTGATCACCGTCGCCAAGTCGATCGCCATGGGCCTGCCGCTCTCCGGCGTGCTCGGACGGGCGGAGATCATGGACGCGCCCTCCGCCGGCGGCGTCGGCGGCACCTACGTCGGAAACCCTGTCGCCCAGGCGGCGGCGCTGGCCGTTCTCGACGTGATCGAGGACGAAGGCCTGGTCGAGCGCTCCGTCGCGATCGGCGAGACGATGCGTGCCCGCATGGAGGCCTGGCAGCAGCGCTGGCCCCAGATCGGCGACGTACGCGGGCTCGGCGCGATGCTGGCGATCGAGCTCGTCGGCGACGACAAGGCCCCGGCGGCCGAAGTCGCGTCCCAGGTGGTCGAGGAGGCGCTCGCCCGCGGCCTGCTGCTCCTGAAGGCCGGCGTGGCCGGGAACTGCATCCGGGTGCTCGTGCCGCTCGTGATCTCGGACTCCGAGCTGGACGAGGCGCTCGAGGTCTGGGAAGCGGCTCTCGAAGCCACGTTGTAGGCGTTTCGCCCCCGGGTACGCT
>Ga0265338_10009454_pt1 | contig 11618 bp, 10 predicted proteins | sample 42126metaG_FD_193579 | JGI IMG/M metagenome (GOLD analysis project Ga0265338, IMG submission 193579) | Rhizosphere microbial communities from Carex aquatilis grown in University of Washington, Seatle, WA, United States - 4-21-26 metaG | ecosystem: Host-associated > Plants > Roots > Rhizosphere... | reverse complement strand
GCCGATACGGCCGGATTGCGCGAATCTGCGGATCAGATCGAAAATGAAGGCGTGTGCCGGGCGCTCAAGAAAGCCGCGAACGCCGATTTGAAATTGCTGGTTTTCGACGGCGAAAACTGGCCACGTCGCGACGAGGCCACGCAAAAACTCGCAGATGAAAACGCGCTCGCCGTCGTCAACAAAGCCGACTTACTCAAGGACGCCGCAAATGCCGGCGATGTGCTTTTCGTTTCCGCCAAAACCGGTGCGGGCATTCCCGAATTACTGGAGCAGATCATCGCCGCAATCGATTTGCGTTTTGCAGCATCGGGCCCGCCACCTTTAACGCGTATTCGTCATCGTGCCGCGCTTGAAGAATGCCGCGGCCATCTGCGCCGTTCGCTGACTGCTGCAGCCGCAGAATTACGCGCTGAGGATGTACGCCTGGCTTCGCGTTCGTTGGGGCGCATCACCGGCCGCGTTGACGTCGAAGATCTGCTCGACGTTATTTTCCGGGATTTTTGTATCGGGAAATAAGGGGCCTAGGGCCTGCAACAACAAGGTTTTATGGGCTTAAACCGGCAGCGGTTCCGGGGCGTAGGGATCAAAAAAATTCTCGTTCTCGATCACGCGTAATGCCGGACGCTTCTTTTCCGGTTTCTCGATCTTCTTGCGGTTTTGCGTGCGCGGCTTCTTTGTAACGTCCTGTTCAGGTGCGCGCAGATAGCGATAAATTTCCGGCGACTGCACCAAAGTTGAAATTTCCTCGGCAGTTTTGACGAGATCTTCCGGGCTCGAAAGCCGGATGTCTTCGACGCGGTTTTCCGCAAGCCAGGTGCAGTAGTAAACGATGCCGATCAGACATGAGAGATCACGGAATAAATTCGCTACGCGCGCTGCGAGCTTGATGAATTCCGGATGATCCCAGCCGTGCGTGAGACCGCAACGCGCCAGCGCGTGCATGAAGTCGTTGCCGAATTCGTCGGCGTCGGGCTGGCCGGCGAAGACAGATGTCAACCAGCGCTTCATCGACGAGCGGTTTTCGGAAATGACCTCAGCCTTGGCATCAAGCTGCATCGGCAGCCATTCGATTTCGGAGAGGCGCCGGTTGATCGCGCGCATGCCCATGCGCTCGGCGCGCATATAGGCGAAAGCGTATTCCTCGCGGTTGAATCCGTCTTTGAGCGGGTGGCTGTGCAAAAGAGCGACCTTCTCGCGCGCGAGTTTTTCCTTGGCATGTCCAAGATGCTCGCGAAGCTCGTCGAGATTTATGCTCTTTCCCATCCCTGCCCCGGCCTTTCCCTGGTCGGCGAACTCACCTCTCGCTTGCGCTGCGGGCTGGTTTCATGTGAAACCGGGATTGCGTCCTGCAGTCCTTTGCCCACGGATCAATGTTAACAAAAGAGTCTGTCGGGATTGTTAACAATGTGGAACTATGAAAAGGTAAAATCACTTTGCCTTAATGGCTTGATTTCACTATATTTATCGCCATGCAAAAATTCGATGTGATTGTGGTGGGAGGCGGGCATGCAGGCTGCGAGGCCGCAGCGGCAGCTGCACGCCTTGGCGCCAGAACCCTGCTTGCGACCCACAAGATCGAGACGATTGGCGAGATGTCATGCAATCCTGCTATCGGAGGGCTTGGAAAAGGCCATCTGGTAAGGGAAATCGACGCTCTCGATGGCGTTATGGGCCGGGTTGCCGATGTTGCGGGTATCCAGTTTCGCTTGTTAAACCGCAGCAAAGGGCCTGCTGTGCGTGGCCCGCGTGCGCAAGCCGACCGCAAATTATATCGACAGGAGATGCAGAAAACCCTGCAAAATCAGGCTAATTTGACTATTCGTGCGCTAGCCGTCGAGGATCTCATGCTTGGTGCGCACGGTGAGATCGCAGGTATCATTGCTTCAGATGGCGAAGAAATAGCGGCAGGAGCTGTGGTTATAACAACCGGCACCTTTTTGCGCGGATTGATCCATATCGGCGAAGAGAAAATTTCAGCGGGTCGGGTTAACGAAAAGCCAGCCATTGGACTATCTAACACATTGAATAGATTGAATTTTACTATTGGCCGACTCAAAACCGGCACTCCACCGCGCCTGAACGGTAAAACTATCGATTGGGCGGCTTTAGAGATGCAGGCCGGCGATAATTTGCCCTCGTTTTTTTCAACCTTGACAACAAAGATATGCAACTTACAGTTGCAATGCGGCATTAGTTATACAACTGCAAAAACCCATGAAATCATTCTCGCCAATATTCATCGCGCGCCGATCTATTCCGGTCAGATCGAAGGCACTGGGCCACGTTATTGCCCCTCGATCGAAGACAAGGTCGTGCGCTTTGCTGCTCGTGAACGACATCAGATTTTCTTAGAACCGGAAGGTCTTGATGACGATACTATCTATCCAAACGGCATTTCAACTTCGCTGCCGCGGGAGATTCAGTTCGATCTAGTGCATTCGATTCCAGGTCTGGAAAAGGCCGAAATTCTGCGCCCTGGCTATGCCATAGAATATGATTTTTGTGATCCACGCGAATTGAAGCAAACGCTTGAAACTAAAAGAATTTGTGGATTATTTTTTGCCGGTCAAATCAACGGCACTACGGGCTATGAAGAGGCTGCCGCTCAAGGGTTGATGGCCGGCCTAAATGCCGCTCTCAAGGTTTCACGTGGATCAGCTTTCGTGCTCGACCGCTCTCAGGCCTATATCGGCGTGATGATCGACGATCTGATCACCCGCGGTACCAACGAGCCCTACCGCATGTTCACCTCGCGCGCCGAATACCGACTTTCACTCCGGGCCGATAATGCGGATCAGAGGCTGACCTTTCTCGGCCTCGGCATTGGTTGTGTCGGCTCCGAACGTGAACGTGCATTCGGCGAAAAAATGCGGGCGCTGGAGACGGCGCGCGAGCTTGCCCAAAATTTCAAAGCCACGCCCAATGAACTTGCAAAGCATGATCTCAAAATCAACGCTGATGGCGTCCGCCGCTCAGCGCTAGAATTATTGTCCTATCCCGATATCGGTTTTGAGAGATTGATCGACATCTGGCCAGAGCTCGCAACGATTACACCGGAGATTGTCGAGCAACTCGAAATCGACGGCAAATATGCCGGCTACATGGGGCGGCAGGACGCCGACATTCGCGCCTTCCGCAAGGATGAATCTTTAGTACTTCCTGCCGACATCGATATTGATGCGATCGGCAGTTTGTCCGCTGAAATCAGACAGAAACTGCGTCAGATAAAACCTGAGAATCTTGGTGCCGCAGCGCGTATTCCCGGCATGACGCCCGCTGGCCTTACCGCACTTTTGCGCTACGTCAAACGGCAAACTGAAAAAGAGAAAATTAGTGCCTGAGATTGACGCAACAAGGTGCGAAGAATTTCTGCGCCATTTTCCCGTTTCACATGAAACCCTGGAAAAGCTCGAGCGATACGCCGCGCTGCTCACGGAGTGGAATGCGAAATTCAATCTTGTCGCCGACAGTACGTTGCCACAAATCTGGCGGCGGCATTTTCTCGATAGCGCGCAACTGATGAATTTCGTGCCGAAGGGGGCGCGCACTTTCGCTGATCTTGGCAGCGGCGCCGGATTTCCTGGTATCGTTCTCGGTATTCTCGGCGCGCAGAAAATTTATCTGATCGAAAGCACCGGCAAGAAGGCGGAGTTTTTGCGAACGGTGGTAAGTGCGCTCGACATCAATGCCGAAATCCTGAAAACGCGCATTGAGGATTTGAAGAACTTTAGCGTCGATATTGTGACCGCGCGGGCGCTCAAGCCGTTGCCAGAACTTCTGGCGCTGGCCAAGCCATTGATGAGAAAGACGTCTATGGCAATTCTACTCAAGGGCCAACATGTAGATGTTGAATTGACAGAATCTACCAAATATTGGAGATTCGACTGCGAAACGTTCCCGAGTCTTAGCGATTCTTCAGGCCGCATACTGGCCATTCGCAATCTCGAACGGCAACCGAAAGCCAAAACAGATGGTGCAGCGCGACATAAACGATGAGGCAATCGGCCCACGCAATTGCCGGGTGCTGGCCGTCGTCAATCAGAAAGGCGGGGTGGGCAAAACCACGACCACTGTTAATCTCGCGACCGCCATTGCCGCCGTCGGCAAACGCGTCCTTGTCGTTGACGCCGATCCACAAGGCAACGCCTCGACAGGATTCGGCATTCCGCGCGCCGCCCGCGGCGCAGGATCCTACGAATTGATGTTCGATGGGCTGGCGGTGGAGGACGTTGCGGTCGCGACCGTAATTCCGAATTTATCGATCATTACCTCATCCGCCGATCTCGCCGGCGCCGAGATCCAGCTTGTGAATACCGAGAACCGCGAATTCCGTTTGCGCGAAGCGCTGGAGCGCAGCGCCAAGGATTACGATTTCATCCTCATCGATTGCCCGCCCTCGCTCAATCTCATCACCTTGAACGCCCTCGTCGCCGCCGACGGGCTGATCGTGCCGCTGCAGGTGGAATTCTACGCGCTCGAAGGCATGAGCAATCTTTTGCAAACGGTGGAAGCCGTACGCGCGCGCTTCAATCCCGTGCTCGAAATTCAGGGCGTGGTGCTGACGATGTATGACAAACGCAACAGTCTCTCCGACGCCGTGGCCAGTGACGTGCGCGCTTTCTTCGGCGACCGCGTCTATGAAACCGCGATCCCGCGCAATGTGCGCGTTTCCGAAGCGCCCTCGCACGGAAAACCCGTTCTGCTCTACGATCTCAAATGCCCCGGCTCTCGCGCCTATATGCATCTCGCAAGTGAAGTTTTGAAGCGCGAAGCGCATGCAGCGGGCTCACACGAAATTCGCAAAGCCTCGTAATCGGAGAATTTATTATGACCCAGACGCTCAAACCCGCCCCGCTCGGCCGCGGCCTTTCCGCCCTCTTCGGCGACGCCGATGCCTCCTATCAGCCCAAGCCCATGGCCCCCGTAGCGCCGCTTGCGCAAGCCGTGAAAAGGGACGTAACGAAAATCTCGATCACGGCGTTGAAGCCTGGCATGTATCAGCCGCGGCGCGTGTTCGATGATGAGGCGATCAGAGGTCTCGCTGAATCTATCCGCGAGCGCGGCATTTTGCAGCCGCTGCTCGTACGTCCCCTCATAGGATCGAAGGACCAATATGAGATTATCGCCGGTGAGCGCCGCTGGCGCGCAGCGCAGATCGCCGGGCTTCACGAGGCGCCGGTCGTGGTGCGCGACATTACCGACCGCGAAGCACTCGAATTTGGTCTCATCGAAAACGTCCAGCGCGAGGGACTTTCACCGCTCGAAGAAGCTGAAGGCTATAAGCGGCTGATGGAGGAATTTGCGCACACACAAGAGGATCTCGCCAAGGTCGTCGGCAAGAGCCGTAGCCATATTGCCAACATGATGCGTCTTCTCACGCTGCCGGCGCAGGTGAAAAAACTGATCGAGGATGGCCTGATTTCGGCGGGGCATGCGCGCACTCTGGTGACAGCGAAAAATCCGCTCAAGCTTGCCGAAGAAATTGTGAAGAAGGGGATGAATGTGCGGCAGGCGGAGGCCTTGGCCAAACGCGAGTCCGAAAATCCGCAGACGCATAAGAAAAAACCGCATGCCGCTGAGATGGACGCGGGCGTTGCCGCGTTGGAGAAAGAACTCGCGCGCGTGATCGGTCTCAAGGTCGACATCAGTGTGCGCGGCAAGGCTGGTTCCGTGACCGTGCACTACCAGACGCTCGATCAGCTGGATGATATTATCAAGAGATTGCGCGGCTAAAATAATTATGAAGCCGCTAGCGTCAGTCGCCGGAGATTCTCGGTTGATAAGCGATAACCGGCTTTGGGCACATATTCGATAATCTGCGCTTCGGGATCGCGTCCAAGTTTACGCAGGCATTCTTGAATAGCTTTTTGTGTATCGCCGATCGCGGCTTTAACGGCGGCAATCGTATCCGTGCGCCGTTGTTCCTGACCTTTGGCTTCGTCGGCGTCCATCGCTTCTTTCGAAAGTGTGAAGTTGTTGAAAAGCACTCGCGTCTTGGTGATCTCACCTTTCGCCAGGACGAGGGCGATCAAAACCAACTTGGCTTTTTCCGAAAGATCGAGCGTCTCGCCGAGCAGGCGGATTCTTATGTCGTTGCCGTATTCCTCGAGGCGGAAACCTTCGAACTCGAATGGAAAATGTATGTCCGTCATTGCAAGGGGGCATCTTTCAAAAATCAATAATTGCGCGCAAAACGCCGCGTCGGGCGTTTTAGGGTGTTAACTTCGCCGTTGCATCAGGAAAATCCCCACCGGCAGCAGGCTGCGAAAGCGGAGCTTCATCTGGCCGGCTGGCTGTTCTTGCTTCTGGAATTTTTCCGGCATCCACCCGATAGCTGCCGCTTTTGTGAAACCCACCTCCGGCGTAGGCAATTAGGCCTTCGTCGAACCCTTCTTCAACCAGCCGTTCTCGCAAGCTAGCGAGGCGATGCCACATGGCCTGAAGGCTTTTTTCCTCGACGGGTGTGCCGGGAAAAATTTCATTGCATAATTCTGCGGACAAAACCTCTTCGCCGCGTCGGCGCAGCAGAAACGCAAATAATTTTCTTTCCAAGTTGGGTAATTCTATTTTGCGGTCTTGGAAGAAAATGCCGTTTTCCCCATTTCCTGCAAAAGAAAACCCCATCCATTCGAACATCTGCGCGCTTGTTTTGCCCGCAACAACGAGCCTCCAGCCCTTATAGCCGACGCTATCGATAAAAGCGGCTCCGGCACGGTCGATTCTTTTCAACTCCGCGCTCAATTTTTTGCTCAAGCGGTTTACGTAAGTGCTGGCAGTGACGAGTTGGATTTTGCCCCCAAGTTTTTCAGCCAGTTGTGCGCGCGTCAGAATCTCGCCTTTGGCTTCGATAAACGCAGTCATGAGAGAGCGTAGTCGCTTCCCGAATTTCAGCGGCTCTTTGCCAAAAAAAATGGCTCCCGTTTCCGGGGCGATTGAAAAGTCGGACATAATCCACACGATTAAATGTTATTCTATGAAGTTCGCCCAGCTTACTATAGGCAGAGAAGATTATCCATAACCGGAAAAGATTTAATTTTCCGGTTATGGTGAGGCGGAGTCAGCTCGCCATCTGCATCAACAACTGTGCGCAAAGCACGGCATCGGGTGTGCCGGTGCGCTTGGCGGCAGCTTCGGCCTCATAGAGCCGGGTGAGCGCCGTCTCGATCTTCGGCGAATTCCAGCGTCGCAGTTGACTCGTCATGAGCTCGGTATGTTTCCAGAAAACCGGCGGCTGCAGCTTCCTAAGCGCGTCCGCGGCGGAGGCGCCCTTGTCCATCTCGCCGCGCGCAAGACCAAGACGCATGAAATGCCGCTCCGCCGCGCGCAGGATTGCGACCGGCGAAGTTTGTTCGGCGTAAAGCCGTTCGATCAGAAGCCCGACGCGTTTCGCCGCGCCGGTGCCCACGGCATGAACCAGATCGTCGATCTCGGCGGCGCCCGCATCCTGCAAAGCAGCAGAAGCGTCTTCCATCGTCACCGTTTTTCCTTCGCCGATATAGAGCGCCAATTTTTCGAGCTCGCTGCGCATGGCGATGCGGTCAGATGGCAAAATGCCGGCGATCAAGGCAATCACTTCACGCGAGGCGCGCAGGCCGGAGGTCTGCAGAATGTCGGTGATGGTGCGCTCGCGGGCCGGCCCTTCTTCCGCATAGCAGGCGATGGCGCAGGCGCGTTCGCCGTCTTCGCATAGCATACGCAGTTTCGAGCGCTTATCGAGTTCGCCAGCCTCGATCAGAAGAAAGCTGTCACCCGGGGACGGATCAGCAAGAAATGCGGCGAGCGCGGGCGCTACGGATTCGGTGGCCTGCTGGATGCGCACCAGGCGTTGCCCTCCCCCCAATGCCTGTGCTGCCATTTCGTCCATTAGCCGTGCGGGATCTTCCGAAATCGTACTGCTCGCTAACAGCGCGACCCGGAACGGATCGGCAAGATCCGGCGCGATTTTTTTGGCCAATGTCTCGGCGCGCTCGCGCACCAACCCGCCATCGGGGCCGTAAATGAGTGCGGTGCGGATACCAGCATCCGGCTTTTGCAGAAAACCGTCGATGCGGGCCGGTGCGAGTTTCACGGCTTGTCGCTTGCCGCGGCTGCCGGCGCTTGTTCCGCCTGCTCGGCGAAATAAAGGCTAACGCGATTGACGATCTGCTCACTCACTTCATGGAGCGTGCGCTGATAGGCGCCCTCGCGCGCCGCAACGGTCGCATAGCCTTCTTCGAGCTGATTATAATCCGCCATCGCGTGCACATCACCGTGGGTGAGCGTCTGGCCTTTGCTGTCGGCGAGAACGTAATGTGCAGCGAGCGTCAATTCAGCCAGCGTCGTCACGGCGTTCGGCAGAAGACCGACGCTTTCCTCGGTGAATTTCGGTGTGATGGTGAGGGTATATTTCGGATGCTGCGGCCGGCCCTTGCCGTACATGCGGTCGATCAGATCGTTGCGCAGCATCTGCCCTTCGCGGTTGGGGATCGCCGCGATCTCGACATCGTTCAATTCGGCTGCGACCGGACCACCGCCATGCGTCCCGTAAATCGGTGAAAAGCCGCAGGCGACGAGCATACAGAGCAGGCCAGCGAGAATTCCGCGTTTCATTTCACGCCACCACATTGATGATCTTGTTGGGCACGACGATAATTTTCTTCGCCGCCTTACCTTCCATCGCGCGCTTAACGTTTTCTTCGGCCAGTGCCGCGTCTTCAGCAACTTTCTGTGCCGCGTTGCGCGGCAGGGTGATGGTGGCGCGCAACTTGCCGTTGACCTGTACCGCTACGGTCACGGTCGCATCGACCAGCAAGGCCTTTTCAGCCGTGGGCCACTTCTCCCCAGCGAGCATGGTCTTATGACCGAGCGCCAACCACATCTCTTCCGCGATATGGGGGAGCATCGGGCTGATCAGTTTGGTGAGCGTCTCAAGCCCTTCGCGCAGAACGGCGGCTCCACCCTCACCTGCGGCATCAAACTCATCAAGCGCATTGGAAAGTTCGCGCGCCCGTGCCACCGCACGATTGAAATGGAATTTTTCAAGATCGCCGGTGACGTCAGCGATGCCGCGATGGATGAGGCGGCGCATTTTTTCGACGCCTTCGGAAAGTTTGCCTGCCACATAGCCGATTGCCGGCAGCGGAACTTGCGGCTCGGCCACCATTCTCCATAACCGGTTGAGGTAGCGCCAGGCGCCGTCGACGCCGGCGTCAGTCCATTCGAGATCGCGTTCGGGCGGGCTGTCGGAGAGCATGAAAAGCCGAGCGGTGTCGGCGCCGTAGCTGTCGATAATCTTGCCGGGATCGACCACGTTCTTCTTCGATTTGCTCATCGTCTCGCTACGGCCGACGGTGACCGGCTTGCCGGTTCCCGTATGCTGTGCGGTGCCGTCAGCATTTTTCTGTACTTCTTCAGGGTAGAGCCAGCCGCCCTTCTCGTCCTTGTAGGACTCGTGTGTGACCATGCCTTGGGTGAAAAGGCCAGTAAAAGGCTCGATGATGCCGAGATGCCCTGTCGCCTTCATCGCGCGCGTGAAAAAGCGGGCATAGAGCAGATGCAGAATGGCGTGCTCGACGCCGCCGACATACTGATCGACCGGCAGCCAGTAATCGGCGGCGGCGCGGGCGACGGGTTGTTTTTCGTCATGCGCCGAGCAATAGCGCGCGAAATACCAGCTGCTATCGACGAAGGTGTCGCAAGTATCGGTCTCGCGTCTCGCTGCCTTGCCGCATTTCGGGCAATTTACATTTTTCCATGTCGGGTGCAGATCGAGCGGATTGCCGGGCTTATCGAAGGAAACATCTTCTGGCAGTTTCACCGGCAAATCTGCCTCATGCACCGGCACTACGCCGCACACTTGGCAATGGATGACCGGGATCGGGCATCCCCAGTAGCGCTGGCGGCTGATGCCCCAGTCGCGCAGGCGGTAAAGCACCGTGCCGGTTCCGGCGCCGCGCTTCTCAATCTGCGCGATGGCATCTATCTTGGCTTCCTCGACTTCGAGTCCGTCGAGAAATTGCGAATTATAAATCTTGCCGGGCCCCGTGTAAGCCTCGTTCGCCACGGCAAATGTTTTTGGATTTTCGTCAGACGGCAGCACCACGGGCTTGACGGCAAGCCCATATTTGCGGGCGAAATCAAGATCGCGCTGATCATGTGCCGGGCAGCCGAAGATGGCGCCCGTGCCGTATTCCATCAAGACGAAATTGGCGACATAGATCGGCAGCTCCCAATTCTCGTCGAACACATGCTGCGCCTTGAGCCCGGTATCGAAGCCTTTCTTCTCGGCGGTCTCGATGCTGGCTTCGGAGGTGCCGGTGCGGTTGCAGTCTTTGATGAAGTCCGAGAGCTGCTGATTTTTCTTCGAGAGTTCTGCCGCCAGCGGATGATTGGGCGAGATGGCGACAAAGCTTGCACCGAAAAGAGTATCGGGCCGTGTCGTGAAAACCTGGATGCCGTCTTTGCTATTTTTAAGCTGGAAAGTAAGGCGCGCGCCTGAGGATTTGCCGATCCAGTTCTCCTGCATCAGGCGTACTTTTTCCGGCCAGCGGTCGAGTTTGTGCAGCTCGTCCAACAGATCGTCGGCAAATTCGGTGATCTTAAAGAACCATTGCGACAATTTGCGTTTTTCGACAATTGCGCCGGAACGCCAGCCCCTGCCCTCGATCACCTGTTCGTTGGCGAGCACGGTCTGATCGATGGGATCCCAGTTGACCCAGCTCTCCTTGCGATAGGCGAGGCCGGCCTTGAGGAAATCGAGGAATAGTTTCTGCTGGTGCTTATAGTAAGTCGGATCGCAGGTCGCGAATTCGCGGCTCCAGTCGATCGAAAGCCCCATGCGCACGAGCTCGGCGCGCATGTTTTTTATATTATCGTAGGTCCATTTTGCGGGATGGATCTTGCGGTCGCGCGCGGCGTTCTCGGCCGGAAGACCAAAGGCGTCCCAACCCATCGGGTGCAAAACATTGAAACCCTGCGCGCGCTTGAGCCGCGCCACCACATCCGACAAAGTGTAATTGCGGACATGGCCCATATGAATGCGCCCCGAAGGATAGGGGAACATCGACATGACATAGTATTTTGGTTTGGCCTGGTCTTCCCTGGCTTCGAAGATTTTTTTATCGGCCCAGACCTTCTGCCATTTGGCTTCGGTCTCACGGACGTTGTAGCGGGCGGCCATGGGTTTCTAGTGGAAGTCTTTTTGCGCGAGCCGGATCTGGCGGGCCTTAGTAAGGACAGCGTTTTCCAGCTGGCTTGAAGTCGTCACCGCCACCGGCGCGTCTTTCCAATTGCCGTCGTCGCCCTTCACTTGACGGAAGACGGAGACTTTGATGCCGTCGGCGCGCAGTTCGCGGTCGCGGATAAAGACGTTGAGCTTGAGGCGCTCGTTGGGGTTATCAGGCGGCGAATACCAGTCGGTGATTATTACGCCTCCGAAAGGATCGGCAGACTGGATGGGCATGAAGGAGACGGTGTCGAGACTGGCGCGCCAGAGAAAGCCGTTGACGCCCAGGCCCCACTGATCCTTGTCCTTGGTTTCGGTATCGCCACCGAGCAAGTCCATGCCGCCTTTGTCGCTTGCCAGGCTGCCGTTTTTGTAGAGTGCCTCGTGCGCTTTATCATTATAGGTTGAATCCGTC
>Ga0265338_10009450_pt1 | contig 11620 bp, 10 predicted proteins | sample 42126metaG_FD_193579 | JGI IMG/M metagenome (GOLD analysis project Ga0265338, IMG submission 193579) | Rhizosphere microbial communities from Carex aquatilis grown in University of Washington, Seatle, WA, United States - 4-21-26 metaG | ecosystem: Host-associated > Plants > Roots > Rhizosphere... | reverse complement strand
CGTGCGCGAGGTCGTAGACGAGCTGGAGATCGTCCGGCACGAGCGTGCGGTCGAAGTGCGGCGCGTGCAGCGAAGGATTGGCGGCGAGCTCGTCGATCGCCCGGCCGATCGGCTCGACCAGCCGCCGTGCTTCCTCGACGCCGGAGCGGGTGGTGACGAGCCCGGCGATCAGCGCTCGCCGGCCGTCTGGCAGCGCGCTGCCGAGTGAGCCGCGGTCGACGATCTCGCCGAGCCCTTGCTCCACGATCTGCGCGGCGAACGGCTCGGGCGCGGACGCGGCCTGGATCTCGCCGCGCCGCAGCGCGCCGGCCATCTCGGCGAAGGGCATCGGAACGAGCGTCACGCGCGTGTACGCGTCGCGCAGGAAGATCCGCAGTTGCAGCTCGCTGATCGCGCCGCGCGCGCTCACGCCCACGGCGGAGAAGTCGTCCCGCGCGGCGATGAGCGCAATCACGAGGTGGTCGGGCGCGCGCTCGAAGCCGAGCGGTGCGAGGAAGACCTGGTCACCGGCGCCGAGCGTCTGGAGATGTCCGCCGACGCCCGCGTCCACGTCACCGCGCGAGAGCGCCTCGGCCATCGCCGACCCGTTCCGGAACGTCGTCACCTCGAGCTCGTCCTCGAAGTAGCCCCGCTCGAGCGCGACCTCGACCGGCCGCGAGAACGGGTTGGGAACGTGCCCGAACCGGATCACGTCAGTGGGACGTCTGGCCGCCGTCGACCACGAGCATGTGTCCGGTCACGTAGGACGCGTCCTCGCTGCCGAGGAACGCGATCACCGACGCGACCTCGGACGGCTGCGCCCAGCGGCCGAGCGGGACGTTGCCGATCAGGACGGACTCGTCGACGTCGCCGCTCGCGACGATCCCGGCGAGGCGCTCCGTCTTCGTCGGTCCCGGGCAGACCGCGTTGACGCGGATCCCGTCCGCCGCGTAGTCGAACGCGACCTGCCGCGTGAGCGCGATCACCCCGCCCTTCGCCGCCGAGTACGCCGGAATGTGCGGGAAGCCCATCAGGCCCATCGTCGAGGCGACGTTCACGATCGCCGGCGCGCTCGAGCCGCGCAGCACCGGGATCGTGTGCTTCATCCCGAGGAAGACGCCCATCAGGTCGGTTTCGTGCAGCGCGCGCCAGTCCTCGACGGCGTAGTCGGTCACCATCGCCACGTGGCTGAAGCCCGCGTTGTTGACCACCACGTCGAGCCGTTCGACCGCGGCCGCGACCCGCGCCCAGTCCTCCTCCCGCGAGACGTCCATCACGTGAGCCGTCGCGCCGAGCTCGGCCGCGACCGCCTGCAACGAGGGCTCGTCCCGGTCGGTGAGCACGAGCTGCGCGCCCTCCTCGGCGAGCCGGTACGCCGTCGCCTTGCCGATCCCGTTCCCCGCTCCCGTGACGAGCACGACGCGGTCGACGTACCGGCGGCACGTGGTCATGTCGTGCCTGCGAGGCGGTGCACTGCTTCGCTGGACGGGATCACGTCCGCGTACTTCGCCTGCATGTCGAAGAGGTTGATCGCATGCGTGACCTGGCCCCGGTCGAAGACGCCGTCCTCGACGAGGTTGATCTTGAAGCCGCGCGCGTGCGCGTCGACCACCGTCGCCCGCACGCACCCGCTGGTCGTCGTGCCGGTGACGACGAGCGTGTCGATCCCCAGTTCGCGCAGCTGCTCCTCGAGATCGGTGCGGTAGAACGAGCTGGCCGTCGGCTTCTCGATCACAATGTCGCCCGGCTGGGGAGCGACCTCGTCGGCGATCGCATAGCCGTCGCGGCTGCCCTTGTAGTCGAGCCAGTTCGGCATCTTCTCCTCGAAGCGCGCGAGCGTCTCGGCCGGGCGGGCGGCCGCGGACTGGGGGATCGTGTAGACGATCGGCGCGCCGGCCGCACGGGCCGCCGCGATCGTCGCCTGGATGTGCGGGATCGCCGCCCAGCCGTACTCGCCGCAGCACGACTTCGCGAACCGTTCCATCGCTTCGAGGATCGGCAGCGGCTCGTCGCCGATGCTCTTGTTCGCCACGTCGACGACGACGACGGCGGGTCGGGCGCCGAACCCGACCGCGCCTCCGAACACGCCGCTTGCGTAGACCTGCCGGTCCTGCTCGGTGAGGAGGGGGTCCCAGATCCGCATGTCAGTACCCGAAGCGCGCCACGACTTGCTCGACGCGCTTGTGGGCCCCCTGCAGCTCCGGCCGCGACACGAGGTCCTCGTACGCCTCGCGCGCGAAGTCGAGCCGCGTGAGCTCCGCCGGCTCGATGTACTCGGGGATCGTCCCGATCGCGACAGCTTCCTTCAGGTACTGCTCGAAGCCCGACGCATTCCCGTCGATCGGGAACGGCATCCGCTCGGCGTGCTCGGCCGACCCGAACTGGAGCATCCGGTTCGGCTCGTCCGGGTCAGGGCTGTACCGGCGCAGGCGCCGCTCGATCGCGACGGTCACGTCGAGGTTGTCGGGCATCGTGCGCACGAACCAATAGGCACGGATCATCGCCCGCAGGAACGCCTTGATCTGGTCCGGCTGCTCTTCGAGCGCCTGCCCGGTCGCTGCGATCACGCGGTCCGGACGGCCGCCCGGGTACTTCGACCTGACGTCGAGGAGCAGCTCGTAGCCCTCCTCCTCGACCGACGGCCGGTCGATCCCGTCGATGAAGGCGGCGTCGACCTTCTTGTCACGGAGCCCGCCCGGGCCGCGGCGCGTGTCGAACCCGCGCACCCACTCGACCTCGCGGTCCTCGACACCGGCCTGGAGCAGGTGGTAGCGGAGCATGGTGACAAGGATGTCGTTCTCGTCGATGATCCCGATCCGCTTGCCCCTGAGGTCCGCGATCGAGGAGATCCCCGGCTGCGCCATCACGTAGAACGGCATGTGGTTCCGCCAGCCGGCGATCACGTAGAGCGGCTTGCCGTGGATGCGGCTGTGCGCGATCGTCGACGGCATCGTGTCCATCGTCACGTGGATCCCGCGTTCCTTGAGCGTCTGCCAGAGCGTGTCGCGCTCGAACATGAACGGCGCGTGGCTCTCCGGAATCAGCTGATAGGTCTCGTGTCCGGCCTCGTCGCGCAGCCCCTCGTCGACGAAGAAGTTCATCTCGTGGGCGATCTGCGGCGGGACGAGATGCAGGACGTGGTAGCACGACGGCCCCATTCGCAGCATCTTCGCCGTGGTGCGTGGTGCAGACATCCTCTGCTCCTCTACTGTCGTGGTGCCATGTAGCATACAATCTACACAGGCCTGAAGCCAAGGAAGAAGAAAGGTAGGAGCCATGAGCGCCACGCTCTCCGCGTCGCCAGAGGAACTGCTCGGCGACCACCCGTTCAAGATGCTCATCGGCGAGGACTTCATCGGCACCGACGACGGACACGAGCCGCTCGAGACGATGAACCCGTCGACGGGCGAGGTCCTCGCGACCGTCCCCCAGGCGACCGTGGACGACGTCGACCGCGCGGTCGAGGCGGCGAAGAAGGCGCAGCCCGCCTGGGAAGCGCTCGGTCTCGCAGGCCGTGCGAAGTGCTTCGCGCGCTTCGGCGAGCTGCTCGAGGAGAACCGCGAGCGCATCGCGATGCTCGACGCCCTGAACGGCGGCAACCCGATCAAGGCGATGCGCGTCGACATCGACCTGTGCCACCAGTACCTCGACGCGTATCCGCCGATGGCCTACGGGCTGCACGGCCGCGTGATGGACGTCAGCAAGACCGGGCTCCACTACACGAAGCCCCGCCCGTACGGCGTCGTCGCGCGGATCCTCGCGTACAACCACCCCCTTCTGTTCGCGGTCTCGCGCCCGCTCGCAGCGCTGATCACCGGCAACTGCGTCGTGATGAAGCCGGCGCGGCAGGCGCCGCTGTCCTGCCTCGCGCTCGGCGAGCTCTACGCCGAGGCCTTCCCGCCCGGCGTGATGAACATCATCACCGGCGGCGGCCCGGCGGGCGACGCGCTCGTCCGGCACCCGGCGATCAAGCGGATCTCCGCCACCGGCAGCGTGGGCGCCGGTCTGAAGATCCAGAAGTCGGCTGCGGAGAGCGGCATCGTCAAGCACATCGCGCTCGAGCTCGGCGGCAAGAACGCCATGGTCGTCTTCCCGGACGTCGACGTGCTGGCCGCCGTCGAGGGCTGCATCTTCGGGATGAACCTCGACGTCTGCCAGGGCCAGTCGTGCGGCTCGAACTCGCGCGTGTTCGTCCACGACGACATCCACGACGAGTTCGTCGAGGCTCTCGGCGCCCGGCTCGACGAGTACAACGTGGCGATCGCCTACGACGAGGCGTCCCAGATGGGGCCGCTCATCTCCGAGGCGCACTACAAGTACGTCTCCGGTTACGTCGCCTCGGGTCAAGCCGAAGGCGCCCGCCTGGTCGCCGGCGGAATCCGGCCGGACAACGTGCCGGACGGCGGCTACTTCCTGCGGCCGACGGTCTTCGACCGTGTCGAGCAGAGCATGGGGCTCGCCAACGAGGAGATCTTCGGTCCGGTCATCAGCGTGCTCCGCTGGAAGGACTACGAGACGATGATCGAGCAGGCGAACGCGGTCGAGTACGGACTGACGGGAGCCGTCTGGACGAACGATCTCGACCTGGCGCATCGCACTGCCGACCGCCTCGAGACCGGGTACGTCTGGATCAACGACAGCACGATCCACTACGTCGGAACCCCCTTCGGCGGCTACAAGAACAGCGGCATCGGCCGCGAGGAGTCGGAGGAGGAGCTGCTCAGCTTCTTCGAGCAGAAGGTGATCCACACGAAGCTCGCGACCACCGAGCAGGCCCTGAAGCGGCATGGGTGGTAGCGGAGCCGGCTTGATCACCGACTACCAGCTGCACTGGTTCCCGCGCCCCTTCTACGAGGCGCTGCTCGACCGGACGACGGAGCCGTTCGCGGAGGCGGACGGCTCCGGCGGTTTCGTCTTCCATATGTCCAAGGGCGGCTACTTCCCCGTTCCCGACCTGTTCTGCAATCTCGACGGGATCATGGAGGAGCTCGACCGGAACGGCGTCGGCGCCGGCGTGTTCAGCACGGCGCTCCTGGCCGATCCGGGCCCGTTCGAGGCGGCCTTCGCACGCGAGCTCTCGCTGCTCCTGAACGAGGTGTATGCGGAGGCCCAGCGCGAGTGGGGCGGGCGCTTCATCGGCCTCGCCACGCTCCCGCTGCATTCCGCCGAGCTGGCGATCGAGGTGCTCGACGACGCGGTACAGCGGCTCGGGCTGCGCGGCGTCCTGATGAACTCGAACGCCGGCGGCCGCTCGATCTGCACGCCCGAGCTGACGCCGCTGTGGCGGCGGATCGAGGAGCTGCGCGTCCCGGTCTTCCTGCATCCCGCGATGCGCTCGGCGGCGCTCCCTGCGCTGACCGAGCTCGGCTACCACCCGGTGCTCGACCGCTACCTCGGCGGCTGGTACGACGCGAGCCTCGCCGGACTGAGCCTGATCCTCAGCGGCCTGCTCGACGAGCTGCCCGAGCTGATCGTCGTGCAACCGCACCTGGGCGCGATGCTGCCCTTCTTCCGGGCCAAGTTCGACGAGACGGAGACGCGCTTCCAGTCGCAGGCGGCGGAGCGCTCGACCTGGTACTTCCGCAACCGCTTCTACACCGACTGCGTCGCCTGGGACGCGCCTGCACTTGCGCTCGGGATCGCGGCCTACGGGCTCGAGCGCGTGCTCTACGGCTCGGACTACGCGCCGCGCCTCACGTATCCGGAGGCGCTCAGCTTCGTCCGCGACAACCTGCCGGCCGAGCAAGCCGAGCAGATCTTCGCGAACACGCTGCCGCTACTGCCGCTTTCCCTCGCTTAGCGCCTGGCGCGTGAACCTGATGTGGTTCTTGACCGCCTTGACGGCGCCGTTCGGGTCGTGCGCCGCGATCCGCTCGACGACCTCGCGGTGCTCCTTGAGGACGGCCCGGCGGCGCTCCGGAACGCGAACGGCGTCGAGGCCCGACAGCCAGATGATCCCGCGCAGGGTGAGCAGGATCTCGCGCGTCCGCTCGAGGTCGAGCAGCGTCGGCATCGCGAGGTGGAACTCCTCGTCGGCGTCGATGAAGGCGGCCGGGTCGGAGACGGTCTTCTCCTGTCGCGCGAGAATCTCGCGGAGCGTGGCGACGTCGTCGTCGCTCGCCTCGAGCGCGAGCCGCCGGACGACGTAGCCCTCGATCAGATTCCGCAGCTCGAACGCCTCCTGGCGCTCCGCGTCCGGAATCGAGCGCAGCCGGAAGCCTCGCTGGGGGACGATCTCGACCAGTCCTTCCCGCTCGAGCTCGATCAGTGCCTCGCGCACCGGCGTCCGCGAGATTTGCAGCGCCCGCGCGAGCTGCAACTCCGAATAGAAGTTGTTCGCGGTGATCGCACCGGACCGGATCGACGACCGCAGCGCGGTGTACGCCTGCCGCGAGAGCGTCTCCGCCCGCGAGAGCGAGGGAATCTCGAGCTCTCTCTCATCCGTCGTCGACATCATCGCCCCCGTTTGATGGTGACATACTACATCTGAAGTGGCATAGTAGCTAGCAAGAAAGGATGGCTCGAGTGATGCTCACCCGCGATCTGCAGTCGTTCATCTCCGAACACCGTGCCGATTTCTTGCAGATCGACAAGACGGTGCCGCTCAGTGCCGTCGGCGCCCTGACCGGGCGAGCCGACCGGCCGATCGTCTTCAACAGCGTCGAGGGCTACGACATGCCGATCGTCGACCTCCTGTTCATGGACCGGGCGGCGCAGGCGCGCGTGCTCGGGTGCGAGCCCGGGGACGTGCTGCAGGCGATGAACCGGGCGCTGAAGGTCGGCCCGCGCCCGCTCGAGACCGTGGACGACGCGCCCTGCCAAGAGGTCAAGCTGACCGGCGACGAGATCGATCTCGGCGCCATCCCGATCGTCACGCACACGGAAATCGACCCGTATCCGTACTCGACCTCCTTCGTCACGCATCTCGACCCGTCCACCGGCACCTACAACGCGATGTTCCCGCGCTGCGGCGTGCTCTCCCGCAACGAGATGGTCACCTCGTACGTGACGCCGACGGCGATCCGGATCCTCGCCCAACATCGCGCGGCGGGGACGAAGATGCCGCAGTCGATCGCGATCGGGACCCATCCGGCCTGGGAGCTCGCGGCCGCATACAACTACGGGCACGAGGGCTGGTGGGAGCTCGAGCTGTTCGAGGCGCTCACCGGCGAGCCGGGCAAGGTCGCGATCTGCGAGACGAACGGACTCCCGGTTCCCGCTGACGCGAGCATCGTGATCGAGGGCTGGGTCGACCCGGCCCGCTTGGCGCAGGACGGGCCCTCGCCGGGGCCGACGATGCTCTTCACGCCGTACGCGAACCCGCAGCCCGTGTTCGAGGTGACCGCGATCACGATGCGGCGCGACCCGATCTACCGGAACCACCAGATGACGCCGTTCACCGACCACCAGGAGCTGCCGAGGATCTGGCAGGAGGCGGTTCTCTACGACCGCATCCGCGCGATGGGGATCGCCGTGCACGACGTCGTCTACCTGCAGGCCGGCGGCGCGCTCCTGCTCGTCCTGCAGATCGAGCCGACGCAGGCCGGCCAGGCGAACGACGCGCTGCTCACCGCGATGGGCGCGTTCATCAACAACAAGATCGTGATCGCGGTCGATCCGGACATCGACGCGCACAGCGACCGCGACGTGCTCTTCGCGCTCGCAACCCGTGTAGATCCGGCGCGCGATCTGATCGTGGCGGGCGGTACGCGCGGCTGGATCTTCGATCCGAGCTCGCGGCCCGAGGTCGACGCAACGCCGGACACGGCCAGCACGCGCTTTCCGGCCACCGGCTCGCGGCTCGGGATCGACGCGACGAAGCCGCTCGGCTACAGGCCGGAGCGGAAGGACTTCGAGCGGGCGTTCCCGATCGACTGGGAGACGATCCGGCTGGAGGACTACCGCTGATCCGAGACGTCGACGGCCCGGAGCTCCGGGCCGAGATCGAGCGCGGCGGCCGGGTCCTCGTCGAGTTCTCGGCCCCCTGGTGCGTCCAGTGCGGCCCGATGGCGGGCGTCGTCGAACGGCTCGCGGCGAAGCTCCCGAGCGACGTCGCCGTGCTGAAGATCGACCTCGGCGAGCACGACGTCGCCGAGGAGTACGGCGTCGCGGGCCTGCCCGCGCTGCAGCTCTTCCTCGACGGGGAGCAGGCGGCCTCGATCGTCGGGTTCCGCCGCGTGCCCGCCTTGAGCGAGGCCCTGCGGCCCTACCTGGCGGTGTAGTACCGAACCTCGAAGAGCAGCGCTCCCGCGCTCGACGTCCACGGTCCGTGCAGCATCCCGGGCGGCCGGCACGCGTACTGCCCCTGGACGAAGGTCTCGCCGAGCCGCGTATCGGTGATGTCGCCCGAGACGACGTAGATCTCTTCCCAGAACTCGTGCACGAGCGTCCCGTTGGGCGACGTGTCGGTGCCCGGCTCGAACCGGAGCAGCCGCGTCAGCGCGTCCGATCCGGAGTCCGACGCCAGGATCCGCTCCGTCAGCCCCGGAATGTTCGTTGCGTGCCAGTCGCTCGTGGGCTCGTGGAACTCCAACTCCGGCTTGGCCATGGCAGCTCCTTTCTCCGGTAGCACACAGGCAGCTAGTATGCTATATAGCAGGCAGGCCCGGGGGCTATCTGGAGGTAGACGATGGAAGGAGCGGAGATGGGATCCCAAGCAGTTGGAGGGACTCGCGTGCGCCGCGGAGGATTTTTCTGCGCGTTGGTCGTGGGCATCGCTGCCTGCGTGTTCGTCTCAGGGAGCACCGCGGCTCCTCTGACAGCATCCAAGAAGCCGGTGACCTTCACGATGAAGGAGCTCTCGGCGGCCCTCGACTACGTCGGTGTCAAGGCTCCAGCTGCCGCGAACCCGAAGCTGTCGACGATCTCCATCGGCTGGGTCAGCGATCAGACGACCCTCACCGGGGTCGGGCACACCGGCAACAACGCAGGCGCCCAGACGGCGGCCCTGTTGCTCAACCAGAAGCTTGGCGGCATCAAGGGTCATCCGGTGAAGCTCGTCACCTGCTTCATCAAGCAGTCGGACGCGGACGGAGCCACGTGCGCCCAGAACATGCTCAACAACTCGGCGGTGCACCTCATCGTCACGGGAGAGCTGCTCACCGGCGAGGCGTCGTTCATCAACACGATCGCCGGGAAGAAGCCGCTGCTCGGCGTCTTCACGAACGGTCCCGGCCTGACGGCCACGAACGCGTTCTACGTGAACCCCGGCATCCGCGGGCAGGTCGCCGCCGTGCCGTACATGGCCAAGACCATGGGCGCGAAGAACGTCGCCATCCTCGGGCCGGATCTGCCCGGCGTGGCGACTGCGCTCGGAACCTTCACGAAGCTGTTCGGCTCGCTCGGCGTCACGTCGAAGATCTCCCTCTACCCGGCCGACGCCACCGACCTGACCGCTCCGATCGCAGCTTCCGGCCTGAGCAGTGCGGACGCCGCGTTCGTCGTCTCGTCGACGACCTCGGCCTGCATCGCGCTCTCGCGGGCGTTCACGCAGCTCGCGGTGAAGACCCCGATCGTCTCGCTGCCCGTGTGCCTCGGGCCGGACGTGAAGAAGGCGCTCGGCGACTACCCGAAGTGGATCTACGACTTCACGAGCCTCAATCCGCTGGCGACGCACGGGAAGTTCTCCGATACGACGTCGTTCGTCGCCGCCATGACGAAGTACAGCCAGGCGAACCTGATGACGAGCGGCTACGCGCCGCTGACCTTCGGTGCCGTCCTGACGGCTGCGAAGTGGATCAACACGGCCGGCGTCGCCAACTACAACGAGACGACGATGGCCGCTGCGGCGAAGGCCTTCACCGGCCCGATGTTCATGGGCGATCCGAACATCCAGTTCGGCAATCCGCCCTACCCGAACGTCGGCGCGACGAGGGCCAACTTCTACACCTACAACGGCGGTGGGAAGTTCACGACCAATGTGCGGTGGCTCTGCGCACCGATTCCCGGCTGCGTTCAGCACTGATCTAGTGCAAGCACAGTCGCTGGCCTCAGGCTCACGGGTCAAGCCGTGAGCCTGAGCCAGCTACTCCTTTTCGCTCTTCTCGGCCTCGGCAGCGGAGCGCTGATCGCGGGGATCGCCCTCGGGCTCGTCCAGAACTACCGCGGTTCCGGCGTCATCAACCTGGCCATGGGCGCCATGGCGATGCTCGGGGCGTACGTCTTCTACGGCCTTCGCACGAGCGGTGGCCTCTTCATCCCGCTTCCAGACGTACCGCTCGTCCATCTCGGCGGCCCGTGGGGGACGCTGCCCGCGTTCGTGGTCGCGCTGCTGATGTGCGCGGTGGTCGGAGTCGCGTTCGACGTCATCTGCATCGCGCGGCTGCGGAACGCGTCGCCGCTGGCGAAGCTCGTCGTCACGCTCGGCCTGCTCCTGGCGCTCCAGGGCGTCGCGATCCTCCGCTTCGGACCGGGCGGACAGTCGGCGCCCGCCGTCCTGCCGAACGGAGTCGGCGACGTCGTGCACGTCTTCGGCAGCGGCGTCCCGCTCGATCGGTTCCTGCTCACCGGGATCGTCGTCGCGATGACTCTCGGGCTCGCGGCGCTCTACAAGTACACGCGCTTCGGCCTCGCCACGCGCGCTGCGGCCGAGAACGAGGCTGCCGCTGAGCTCGCCGGGCTTGCGCCGCAGTGGATCTCGACCTCGAACACCGTGATGGCGTTCATGCTCGCGGGCGCGCTCGGCATCCTCGTCGCGCCCACGTCGCAGCTCGACCCGACCACCATCCCGTTCGCCGTGATCCCCGCGCTGTGCGCTGCGCTGCTCGCGCGGTTCAGCTCGTTCTCGGTCGCGGCGCTGGCCGGGATCGCGATGGGCGTGATCCAGTCCGAGTACTACTACCTGCAGACCCGCTCGTGGTTCCCGGAGACGAACCACATCCCGCTTCCCGGAGTGGCGAATCTCACCTACTTCCTGATCATCGTGGTCGTTCTGCTGATGCGCGGGAAGAGCCTGCCGACGCGAGGGATGCTGGTCGAGGCGCGACTTCCGGCCGCGCCTGCCGCACGCCGGATCCTCCTTCCTGCGGGCGTCGCGACGGCCGCGTGCGCGATCGCGATCCTGTTCGTGCCCTTCAACGTCCGGGGCGCGCTGATCGACACGCTGATCGGCGCGCTCGTCTGCCTCTCGCTCGTGGTCATCACCGGCTTCGCGGGCCAGGTCTCGCTGTTCCAGATCGGCATCGCCGGCATCGCGGGCCTCGCCCTCTCCAAGCTCGCCGTCAGCGCCGGGATCGCCTTCCCGCTCGGGCCGATCCTCGCGGTGATCATCGCGAGCGGGATGGGCATGATCGCGGCGCTCCCCGCCTTCCGCGTGCGCGGCGTCAGCCTCGCGATCCTCACGGTCGCAGGCATGGTCGCGATCGAGCGGTTCGGCCTGGAGAACTCGACCTGGGGATCCGGATCGGGCGGCGGCGCGGCCGTTCCCGCGCCCAAGCTCTTCGGCCTCGACCTCGGCCCGGGAGGACCGTTCCCCGGCTTCCACGGGAGCCCGACCCCGACGTTCGCCTTCATCTGTCTCGGCATGTTCGCGCTGCTCGGCTGCGCCGTCGCGAGCGTCCGGCGGGGCCTGCTCGGCCAGTGGATGTTGGCCGTGCGCTCGAACGAGCGAGCGGCTGCGGCTGCCGGGATCAATCCGCGGAGC
>Ga0265338_10009449_pt1 | contig 11621 bp, 12 predicted proteins | sample 42126metaG_FD_193579 | JGI IMG/M metagenome (GOLD analysis project Ga0265338, IMG submission 193579) | Rhizosphere microbial communities from Carex aquatilis grown in University of Washington, Seatle, WA, United States - 4-21-26 metaG | ecosystem: Host-associated > Plants > Roots > Rhizosphere... | reverse complement strand
CCGCTCCGAATGTGCAGGAAGCAAAGGCCAAATTGAAATTGTGGGCGCGTTTTTCCGATTCCGACGGCGGCGTTTTGGAAGATGTCATCGCTTATCCGCCCGGAGAGATGGGCGAGCGCTCGCTGGTGCTCATCAAGCCGGACAATTTCAAATTCCCGACCGGCCGCCCCGGCAACGTGATTGATTTCTTTTCAAGCACAGGACTTTACATCGTTGGCGTCAAGGTGCTGCACATGAGCCTGGCGCAGGCATTGGAATTTTACGGGCCCGTCCTCGAAGTGTTGCGCACCAAGCTCAAGGATAGTGTTGGCGAACGCGCCGCGCGTCTGCTGGAAAAGGAATTTGGCTTCAAAATCCCGCCCGACGCGCAAAAGGCCCTCGGTGACGTGCTTGGCCCGCTGCACGGCGACAACCAGTTTGACAACATCATGCGGTTCATGACCGGCCACGCGCCATCCGAAGTCAAGGTGGAGGCGGAACGCCGTCAACCCGGCACTCAAAAGTGCATCGCGCTGGTTTATGAAGGCGTGAACGCCGTCAGCAAAATCCGCGACGTGCTGGGTCCAACCGACCCCTCCAAGGCGCCGCCCGGCTCCATCCGCCGCGAATTCGGCTCGAACATCACGGTCAACGCCGCGCACGCGAGCGATTCGGTGGAAAACGCCAAACGCGAGTTCGCCATCATCAATCCCGGCGAAAATAATTTCCGGCAGGTCATCGAGGAACTTTACGGGAAGTCGTAGGCGCGCAATTTCTCCAGCAACCTCTCGTCTGCGGCCGGAAACTCAAAATCGCCGAGTTCCGCTTTCTCAACCCACTTGAATGCCGCGCAATCCAACGGCCGCAATTTACCGGAAACCAATTTGCAGATGAAAAATTTCAGCCGAACGGTCTTTTCGGGGTAGGTGTGCGAAATTTCCTCAAACAATTCGCCAATCTCGACTTCGATGCCGAGTTCTTCGCGGATTTCGCGGACAAGGCATTGCTCGAATGTTTCGTCCGACTCGCGCTTGCCGCCGGGAAATTCCCAAAGCCCGCCCAAGTGGGATTCCGCGTGACGTTGGGTGATTACAATTTTGCCATCGCTGAAAATCAGCGCGGCGCTGACTTCGATGCAGTTTTTAGTTGAAGTGAAAGCCGGATTGCTCATTTCAACTGAAAATTAAGAATTATGAACTAGCGTCCGACGCTCTTGTAGATCCAGCCGAGCCGTTCCATTTCCACGCGGTCGAAAAGATTGCGTCCGTCGAACATGATGGGGTGCGAAAGCGATTTTTTAGCGCGGGCAAGGTCGAGCTTTTTGAACTCGTCCCATTCCGTCGCCACAACAAGCGCATCGCAGCCCTCGGCCACGGCATTCATGTCCTCCACGTAGGTCACGTCCTTCAGGACGGCCCCCGCCTTTTCCATGGCCTTGGGATCATGGACGCGGAGCGCAGCGCCTTCCTTTTGCAAACGATGGCAAAGCTCGATGGCCGGCGACATGCGCACGTCGTCTGTGTTCTGCTTGAACGCGAGGCCGAGCACGCCGATGGTTTTGTCCTTCAACACCCAGAGCGTGTCGGTGATTTTTTTAACAAACCGGTCCATTTGCCCGGCGTTAATCTGCTGGACCTCCTTGAGCAGGCGAAAGTCATAGCCGATTTGCTCGGCGATTTTGATGAAGGCGCTCAAGTCCTTCGGAAAACAACTGCCGCCGAAGCCGATGCCGGCGTTGAGAAAACGGCGGCCGATGCGTTCGTCCAGGCCGATGCCGTTGGCCACCTCCTGGACGTTCGCGCCGGCGGCTTCGCAGACATTGGCAATGGCGTTGATGTAGGATATTTTCAGCGCGAGAAAGGAATTCGCCGCGTGCTTGATGAGTTCGGCGGAGTTGATGTCGGTGACGACAATCGGCGCGTTGAACGGCTTGAAAACTTCCTTCATCGCGGCGACGGGCCGCTGCGAGCGGACGCCGATGACGACGCGGTCGGGCTTCATCAAATCGCCGACGGCAAACCCTTCCCGCAGAAATTCGGGGTTGCTGACGACATCAAATTCCACCTGGGCCTTGCAATAGCGCTTGATGGTTTCCGAAACCTTTTCGCCGGTCTTGACGGGAACGGTGCTCTTGTCCACGACGATTTTATAATCGGTCATGGCGGCGGCGATGTCGCGCGCAACTCTTTCGATGAAACTCAAGTCCACGGAACCGTCCGGCTGCGGCGGCGTGGGCACGGCGATGAAAATCACGTCGGATTTCCGGACGCCCTCGGCGGTGCTGTTCGTGAATTCAAGCCGCCCGGCGGCGACATTTTTCTTCACGAGTTCCTCCAGGCCGGGTTCGTAAATGGGGATGCCGCCGGATTGAAGCAATTTGACTTTCGCCGTGTCGTTGTCCACGCACACGACGTGATGGCCGACCTCGGCAAAACAGGTTCCCGTGACCAAGCCGACGTAGCCCGTTCCGATGAGCGTCAACTTCATTGTTCTAAGGGCTCGACTTCAAAGGAGCCACCGGGGTCGTCACGGACTTGGCCACCGGCAGTTTGCTCCTTAACTCCATCAAGCGCATTGCCGCTTCGGAACCGAGCGAGCCATTGGCATTGGCGCTCGCAACGGCCTGGTAAAGGACGAGTGCATCGTTGAGACGGCCTTGGGACTCTTGAATCCGAGCGAGGCCAAATTTCGCTGCGCTCACAACCGTGACGTCCGAAGAACTGGTGCTGGCCCGCTGGTATGCGCCAACGGCCAGATCCGTTTTGCCCTGGGCGTCGAGGCTTGCCGCCACGCCGAGCGCGGCCTGCCCGGATAATTCACTGTCGGGATTCGCGTCGAGAAATTTTTGGAACTGCGCCTGTGCGTCGGGAAATTTGCCCGCATCGAACAACGCCGTCGCGCCCTGCAACACCGCGCGCTGCCCCGCAACCGTGCCACGATGATCCTCGGCGACTTTTAAATAGGCGGCGGCGGATGCACCGGCACCGGAAAGTGCCACCTGCGTGAGCGCCTGCCCTGCGGTGTATTCTTTCGACTCGTGCTGGCAGACCGCGAACCAGACTATAAAAATGGCGAGGACGGCGATTGCCGCTCCGGCAATCAGCCGGTTTTTGTTAGCCTCAACCCAGGGCCACAATTTGAGAAGAAACAATGTTGTTGAGTCTTGCACTTGCATAGTGAACTTGCAGTCTTTCCGCTGGCCGGTCAAAACGCAAGCTGAAATCTTCGCCGTTATGACGGTTGCCATGCGAAGACCGCAATAACTCGTTTTCGCGCCAAAACTTTGAACTTTGAACCGTGAACCCGGAACTTTAAGCTGCCCGCATGGCATCAAAGGTCAAAGTCGCCGTTCTCGGCACCGGCTCGCTCGGCCAGAACCACGTCCGCATTTATGCCGAACTTGCCGCCGCCGGTCTGGTTGAATTCACCGGCGTTTTTGACGCGAATGCCGACGCCGCCCGAAAAATCGCGGCCCGGCACAGCGCGCGCGTTTTTAATTCCATCGCCGAGGCCGCCGATGCCAGCGACGCGCTCAACATCGTCACGCCCACCTCGACGCATTTTGAGATCGCGAAACAACTGCTCCTGCAAGGCAAACACGTCCTCGTCGAGAAACCGATGACCGACAATTCCGCCCAGGCCGCCGAACTGATTCAAATCGCACAGCAAAAAAATTGCGTCCTGCAGGTCGGCCACGTCGAGCGGTTCAATCCCGTTTTTCATTATCTCGAAACCGCCGCGCCCGAACCGCGCTTCATCGAATGCCACCGCCTGTCGCCCTACCCGGCCCGCTCGACGGACATCGGCGTCGTGCTGGATTTGATGATTCACGATCTGGACGTCGTGCTCGCTTTCGTGAAATCGCCGGTGACGAGCGTGGACGCCGTGGGCATTCCTGTTTTGAGCAAGAGCGAGGACATTGCCAACGCGCGGCTGCGCTTCGCCAACGGCTGCGTCGCCAACCTCACCGTGAGCCGCGTCAGCCCGGAGCGGATGCGCAAGATTCGCGTCTTCAGCGGCCCGACCAACCCGTGCTACATCTCGCTCGATTACCGCGCGCAGGAAGGATTCATTTACCGCATCGCCCGCGAAGATGAGTGGGTAAGTTCAAAGTTGAGAAAGCTTTTTGCCCTTGCTGGCAGCAAGGTGACTGTTGTCAGCGAATTTGCCGGGAAAAAGGTCGTGCGCGAGCCGGTGCCCATTGCGAAGGATGAACCGCTCAAACTCGAACTGCAAAGCTTCGTCAATTGCGCTCGCGAAAAACAAACGCCCGTTGTCAGCGGCGAATCCGCCAAACGCGCGCTGGATTTGGCGTTTGAAATCACACGGCAGGTGCAGCAGAGCAAATGAATTTTGTTTAGACACCCACCCTCACCTGTTTCCTCTGCCTCAGGAGAGGACAACCCGCGAACGATTTCTAGTTGGCGGAAGGCAGCCCGGCAAACCCAGCGCGTGGATTTCAAAGGGACGGCGAATAATTTTCCCTCTCCCCCAACTCCGTTCGCGGAGAGGGAGACGCCACGCCTTCCCCATCTGCCAACCCCCGATTTTTCCATTGATACTCCGCTGGAACTGGAGTAAGGTGGAGGTAGTGAGTTTCAAGAGAAAAATCATTCAAACTTTCCTGCTGTGCGCCACGATGCTGCCCGCCGTGGCGCAAGCACAATTCACCTACACGAACACCGACGGCATCTGGACTTACGCCACCAACAACGGTTACCTCACCATTACTGCATTTACTGGTTCCGGCAGTGTGACCGTTCCCAGTTCAATCACGTTCAGGCTAAAAGTCTTTCCGTTTAATAACGTGACATGGCCGGTAACCTGCATCGGAGATGGTGCTTTTAGTGAATACTATTCTAGTATAGACGACCGGCCCGCGAGCATCACAATCCCCGATAGCGTCATCAATATCGGCAACTACGTATTTGAGGAAGCCCTTAACCTTACCAATCTTGTGATAGGTGCAGGAGTCGCCAGCATAGGCACCAATGGATTCCTATGGACTTCTGGTTTGAAAACGATAACCGTTAATTCGACCAACGCTTCTTATTCCAGCGTGGGCGGGGTTTTGTTCGACAAGAGCCAAGCTATCCTCATTCAATATCCGACTGGCAATCCTGCAGCAAGCTACACAATCCCCAATGGGGTTACGAACATCGGAGATGTGTCATTCTTCCTTTCGTTTTACCTAACCAATGTTGCGATTCCAACTAGCGTCATCAACATTGGAAACAGCGCCTTCCAATCCTGCCCCGGCCTGAGGAGTGTTACAATGGGCATCAACGTCACCAGCATCGGAATATATGCGTTCGAAGGCTGCTCAAGTATAAGCAGCATCATCATTCCCAACAGCGTCAAAAGCATCGGCAGCGCGGCGTTTGAGGCCTGTGGTCTGACCAGTGTCACGATTCCCAACGGTATCACCAGCATCGCAAGCCAAACATTCGATACATGTGGGAGCCTGACGAACATTATTATTCCCAATAGTGTCACCAGCATCGGGGGCTTGGCCTTTAATGCCTGTTACAATCTGAAGAGTGTTTGGTTTTCCGGCAATTCACCCACTCCCACCAACGATTTGTCTGTTTTTCAGAACGACAACATCGCAACGGTCTATTATTTGCCAAGGACCACGGGCTGGGGAACAACCTTTGACGGCCTTCCAACTGTGCTGTGGTTGCCGCAGATGCAACCCAACAATGCCAGCTTTGGCGTGCTGACGAATCAATTCGGATACAATATCAACTGGGCCAGCGGACAGATCGTCGTGGTGGAGGCTTGCACAAATCTGGCCAATCCCACCTGGATTTCTGTCCAAACCAACACCCTCACCAGCGGCACGGCCCATTTCAGCGATTCGCAGTGGACAAATTATCCCGGTCGCTTCTACCGCCTCTTCTCGCCGTGAGTTGACGCCACAGTGCTTCAGGTGGATGCGGCCAATGATATGGCTTTAATTAAAGGCGGACGTGCAGTTTGCGCCGCTGCCCATTGCCGCCAGTCGCATGGTGGCGACGATCGGTTTTCCCGACAGCGGTTTGCAGGGGTTCGCGCCCAAGGCGCCTGCGCACGACCACCACGGAGGAAATCGCTGCTGGGAAGTCGAACTTCGACCGGGGGAAGTTTTGTGTATTTGGCGTATTTCGCGGTTAATCAATCCCTTTCAGGCAAAGGTGCTGGTGCTGGTGCATTGATATTTGGTCGGGTATCCGAGTCAAAACCTGCGCCCCCTGACGCAGCTATTTCGCCTTCCGGCGCGGCTTCGGCGCCCTCAACTCCAGGAGAACGCCCAAAAGGGAAAAGTTTTTCTCCGCCTGACCGGGCTTCTTCGCTAGAATAGGCGCGTGGAATCCAAAACCTTCATGCTCATCGCCGGCGAAGCGAGCGGGGATTTGCTCGCGGCGGAACTGGTTTCCGCGTTGCACCAGCAATTGCCGGACGCGAAGTTCTTCGGCGCGGGCGGTGCAAAAATGGCTGAAGCCGGAGTGGAACTGGCGTTTTACCTGACGCAACATTCGGTCGTCGGTTTTTCCGATGTGGTGAAAAATTATTTCAAGTTTCGCCGGCTGTTCAACCAACTGCTCGCGCTCGCCATCGAACGCAAGCCGGATGTTGTCATCGGCGTGGATTTCGGCGGGTTTAACTTGCGTTTTGGCCATGCGGTCAGGGAATACGTCCGCGGCAATCCGTTTTCTAAATGGAATCCGAAGATTGTCCAGTTTGTCTCGCCGCAGGTCTGGGCGTCGCGTCCGGGCCGCGCGAACCTGCTGGCGGCGGATTATGACCTGGTCTTGAGCATTTTCCCGTTCGAGAAGGACTGGTATGCGCAGCGCACGCCGAATTTGCGCGTGGAATTTGTCGGACATCCCATGATCGGCAGATTTACGAATGATGATTTACGATTTACGCGCGAATCGGCGGAAGGTGCGTCAATCGTAAATCATAAATCGCAAATTCTGCTGCTGCCCGGCAGCCGGAAGAGCGAACTGCAACGGCATCTGCCGGTGATGCTCGGCGCAATAAAATTGATTCGGGAAAAATTGCCGGATGTGTGCGTCAATATGGTTTTGCCGGATGAAGATTTGAAAAACCTCGCGGACAGATTGTTTACGCTCCCGCAGGATTGGGAAATCCAAATCGGCAATGTGCCGCAGGCGCTCGCAGGGGCGGATGCCGCCATCGCCTCGACGGGCACGGTGACGATGGAGTGCGCGTTCTTCGGCGTGCCCACGGTGACGCTCTACAAAACCTCGTGGTTCAACTGGGAAATCGCCAAACGCATCGCCACCGTGAAATGGGCGACGATGCCAAACATTTTGACGAACGAGGAAGTGTTTCCCGAATTCATTCAAAATGCCGCGACGCCGGAAAACATCGCACGCGCGGCGCTGGAGCTATTGCAGGACGAATCGCGACGGCAACAAATCAAGGCGCAGCTCGCCAAAATCATCTCGTCGCTGGGCGAACCCGGAGCCGGCCAGCGCGCGGCGGCGGCGATTTTGAGTTTGTTTCGATGAAAGACCTGACAAATCCGGCCTGGATCAAAGTGAAAGGGTTGCTATTTCTGCTCATCGGCTTGGCCGCCGGCATTTTAATCTTTCTCGACAATCCCACGTGGAAGACTGCCGTCCTGATTGCGCTGGCGGTCTGGAGTTTCTGCCGATTCAACTATTTCGCATTTTACGTCATCGAGAAATACGTCGACTCCGGCTACAAGTTTTCCGGGCTGATTTCATTTGCGAGGTATTTGCTCCAGAAGCGGCGGCCGTAAATTCAATTTGAGTCTCGCAACCCCGACTCCTACACTTGATTCATGGAATCACTGCATGCGCCGTGGCGGATTGAATATATCCTGTCGCCGAAGCCCGAGCTCAAGGAAGGCCTGTTCACGCGCATCGCGCAATCGTCCGACGACGAGGCCAACTACGTCATCGTCCGCGACCGCACCTGTTTCGCTTTGTTGAACAAATACCCCTACAACGGCGGCCATTTGATGGTGGTGCCTTACAAGGAAGTCGCGGACTTGAACGGATTGACCGGGGAGGAGCTTGCCGATTTGTGGAAGCTCGCGCGCCGTTGCATGAACGCGCTGAAGCAACTGATGAAGCCCGACGGATTCAACATCGGCATCAATCTCGGCAAGGTCGCGGGCGCGGGCATCGTGGAGCATCTGCACATCCACGTCGTGCCGCGCTGGAACGGCGACACGAACTTCATGCCGGTGCTGGCGAACACGACCGTTCTGCCACAGGCTTTGACCGAACTGGCTGCGAAATTGCGGTCAGAACTCGAGAAATAATTCTTATTGTGGCGACTGAAACCCTTCATTTCGAGAACGCACGGTTTGCACAGCAGCTTTTCAATCACGAGCCGCGCAACCTGCAATCACTGGAAACCGAGCTTGGCGTCAAAGCCACGGCGCGCGATGGCTGGATAAAACTGGAAGGCGAAGCTGATGCAATTGAGCGCGCCAAACTTTTCTTCGCGTCGCTGGAAACCATGCTGAAAGCGGGTTCGCCGGTGAAAAACCGGGAGTTCACCCACGCGTTGAACGTCGTGAAGCACGAAGGCGCGGAGACATTGAAAAACCTGGTGAACGACCGCGTGACCACGCACGAAAAGAAGCCGGGCGTCACCGCCAAAACGACCGGTCAGAAAAAATATCTCGACGCCATCCGCAAGCACGACATCACCTTCGGCGTTGGTCCGGCTGGAACGGGCAAGACTTATCTGGCCGTCGCGCTCGCGCTCGCGACTTTGCGCGAAGGAAAGGTTTCGCGGATCATTCTCACCCGCCCGGCGGTCGAGGCCGGCGAGGCGCTGGGATTTTTGCCGGGTGACCTGTTTGAAAAAATCACGCCATATCTGCGTCCGCTCCATGACGCACTACACGACATGCTGCCCGCCGAGGAGATCGCGAAGCACACCGAACGCGGGACAATTGAGATTGCGCCGCTGGCTTACATGCGCGGACGAACGTTGAACGGCGCGTTCATCATTTTGGACGAGGCGCAGAATTCCACGACGGAGCAAATGCTGATGTTTCTCACGCGGCTCGGCCATGGCTCCAAGGCGGTCATCACCGGCGACGAGACGCAGATTGATCTGCCGCCGCATAAACAGTCCGGCCTACTCGAAGCGCATCACGCGCTGAAAAACACCGAGGGCATCGCCATCGTCGAATTTTCCAAGCGCGATGTTGTCCGACACCCGCTTGTCCAGCGCATCATCACGGCCTACGAGGAGCACCGCGGCAGGATGAAACCCGAATGAACGTTGTCATCGCCAACCGCCAGCGGGCGCGGAAAATCAATGCGCGGCTCTTGAAAGAAATTGCGGAGGCGCTGCTGGTTGAATTCAAAATTGAAAAGGCGGAACTCGGCATCAACCTTGTCCCTGCCCGCGAAATGACTTTGATCAACGGGACTTTTCTTCGGCACGAAGGCCCGACGGATGTCATCACGTTTGATTACGCAAACGAAGGTAGGACAGGTAGTCCCCTGCCCGCCGACGGCGCGCACGGAATGACGCGCCCCACCCTGCACGGCGAAATTTTTGTCTGCGTGGACGAGGCGGTCTTGCAGGCGAAAAAATTCAAGACCATCTGGCAATCGGAAATCGTCCGTTACCTCATCCACGGCATTTTGCATCTGCTCGGCCACGACGACCGTCACGCCGCCGCCCGCCGCAAGATGAAACGCGAGGAAAACCGCCGGCTGGCCGGGCTTTCCAAAAAGTTTTGCCTCGCGCAAATTGGCGGCGCTTCTAGACTCCGCGTGTGAAGAAATCGCTTTTTGCGCGCTGGCGCGCCAGTTTTTTGACCGGCCTCGTGATTGTGCTGCCCGGCGTCATCACGCTTGCCATCGTGAAATGGTTTTTCGGCACGGTTTCCAGCCTGACCGACCTGCTGTTGTTTTTCCTGCCCAAAACCTGGACGCATGAGAACAATGGCGCCGGCCCGATGTTTTGGTATTGGAGCCTGCTGGCGTTTTTGCTGGCGGTCGCCATCGTGTCCGTCATTGGCGTTCTGGCGCGATATTACCTGGGCAAACGGATGATTGCGTGGACGGACAGCATGATGCTGCGCGTGCCGGTGTTAAACAAGATCTACGGCACGATCCGGCAGGTGGACGAGGCGTTCAAGTCCGGCAAAAAAAGTTCCTTCAAGACCGTCGTGCTTGTCGAATATCCGCGCGAGGGGATTTATTCGGTCGGCTTCATCACCAGCGAACAGGCGGATGAGGTCCAGAAGAAGACGAATACAAAATGCGTCTGTGTCTTCATTCCCACAACACCGATCCCAACGGGGGGGTTTTTAATCATCGTGCCGGAGGACAAAGTCATCAAGCTCGACATGAGCGTGGCCGAGGGCTTCAAATACATCATCAGCCTCGGCGCACTTTCACAAGAACACACGCCGCATTCGGCCGCGCGAAACAAGGATGAATGATGGCAGACTGGGAATAGACAGCACGCTTTTGCTCCGATGCCATCTTCCATCTTCCATCCTCCGTCCCCGCGTTTATGATTCAAAACGCCAACGGCTTGATTTTGCGGACGCGACTGCTGACCGACACCAGCCTCATCGTCCACTGGCTCACGCCGGATTTCGGGCGCGTGGCCACCGTTGCGAAGGGCGCGCGCCGGCACCAATCACCGTTTCTCGGCAAGCTGGATTTGTTTTACGAGGCAAAGTTTTCATTCAGCCGCAGCCGCCATTCTGATTTGCACATTTTGCGCGAAGTCAGTTTGCGCGAAATGCACGGCGCAATCCGTGAAGATATTTTGAAATTGAGCCAGGCGGCCTATGCCACCGCCCTCATCGAGCAGGCGACGGAAACGGAAACGCCGCTGCCCGCCGTGTTTGAATTGCTGCGCGGATTTCTCAACTGCCTCTGCCGGCAGAAACCGGCGGCGCAGCTGGTTTTTGCGTTTGAACTCAAATTGCTGCGGGAGCTTGGCCTCGATCCCGATCTGCAAAAAACGGACCTGACGGCGGGCGCGAGGCAGATTATCCGCGCGTTTTTGAAAAACGGCTGGCAGGCATGTTTGAGTTTGAAACTGGCGCGCGCGCAAACGTCCGAGTTGCGGCAGTTTCTGCACGGCTTCCTGATTTTTCACCTTGGCCGCCTGCCTAAGGGCCGCGCCGCGGCGCTGGCAGACGAAACCTGAAATCACTTTCCGCGCCGCGGGTTTAAGACTATACTCGCGGCAAATTTCAGACGGCTGAATGAAAAATAGAATTTCCAAATTCTCCTCGGTGCGAATGAAACTGGTCGGCAGCGTGCTGCTGCTCATCGTGCCGTCGCTGCTGTTCATGTATATTTACAACCTGCCGATGAGCGGGTTTGTGGTGGGACTTTTGGCGCTGGTGGCGGCGTGGATGGGCGGCGAATTGTTCGTCCGGCGGCAGGTGCAGGCGTTGTCGAATACCGCACAAAAAATCGCCGACGGCGACCTGAGCGCCCGCACCGGATTGAACGCCTCGAGGGATGAGCTCGGCCAGCTTGCGAAAATTTTCGACAGCATGGCCAAAGCCCTGGAACAGCGCATCAAGGAGCACGAAAAACTTGCCGCCTTTGCGCAGTTGAATCCCTACGCTGCGATGGAATTTGCCGCCGATGGCGTGATGACCTACT
>Ga0265338_10009447_pt1 | contig 11623 bp, 10 predicted proteins | sample 42126metaG_FD_193579 | JGI IMG/M metagenome (GOLD analysis project Ga0265338, IMG submission 193579) | Rhizosphere microbial communities from Carex aquatilis grown in University of Washington, Seatle, WA, United States - 4-21-26 metaG | ecosystem: Host-associated > Plants > Roots > Rhizosphere... | reverse complement strand
GCGGTGCGGGCGATCAAGAAAGACGCGCCCGGGATTGGCGTGCTCTGCGATGTGGCGCTCGATCCTTACACCAGCCATGGCCATGATGGGCTCTTGGTCGATGGTTATGTGATCAATGACGAGACCGTCGAAGTTCTGATCAAGCAAACCTTGGTTCAAGTGGAAGCGGGCTGCGATATCATTGCGCCGTCAGACATGATGGATGGGCGCATCGGCGCCCTGCGCGGCGCGCTGGAAAAGGGTGGACACAAGAACACTCTGTTAATGGCTTACGCCGCCAAATATGCCTCGGCCTTTTATGGCCCCTTCCGCGATGCGGTGGGCTCGGCCAAGTCGCTGACCGGCGACAAGCGTACCTATCAGATGGACCCGGCTAATAGCGATGAGGCTTTGCGCGAAGTGGCGCTCGACATTGCCGAAGGCGCCGACATGGTGATGGTCAAACCCGGCATGCCCTATCTCGACATCGTGCGGCGGGTGAAAGACGAATTCGCCATGCCGACCTATGCCTATCAAGTCTCCGGCGAGTATTCGATGCTGATGGCCGCCATCGAGCGCGGTTTCCTGGACCGCAGCCGCGTTATCCTCGAAACCCTGGTCGGATTTAAGCGCGCCGGCGCCGACGGAGTGCTGACCTATTTCGCGTTGGAAGCTGCGAGGCTTTTGCGCAACGGGTGATTTCATGGGGGTGACGATGAGCACGAGACGAAACTGTCTGGCCGGGCTGACGGCTTTTGCGGCGGCCGCAGCGACGGCGGACGCCGATACGCTGTACAAGGTTTTGAAGGCGGGGCCGCGGCCCAAACTCATCCCTGGCAATCCGCCGAAGGTCGATTTCGGCCATGGTTTGCTCGTGCCTATGAGCAAGGATGCCTTTCATACCCTCTGGGAAGGCGATGACCGTTGGATCTCCTATGGTCATGGTTTCGGTTCCCATCGCGGCGCGGCCATGGGTCAAGCCGAGGAAGCCGCCCTCGGCACGATGAAGCTTTACCTTCTCACCCTGACCTTTGCGCCGGATCGCTTGACCCGGGTGGATGGCGGCGGCTGGGTGCTGAAATCGGGCAAGATTGAAGACCTTGTGAAAGGCGAAATCCAACTTCCCGGCCGCCCGATCATGCCGACCACGGACGATATGTATGGCTATGTCGCTGGCGAGACCGGCGACGATACGCGCGGCGGCGGGCCTACGGTTCACGCCACCACCGGCTGGCTGCTCTGGAAAAAAGAGGTCAATCTCGATTATGTGCGAGAACACGCGCGGCTTCTCTAGAGAGTGACAATGCCCAATCCTCAGCTTTTCGCCGGCCGACTGAAATATGCGGTGCTCGGCCTCTTGATCCTGATTACCGCCGGTTATGGCTATTACCTGTTTCGGACCTACGGACCCGTGGCGGAGGCGGAGAAATACTCCGTCCCCGTGGCGGTGATGGTGGATGGCACGATACGGATCGACGGCGCGCTTTACGAAAGCCCTGACCGGCTGAAGAGCAAAGTGGCACAAATCCAGAGCGAACATCCCGATGCCGGATTCAGCATCAGGGCGCCGCGCGGCGAGACCATGGAAGCCGTCGCCAAAGCGGTTGTGCTGCTACGCAACAGCGGCGCCAAGACGATCTGGGTGATCAATGAGCCGGTTCCTGCGGGCGACAGCAAATAGCGCGGCTCTAATCCGTAGGCACCGAAAACAGGCTGCGTAGCAGGATTTCGGCGCGGGACGGCAGCACGTCGAGACCGGAGCGGCGCTGGCCGAGGTCGATAACGTTCTCCAGCACCAACATGGCGAGCCCATGCACGGCCGCCCATACGGCCAATCCGAGTGCGGAATTGTTCAAGGCATTGCCGATTTCGTCGCCAATACCGTCGGCGGCTTGGGCCAGCACCGGGAAGCTTTCACGGTTGGGCAGTTGCGGCCCGAACATCAGCCGCGCCAAAGCCGGGCGGCGGGCGACGAAGCGCATATAGGCCGCGCCGATGGCGGCAATGCGATCGGATTCTTCACCGGGTTGTGCAGCGGCTTCGACAATCTCGGCCCGAAGTTCGATAAAGCCTTCGGAGGCGAGTTCCACCAGCAGCGCTTCATGATTGGGAAAATGCCGATACGGCGCGGCATGGCTGACGCCAGCCTTGCGCGCCACCGCCCGCAGACTGAGCGCGGCGAGAGATTCTTCTTCGAGGATCGCGCGCGCCGCATCCAGTAGAGCGTTGCGCAAATCTCCGTGGTGATAAGGCCTTTTGGGGCCAGCAGTTTCGACATCCATGATTGTGTTGCCTTTGCCTCTCGCCCTCTCAATGGGCGAACAGGCTTGATAGTTCCCTTGGCATCGCCACGGACTGTGGATCGAGCACTCGGCACGGGGCCAAATTGTGGCCGGACCACGAGGCCCAGCTTAGCACAGAAACCGTTTTCATGCCCGCAATTGCATCGGCCGTTACTCCACCGCCGCAGCTTGCGGCCGGGCGCCGGTGGTAAAGGACGGGCGTTTCATCAGCCATATCAAAGGATACATTATCAGCGTGAGATAGAACATGAAGAGAAAATCATTCGCATAAGCTGCAATCGCGGCCCGCAAGGTAATCAGACCGTTAAAGCCAGCTTGCCCGAAGGGAAGCTGCAGATTGTAGTAGAGCGACTCCGCATTGACACCGAGGCCGCGGTTGAAAAGCGAGGCATGGCCGACAAGGTCGGAGCGAATGGCCTGCATGCTGCTGGTCAAAATGGTTGTGCTGACCGAAACACCAATGGCGCTGCCGACGTTGCGCACGAGATTCATGAAGGCGCTGCCGTCGGTGCGATAATGGCCGGGCAAGGTGGCGAAGGCCACCAGATTGAGCGGCACAAAGACCATGCCGAAACCAAAACCCTGCACGATGGAAACGTAGAGCAATTCCCAGAAATCAATCGACGGAGACCACTGCGCCATCTGCCAAAGCGACCACGCCACACAGCTCACGCCGATGGTCATCAGCAGGCGCGGATCGGTTTTGTTGGCGATGCGCCCCACCAGCGCCATGGCGGCGATGGTGCCAAAGCCGCGCGGGCCAAGCAGCAAGCCGGTTTGCAACACCGAATAGCCGCCGAGAGTCTGCAAATAAGGTGGCATCAACGCCGATGAGGCGAGCAGCACCGCGCCAACCACGAACATCACCACCTGGGCTGAGGAGAAATTGCGGTCGGCAAACATTTTGCGCGGCAGAAACGGCGCCTTGCCCATGAAGAGGTGGACGAGGAACAGGTAGAGCCCAAGCACCGTCAGCACCGCATAGGTGATGATCTCGACCGAGGAGAACCAATCCTTGGTCTCGCCGCGGTCAAGCATGAGCTGCAACGAGCCCATGGCCACCGCCATATAGGTAAAGCCGGACCAATCGAATTTGAGGCCCTCGTTCCGGCTGGTGTCTTTAAAGACGATCCACAAGCCCACAGCCGCCGCGATACCGAAGGGGACGTTGACGTAGAACACCCAACGCCAGCTATAGGCATCGGTGAGATAGCCGCCGAGCGTCGGGCCCAAGATCGGGCCCAGCATGATGCCAATGCCCCAGATCGCCATCACCTGGGCGCGCTTTTCAATCGGATAAAGATCGATCATCACCGATTGGGAGAGCGGTGCTAGAGCGGCGCCGAAGACACCTTGCAACAGGCGGAAGAGAACGATTTCGGTGAGATCGGTGGCCGCGCCGCAGAGCATCGACGCGACGGTGAAGCCGATCATCGAGGCCAAGAGAACGTTCTTCTTGCCGAAGCGATTGGCGAGCCAACCCACCGGCGCCGTCATGATGGCGGCCGCGACGATGTAAGAGGTCAGAACCCAAGTGATCTGATCCTGCGAGGCCGAGAGGCTGCCGCGCATATAAGGCAGCGCCACGTTCGCAATGGTGGTGTCGAGGGCCTGCATCAAAGTGCCGGCCATCGAGCACATCACCACGATGATGAGCTGCGCTTTGGTGTAGTGCTCATGGCTGGTGCCATGACGCTCTGTGGGTGCGGCAGCCATGGTGGCTTACCGGCCCGCCAGGATGCGGCTCCAACGGCGCATGCCCGTATCGATGCTGACCACGGCGCTCATACCGGCGCGCAGTGGCGGATCGGAGGGCTTCACATCGCAGACCACCCGCACCGGAATACGCTGCACGACCTTGACCCAGTTGCTCGACGCATTCTCCGACGGCAGGGCCGAAAAGGCATCCGAGGAGGCGCGGCTGATGGCGCCGACATGGCAGTTCCAGGTCTGATCCGGATAGGTGTCGACCGTGACCTCCACGGGCTGGCCGACCCGCACGCGGGTGAGATCTGTTTCCTTCATAGCCGCATCGATCCACAAATCGGTGGTCGAAACCAAGCCCACGGCGCTGGTGGTCGAGAAAGAGGACAAGGCCGAGATCACGAGCGTGCCGGGCTGCAGCGAATCCACCTCAGCGACGTCACCCTCGAAAGGCGCGCGCACCACGGTGTGATTGAGCTGGCGCTGGGCTTCGTCATAAGCGGCTTTGGCTTGCAGATAGGACGGCGCTTGTTCAGGCGGCAAATTGGGATTGCCGAGGATTTTGTCGAGCTGGGTGGTGGCGTTCTGCTGCGCGGCGGCCAAGGTCGCCTGTGCCGAGGTCAAGGTCATGTGCGCTTGATCCAAGGTCTGGGGGGCGATGGCGTTGGCACGGGCCAGGGCGAGATAGCGGTTGTATGTGGTCTGGGCCAGTTTGACTTGGGATTGCTGCGCCGCCACTTGGGCGACGAGGCTTTGATAGGCCGCTTCCGACGAGACCACATCCAGGCGGGCTGCTTCCAGGGCCGCTTTGCTATTGGAGACAGCGATTTCGAAGGGGTGCGGATCGATGGTGAAGAGCACCTGCCCTTTTTTCACATGCTCGCCGGCGCGGACATCGACCGTCTTGACCAGGCCGGAGATATCAGGGCTCACCATCAGCTTGGCGGCGCGGACATAGGAATCGTCGGTACCGACAAAGCGCCCGGCACTCAGCCAAGCGGTCAGCGCAACGATGGCGACGAGACCGGCACCGCCGATCATCAGGACGCGGCGGAAACGCTGTTTGTCCTCCCAAAGGGCGGACAGCCAAGCGCGGCTGCGGGGGGCGGCGTAATAGTCAGCGGTTGATTGGGCGCGAACATCCATAGTCTACTCTCCTGACGCCGAACCGAGACCTTCGGTCACCAGCGTTTCCTTAATCTGAAGAAGAACGCGCAAGGCGGTCGACCAGTCATCCGGGGCAACGGCCTCACGGAGCTGGGCCACACCGGCCTCACGATATTTGTCGATTTCCGCCAGAATCGGCTTCGACGCCGGCAGGAGATGTAGACGGTGCATGCGCCGATCAGTGGGATCAGGCCGCCGCTCGACCATACCGCTGGCTTCCAGCCGGTCGATCAGGCGGGCGACCGTAATCGGCTCGACCTCCAAAATGGCCGCCAGCTCGGTCTGGGAAAGGCCTGGGCGGCACTCCAGCTTGATCAAGGTCACGCATTGCGCCCTTGTCATGCCCCAGTCACGGGCCCGCTGGTCGAAGCGGTTGCGCATCAGCCGCGCCACATCGTGGAGCACAAAAGGCAAATCGTTGTTGATGGTTTTGTCCATGGTCATCCGTCCAAGCGAACAGATAAGCATGCTTATAATAACATTCAAGATGATCACGGCAGATATCGTAACCTGCCTTGATGATTCCTTACTTGGGACCAAAAAAGGGCGCCTACCGTAGCGGGAATGAAAAGTAAGGTATTGTATTTGTTCAATAGTATTTCAAAATGCAGAAGGGGCGGCCCGCAGACCGCCCCTCCAAACTACCCCCCACCGTAAGGCGAAGTTAGGTTATTTCCAGCCCTGGATCTGCTTCCAGCTAGCTTCAATCGCCTGGGTGGCGACCGGCGGCAGCGGGACATAGTCGAGGCTGAGGGCAGCGGGACCGCCATTGGCATAGGACCATTTGAAGAACTTGAGGGTCTCCAAAGTGCCCGCAGCGTCAGACGGCTGCTTGTAGACGAGGATGTAGGTCGTCGCCGTGATCGGCCAGGCATTGGCGCCAGCCTGGTCGACGAGGATGATATAGAAGCCGCTATTGGCAGCGCCGGCCCAATCAGCCTTGTCCGCAGCAGCCTTGAAGGTGTCGGAGGACGGAACAACCGTCTTGCCGTCCTTGTTGACCATGCGGGTGTGCTTGAGGTGGTTCTGTTTGGCATAGGCGAATTCGACATAACCGATGGCGCCCGAAGTCTGGGCCACGTTACCGGCGACGCCTTCATTGCCCTTCGCGCCAATGCCGACCGGCCAATCAACGGCGGTGGCAGCACCGACGCTCTTGGACCATTCGGCGCTCACGCGCGACAGATAGGTGGTGAACACAAAGCTGGTGCCTGAGGCGTCGGCGCGATGGACGACCGAAATCGCCTTCGCCGGCAGCGCCAGACCGGGGTTCAGCGCCTTAATGGCCGGATCGTCCCAACGGCTGATGGTGCCCTGGAAGATGTCGGCAAGAACCTTGCCGTCGAGGATGAGCTGGCCAGGAGCAACGCCCGGCACGTTCACGACAGGCACAACGCCGCCGATCACGGTCGGGAACTGGGCCAGACCGAACTTGTCGAGGTCGGCTTTCTTCAGCGGCGCATCGGTGGCGCCGAAGGTGACGGTCTTGGCCTTGATCTGGGCAATACCGCCGCCGGAGCCGATCGATTGATAGTTCAGACCCGTGCCGCTGACGCCCTGATAGGCGCCCGCCCACTTGGAGTAGATCGGATAGGGGAAGGACGCGCCGGCGCCGTTGATATTGGCGGCAAGCGCACCCGTCGCAATCACCGCCACCGACGCAAGGCCGGCAATCGCGGTCATCACAGACTTTAGAGAGACGTTCATATTGGTTCCTCTCGTGGAAATTAATTGGTGAACTGGAGACGGATGCCGACGATGTTCAGATTCTGACCGATCTGGACCGCGCCGCCAGCAGCGTTCAGCTTATCGACGTGCACAACCGAGTCATGAACCTGGAGCTTCACTTCGTTGTTCAGATACCAGTTCAGGCCGATATCGAAGATACCTTCACGGCCGCCAGCAATGCCAGTGCCCGAGGTGCTGCGATTCCAGTCGAGATTGGTGAAGCTGTAACGCGCCGCAAGTTCAAGCGCACCCCAGGAGTCGCCCGAGAGCGAGAACGGAGAAGCAACCTTCGGAGCGCCATAGCCGCCGATTTCGTTGTTGGTCGCGTTCGGGGAATAGGTCTTGGGCTCGCCCGTCAGGACCCACGAACCTTCAAACATGTAGCCAGAGAAATCGGGATGATCCAATACCTTGGCGCTGTTGAGGCGGTCGGCACGGAAGTAGCTGTATTCGCCAGCGAGGTAGAAGTTGTCGAGATTGCCAGCCGCATGGCCCGAGAACATGGTCGCATGGCACGAGATGTTGCCAGCGGTCGGAGTGCCGCAACCCGCGGTTTGCCCCGTGGCAGAACCGACAGTGGCGCCGATCAGGCGGTCACCGTCGACGCGGATTTCCGGACGATCTTGGAACGAAAGCGAATAGCTGCCGCCGCCCGCATAAAGGGCCGTGCCGAAGTCACCGCCGATGAGGGCGTTGGACGCGCCGTCGCTCCAGAAACGATAAGACAAATGCGAGAGGAACTGGCTCTGCTCGTCACCGCCATTGGTATGGCCGACGCCGCTGCCGTTGGTATTCGGCGCACCGGACGCGCCGGTCTTGGCACCGGTATAGGCCGCCGTCCAGACGAAGTTGTCGCCCGGCAGGATCATGCCCTCGTACTGGAACGCGACTTCAATGCCGCGACGGGAGTCGCCAGCACCGAAGGTATCGGCCGCGATGTTTTCGATTTCAGGGCGCTCAAGGAACATGAGCTGGCCCGAAGACGTGGTGCCTTCCAACATGAACGCAGGCTCGATGACGCCGACGTTGAGGCGGAAATGCGGGATACCAGTATAGGCCACGCGCGCGATCGACATCACGCTATCGCCTTCCGTCGCGGTCACGCCATTGGTACCGCCCGAGCTGCCGTTTGTGCCGCCCGCATTGTAGCGGAATTCGTACCAGAAATCGTTGAAGGCCTTACCTTCGACGCCGAAGAAGGCGCGACGGGTGACGGCACCGCTCGACAGATCCTTGTACTGCGCGTTCGGAATCGCCGTCGGGCTGTCCTGGATGAAGTTCGCGAAGTCTTCCTGGAAGCGGACGCGGAACGCCATGGAGAAGCGACCGTCACCGCTGTTGATCACCGGACGACCATTGTCGAAGGTCCAGGTGGCATAGTTGAAATTCTGTTCCAGCGTCGACAGGCGGGTGTGCTCGCCTTGCGCTTTGGATTCGTCGGCCTGAAGCGCGTCTTCCAGCGCCTGGATGCGGGCCGCGAGTTCAGCGTTGGACGGGCCAGCCGGAACCGCCGTGGTCGTGGCGGGCGTGTCGGACGTGGCGTCGGACGTTTTCTTCGCTGCGTAACCGGCCTGGGCGCTCGCAATCAGTGCGATCGCGGCCACGCCTGCCAATAAGGCTGACTTCCCCTTCATAAGAAACCTCTCTTAATTTAATCCCAGGGAAAAAAGCCCGCGCCCAAGCATTACCCCGCCCGGCGGCCCCTTTGCCCGGGCGGAGAAATTACAGGGGGCGAAGACAGGTAGGTGACGACTCTGCGAAGTAAATGTGACAGTGCCTGTTCGGCTGGCGCCCGTTGCCAGTAAGGCACAGCAATTGCGCATTTTTTACGCCAGGCTGTTGATAACAGACGATCTGACGCTAGGCTCAGGGGATGATGAGACTTGCATGCAAAAGGGGGATGTGGGCGGTCATCGCCGGGCTTTGCAGCCTGTTCGCCTTTGGCGATATGCACGCCACAGATGCAAGCCTCTATGTTGTGCGCAGTGATCATTGGACGGAGCAAGACGAGCGCGGCTATCAGCATTTCATCGCCGCGATCGGCGAATCGGATTGCGCCTCGCTGAATGAATGCCTGCACAGCGCCGCCAATCCCTTTGCCGCCAGCGAACCCGCCGCGCGGCACTTCGAATCCGATTGTGCCGACCTGCCCTATGTGCTGCGCTTCTATTATGCCTGGAAAATGGGCTTGCCGTTTTCTTATGTCGATGCGGTAGCGCCGCGCGACGGCAGCAGCGACGACATCCGCTATTCGCACAGCGGCAATCGGCCGATCTCGCGCCATGACGTGTCGAGCGGAAAGCTGAGCGGCATGGCGGTGATCGCGCAAATCCGCAGTGCCATCTCCTCGGCCACCTACCGCATTCATCCCGCCTATGACGGCCCCATCACGCCCGATCTTTATGCCCCCGCGATTGCCCCCGGTTCGATCCGCCCGGGCACGATGGTGTATGACCCCGCCGGGCATGTGGCTATCGTTTACCGGGTCGATCCCGACGGGCAGATCCATTCCTTCGATGCCCATACCGATTTTTCACTGACCACCATCACCTTCGATGTGCGCTTTGCCCGGACGCGGCCCTCGCAAGGGGCGGGGTTCAAAAATTGGCGGCCGCTCAGCCTCGTCCACGGCGAAAAACAAGAAGATGGCACTTGGCGCGGCGGTGTCATCGTGCCGGCGCGCAACAGCGAGATCGCGGATTTCTCGAGCGAACAATTCTACGGCACCGGTCCACGACCCGCTGATGATCAATGGGCCAGCGGCCGCTTTGCCCTGGGCGGTGAGACGCTGGATTATTATGATTTCGTCCGCGCGCGGCTAGCCGGCGGCACACTGATCTTCGAGCCTCTGAAAGAGGTGGAAGAGATGACGCGGTCCTTGTGCTCCGATCTGCAATATCGCGCCGCGGCGGTGGAATTGGCGCATGCCATGGCTGGGCGCCCTCACCCTGCCCGCCTGCCCCACAATATCTATGGCAGCGAGGGCGATTGGGAGATGTATTCCACGCCCTCGCGCGATGCCCGTTTGAAAACCGAATTCAAACATCTGCGCGATACGGTGCAACGCTTTGTCGAGATGCAGGCGGCGCATGATACGCGCCATCTTCGCTATCAGGGCGATGATCTGCCGGGCGACCTTGCTAAAATTTATCGACGGGCCAGCGAAAGCTGCTTTGTGGCTTATCGCAAGAGCGACGGCAGCGTGGTGCGCTTGTCGTTCGAAGAGGTGCGGGAGCGGTTGTTCGCCCTCTCTTTCGATCCCTATCACTGCCCGGAACGGCGTTGGGGCGCACGCGATGCCGAACTTTCGAGCTGCAAAACCGATGCGGTGAAGGAGGCTTGGTATGGGGCTGAGCAAGCCTTACGCAATCAAATCGAGCGCAGCTATGACGCGCGCATGGATTTTTCTCTCGACGAGCTCGGGCGCAGTGGCCTTGGCGTCGCGACGCCGCCGGATACCGATGTGCTGGGGTATTTGAGCAAGTTTGAAAAACAGGCAAGCGAGTGACAAGGTTTTCAACCTCCCCGCAAGGGAGAGGTTAAATAAAGCTACTCCTTCAACGCTCCATAGCGACCGCGGAAATAGAGCAGCGGGGCGCCGTCTTCACGGCTGGTGAAGGTCATGACGCGGGCCAGGATGATGATGTGGTCACCGGCTTCGTGCACCGCCTCGCGCGCGCATTCCAGGATGGTCAAGGCTCCGCCAATTCCGGGCGCGCCATTGGCCGTTTCTACCAGCGGCAAACCGGTCAGCGCACAGTCCGGCCCGCTTGCCAATTGGGTGGAGATGGCGCGTTCGCTCTCGCTCAGGATGCTGATGGTGAATTCGTCGGGTTTGGTGAACAACTCGTAACGGCTCGAATTCTTGCCCAAGCACCACAGCACCAAAGGCGGCTTGAGCGAGACAGAGGTGAAGGAATTGACCGTAATTCCCTTGGCTGCTTCGCCCTCTCCGACCGTCACCACGGCGATGCCCGTGGGAAAACAACCCAACGCTTTGCGGAAAGACCGCGTGTCGAAATCCATGAAGTGCCCGCAATGAAAGCTTCGGTTAATGCGCATAAGGCATGCTGCAGAACGTTAGGCGAGGTTCGAGGCGGCGCAAAGGCCGAATATCGCACCCGGCTTGGGTAATTGGGTTTTATAAGGGGACAGACATTGGCAGACCAGCCGATCGTCATCAAACGCATCAAGAAAATCGAGGCAGGCCATCACGGTGGTGCCTGGAAAGTGGCCTATGCGGACTTCGTCACCGCGATGATGGCCTTTTTCCTCTTAATGTGGCTGATCAATACGACCACACCCGAACAAAAGCGCGGTATCGCTGACTATTTCGCGCCCCAAAGCATTGCCCAAACGGTGAGCGGTTCGGGCGGCGTGCTCGGCGGCAAGGTCATGGGCCAGGAATCGGCGCGGGCCGGTGGCTCGGTTGCCATGTTCCAGAAAAATAGCCCGCCCTCCAAAAACACCACCGACAAATCGGCTCAGGCGGGCGTCAGCCAGGGCGGCGCTACCAATGCCGATGGCACCAGCAACGACGCCCAAGCCAACAATCCCGACGGCCAGAACGCTACCACCTCGACGCAAAACGGCGATTTCGCCCATGCAGCAGAAGCCATTCACCAAGCGATTGCGGACAATCCGGATATCTCGGCCCTCTCCAAACAGGTCGTCGTCGACCAGACCCCGGAAGGCATGCGCATTCAGCTTGTCGATCAGGACGGGCGGCCCATGTTCCAGCA
>Ga0265338_10009445_pt1 | contig 11623 bp, 10 predicted proteins | sample 42126metaG_FD_193579 | JGI IMG/M metagenome (GOLD analysis project Ga0265338, IMG submission 193579) | Rhizosphere microbial communities from Carex aquatilis grown in University of Washington, Seatle, WA, United States - 4-21-26 metaG | ecosystem: Host-associated > Plants > Roots > Rhizosphere... | reverse complement strand
CGTCCGCCAGTAGGTCGCGATGCCGCGCTCGGTCGCGGCCAGCAGCACGAGCATGATCGCGGCCGCTGTCGCGCAGATGTCCTCCTCGTCCTGGACGAGGTCGCCGGTCAGCGACGCCGACGCGACGACGAGCGTCGGCGCGCGCTCGAGCTTTGCCGCCTCCTTCTCGCCGGCGGCGTCCTTCAGCGCCGCGAGCGTCTCGGGGCCGAGCACACGGAAGCGCCACGGCTGCGTCATGTGGTGCGTGGGCGCGAGCTGCGCCACGTCGAGCAGCTCGGCAAGCGTCCCGCGCGCGACCGGCTCCGGCCCGAACGTCTTGTGCGTGCGCCGCGCGGTCGCGAGCTCGCGCAGGCTCATGCAACGGTCCCCATCGGCACGCCCCGGAGGGGCATGCCGATGCAAGGGGGAACCTCTCGGTTCCCCCGAGTCCCCCTCCCCGGCCACGTGAGTGAACTCACGCGGCCAGCCGCGCCGACGCGTGCACCTCGGCGCCTGCGCGCCGGAGCAGCGCCGAGAAGGGGCAGCCCTCGTCGGCGGCGGCGAGGGCGGCCTGCAGGCCGGCGTCGTCGAGCCCCTCGGCGGACGCGACGGCCTCGACGTGCGACGCGACGATCTGGTGGCCCTGCCCCTCGACCTCGTCCATCACGATCAGGCAGGAGACCTCGAGCCGCTCGGGCGGAGTGCCGGCGCCGGAGAGCTCACCGGCGAGCGACATCGTCAGGCAGCCGCCGTGGGCGGCCGCGAGCAGCTCCTCGGGGCTCGTCTTCCCGTCCGGGTCGCCGATCCGCGTCGGCAGGGAGAAGGGCAGCTCCCGGAAGGCGCCGCTGCTCGCGCCGGTCAGCGAGCCCGCGCCGCGCGCGACGTTCCCCTCCCACACGATCTCGGCCTTGCGCTCGATTCTTGGCATCAGTGCTCCTTCCAGTAATGCCGCCCAGTCTCTCGGTCGCGAGCACCAAGCGATGCAAGGACGCAGGGAGCGCTCGTAGTGACTACTACGGGCGCGACTGAGGACGCGGCAGCGCGCAGTGTGATCGCGGGCGAGAGGCGGGCATGTATTGCTGGACGGAGCACCTAGTACACCGCCTTCGTTCCGTCGGGGTAGTAGGCCTCGGCCGGGGAGCCGGCCGGGCGGAAGACCCCGAGCACCTGCATCTCGCCGGGGCCGAAGTTCTCGAGACAGTGGACGAGCCTCGCCGGCAGGTGGACGCACGCGCCCGGATGAAGCGGCCGCGACTCGCCGTCGATGTGGAGTGAGCCCTCGCCCTCGAGCACGTAGACGACCTCGTCGTAGGCGTGGAAGTGGTCCGGGGCGGCGCCCTGCGGGATGAAGCCGACGAACTGCGTCACGGAGGCGCAGCCGTGCTCCGGCGTCGCGAGCAGCGTGAACTGCCGGCCCGCGGTCGCGCTCGCGCGGTCGCCCCACGAGAGCACGGCATGCGTGCTGCCGGGCTCGTCCGGCGCGTTCACGAGCACCGACAGGACGGAGAGCCCCTCCGAGCGCTCGATCCGCCAGGGCGTCCCGCGCGCGACGAACACGGCCGTGCCGGGGGCGAGCTCGTACAGCTCGCGGCCGACCGTCGCGGCGCCTCCGCCCGCCAGCACGTAGAGCACCTCGTCGCGTTCGTCGTCGCGCCGGTCTCCGCCACCTCCCGCGAAGCGGAGGATCCGCTGCTCGAAGACGTCGCAGCCGCACGCCGCGCCGAAGAGCGCCGTCGCGACCTCGCCGCCGGCGTGCTCCTCGGCTGCGATCTCCCCGGTGTCCAGCCAGTACTCCACCGCTTCGCGAGCCTACATTGTCAAATCCCTCTTGCAATGCAGATCGCGTGGGGCCTAGCATCACGGTCTTCCCCGATAGAGGAGGAGTAGGAGTGAGGAAGTTCACGAGGGCAACGCTGGTCGTTCTGACTGCGGCGCTCGTCGCGATCGCCGTCACGGCGACCGCGTCGGCGAAGCCGGCGGCGCTGTCGGCGTCGTGCGGCACCGTCCAGATCGGCATGCTCGCCCCGATCACCGGCCCGGCCGGCTCGATCGGCAGCGACCAGCTGCACTGGGCGCTCTTCGGCGCCACGCAGTGGAACAAGACGAACAGCGTCAAGATCAAGATCGTCCAGGTCGACACGCAGCTCGATCCGTCCAAGGCCTCGACGGGCGCGCAGTCGCTCGCCTCGAACGCGTCAATCATGGGCGTGATCGGTCCGGCGGGCTCCGACGAGGTCGAGGCAGTGGCGCCGATCCTGAAGAAGGCCGGCCTCACGTTCGGCTCCGGCTCCGCTACCCGCGTGTCGCTGGCCGGCGGCAAGGACAAGGGCTACTTCTTCCGCGACGTCCCGAACGACGGCGTCCAGGGCCCGACCGATGCCGCGTACATGCAGTCGCATCTCGGCGTGAAGAAGGGCGACACGGTCACGATCGTGGACGACCAGGAGTCGTACTCGACGGGGCTCGCCGACATCGTCGGCAAGGCGTTGAAGGCGAAGGGCGTCAAGGTCGACCGCGAGTCGGTGAGCCAGAAGGCGACCGACTTCTCGTCCCTGATCGCGAAGATCGGCTCGAGCACGAAGGTCGTGTTCCTGCCCTTCCACCTCGCTTCCGAGGCGCAGCTCATCGCGCAGCAGATGAAGGCGCAGGGCAAGAAGGCGACGATCTTCGGCTCGGACGGCACGTTCGACTCGTCGAACTTCAAGGCCGCCGGCGCGTATGTGTCCTTCTTCGCGTCCGACGTGACGACGGTCGCGGCCGACAAGTCGATCGTGGCCGGCTTCAAGAAGGTGTACAAGGGCGGCACGACGCCGTTCGGCGCGCCGAACTACGTGCTTGCCCAGATGTACGGGCAGGCCGCGAAGATGGCGTGCTCCGACGGCAGCATCAGCCGCGCCGAGCTGCGGGCCGACGTGTTCAAGGTCAAGCTGGCCTCGAGCCTCATCGGTCCGATCTCGCTCACCGCTGCCGGTGACGTGGCCGGGGCGAAGTTCCACATCTTCAAGATCCAGTCGAACGGCTCGTACAAGACCGTCTCGTAGCGGTCTGACGCACGGGGGCGCGGTCCGGACGGGCCGCGCCCCCGTAGTGTTGCCACTCCAATGAACTGGAACCTGTTCCTGACGGAGTTGGTCGCCGGCATCACGCACGGCAGCGTCTACGCGCTGCTGGCGCTCGGCTACTCGATGGTCTACGGGATCCTGAAGCTCCTGAACTTCGCCCACGGCGACATCTACATGGTCGGGTCGTTCGTCGGCTTCGGGCTCATCGGCGTGTTCGGCGGCCCGACCTCGCTCTCGGTCAACTCGTGGGTGCTCTTGTTCGTGATGCTGCTCTGCGCGATGCTCGCCGGCGGGCTGCTCGGTGTGATGATCGAGCGCTTCGCGTACCGGCGCCTGCGCGCAGCGCCGCGGATCGCGCCGCTGATCACGGCACTCGGCGTCTCGTTCTTCCTCGAGAACTCCGCGCAGCTGATCCTCGGTGCGCAGTACCAGAGCTACGACAGCTATGACTGGCACGGGGGCTCGCTCTGGTCGTCCGGCTTCGACCTGCCGTCCGGCGTCCACGTCGGGCTGCCGCAGGTGATCGTCGTCGTCTGCGCGGTGATCCTGATGGTGCTGCTGACGCTGTTCGTGCAGCGGACGCAGCTCGGCAAGGCGATGCGCGCAACGTCGTTCGACCGTGAGGCGGCGGCAATGATGGGGATCGACGTCGACCGCGTGATCGTGGCGACGTTCTTCATCGGCTCGGCGCTCGCCGGCGCGGCCGGCGTCCTCAACGGGCTCGTCTACCAGCAGGTCTGGCCGTACATGGGCTTCCAGGCCGGCCTGTACGCGTTCATCGCGGCGGTCGTCGGCGGGATCGGCAACCTGCCCGGCGCCGTCGTGGGCGGGCTCGTGATCGGGCTCGCGCAGTCGTTCTCGATCGGGTACATCTCGTCCACGTTCGGCGACGCGATCGTCTTCGCCGTGCTGATCGCGGTGATGGTGGTGCGGCCGAGCGGCGTGCTCGGGCGGGCGGCGGTGCAGAAGGTATGACGGAGAACGAGCAGCCCGGCGCGGACCAGCCGCGGATCGGCGTCGACGAATGGGTCGCCTCTCACGCCGGCCGCAGCCAGCTCGGGCGCATCCAGCGTGAGCTCGCGCGTGTGCCGCGGCCCGCCTTCTACCTCGGCTTCACAGCCGCGGCGGCCTTCCTGCCCCTGGTCACCAGCAACGGCTACGTGATCCGCGTCGGCTTCGACACGTTGCTCTACATGCTGCTCGCGCTGGGGCTGAACATCGTCGTCGGCTACGCGGGCCTGCTCGACCTCGGGTACGTCGCGTTCTACGGCTTCGGCGCGTACGGATACGCGATGCTCGCCTCGCCGAAGTTCGGGATCCACTGGAGCACCCTCGCGGTGATCCCCGTCGTCGTCGTCGCCACCGCCATTCTCGGCTTCCTTGTCGCGCTCCCGTCGCGCCGGCTGCTCGGCGACTACCTGGCGATCGTCACCCTCTTCTTCGGGCAGCTGTTCGTAACCGTCTACCAGAACGGCGAAGCGATGTCGTTCCTCGGCTTCACTCGCCAGTACGACGTCACCGGCGGCACGAACGGGATTCCGGATGTCGACCCGTTCAACGCGTTCGGGACGCAGATCTCGTCGCTTCGCGGCTATTTCTACGCGGCGCTCGTCGTCTTCGCGATCGTGCTCGGGCTCGTCTACCTCGTCGACCAGTCCCGCACCGGCCGAGCGTGGAAGTCGCTGCGAGAGGACCCGCTCGCAGCCGAGCTGATGGGGATGCCCGTCAACCGGCTGAAGCTGATCGCGTTCGCGTTCGGCGCAGCGATCGCGGGACTCACCGGCACGCTCTTCGCCGCGCTGAACACCGCCGTGTTCGCCTCAGACTTCGACGTGCCGACGCTGATCACGATCTACGCGATGCTGATCCTCGGCGGCGCGGGGAGCCTCGGCGGCGTGATCGTCGGCGCGCTCGTCGTCAACGTCTCGCTCGAGGTGCTGCGCACGCCCGGGCACGCGACGTGGGTCTTCTACGGCGTCCTGCTCGTGACGCTGCTCGTGAAGCTGCGGCCGTGGCGCGTGCTCGCAGCCGTGCTCGGCGGGACGATCGCCTTCGGCTACGCCGCGCACGCGATCGCCTCGGCCACCTGGCCGCGCGGCGTCCACGGAACCGCGTCGGTCGGCGGCTGGCTCGGTAGCGGCCTCCGGGGCTGGGTGCTGCATCCGACCGATCCGCAGCTGGTCGGGAACATCGCATTCGTGATCCTCGTCCTCGCCGTGCTCTGGCTGACGACGCTCAAGGGCTGGGCGCAGAAGGCTGCGCTGGTGCCGACGCTCTACCTGGCGGCGTTCGTCTGGGAGAACCGGCTCGTCGTCGAGCCGAGCATCACGCGCCTGATCCTCGTCGGCGTGATCCTGATCGTGCTCATGAACGCGCGACCGCAGGGCCTGCTCGGCACCGCGCGGGTGGAGATCGTATGAGCGTAGGCTCGACGGAGCTCATCAAAGAGCGGAGGCATCGGCTTTGCCGGTTCCGGGAGCGGGGGATCTGATGGCGACCCGCCTGCTCGAGCTGAAAGGGATCACGAAGCGCTTCGGCGGCCTGCTCTGCATCGACGGGCTCGACCTGCACGTGGACGAGGGCGAGATCGTCAGCGTGATCGGCCCGAACGGCGCCGGCAAGACGACGCTCTTCAACCTCGTCACCGGCGTCTACGCGCCCGACGTAGGCGAGATCGTGTTCGAGGGCCAGAGCATCCTCGACCTGCAGCCGCACCAGATCACGGCGCGCGGGATCGCGCGCACCTTCCAGACGCTGCGCCTCTTCCTGAATCTGACGGTGAAGGAGAACGTGATGGCTGCCGCGTACTCGCACACGCGGGCCGGGATCCTCCGCTCGATGCTGCGCACGCCGGGGATGCGCCGCGAGGAGCGCGAGATCGCGGCACTCGCGGAGGAGCGGCTCTCCTTCTTCGGGCAGCGGCTGATGGGCTACCGCTGGGACCAACCCGCGTACTCGCTTTCCTACGCCAACCGGCGCCGGCTGGAGATCGCGCGCGCGACCGCGACGAACCCCCGCCTGCTGCTCCTCGACGAGCCGGCGGCCGGGATGAACCCGGTCGAGACGCACGAGATCACCGAGTTGATCGCGAAGCTCCGTACCGACGGCGGCTACACGATCCTCGTGATCGAGCACGACATGCACGTGGTCGAGGGAATCTCCGACCGCGTCGTCGCGCTCGACCACGGCGTGAAGATCTCGGAGGGCACGTTCGAGCAGGTCGCGACCGACCCGCGCGTGGTGGAGGCGTATCTCGGCACGAAGGCGGCGGCGTCGAAGTGAGCGAGAACGGCGCCTTGCTCGAGCTGGACGGGATCGACACGTACTACGGGCCGATCCACATCCTGCAGGACGTGAATCTCAGCGTCGATGCGGGCGAGCTCTGCTGCCTGCTCGGCGGCAACGCCTCGGGGAAGTCGACGACGCTGAAGACGATTCTCGGCATCGTCCAGCCCCGGAACGGCGTGGTGCGCTTCGCCGGCGAGGACGTGACGCGGCGCTCGACCAGCTACCGGATCCAGCGCGGGATCGCGATCGTCCCCGAGAACCGGCGCCTGTTCGCGCCAATGACCGTGCTCGAGAACCTGCAGATGGGCGCCTACCTGCACGGCGGCGGCACGAAGGAGGACTTCGACCGCGTCTACGAGCTCTTCCCACTCCTGCACGAACGGCGCACGCAGCTGGCGGGGACGCTCTCGGGCGGCGAGCAGCAGATGGTGGCGATGGGGCGGGCGCTGATGGCGAAGCCGCGGCTGCTCCTGATGGACGAGCCGTCGATGGGGCTCGCGCCGATCCTCGTCGAGCGCAGCTTCGAGATCATCAAACAGGTGCACGAGTCCGGCGTCGCGATGCTCGTCGTGGAGCAGAACGCCAACGTCTCGCTCGGGATCGCCGACCGCGGCTACGTCCTCTCGACCGGGCGGCTCGTCCTGGAAGGGAAGGCGGCCGACCTGCGCGAGAACGAGGACCTGCGCAAGGCATATTTGGGGCGATGACCGACGTCGTCGCCACCGTCGTCGCGACCCGCAGCTCGTCGCCGCGCCCGGTCGGCTCGAAGCTGATCGTGCGCGAGGACGGGAGCCTGGAGGGATCGGTCTCGGGCGGCTGCGTCGAGAGTGACGTCGTCCTCGCCGCCGAAGAGGTGCGCCGCAGCGGCGAGCCCCGGCTCATCACGTACGGGATCAGCGACGAGATGGCGTTCGGCGTCGGGCTGCCGTGCGGCGGCGAGATCGACGTCTTCGTCGAGGAGCTGCGCGAGGAGGAGCGCGGAGACGTGACGCTGACCGTGATCGGCGGCGAGGGCGTGGGTGAGCGGCTCGACGATCCCGAGCTCGAGGCGGCGGCGCGGCGGCGCTCGCGCAGCCATGTGCTCCAGGTCGGGGAGCGCACGGTGTTCGCCGACCTCGACCTGCCGCAGCCGCGTCTCTTCGTCTACGGCGCCGTCGACACGGCGGAGGCGCTCTGCCGGCTCGCGAAGCAGCTCGGCTGGCGCACGATCGTCGCCGACGCACGGCCCAGGTTCGCAACGCCGGAGCGGATCCCGAGCGCGGACGAGCTGCTCGTGCTCTGGCCCGACGAGGCGCTCGCGCACGTCCGGCCCGACGCGGCAACGGCGCTCGTCGTCCTCACGCACGACGACAAGTTCGACCTGCCGCTCCTGCACGGCGCGCTCGCCACCGACGCCCCGTACATCGGGATCATCGGCTCGCGCCGCAACCAGGAGCGGCGCCGCGCCGTCCTGCGCGAGGAGGGGCTGAGCGAGGAGCAGCTGGCGCGGATCGTCGGCCCGGCGGGACTCGACCTCGGCGCCGACACGCCGGCCGAGACCGCGCTCTCGATCCTGGCCGAGATTCTCGCGGTGCGAGCCGGCCGCGAAGGCGGACGGCTGCGCGAGGGCGCGCGCCGGATCCACGCCGAGCCGATCGCGGCTGGATCCGACAAAAAATAAAATCCCGCTTGCAAAGCGCAGAGTGACCCGCGTAGATTGCGCACGTGCTGCTTCGGGAGGTCGAGTACGCGAAGCCTGCCTCCGTCGCGGAGGCGCTCGAGCTTCTCGCTGCGAACGACGGAGCCCGCGCCCTTGCCGGCGGGCAGACGCTGATCAACGTCATGAAGGCGCGCGCCGCCTCGCCCGACGCGCTCGTCGACCTGAACGGGCTCGACGAGCTGAAGGGCGTCGAGCTCGCCTCCGACGGGACGCTGACGATCGGCGCGATGACGACCTGCACGGAGCTGATCGCCTCCGCCGAGGCGAAGGCGCGGCCGATCCTCGGCGAGGTCGCCGCGCAGATCGCCGACGTCCAGGTGCGCAACCGCGGCACCGTCGGCGGGAACCTCTGCTCGAACGACCCGACGAACCACCTGCCGCCACTCTTCACCGCGATCGGCGCGCGCATGACGATCGCCGGTGCGGGCGGCGAGCGCGAGGTGCCCGCGGAGGAGTTCTTCCTCGGCGTCTACCTGACCGCCGTCGGGCCGGGCGAGCTGCTGACGCGGATCTCGGTTCCTGCCGGAAAGCACGACGGCTTCGCCTCCGTCCCGCTCGGGCGCGACGGCACCTGCCTCGCGAATGCCGCGGCGAGCGTGAACGGCTCGGTGCGCGTCGCGCTCGGCTGTGTCGACGCCGTGCCGGTACTCCTCACCGCCTCGTCGATCGACGGTGTCGCCGCGGCCGTTCGCGCCGCGAACCTCGACCCGCCGAGCGACGTTCACGCCTCGGCCGAGTACCGGCGCCATCTCGCCGAGGTGGTCGCCGTGCGCGCCGCCAGGGAGGCCGCCGCCAGATGAACGTCACCGTCACCGTCGACGGCGCGACCTTCGAGCGCGACGTCGAGCCGCGCAAGCTCCTGATCCACTTCCTCCGCGACGACCTCGACCTGACCGGGAGCCACATCGGCTGCGACACCGGCAATTGCGGCGCCTGCTCGGTGATCGTGAACGGCACGCTTCTGAAGAGCTGCATGATGCTCGCCGTCCAGGCCGACGGCGCGTCGATCGAGACGGTCGAGGGCCTCGCCGCTGGCGGCGAGCTGAACGCGCTCCAGCAGTCGTTCTCCGACCACCACGCGCTCCAGTGCGGGTACTGCACGCCTGGGATGCTGATGAGCGCGACCGCGCTGCTCCGCGAGAACCCGAGCCCGAGCGAGGACGAGATCAAGAAGGCGCTGCAAGGCAACATCTGCCGCTGCACCGGCTACTGGAACATCTTCGAGGCGGTCAAGGCGGTCGCGAAGTGACCGACTCGAGCACGACGACCCTCGCGCCGGCGCCCGTCGAGGTGAAGAAGGGCTGGGCCGGCAAGAGCGTCCCGCGCAAGGAGGACAAGCGCCTGCTCGAGGGCCAGGGCGTCTTCGTCGACGACGTCAAGCGCCACGGCATGGGCTACCTCCACTTCGTGCGCTCGCCGTACGCGCACGCGCACATCACGCGCATCGACGTCTCCGCGGCCGAGGCGATCCCCGGCGTCTACGGGACGCTGACGGGCGAGGAAGTGGCGGCGCTCACCGATCCGTTCTTCCAGATCTCGAGCGTGCCGGGCGCCAACATCAAGGACTTCTCCCTGGCCGTCGGCAAGGTGCGCCATGTCGGCGAGCCGATCGTGGCGGTGGTCGCCGAGACGCGCGAGCTCGCGCGCGACGCGTCCGAGCTCGTCGAGATCGACTACGAGCCGCTGGAAGCGGTCGTCGACGCGCGCACGGCGCAGGATCCCCGCGCCGCCGTCCTCCACGACGACGCCGGCGGGAACCTGATGTGGAGCGGTGTCTACGAGTGGGGCGACCTCGACGCAGCGTTCGCCGAGGCGGACCGCGTCGTCAAGATCCCCGAGCTCCACTTCCACCGCTTCAACTCGACGCCGCTCGAATGCGACGGCGCGCTCGTCGAGTTCAACCGCGGCACCGGCCAGTGGACGATCCACACGAACAACCAGTTCCCCGGCTTCGCGGCGATCATGATGGGCCCGGCGATGCGGACGGGGCTGGACAAGCTCCGCTTCGTCACGCAGGACATCGGCGGCGGCTTCGGCAACAAGATCACCTCGCACCCGCAGCTCGTCGTCTGCTGCCTGCTCGCGCGCAAGCTGAACCGGCCGATCCAGTGGACGGAGTGGCGGACCGACTTCCACCTCTCGATGTCGCACGGGAACGAGCGCTGGTTCCAGGACACCGAGGTCGCGGTCAAGGACGACGGCACGCTGCTCGGCTTCCGCACGAAGGCGCTCGACGACGCCGGCGCCTGGCTCCGCTACGAGCCGCTTGGCGGCGTGATCTGGGCGCAGGTGACGCCGGGCATGTACCGCTGGCGGCACATCCGCCTCGAGTTCACGCAGGTCGCGACGAACAAGGCGCCCGTCTCCCCGAACCGCGGCTACTCGCGCATGCAGCACCTCTGGTTCACCGAGCGCGTGATCGACATCGTCGCGCACGAGCTCGGGCTCGACCCGGTCGAGGTGCGCAAGAAGAACTACATCCGCGCCGAGGAGATGCCCTACGAGACGCCGAACGGCTGCGTCTACGACTCCGGCGACTACGCCGGGATGCTCGACGCGGCGCTCGGGCTGATCGGCTGGGACTCGATCGCGGCGCGGCGCGCGGACGCCGAGGGACGCGGGAAGCTGCTCGGCGTCGGCATCGGCTCGACGCTCGACTCCGGCACGAACAACTTCGGGCAGTCGCGCCTGATCAACCCTGAGCTGCAGTTCTCCGGGAACAACGAGGTCGCGACGGTGAAGCTCGACATCTTCGGCGAGATCGTCGTCACGCTCGGCACGACGCCGCAGGGCCAGGGCCACGAGACGACGGCCTCGCAGGTCGTCGCGGACATCCTCAACTGCTCGGTCGACGACGTGTACGTGCGCGCGGGCCACGACTCCTACTGGAACTCGCACGCCGGCTTCTCCGGGACGTACGCGAGCCAGTTCGCGGTTACCGGGCTCAGTGCCGTGAAGGGCGCGACCGAGATGCTGCGCGAGGAGATCTTCAAGCTCGCCGGCGCGATCTTCGGCGGCGTCCCGGCCGAGGCGCTCGAGCTGGCCGACGGCGGCGTCCGGATCAAGGACAACCCGGACGCGTTCCTGCCGTTCATGGCCTGCGGCGCGATCATCAACGCGAACAACGCCGGCCTGCCCGAGGATCTCGGCGTCACGCTCAACTGTCGCTACGTCTATCGGCCGCCCTTCGAGGTGCCGGACGTCGAGCGGAAGTTCGGCAATCTCACGCTCACCTACGCGGCGCAGGTGCACGTCGCCGTCGTCGAGATCGACCCCGAGACCGGCTGGTACGAGCTCGTCGACTACGCCGCCGTGGACGACTGCGGCAAGCGGATCAACCCGCAGATCGTCGAGGGCCAGGTGATGGGCGCGACCGCGCAGGCGATCGGTGCGGCGATGTTCGAGACGTTCGAGTACGACGAAGACGGCAACCTGCTCACGCCCAACTTCTACGACTACCACGTGCCCCACACGATGGACATGCCGCCGCTGGCGACGAGCGCGCTCGAGAGTCCGTCGCCGTTCACGCCGCTCGGGACGAAGGGCATGGGCGAGGGCGGCGGCGCCGGGATCCACGCGATCTCAGCTGCGATCC
>Ga0265338_10009444_pt1 | contig 11624 bp, 12 predicted proteins | sample 42126metaG_FD_193579 | JGI IMG/M metagenome (GOLD analysis project Ga0265338, IMG submission 193579) | Rhizosphere microbial communities from Carex aquatilis grown in University of Washington, Seatle, WA, United States - 4-21-26 metaG | ecosystem: Host-associated > Plants > Roots > Rhizosphere... | reverse complement strand
TGCTGTCGAAATTCAACGACCGGCTCGTAGCGCTGGAGGCGGAACAAAAGGTGGCGGGAAAACATTTTCTGCATGTCCGCGTGCAAGGGACGCTCAATCCGCGCACGGACTGGGCGAACGAAATCCATCCGAACGCGGCGGGGTTCGGGAAGATTGCCAAGGTGTTTTCCACGGCGTTGAACGGCATCAGCGGCGTCTTCCCGAAATTTTAGCGACTGCTTCGGCATCAGGGCCGTCAGCGGCCCGTCATCTTCTTCCGCGCATTTTCAAGAATTTCGCGTTCGCGCGCCGTCAGGCTGTGAATGCCGTGCGCGGAGATTTTTTCCAGGATGGGGTCCACTTCCGATTTCAAAAACTCGTCGGTGTCCAAATCCTCGTTCGATTTGGCCGCCGGAGAATGCCAGAACGCGCCCTTGCCGGCGCGCTTGGCGGCAACTTCGCGCGGCGCGGAGCGTCGGGCGGGGAACTTCCAGCCCGGCCATTGGCCTTGAATGAACAGGCGCACGTAATACGCACCGGTCAGAATGCCGCCGAGATGCGCAGCGTTGGCGACGCCGCTATTGGGTGTCAATATGCCAAGGAACGCCAGCGCGAGGCTGACCGCAAGCAGGATTTTCCCGGTCATCGTAACGGGAATGAAATAAATCAGCATGTTGAACCGTTCCTCCCAGTGCAGGATGGCGAAGGCGGCAACCAAGCCGTATCCGCCCGCCGAGGCGCCGACAACCGCGCCGCCAAATGAGGGGAGCAAGAGCGCAAAAAGCATTTGCACCAAACCGCCAACGATTCCGGCGGACAAATAAAGCGTCAGAAAATGGCGGCGGCCCAGCGCGATTTCCACCGGGCGACCGAAGAAGTAAATGGCCAGCGAATTGAAAATGATGTGCATCCAGCCGGAGTGCATGAATTGAAACGTCAGCAACTGCCAGATGAATCCGTGTTCCAAACCGGCCAGGCTTAAGGCAAAATAGTTGTATTCAAATTCAACCGCAGGAATGGAATTTGAGGCGAGCAACTGCACGATGAAAACCGACGCGTTGACAATCAGCAACGCGACGGTGAACGATACGCGGGACTCGTGATAGTCCGGCTGGCGCATGTAATCTCGATCTTCAAGCATGGCAACAAAAGTTAAGGCCGGGCGAGAAATTATCAACCGGCTTTTCGCCGCCACCACAGCAACAATTCCAGTCCCGTCCGGTTCGGATAGGAGCGCGGCACGAGTTCCTCGACCAGATCGAAATGCGGCGAGAACCGCCGCCACAATTCGTCGCGGGTCGTGCCGAACGGAGGGCCGTCCGTGTCGGGAATCAAATAATTCACCGCGAGATATTGGCCGTCCGGCTTCAGCCAGCGCAATGCCGCACGGACGTAATCGTCGCGCTCCAGTGGTTGGATGGCGCAGAAGAGCGTGTGTTCAAACAACCAGTCAAATTTCTGCGGCGGCTCGTCGTGGAGAAAATCAGCAAGTTGGAATTGTGCCTTGAGTCCGGCGGCCTTTGTCTTCCCGGCGGCGAGTTGAATGGCGCTCGGTGCGATGTCGAAACCATACGTTGCAAAGCCTGCCCTGGCAAACTCGCGCGCATCGTGGCCGGTGCCGCAGCCGGGCACGCAGACTGTTGGAGGGGGCTGCGACGCCCTCGTCGCAGAATCTTCCATTTTTCTGGCCGTATTCGGAGTCGTTGCAGCGGCGACGAGGGCGTCGCCGCCACGCAAATCCGGGTGCGCCGCCAGAAAATCCACGAGGCCGGGCGAGGGCGCGCCCTTTTCCCACGGCATGTCGCTGGATTGATAGCGAGATTCCCAGTAATTGAGGCTCATTTTCTCCTTCTCGTCGTCGTTCTCGTCCTCGCCCTCGATTACGAAGGACGAGAACGAGGACGAGGACGATTTGTTCAAGTTTGAATCTGCCCGTCCACGAGTTGGACCATCCGTTCCGCGTGCGCGGCGATTTTTTCGTCATGCGTGGCAATGGCCAGCGTCATGTGCTTTTCGGCGCGGAGGCTTTTCAGCAACTCGATGATTTCGCCGCCGGTGCGGGAATCGAGGTTGCCGGTCGGCTCGTCGGCCAGCAGCAATTCCGGTTCGTTGATGAGCGCGCGGGCGATGGCGACGCGCTGCTGTTCGCCGCCGGAAAGCTCGAACGGCTTGTGGTCGGTGCGTTCGCCGAGGCCGACGCGCGCCAGCAGTTCGCGTCCGTGCTTTTCGGCGGAGTCGGCGAAAATCCGGGCGACGCGGGCGGGCAGGCAGACATTTTCCAGCGCGGTGAGTTCCGGCAGCAGGTGGTAGGCTTGAAAAACAAATCCGACACGGCGATTGCGGAAATGCGTCAGTTGACTTTCGGAAAATTTCGCGAGATTTTGTCCGGCAAAATGAATTTCGCCCGCGTTGGGCGAATCGAGTCCGCCGATGAGATGGAGTAGGGTGCTTTTGCCCGCGCCGGACGCGCCGCGCAGCGCCAGAAATTCGCCGCGCGCCACGTCAAGGTCCACGCCGCGCAGAACTTCGAGCGTGCGCCGGCCCATTGCGTAACTTTTCGAAAGGCCGCGCGCGGAAAGAAGGGGCTCGCTCATGGCTGGCCTCCAAATATTTCAACATCGAACATCGAACATCGAACATCGAATGCCGAATTGGCCGCGATCCGGCAATTCCTTCGAAGTTCGGCGTTCAATGTTCGGCGCTCGATGTTTTCCAATTTATTCATAGCGCAGCGCCTCCACGGGTTTCAAAATCCAAGCCAGAATAGCCGGCAATACTCCGCCAATAATGCAAATGATGGTGAATGAAATGCCGCAAACTAGCTCAACATCGTGAGGCGCAATAATCGCCGGTAGCTCGCCAAAGCCGTAAATGGACGCGGGAAAAAGTTCCCAACCGGTTGTGCGGCGCATGAAATCGAGAAATTCATTGCGATGCTCTATTGCGAGAATTCCCAGCGCCAGACCCGACAGCACGCCGAGCGCGCCAATAATCGCGCTTTGGACCAAAAAAATAGCTGAAATTTGCAGGTTTTTTGCACCGAGCGCTTTCAGCATTCCGATTTCCCGGGTTTTTCGGATTACAAAGGTGATTTGCGCGCTCAACATACACAGCGACGCGACCGCGACAATGCAAAGCAACAATATAAACATGACGTTCTTCTCCACCACCAGCGCGCCGAGAATCGTCGAATTTTCCGCCATCCAAGTCGTAACTGCGTAGTTTGGGCCGAGCACGGACACCAGCTCATTGCTCACGGACGCCGCCTGATACGGATCGCGCAACATTACCATCAGTCCGTGAACGCCGTTACCGAGGTTGTAGAGGTCTTGAGCGTTTTCGAGTGAGGCTGCGATGATGTTCGCGTCGTATTCAAAATAGCCCGTGCTAAAAATGCCCGTCACGGTGTAGTCGTCGGGTAAAATCATTTCTTCGTCGGCCTTGCCGTAGTGCTCCCTCATTTTTATTGCGTCGGCGGGGGAAGTGATCGAAACACGGTCGCCGACTTTCAAATTCATTCTGTTAGCGAAGTCGCCGCCAATCACCAGACTGCGTCCACTCAAATCGAAGCTGCCGGCGATGATGCTTTTGGGCAGGACGCTCACGGAGCTTTCCGTGTTCACGTCCACGCCGCGGACCCACGGCGCGGCGTTGAGCGACTCTTGAATGTTGGTATCCGCCGGCTGCGTCTTCACGAGCACCTGGCCAAGCACAAAAGGCGCGACGCCAATCACGTTTTTGTTCGACGAGACCAGGCGCATCACTTCCGGGTAATTTCCCATCGTTGAGCCTTGAGCCAAGATTTTCAGGTGCGCGTTGAAGCCGAGGATTTTCCCGCGCAAATCGTGGTCGAAACCGCTCATGACGCTGATGACGATGATTAGCACCGCGACGCCAAGCGCGACGCCTAGGACCGAGATGAGCGTGATGATGGAGACGAACGTCCGTTTGGGCCGCAAATAACGCAGCGCCAGAAGCAGTTCAAACGGCAGTTTCGACATGGATGCAGGCTAATTGTTTTATGCTGGAGTTCAAGCTTCAGCTTGTTTGCGGGAACAGGCTGAAGCCCGAACTCAAACAAATCATCTGAACGGATTTCCCCCTGGCTGCGCCTCGACAATTCGCGGCAGAAAAAGCTGGCTCAAAAACAGATAAATCCAGCCCAGCGCGAAATGGACCGCAAAAACAAATCCGAGCGAAACCAGGTCAAGAAAGCCGAAGTGGTAAAGCAAAATGCCCGCCGCCATCAGCAGTGCGCCCGGCATCAGCGCCGCGCCGGACAATTTCCAGCTCGCGCGAAAATTCAGTTTGCGGTTGGTGAAAAATCCAAGAAGCCAGACCGGCAGAAAATACAGCGTCGCCAGCGTCCACCAGCTCAACAGCAGGCCGGCCGTCACCGCCGCGGCGGCAATGAACAAAATATCCATCTCCCAGGCGCCCCAGAGCGGTTCGAGTTCCGTGCGGTTGAACGGCGCGGGGCGATCCGGGACATAAAAAATTTCCGAATAGCCGGGCAGCAGCGAAAAAAACCGGATAGAGTTACTTCCGAATTCGATTTGCACGTCGGCGGTTGAATGAATCTGGCCGGAATGGCTCAGGTCCACGTCGAACGCCAGAACTTTTCCCTCGGCAAGCAATTGCGACGGGTCGCCGCGCCAGTCCAGTTTCCCGGAGCGGATTTCGCCGTCGGCAGGCAGTTTCTGGATCGCCGCACTGATGATTGGAAAACAACCGTCGTCAAGAAACCAGACGACCGCCGCGGCGGCAAGCAGCGCGACGATGAATTGCACGAGCAGAAGCCGGCTGAAAGTCGCGCGGGCGAACGCCGCCACGCCGCGCGGCGTCAGCGGTTCCCAGGCAAAGGTTGGTTCGGCAGGCGCGCTCATCCAGACGCAGATTACTCAAAATAGTTGAAGCGTTAAAGCGTTGAAGCGCACGCCGGGAGCGCCGACATCTTGCCGGCGAGTTGCATTCTGTTTTCGGAAAAACACGCCGGCTGGAAGCTGGCGCTCCCAGAATCACGCCTTTTTTTCCTCTGGCGGCTGTGGCGGATTCTGGCCTGGCTGCGGCGGCGGCGTGTGGATGACCGGCAGGGGATAGCGCAGCTTCATCACGTCGTCCACCATCACCTCGACGAAGTAGCTCCCGGCGGCCTTGAATTCGACGTTGCCGAAAACCATGACGCCGGTCGCACAATGCGACGGGTCGCGCAGTTCAAACTTCGTCTCCGCCTTGCTGATGACCGTGGTCTGGTCGGGAGCGAGGATGCGGATTTTTTCGTTGAACTGGCCGAGTCCCGCCGTCCAGCGGTTGAAGACGCAGAGCCGGCCGGCGACGATCGGCAGTTGCGGCACGCGAATGAAGTTGATGACGCCAATGAGAAAAAGATTTCCGTTGGCTTCCTGCCGGACCTCCTCGCACAATAGCGAGGCCTGCAAATCGGGTAAAATTCGGGTGGCGTTCATTTCCAGTTTTGTGTTTTTAATTTTTAATTTTCAGTTCCGCGGCGCGCACGGTGTTTGACATCAGCATCGCAATCGTCATCGGGCCGACACCACCGGGGTTCGGTGTGATTTTGCCGGCAACGTTCTGGACGGCGGCAAAATCTACGTCCCCGACGAGCTTCGTGCCGGTTTTTGAGCCGGGATCGGCCACGCGGTTGACGCCCACGTCAATCACCGTCGCGCCGGGTTTCACCATGTCGGCCTTTACAAATTCGGCGACGCCCATCGCGGCGACCAGAATGTCCGCGCGCCGGCAATGCGCCGCGATGTCGCGTGTCGCCGAATGGCAGATAGTAACGGTCGCGTTGGCGTTTTTGCCTTTTTGACAAAGCATCGCGGCCATCGGTTTGCCGACGATGTTGCCGCGGCCGAGCACGACGACTTCCGCGCCGTCGGTTTTCACGTCCGAGCGAGCCAGCAATTCAACGATGCCCGCCGGCGTGCAGGGCCGGAAGCCGGTGGCATCGCCAAGCATCAGCTTGCCGACGTTGACCGGGTGAAAGCCGTCCACGTCCTTCTCCGGCGACACGGCGGAATAAATTTTCGATTCGCGGATGTGTTTCGGCAGCGGCGCCTGGACGAGGATTCCGTGCAACCGCGGCTCCGAATTCAATTTTGAAATCAGCGCGAGCAGTTCCGCCTCGGAGGTTTTCTCCGGCAGGATGCGCGTCTCGGAAAAGAGGCCGAGTTCGGCGCAGGCCTTTTCCTTGCGGCCAACATAGACTTTGGAAGCCGCGTCTTCGCCGACGCGCACGAACGCGAGGCCGGGCGTCACGCCTCGGTTTTTCGATTCCGCGACGCGTTGCGCCAGTTCCCGCAGGATTTGCGCGGCGATGGCGCGGCCGTCAATGACGTTGCGACTGTCTTGGGCTGTAGTAGATGCGTTGTGGGAGGGCATTTGTGTCAATCACCTGGATGCGCTGGACGGTCAGAACGGGAATGTCCGACCACCGCGCCGCAAGCCCTTCTTCGCCAGTGACAATGATTCTCATGCCGACGTAGCGGCTCAAATCAAGGTTGGTCGTCGTCGTGTAGAGAAAATCCACGTTCTTGTCCGTGGTGGGGTCATACAATTCATATTCCGTCGGTGTGATCAGGCTGGCGACGTGGCGGACAACGCCTTCATGCGTCGCAGTGCGCGGCGTCTGCGGAACGTTTGCGTTCACCACAACCGGTTCGGGCGCGGGAATGGCCGCCGGCGGCGGGCTGACGGGTTCGGTGACAATGGGTTGGTTTTCGGGAACCGGCGTCGGCGCGGGTGCGATTTCCGTCGGAGGCGTGGCGGCGGCAACCACCGGCGCGGCGGCTTCCTGTTTCAAATACATCGCGGCGACAAATGCGTAGGCATTCGTGGGCGCTTCAATCTTTTTCCAATCACCTTTGGATTCAAGTTCGTTGACCGGCACGCCCTTTTCAATGAGGCCGACAACGCTGAAATTTTCGCCCGGCCCGGCGCGCAGATTCAATTTCTTCGCCGAAACAACCTTGCTCGATGCCTCAATGAATTTGCCATTGACCCAGACATGCACCGTGGAAGGCAGGGCGATTTTGGCCCATTGCGCCGGCTCGCCAACCGCGTGCTTGTCGAGATTGATCTGGCTCAAAACCGTCACCGTCTCGCCCTTGAACAGGTGCGTGACCACTTCGCCGCGAAGGCCGGCCTGGCCGCGCACGATGAGGTTGCTCACCGTGACTTCCGCCGGGCCGGGAACGAGCGCGACAGAGGGTTCTTTGATTTTCTTTGGCGCGACAACTTTCTTGGGTTTGGCAGGCGCGGCTTTCTTGCCGGGCGCGTTGGTCGCGGCGGCGGGCGCAGGCGTCATTTCCGCCGCCGGCGTGGCAACCGGCGCGGGCATTTCCGGCAGCGCGTTTGTGTTGTTCTGCGCGATGGCGCTCGACGCGAGCATCGCTCCCAAAACCAGCCAGTAATTCGTTTTCATGATTCCGAAAGTAAAGTTTTAATTTCTATTTCTGTCAATGCCCGCCAGCGGCCCGGCTTCAACTCGCCCAGTTTGATTTTCCCGATTTGCGTCCGCTGCAACCGTTTCACCACCAGCCCCTGCGACTCGAACAGCCGCCGCACCTCGCGGTTTTTGCCCTCGCCCAGTTCCAGTTCCACCACGCTGCGCGCCCGGCTTCCCGAAACCAGCCGCGCCGACAGCGCCTTCAATCTCTCGCCGCCGTCGAAAATGCCCTGCGTGAACCGCTTCAACATTTCCCCGCCCACCTCGCCCTCGACGGTCGCGATGTATTTCTTGCGGACGCCATAACGCGGGTGGGTCAGCCGCAATCCGAATTGTCCATCATTCGTCAGAAAAATCAATCCTTCACTGTTGAAATCGAGACGGCCCACGGAATGGACAATTTGCCATTCCTTTGGCAATAAATCATAAATCGTCGGCCGGCCCAGTTCATCGGCGTGGGAGCAAACGCAGCCGGCCGGCTTGTGCAATGCCACGTAAATCTTGCGCCGGACGCGCACCGGCTTGCTGTCCACCGTCACCGCGTCGTGAACCGGATCAACCTTTGTTCCAAGCTGGCGGATGATTTTGCCGTTGACGGCGATGCGCCCGTCCAGGATGAACTGTTCCGCCGCGCGCCGCGAAGCCACGCCGGCCTCGGCCAGGAATTTTTGAAGACGCTCCATGTGAATTGTAGGAGCCGACGTGAGGAGGCTCATTCCTTCACAAAGCGCGTGGCTTTCCTCGAGCGATCTGAGCCTCGTTACCTCGGCTCCTACGTTTTACACCTCGGGCTTGGTTTTGCGCAACCCGGTGATGCGGTCGCCGTCCTTCCACTGGCCGCGTTTCTTGAGGAGTTCGGTGCGCTCGAAGCGCTTGAGGACATTGCGCTTGCCACCGAGGGTGGACGCCGCGCGCAGACTGCGATGCTGTGACATAAATTTCTTTGGTTAAATTAACAGTAAAAACGAGCGGCTAGCATACCAGAACAAATCCTTCCCGCAACGACCAATTTACCACTTCAATTCCTGCAACCAGCAGGCGTTTTCGCCGGACTGCGTCATCAATTTTCGTCTTGCCCGCGCTTGCGCGTGAACCAGAAAATTCCGACGCCGGTTCCCAAAAGAACCACGGCTTGCAGCGAGAGCAGAATAATCATGCCAGTCTTGTGATTCGCCGGCCAAGACACGAGAGCGCCCACTGTCCACGATTGCGGTTTCAGCGGGATTTCTCTTGTGACGATTTGGCGTTGCTGCTGTTGCACGCCCATTTTCACAACCACGTTTGTGTCTCCGCCGCGCGCCTGCCAGTTGGCGGAATTCATTCGCCCTGAACCGCCTGAGGGCGAATAGGCAAAAATTCTTATCGGCCCGTCACAGACTTTAAACTTGAAATGCCCGGTCGCATCCGTCCTCACGTTGCCATTCGGCTGGCCATTACCGTTGATGCTGACCTGCACGCCGGACAGCGGTTTGTTGTCGGTGTCCAACACCTGGCCGGCCAATTGGCGGTCGGCGATCTTCAGTTTGAACGGCGACAATTGAAGGCTGTTGGTCTGGCTTTGAGTTGTTGTGACGTTTCTCCTCACGGAACCATACCCGTTTGCAGTAACATTCACACTGTATCGCTGGCCTAACGGCAGCGCGGGGATGGTGAACGTTCCATCGGAATTCAGCTTGATTGTCTGATATTCCACCATGCCGCCCATGTTCCCGGCCATCATGTTTAAGTTGATGTTAGCGCGGGCCAGCGGCGCGCCTTTTGCGTCCTGCACGGTCCCCGAAATGGAAAGGCCCGGAGCCAAATGCAGGTCCACGCTTGTTTTAGTGGTGTCAATGGACTCCATCGCGGCGAGGTTCCGTTCGGCATCGCGCGCGACGGCGAAATATTTCGCACCCTGCATCCCGGGCTGCGACTGCCAAGTGACGGAATATTTGCCATCGGAGTCGGTCTTGGCGATATCTATCGTTCCCCAAGTCGGCGTCACGACCACGCGCGCGCCGACGGCGGGTTTGCCGGACGAATCGTAAACGGTGCCGGTCAGTGTTTGTGGTGCCGCCGTCACATAATTGACACGGTTTCTGGCATCGAACCGAATGACCACATTCGTGTCGCCGCCCATGGCATCCGCCTGACCGGAAGCGCCTTTCGAGTTGGCGGAAACCGTCACCGCGCCTTCGCAAACCGCGTCGAAAGCAAACCGCCCATCGGCATCGGTGATCGCATTATTATTCGGCTGGCCCTCGCCGCGCATATACACTTCAATGCCGGCGACTGGCTTGCCGTCCGCGCCGAGCACGCGGCCCGCGAGCTTGCGGTCGGCAATCTTGAGGACAAGCGGCGGAAAATCATAATGGTCCGCCTTCGGGTCCGCCGCATCCATCTCCTGCTGGGCGTTGCCATAACCGGAAGCGGAAACATACAAACTGTAACGCTCTCCCATCGGCAACACTTCCGCGCGGATGCGGCCTTGTTCATCGGACGGAATGCGCTGACGGCTGATCGTAAAACCCACGTTTTCCTTGTGGAGCATGATATAAGCCATCGCGTTTGTGACCGGTTTGCCCTTGGTGTCCTGCAAACGACCGGACACGCTCATCGCTGGTTTCAAAGTTACATCCAGGTTTGTCGCTGTCTCGTCCATATCCTGCACGGCCGCAAGCTTTCGCTCCAAATCACGCGCGAGCAGATAGTAGGTTTGGTTCTGTGATCCCGCCCAGGAAGGTTTCTGCCAAGTCACCTCATAATGACCGTTCGCGTCGGTCTTTGTGCCCGTTCTGTCATTCCCATAATTTGGAAACACCCCAACACTCACACCCGCAACCGACGCGCCGGAAGCGTCGCGCACGATGCCGGCGACCTTGGACGGCTCACCCAGTTCAATTGTGACTTGAGTCGTTTGTCCGTCCGTCACCGTGGCCTGCGTTTGCGCTTGTGACCAATCTTGTTTGTTGGCATACAAGCTGAATTGTCCCGGCGGCAATCGAAAATAGGCGACTCCATTTGTTCCCGTTGAACCGCCGCGATTGTAGTCTCCGTTGTTCACCGACACGCCCGCGTCCGCGAGGAGTTCGTGGCTATTTTTCCCGCGGACGGTCACTCCCACAACGCCGCCTTTGAATGCTTGTATTTGCACACCGAAAACAGACTGGCCGGCAGCCACTTTGACTGGAACCGAATCTGCGACCCAATCGGCGATGGGTTCGTTTGTAAAAGTTGCCATGACCTGATAAGCACCGGCGGGAACATCAGGAATCTGAAATGACCCGTCCGCGGCAGACAAAATCGTTCCTTGGTCAAGCAAAAGAGTTGCCATCCCCGGCGTCGCTGGTTCAAGGCCGACCACCGCGTGTGCGAGCGGCTGGCGGTTCCGCGCACAACAACTTTTCCGGTGACACCTCCAGCCGGATCGAGTGTCAGCGTGATGTCTTCTTGTCCGGCGTGAAAGGGCAGGTCATTGTATTGGGTCAAACTGGCGGTTGGACGCAACGCTTTGCCGGTTTTTTTCGCCAAAAGAATGGCCTGCCCATCGGCGGGAAAGTTTTCGATGCGGAATTTTCCATCCGCCGAAGTCCGCGTGGAAAAAAGGTCGCGGGCCATCTTGCCGGACACAAAGCCCTGCTGGCCGTAGTCTGTCAGGGTCTTGTTCAAGGCGTCCGGCACCCACACATCCGCATTCGCCACCGGCTGGCCCGAGTCATCCACCACCACACCCGCGAGCACGGAGGACGAGCTTAGAACAATTTTTTGGGGTTCCTCCGGGGCGTCATACCACACCCGCCAACCCGGCGCGAACCCGACTTTCGTTGCCAGCATTGTCGCCTGTCCGCGAAAAGTCGGAAATGCAAACGCACCCTGGCTGTCAGTCGTGGCACGCTGCTTTGCCTCTAAATCCATCCAGCCGGAACCCGGTCGCGACGGTTGTTGATAACAAACCACGGTTGCGCCGGCCACCGGATTGCCCTGCGCGTCCACGACCGTGCCGGAAAATTTCGCAACGTCATTCGTCGCGGCGCGCAAGTTGAAAGCCAGCGGCAGCGCCAGCAGCAGGGAGAATTTCAGAAGTGTTTTCATGATTGAAACTTTTCGACGATTTACCGTTTCAACATCTGGCAGCCGTAAAGCCCGCCGGCCGTCTTGCCCTCGCGCGCCTGAAATTCCACCTTCACCTGGGTTTTCC
>Ga0265338_10009443_pt1 | contig 11625 bp, 7 predicted proteins | sample 42126metaG_FD_193579 | JGI IMG/M metagenome (GOLD analysis project Ga0265338, IMG submission 193579) | Rhizosphere microbial communities from Carex aquatilis grown in University of Washington, Seatle, WA, United States - 4-21-26 metaG | ecosystem: Host-associated > Plants > Roots > Rhizosphere >... | reverse complement strand
CAGCCCTCGGGCGACGATCGGGAATCGAGTCAGCCGCCGCCCTTCCGAGTCTCTTGCGACCACCGGACGCCACCACCCACCGAGAATGACATTGAGCTCGGGAATGTCCCCTGAGCTGGGGAGCTACTGGGTGACGCGGATCATGGTGCGGAAGCTGTTATACGCACTGTGTCCACGAGCCATCCGTCAGCACCTTGCTCGCTGACAGCGACGACGGTGTAGCGCCCGTCGGGTAGCTGGTGCCAGACGCTCTGGTTCGAGAGGTCACCACGGCTTCCGCTGCTAGATGGGTTGACGTCGAGGAATGGTCGGATCGCTGCCAGGCGCACTTTGGACGAGCTATTGGCAAGGGCCGTTCCGCAGCCCTCGGCGGCCGGAGTCGTGGCCCCCGCCCGTACCAGAAGGTTGGCGAGGTCGCGCGCTCCGCTTGGGCTGGCCATCAAGCAAGCGTGTTGATCGCCGACACGTACCGCATCCATGAATCCGGCAAGAAGGTTCTGGCTCGGCGCCCCGCTCCACGAACTCCCACTGAAGCCTCCCATCAGCCCGAATGCCACGAGCGCGCCTGCGACTCCTGCGCCAACGAGAGGCAGCAGCCCTATACGTCCCCCGCGACTCGCTGGCCCGAAGGAGCGTGGCCAACGTAGGGAGGCGCGAATCTCAGTCATCAAACCGAGTGTACGTCGAGGTCTGCATCCAGGCGGTTCGCGCGCTGGCGGTAGCGGGTCGTCTGGGCGAGCGTGTCCTCTCGCTCGAGGAACCGAAGGAGTTACGAAGAGCGCTTCGCGCGCGGGAAGGCGTCCCAGCCGGGGTACGCCGCGCTGTCACCGAGCTCTTCCTCGATGCGCAGCAGCTGGTTGTACTTCGCGACGCGGTCGGTGCGCGCCGGAGCTCCCGTCTTGATCTGGCCGGTGCCGAGAGCGACGGCGAGGTCGGCGATGGTCGCGTCCTCGGTCTCACCCGAGCGGTGGGACATGACCGCGCTGTAGCCGTTCGCGTGGGCGAGCCGAACCGCCTCGATCGTCTCGGTCAGCGTGCCGATCTGGTTGACCTTGATGAGGATCGAGTTGGCGACGCCGCGCTCGAAGCCCTCGCGCAGACGCTCGACGTTCGTCACGAAGATGTCGTCGCCGACGAGCTGGAGCCGGTCGCCGAGCAGCTCGGTCGTCGCGCGCCAGCCGTCCCAATCATCCTCGGCGTTGCCGTCCTCGATGGAGACGATCGGGAAGCGACCGGCGAGGTCGGCGTAGAACTCCGCCATCTCGGCCGGCTGCGCCTCGCGGCCTTCGAAGCGGTAGACGCCGCCGGAGAAGAGCTCGCTCGAAGCCGGGTCGAGCGCGATGGCGACGCGGTCGCGGTGGCCGGCGCGCTCTGCCGCCTCGAGGATCGCCTCGATCGCGGCTTCGCTCGACGGGAGGTTCGGCGCGAAGCCGCCCTCGTCGCCGACCGCGGTCGAAAGGCCGCGCTCGTGGAGAAGCGCCTTGAGCGCGTGGTACGTCTCGGCCGCGAGCTGCAGCGCCTCGGAGAACGACTCTGCGCCGACGGGGACGACCATGAACTCCTGCAGGTCGATCGAGTTGTCGGCGTGGACGCCGCCGTTGATGACGTTGAGCATCGGCACCGGAAGAGTCGTCGCCTCGGCGCCGCCGAGGTGGCGGAAGAGCGAGACGCCGGCTTCCGCCGCGGCGGCCTTCGCGTTCGCGAGCGACACGCCGAGGATCGCGTTCGCGCCGAGCCGGCCCTTGTTCGGCGTTCCGTCGAGCTCGATGAGGCGGCGGTCGAGACCCTCCTGATCCATGATGTCGAGACCGCGGATCGCGTCGGCGATCTCGCCGTTGACGTTCGCGACCGCCTGCGCGACGCCCTTGCCGCCCCAGGCCGCGCCGCCGTCGCGGAGCTCGACCGCTTCGTGCACTCCGGTCGAAGCGCCCGAGGGCACGATCGCGCGACCGCCGTTGATCTCCACCTCGACGGTCGGATTGCCGCGCGAGTCGAGCACTTGGCGCGCGTGGACGTGGGTGATCGAGCTCACTCGGTGACCTCCTTGAGATGCTGTTCTTTAGCCCGGTCGTAATACGCGTCCTGCCGCTCGAGCGGCAGCTCGCTCCAATTCTCACCGGCCGCGGCAGCGAGCGCCTCCGCAACTTCCACGCGCCGGCGGAAGCGCTTGGCCGCACGCCGCAGCTCGAGCTCGGGATCGACGTCGAGCTTGCGGGAGACGTTGACGGCGGCGAACAGGACATCGCCGAGCTCGTCGGCGGACGGCTCCTCCTTCAGCTCGCGCAGCTCGTCGTCGAGGTCCGCCATCGCGCCGGCGAGGTCGGGGTACTCGAAGCCGACCGCCTTCGCGCGCTGCTGGATCTTCCGTGCGTAGAGGAGCGCCGGGAGCCCTTCGGCGACGTCATGGAAGATCCCCTCCCGCCCCTCCTGCTCGACCTTGATCCGCTCCCAGTTCGAGCGAACGCGCTCGGCCGTCTCCGCCTCTACGTCCCCGAACACGTGCGGGTGCCGGCGGACGAGCTTCGCGTGCACGCCGCGCGCGACCTCCGCAAGATCGCCGGCACCGCGTTCCTCCAGCAGCAGCGAGAGGAAGTAGACCTGGAACAGCAGGTCGCCGAGCTCGTCGAGCAACTTCGCGTCGTCGGCCGCGTGCGCGGCGTCGGCGACCTCGTATGCCTCCTCGACGGTGTGCGGGACGATCGTCTGCGCGGTCTGCTCGCGATCCCACGGGCACTCACGGCGCAGCCGCTCCGTCAGGGCCTGGAGCTCGAGGAGGGCCGCGGCGAGCCCCTCCACGTCAGGTCGTCGTCGGCAGGGCGGTAGTCGTCGGCGGCGCGTAGCCGCTCTGGAAGCTCAACTTTCCCTGGTACTGCTTCGCGAGGTCGGCGACCCACTGCTGCCAGAGCTTGGTCTGCGCCGCCTGGAGAAGCGTCTGCTGGATCGTCGCCTGCGCCTGACTGAACGGCGTCGTGTGCGCCTGCGTTGTCTTCACGGCACCCAGCGCCTTGATGATGAACCAGCCGTACGCATGGTTCGCGGCTGACGTGGCGTCGACCGGCGCCGAGAGAGCCCCGGTCTTGAGCGAGAACGCCGCTTTATCGTAGGCGGGCACCTCGCCACCCGTTGCCGTGTACTTGCCGCCCAGAGCGGCGCTTCCGGGGTCCTTGGAGTACTTCTTCGCCAATGTTGCAAAGCTCTCGCCGTTCTTCAGTTTCTGCTCGATTTTGTTCACAAGGCTCTTCGACTTGACGAGGATGTGCTCGACGCTGCGCGTCTTTCCGGCCGGGACGCTGAACTGCGCGATGTTTTGGTTGTAGTAGGCCTTCTCCTGCGCCACCGTCACCTTCGCGGTCGAGGTGACCTTCGTCTTGATCTTCGTCGCGAGGAGGTTGATGTACACCTCCTGCCGCGCCGTCTGCATCGATAGACCCTGCGCCTTCAACGTGGCCGTGAGCTTCGACATGCTGCCGCCGTACTGCGTCGTCGCGAGATTCGTGAGGAACTTCGTCACGTCGCTCTGGCTAACCGAGACACCGACTTTCGGCGCCTGCTGCTTCACCTCGGCGATCTGCACGAGCTCGGAGACGGCCTGGTTGCGCAGCTGCGTGTACGCCGCCGATCCGGGGGTCGGCTTCGTCCCCCCCTGTGCGACGCTGGCGCGCACGAACTGATCGAAGAGGCTGTTGTACTCGGCGGTCGTGATCGGTGTCCCATCGACCACCGCGACCGCGTTCGCGGGAACGTTCTGGGAGCCCCCGCCGCACGCGGCGAGAGAGGCGGCGAGCATGAGCAGCAGAGGCAGAAAGAGAAGGCGAGTCTTCATTTCCATCCAGTGAGTCGAGGTCCGCGGGAGCGCCGCCACGAGCGAAAAGGGCTTCAAGCCGCCCGGCGCGCGTCCAAGATAGCATCGACGAGCGCTACGGCCTGGCCGATCTCCTCCTGCCCGCGCATGCTCACCTCCTGGCTCGACGACGCGTAGATGGCCGTCTTCGCGCGGTCGCGGAGCTCGCGCAGCTCGCCCGACCCGAGCACGAGGCGGCCGACCGTCGCCTTCCCGCCCTGGAAGACGAGGTAGTCGGCGCCGAGGAGGGCGACCTTGATCTTCGCCTCCTGGATTCGGAAGAGGTTCTCGACCGGCTCGGGCAGCGGGCCGAAGCGGTCCTCGAGCGCGAGCTGGAGCTCGCGCAGCTCGTCCTCCGTCTCCGCGAGCGCGAGCCGGCGGTGGACGTCGATGCGGAGCGCCTCCGAGTCGACGTACGCGGACGGGACGTAGGCGTCGACCCGGGCGTCGACGCGGACGGGCCGCGCGGCGATCCGCTTCTGTCCCTGCATCTCCGCGACTGCCTCGTTCAACATCTCGACGTAGAGCTCGAAGCCGACGGCGGCGACGTGGCCGGACTGCTCCGCGCCGAGCAGCTCGCCCGCGCCGCGGATCTCGAGGTCGCGCATTGCGATCGCGAAGCCCGCGCCGAGCTCCGTGTGGTCGGCGAGGGTCGAGAGGCGCGCCCGCGCCTCGTCGGTCAGCTCGCGCGCGTCGGGATAGAAGAGGTACGCGTACGCGGTGGCATCGGAGCGGCCCACACGGCCGCGGATCTGGTACAGCTGCGAGAGGCCGAGCATGTCGGCCCGCTCGACGATGAGCGTGTTCGCCTGCGGGATGTCGATCCCCGACTCGATGATCGTCGTCGAGACGAGCACGTCGGCGTCGCCGCGGAGGAACGCGTGCATCCGCTCCTCGAGCTCCTTCTCCTTCATCTGTCCGTGCGCGACGAGGAAGCGGAGCTTCGGGCAGAGCTGCTGCAGCGCGGCGGCCCGTTCCTCGATCGTCTCAACGCGGTTGTGGAGGAAGAACGCTTGCCCGTCACGCTCAGCCTCGCGCTCGAGCGCGAGCTTGACGAGCTCCTCGTCGTACTCCCCGACCGTCGTCCGGATCGGGAGCCGTCCCTCGGGCGGCGTCTCGATGATCGAGATGTCGCGCATCCCGGCGAGCGAGAGGTGGAGCGTGCGCGGGATCGGCGTGGCGCTCAGCGTGAGGACGTCCACCTCGAGGCGCAGCGACTTGAGGAGCTCCTTCTGCGCGACGCCGAACCGCTGCTCCTCGTCGAGGATCACGAGGCCGAGCTCCTTCGGGATCACGTCGCGGCTGAGAACGCGGTGCGTGCCGATGAGGACGTCGACCTTGCCGGCGCTGAAGTCGGTGAGGATCCGCTTCGTGTCCTTCGGCGCGACGAAGCGCGAGACCATATCGACGCGGACCGGGAAGTCCCGGTAGCGCTCGCGGAACGTATTGAAGTGCTGCTCGGCGAGGATCGTCGTCGGCGCGAGGAGAAGCACCTGCTTGCCGTTCACCGCGACGGCGAAGGCCGCGCGCACCGCGACCTCGGTCTTGCCGAAGCCGACGTCGCCGCAGACGAGGCGGTCCATCGGGCGCGGCGTCTCGAGATCCTCCTTGACCGCCTCGATCGCCGCCTCCTGGTCGGGCGTCTCGCGGAAGGGGAAGGACGCCTCGAGCCGCGGCAGCCATTCGTGTGAGAGGTCGTACGCGATGCCCTCGCGCGTCTGCCGCTGGGCGTAGAGGTTGATCAGCTCACCGGCGAGCTCGCGGACGGACTCCCGCGCGCGCGACTTCATCGTCTGCCACGCCTTGCCGCCGAGCTTCGAGAGCGCGGGCGCCCCGGCGTCGGCGCCGACGTAGCGCGAGACCTTGCCGAGCTGCTCGTGCGGGACGTAGAGCCGGTCCTCGCCGCGGAACGCGAGGAGGAGGTAGTCGCGCGTCACGCTCGCGACGGTCTTCGTCTCGAAGCCGAGGAGCTTCCCGACGCCGTGATCCTCGTGGACGACGTAGTCGCCGGTGCGGAGGTCCGCGAAGCTCTGAAGCGCGCGGCCGCCGAGGCGGCGCTCGCGCGGCGCGCGGCGGCGGAAGACCTGGTGGTCGGGCAGGAGAACGAGGCCGAGGTCGCGCCAGACGAAGCCGCGCCGTGCCGGCGAGATCGCAAACAGGAGCTCCGGCTCCTCGGGCAGCTCCTCTCCCGGCTCGAGGACGCGCGCCTCGACGCGGCGGAGGAGGTTCTGCGTGCGCAGCGCCTCGCCGCGGTGCGCGAACGCGACGACGACGCGCTGCCCGTTGCGGAGGAGCGCAGCAAGCTCGCTCTCTGCCTCGGCGAGGCCGCGCGCGGCGATCGCGGGCTTCTGCGCCTCGAACGCGAACGGCTGCGTCTGCGGGAACGGGTCGAGCTCGGTCGCTCCGTCGAGCGACGGCGCCTCGACGCCGTCCTCCTCCCAGACGCGGCGCACCGCGTCCGGCTGGAAGACGAAGTCGGGCGGACCGGCGAGCGCCGGCACGAGGTCGTCGGGGACCGGCACTCGCTCGGTTCCAGCTCCCTCATCCCCAAGTAACAGACTGTTACTAAGTCCGTTTTCGTCGAGCGCGCGCTCAGACGCGGGGTAGAGCGTCGCCTCGGCGACGGGATGGAGGGCGCGCTGGGTGAAGGGCGAGAACGCGCGCACCGACTCGATCTCGTCGCCGAAGAACTCGACGCGGAGCGGCTCGCGTCCGGTGGTCGGAAAGACGTCGACGATTCCGCCGCGCACCGCGAATTGGCCGCGGTCGTCCACCCGCTCGACACGCTCGTATCCGGCGAGCGCGAGCGACTCGGCAAGTGCGTCGACGCCCGGCTCCAGCCCCGGACGCACGTCGACGGGAGCGGGACGCGCCTCGGTCGGCGGCAGCCCCTCCGCGAGCGCGCGCGCCGACGCGCAGACGAGCCCGCCGCGCTCGAGGACGCGGAGCGCCCGCGCCCGCTCGCCGACGAGGTGCGGTGGCGGCGCGAGGCCGGACTCCCACGACACGCCGCGGCTCGGCAGCAGCCCGACCGCGTCGTCGCCGAGGAACCACGCCGCGGCGTCCGCTGCGTCGCGCGCATCCGCGTCCTCCGGCAGCAGCACGACCAGACCGCGCCCCAGCCGCTCGTGGAGCGTTGCGAGGAGCGGCGGCAGAGCAGCCTCCGAGACGCGTGCGCGGGTCGGCAGCGCGTCCGCGAACGCAGCGACGCGCTCGTCCTCGACGAGCTCGCGAACTACGGCGTGAAGTACCGGACGGTCCATGGCGAATGGCGGAACCGGCGGTTCCGCGGGAATCGATGGTACTCCGAAGCTCCGCGGCGTACATTGCAGGACATGCGTGGGGTCGCGCATCTCGGGCCGTTGAAGGAACATCCGTTCCGCCTGCTCTGGTTCGCCCGCACGGGTTCCTCGCTCGGCGACTCGCTGATCCCCGTCGCCCTCATCTGGGCCGTCTTCCACGACCTCCACAGCCCGACCGGCGTCGGTCTTGTCCTCGCCTGCTACTTCGGCGCCAGCGCTTCGGTGACGCTCGCGGGAGGAGTGCTCGCAGACCGGCTTCCGCGCAGGGCCGTGATGATCTCGGCCGACCTGGTCCGCGTCGGCACGCAGAGCGTGACGGCGATCCTCCTCTTCCGCGGCACGGCTCACGTCTGGGAGATCGCGCTGCTCCAGGCAGTCGCAGGAGCGGCAGCAGGCATGTTCAGTCCCGCCTCGCTCGCGCTGATTCCGCAGACCGTGAGCGCCGCGCGACTACAGGAGGCGAACGCGCTCATCGCGATGTCGCGCAGCGCCGCGAGGGTCTTCGGGCCGGGCGTTTCCGGCGCGATCGTCGCGGTCGCCGGGGCCGGCTGGGTCTTCGCGATCGACGCCGGCAGCTTCCTCTTCAGTGTCGCGTTCGTCGCCGCGATGCGCGTCGAGAGGCACGTCCGTCCGGTCGCCCAGCGTTTCTGGAGCGACCTCGCCGACGGCTGGCGCGAGGTGCGCCGCCACCGCTGGCTCACCGCCGGGTTCCTCGGCTATGCGCTCGGGAACTTCGGCGTCGGTGTCTACGTCGTGCGCGGCTCACTCGTCGCCATGGCCAAGCTCGGCGGGCCGTGGGCGTGGGGTCTCGTCGGCGTCGCGGCGGCGGTCGGCGGCGTGATCGGGAGCGTCGTCGCGTACCGGATACGTCCGAGCCATCCCGTCGCCGCGGCCTTCGGGATCTGGTCGCTGATGGCGCTGCTGCCGTTCACGCTCCTCGAGCCGTTCCCGCTGCCGGCCGTGATGGCAGCGGGCGTGCTCTTCGGCGGCGCGCTCCTCGTCGGCAACACGCTCTGGGAGACAGCGATGCAGCGGGAGGTCGAGCCCAACCGCCTCGCGCGCGTCGCATCGATCGACGTGCTTCTCTCGCTCTGCCTCCTCCCCATGGGTCAGGCGCTCTCGGGGCCGCTCGCGAACGCAATCGGAGTGCACGCGACGCTCCTCCTCGCCGGACTCCTCATGTGCGTCCCGAGCCTCGCGGTCGTCGTCTTCGTCCGCGACGTGCGCGCCGTGCGCGGAGCTACGACTCCGCTTCGACCGTCGGCTGCGGCTCCGGTGGAATGAACAGCACGCGCCGCGTCCACTGCGGCAGCCACCAGTTCGCCTCGCCGAGCAACTTCATCAGCGCCGGCACGAGCAGCGCGCGGATCACCGTCGCGTCGAAGATGATCCCTGCCGCGAGGCCGATCGCGAACTCCTTGATCTCGAAGCCCGGGCTCGAGGAGAGGACGAGGAACGCGAACATGAGGATGAGCGCCGCGCTCGTGACGAGCTTTCCGGTGCGCGCGAGGCCGAGCTCGATCGCGCGGTCGGTCGAGCCGGTTTCGTCGTACGCCTCCCGCATCCGCGTGAGCATGAAGACCTCGTAGTCCATCGAGAGGCCGAACAGGAACGCGAAGATCATCAGCGGGATCCAGGCCGTGATCGCTCCCGTCGCGGAGATGTTCCAGAGCGACGAGCCGTGGCCCATCTGGAAGATGAACACGACGATCCCGAACGCGCCGCCGAGCGAGACGAGGTTGAGAATCGCCGCCTTGATCGGCAGGACGATCGACCGGAAGGCGCGCGTCAGCAGGAGAAGCGTGAAGATCAGGACAAAGGCGAGGACGTACGGGAAGTTCCCGTAGACCGCGTGGATGAAGTCGCGGTCGACCGCCGCCGGGCCGCCGAGCGTCGCGCCTTGGCCCTTGATCGCATCGTTGACGCGGTTGATCACCCCTTGGATGCCGGGCGCCGCGCCGTCAATTGCGGGGAACGCCTCGACGAGCGTGTAGATGCCGTGATGCCAGCCAGGACCGGGCGGCACCGCCGCTCCCACGATTCCGGAGACTTTCTGCTCCTCGCGGGCGACGGCGTCCGGCGAGGATCCAAAGCTGGGCGTTTCTTCGACGAGGGTGACGAAGGGCTTCATCACGCCGGGCGAGATGCCGTCCTTGGCGAGCATCTGGCGGCCGGCGATCGCCGTGCCTCCGCCCGGGAAGTTCTTCAGCTGCGACTCGTTCGGGTTGAGCTGGACGCCAATCGCGACGAGCACCCCGACGATCACGATCCCCGTCGTCGCGACCGCCCACGGTCGGCGCAGCACGAACCGCGCCCAACGCCCCCACGCGCCATCCTCCGGATGGCCGCGATCGAGGAACCGCTTCGGCAGCACGCGAACGCTGTTGATCCGCTCGCCGAGCACGGCAAGCAGCGCCGGCATGAGCGTGATCGCGGCGAGCACCGAGACAGCCGGGATGAGCATCCCGCCGATCCCGATCGAGCGGATGAACGGCAGCGGCAGGATGAGCATCGAAAGCAGGCCGACTGCGACAGTCGAGCCCGAGATGATCACCGAACGGCCCGCATGCGTCATCGTCTCGACGAGTGCCGTCTCGACGTCCTCCCCCTCCCGCAACTCGTCGCGGAAGCGGAAGATCATGAGGAGCGCGTAGTCGATTGCCACGCCGAGCCCGACGAGCGCGATCAGGAACTGGACGATGATCGACACGCTCGTGACGTAGGTCAGCGCCCAGACAAGGGTGAACGTGTTGAGGATCGCGGCCACCGCGACGGCGATCGGTACGAGGATCGCGGGCAGCGTCCCGAAGACGAAGAGGAGGATCACGACCGCGCCGAGACCGCCGATCACCGCCTCGACGAAGACGTTGCCGCCACCGCTCCCGTGCGAGCTCGCCTCTTCGAGTGGGTCGTGGCCCGTGACGTTGACCTCGATCCCGCTCGGCAGCCCCTTGTTTGCGGCGGCGAGGATGGCGGAGGCGCCGCTCGTCGTAGAGAACGTCGCCGTGCCCGGCGGATAGATCTCCTCGAACATCGTGTGCTTGTCCGCGGAGACGTACATGAGGTTGTGCGTCGTGAAGTACGAGCTCCAGCGGGAGTGTGGGACAGCGTTCCGCGCGTTCTCCATCGCGGTCTTGATCGGCGCGCTCGTCGTCGCGTCACCGGCGGTGTGGAAGACGACGACGTCGGGCGGCCGGATCCCCGTCCCGAACTCCTGCAGCGTCTTCTGGTTCGTCTCGTACGCCGAGTAGCCGGGGATCGAGAAGCTCTGGTACCAGCGGTGGCTCACCCGCCAGCCGGCAACCACGCCGACGAGCGTGAGGACGATCCATGCGCCGATCACCTTCCAGCGATGTCGCGCGACGATATGAGCCAACCCGGCGAGCATCCGCCGGAGAAGTTACACGCGCCGGTTGATGTCGATCTGGGCCTGCGTCACGCCCTCGCGGACGAGCGTCTCGACCGCGTTGGCGGCGCTCGCCACGATCTCCCCGGCGTTCTCGTGCGACTCGAAGTTCGCCAGCACCCAGTCGGCGAGCGGGCGGCGGTCGCCGCGTTCGGGACGGCCGACTCCGATCCGCAGCCGGAGGAAGTCCTGCGTGCCAAGGTGGTCGGCGATCGAGCGGAGGCCGTTGTGCCCCGCCAGTCCGCCGCCGACCTTGAGCTCGAGGCGCCCGAGGTCGAAGTCGCCCTCGTCGTGGACAACGAGCACGTCCTCCGGCGCGAGCTTGAAGAACGCCGCCGCCGGCCCGACCGAGCGGCCAGAGTCGTTCATGTACGTCTCCGGTTTGAGGAGCGCGAGCTTCTCGCCGCCGTCGACGCGAACCTCCGCCATTTGCCCGGAGAACTTCGCGCGCCACGAGCCGTCGTGCCGGCGTGCAAGCTCGTCGACGACCATCCAGCCGGCGTTGTGGCGGTTTCGGGCGTACTCGCGGCCCGGGTTTCCCAGGCCGACGACCAGTAGCAAGGAATTAGCCCTCGGCGGGAGATTCGTCGCCGGAGGCTTCTGCCTCGGCGTCGGCGGGAGCTTCCTCGCCGTCCTCAGCCGGTGCAGCCTCGCCCTCGGCACCCTCGGCGCCCTCGGCTTCGAGGGCCGCAAGCTCCTCCTCGGTCAGCTCGGGCTCGACTTCCCGCGTCGGCGCGGTAATCGTGGCGACAACCATCTCGGGATCGCCGAGAATCGTCACGCCTTCGGGAGCGTTGAGCTCACCGAGACGCAGCGTGCCGCCGATCTCCATCCCGGAAACATCGAAATCGATGTGCTCCGGAACCTCGAGCGGCAGCGCCTCGACGTTCACCTCGCGCAGCACCTGCGAGAGGACGCCGCCTTCCTTCACGCCGGGGGCAACATCGCCACCGGAGAGGTTGACGGAGACCGCGGCGTTGATCGTCTTGTCGAGCCGCACCTCCTGCAGGTCGACGTGCGTGACGCCGCCGCGCACGGGGTCGACCTGGTAGTCCTTGAGGATCGAGGCGTGGGTC
>Ga0265338_10009441_pt1 | contig 11626 bp, 9 predicted proteins | sample 42126metaG_FD_193579 | JGI IMG/M metagenome (GOLD analysis project Ga0265338, IMG submission 193579) | Rhizosphere microbial communities from Carex aquatilis grown in University of Washington, Seatle, WA, United States - 4-21-26 metaG | ecosystem: Host-associated > Plants > Roots > Rhizosphere >... | reverse complement strand
AGGGACGGATGGATTTCGATATTGTGAACGAGCCGCTGGGGACGGACAAGGCGGGAAAGCCCGTCTATTTGCGCGAGATTTGGCCTGCGCCCGCCGAAGTGGAAGCGACGATGCGGAGTTCGGTGACGAGCGAAATGTTCCGCAAGGAATATGGCGACGTGTTTACGGGGGACGCGCAATGGCGCGCCCTGCCGGTTCCCGAGGGCGATCGGTACGCGTGGGACGAGAAGTCCACTTACATCAAGCATCCGCCGTATTTCGAACAAATGCCGCTGAAGCCAGGCGCGTTGACAGATTTGCACGGGCTGCGCGCGCTGGCGGTGCTGGGCGATAGCGTGACGACAGATCATATTTCTCCGGCGGGATCGATTCCGGCCGATTCGCCCGCGGGAAAATATTTGATTTCGTGCGGAGTGCAGCCGAAGGATTTCAATTCCTACGGTGCGCGGCGCGGGAACCACGAAGTGATGATGCGGGGGACGTTTGCAAATATACGGCTGCGGAATCTTCTGGCGCCGGGGACAGAAGGCGGTTGGACGACGCATCAACCGAGCGGGGAAAAAACTTCGATTTATGAGGCGGCAATGAAATATCGCGACGAACGCGTGCCGCTTATCGTGATTGCGGGGAAGGAATATGGCTCAGGGTCGTCGCGGGATTGGGCGGCCAAGGGGACGATCCTGCTGGGCGTGCGCGCGGTGCTGGCCGAAAGTTTTGAGCGGATTCACAGGTCGAATTTGGTGGGGATGGGAGTGTTGCCGCTAGAATTTCTGCCGGGGGAAACCCCGAAATCGCTGGGGCTCACCGGATTGGAAGTCTTTGAAATTGAAGGGCTGGCGCAGAATTTCGAGCCGCGAAAGAAAATGAAAGTGCTTGCGCGGGATCCGAGCGGGAAAGAAACGGAATTTACGACTGTCGCGCGCGTGGATACGCCATTTGAGGTGGCGTACTATCAAAACGGCGGGATATTGCATTACGTTCTGCGGCAGATGCTTTGATATCTGGTGATTGTCACGCACTGCTGGCGCGTCGAAATATTTGCAATATTTCTTCCGCATGATTCTTCCGTGAAGATCTGTTTCGCCGGTACGCGTGTCCCAAGGGCTAACAGATGAAACGCAGAAATTAACCTTTTCGTCTATACTGCCGTCAGCAATTTGGGGACTCGCCCTCTGTGGAGGCGAGCATGGGACCGCACTTGGGATGGGCGATTCCCTTTAGGAGCGCCATGCGAGTGAAATTGATTTCCCTCTCTTCCTTCGTATTGTTCATTGCACTTTTTACACTTCCTGCTCAAACACACGCACAGACAGGTGGGGTTTCTCCGCTTATTACACAACCTGTGGATGAAACGGACTTAATCATATTGCATGGCAACACACATCCGCTGGCGTTGCCTAAATACGACCGGGGCGCTGCTCCTTCCGATTTGCCAATGAAGCGGATGCTGCTCGTCTTGCGGCGAAGCCCCGCGCAGGAAACGGCACTCGAACAGCTCTTGGAGCAGCAGCAGGACAACTCCTCGCCGAATTATCATCAGTGGCTTACGCCCGAACAATTTGGCGCGCAGTACGGGCCCGCGGATCGAGACGTACAGACGGTTACGGCGTGGCTGCAATCGCATGGGTTTCAGGTGAATCGGGTTTCGAGCGGGCGCGTGGTGATCGAGTTCTCCGGAACCGCAGGTCAGGTGGCAGAAGCGTTTCACACGGCCATTCATAAGTACGCGGTGAATGGCGCAGACCATTGGGCGAATGCGAGCGATCCGCAGATTCCGGCGGCGCTGGCGCCCATTGTAAATGGCGTGGCGACCCTACATAACTTCGTTAAGAAGCCGCAATTGGTTGTTTCGGATCAGAAATTCACTGCCAAGTTTGAAACGGGTTCCGCACCGCAATTCAATTCCTCGAACGGAATGCATGCATTGGCACCGGGTGATTTTGGTGTGATTTACAACGTCGCGCCATTGTACGTGACCGGGACTAACGGCAATGGAACAACGATCGCCGTCGTGGGGCGGTCCGATTACAATTACATCGATATTGCCGATTTTCACAACATTTTTGGCGTCAGCAGCCCCATTTTCCGGACCATTGTGAATGGCCCTGATCCGGGCGATCTGGGAGGGGCTGAAGAGGCCGAAGCAACTCTAGACACATCCTGGTCCGGAGCGATCGCGCCGGGTGCTACGGTCGATTTTGTCGTTTCCGAAACTACCAACACCACGGACGGAGTGGATCTTTCCGAGGTTTATATCATTGACAACAATCTGGGTGATGTGATGACGGAGAGTTTCTCGGGCTGCGAATCTGGCGCGACAAGCTCACAGGCGACGGGAATCTCAGAACTCGCCGAACAAGCAGCTGCACAGGGAATAACTTACCTCGTTTCATCGGGCGACTCAGGAGCTGAGGGTTGTGATAATCCGGGTACCGAAACAAAAGCCACCGGGCCGATTTCAGTCAATATTCTTGCCTCTTCTCCGTACACGCTGGCCGTCGGCGGCACGTTGTTGGATGAGGGTGGCAAGACGACATATTGGAACGCCTCGAACAATTTGGCCAATTTCAGTTCCGCCCATTCCTACATTCCGGAAAATGTTTGGAATGAAAGCTGCGTGGCCGGTTGTGGTGAAAATGGAGGAGGTGCGATATGGGCAGGTGGTGGCGGGGCCAGCTCCCTATTCCCGAAGCCTATCTGGCAATTCGGTGTGGCCGGGATTCCCGGTGACAGTTCCCGTGACCTGCCGGATGTTTCGCTGTCGGCGGCGGGTCATGATCCGTATTTGATCTGTCTGGATTACTCTTGCGAACCCGATGCCCAGGGGTTCATCAGCTTTGCGGGAATTAGCGGTACTTCCGCATCGGCGCCTTCCTTTGCCGGCATCATTGCATTGGTAAATCAAAAAACTACCTCCCGGCAGGGGCAGGCGGCATATGTCTTATATCAGCTTGCTGCGCAGGAGACTCTTTCGCAGTGTAACGCATCGGGCCAAACCGCGCTGCCAGCATCGACCTGTATATTCAATGACGTAACGGTAGGTAATAATGCAGTCCCCGGCGAGTCCGGCTACGGAACCTCAACTGCAAAGTACCAGAGCGGAGTCGGGTATGATTTGGCCAGTGGGCTCGGATCCGTAAACGTTACGAACCTGGTCAACGAATGGAGCAACGTTAGATTTACCCTATCCTCCACCTCCTTGACGATGAATCCGACAACCAATGTAACGCATGGCGCACCGGTCAATGTGAGCGTCACGGTAGGTCCCAAGACCGGGGCGGGAACACCTACCGGCGACGTCTCTATCGTTGCTGAAACCGGTTCTAGCATTAGCGCTGAACAATCCATTGGTTTTTTCACATTGAGTAGTGGCGCTGTCTCGTCGAGTACGAGTGAGCTTCCGGGAGGCAGCTATAACGTCATGGCTCACTATGCGGGGAATGGTACTTTCGCGCCGAGTGATTCGGTGGGAGTTCCCGTTGTGATCTCGCCGGAAACGAGCACGACAACACTCGGAGTGTTCACAGGCTCGCCACCCAATCTGACTCCTGTAACGACTGCAACGTACGGAACGCAGATTTCCCTCCATGGAACTGTTACCGGCGAGTCCGGGGTAGGAATGGCGACGGGTTCTGTTTCATTCCAGGATGCGAGCCAACAATTCCTGGGATCCGCGATCCTCGACAATACAGGCAACGCCACGAATGCAATCCCAACGTACTTTTTGAGCGGTGGCACGCATTCATTTACGGCAACCTATCAAGGAGATCCAAGCTTTCAAACGAGCACGTCGCGAGCGCTCGCTTTCACGCTGATGCCCGACCCGACAACAACGGCAATTCAACCGCCTGTGATCCTGCCCGTCTTAGGCACAAACTCCCAGGTCGCTGTGTACATCACTGCCAACAGCACTGGGATCTCGCCGAGTGGCACACTTACTGCGTTCTCGGGCGGTGTGCAGATTGGCAGCCCGGTTCCGGTGACTGGCGACGTAACTGGAGGCCCCACGGAGCAGAGTTACGCGTATATCCCGGTCGCCGGTTTAACTGCGGGCCAAGACACGTTAACGGCGAGCTACAGCGGAGATTCGAACTACATGCCATCCACTGCACTTCCCGTCACTGTCACGGTAATACGGAGCACGTCGATTGCAGTCTCTTCATCCAGTCCAACGATTCAACACGGACAGAGCGCCACGATCACAGCGCAAGTCAATTCCAATCAGCCGGGAGGTCCGGCTATAACTGGAACCGTTACATTTCAGATAATTGGAGCAACCGGCAATGGCACATCAGTGCCCATTTCAAATGGTCAGGCCGTTTGGACGACCACATCGCTGCCGGTGGGAACTCCCGACATCCTTGTAAATTATGGCGGGGACACAAATTACAACTTTTCCGACATTAATTTTTTCATCACCGTGACACCAGGGCCAACGTTTGGCATTTCGGCGAGCCCCACATCCGTTCCGATTGCGGCGCCAGGTGATTCCGGGACTGCGACGCTTACGTTCGCGGGAATGAATGGGTACACGGGGACGATTCCGCTTTCGGCATCGTTGTGCTCGGGGATGCCTTCGGAGACGACGTGTAGCTTCAGCGTGGCGTCTGTGACTCTCAGCGGGAGTGCGACAACCGCGACAGCAACGCTGACGTTTCACACGACTGCGGCCTCGACGGCTTTGCCGCAATCAAACAAGTGGCCGCGCGGCTTTGGCTGGTGGGCGTTTGGTGGAATTACTGCGATCGCGTGCATATTCTGCATGGGAATTTTGATGGCCGGCTCGCGAAAGGGAGAACGCAGCTGGAGCACTGTTCTGACTTTGCTCGCCATCGCATCCCTCATGGTATTTGTCTCGTGCGGCGGAGGAGGAGGTGGTGGTGGCGGAGGAGGGGGAGGGGGAAATCCCGGCACCCCCGTTGGCCTGGATCAGAACGTGGTGATTACGTTCAATGGAGCGGGCGTAACTCCTTCACCAACGCTCAATCTCTCCGTGAATGTTGAATAATGCGAATTGCAGATAAACTGGAGCGACGTGCCCGCATTTGGCCGGGCATGCCAAAGCTTTTCTAATCCTTTCATACGATTGACGGGTTGCAAGGTGCGCGATAGCCTGACCTTAGTCAAGGGGGCAGTGTGCGCATCAGGATGCGATGGTGGAAATGGACGATACTGGCGCTAGTTGTAATTCTGGGCGCCGGATTCGGAGTGCTGTGCCATTTCATGGGCGGGCCGCGGGATGTGTATGGATTCCTGCGCTACGCGCTGCCGCAGTGGCGCAAGGGCGACCTGAAGGTGGGGCAGCAGGCGCCGAATTTCAGCGTGTACTCATTGGATGGGCAAACCACGTTTCCGCTTAGCGATCAAATCGGGAAGCGGCCGCTGGTGGTGATCTTTGGCAGCTACACGTGACCGCCGTTTCGCCGCGAGGTAGTTAACCTCGTCAAGATTTACAACGACTACAAAGACCGCGCAGATTTCCTGGCCGTGTACATTCGCGAGGCGCACCCGCAGGACGAATGGCAGATGAAGTCAAACGTGGATCAAGGCGTCTGCTATCCGCAGCCGAAGACTCTGGCGCAACGCGTCGCCATCGCGAACGACTTCACCCAGCGATTCCACTTCCCTCTTCCGCTGGCCATCGATGGCATGAGCGATCTGGCGGATCACGTTTATTCCGCTTGGCCGGAGCGGATTTACATCATCGATGAATCGGGAAAGTTGGCCTATTGTGGCGGGATTGGTCCGTTCAATTATCACCCCGAGGAACTTCGCGCGTGGTTGGATCATCGGTTTCCTCAGACGCGCGCCGCAAACTGAAGCCCCTATTCAAGATTCGGCTATTGAGGTTTTTTCTTTTTCCCAAACAGGCCGCCGATGACGCCCGTGGCCGCGCCAACCACATTTTCGGGGGCCTTCACGGCTCCCTTTCCAAAATTGCCGGCCATCCCGGCAACGTCCGGAAGGAAAATCGGATTCGAAGTGGTTCCCTCAATTTTGAAGGGAATCCCGCCGCCCTGCGATTTCGTGCTGTTGCCGAAGCTGGTGAGCGCAGACGTCATCGCCCCGGCAACTCCGGGAAGATTCGCCGACATTTTGCAATCGAGCTGGCCGGTGGAACTAAGGTTGCCGTCACCCGATACAGTTCCGATCGACGGGATGACGATTTTGAGGTTTTGTGCGTGGGTTCCGGTGGAATCCATATGGACGTCCGTGCTCAGAGTTTGAATTTCGGTATCCGAACCGAGCGCCTTGGGAAGTCCCGCGAATGAGCCGAGCGCACCAAGCTTGGATTTGAGGTCGAAACCCGCGAGCTTGGCATTCGCGAGATTGATGGGACCGGTGATAGTCAGCTTGTCCACAGGCCCACTGATAGCCAGGTCTGCGTCAAGAGTTCCACTTTGCAGCGCTGCCCCCGGAGGAAGCTTCACGCCGAGCGCGGGAAGAAGCCCTTCCATATCCGGCACGGACATAGCCTGCCCTTTCATTTTGATTTGAATGGTGGCTTCCGTGCCGGCCACGTCGTAAGTTCCGGAGAGATGCGCGACGGCCTTGCCGATATGTACGTCTCCCGCTTCTAGAACTCCCGTCTGGCGCTTGAGATCGTATTTGGTTTTGTAATCCACATCCACGGGAACGCTGGAAGGCGAGCCGTTGGCCACGAGAACAATCTTTTCCGCCTTGAGCGAGCCGTTCGAACTCATCTGCTGGCCGTTGGAATTCAGATCGCCCGTGAAACCAATCACGCCAGCCAATCCTGCAGAGGGACTGAGCAAGCCAGTTGCCGCAATGTCCAAATGCTCGACAGTGATTTTGGCTTCGAGCGGCGTCAGCGAAGCATCGGCTGCATCAATCGGGCCGGCCTTTCCATCGAGCGTTACTTTTCCATTTCCGGGAGTCTTCGCGGAAAACTTGAAAGGAAATTGCGAGGTGTACGAAAGGTCGGAGGCCTCGAGGTCGAGTTCTTCGTAAACCTGGGGCTTCGAGTGTGCGCCACCTGAGCCGGCAGTTCCCATGCTGATTCGGCCGTGCGTGATGGCCAGCTTTTCGACGGAAATGTCCGTGGCGGCAGACGGGCCAGCTCCCTTGGAAGTTGACCTCGATCCTCCGGCGCCGAGGCTCGAAAAATTCCAGACGCCGGAGGGCGAACGAAGAAGGGAGACTTCCGGCTGGACGACGGTGAACGAGCGGACCTCAAGCTTCTGCGAAAAAATCAAGGGGATGAGAGAAACGCCGACGCTCAATTGTTTGGCGGTCAAAAAAGGAGAGTGGCTGAAAGCGGGATCGTCTGCAATGGAGACGTCATCCAAGGTGACGCCGCCGGAAAAAATGGAAAGCTCGACGTTGCCAATCTGAATCTGGCGGCCGAGGGCCTTCGAAATGTCCGCTTCGAGCGTCGGCTTGAATTTGTTCACGTCAATCACGAACGGCAACACCAGGGCGATGATGAGCAGCAGCACGATCAGACCGCCAAGAATGAGCAGTAGTTTCTTCATGGTGAGCCTCCGAGACGAAAATGCTGGGCGCGATACGTCGGTGCGTCAAGTTGAGAACGAGCATCATACGCTGAGGCTCGTGAATTCGGCAATCGCCGCACGCCATGGTAGTGCACGGGAGAGAAGAGCAGGTGAGGAGAGTTGAAAAAGAAATAATTAGGAGGAGTGGGGAAAGCATGCTACGTTTGATTTGCGTTTGTTGCTCTTGTAACACCTTTAGATTCGATTGAAGGGGCTGCAAGTTCACACTTGCGGCCTCTTTTGCGTTACGGCTGGAGGCGGTCGAGAAGCACAAATAGCTTAAAAGCAAAGGAAGTACATCAGTGAGAGAACAAGGAACAGTGAAGTGGTTCAATGCCAGCAAGGGTTTTGGATTCATCCAGCGCCAGTCCGGCGAGGACGTTTTCGTTCATTTCTCCGCCATTCAGGCGGAGGGATACAAATCGCTGAACGAAGGCCAGGCGGTTGAATTCGAAGTTACCCGCGGCCCCAAGGGTCTGCAGGCAGCGAACGTCACCAGCCTCTAGTCAAGCGGGGCGGATCGGCGAAGGCCGGTCCGCCCTCTTTTTGTTTACAGACACCCTAATAGAGATCTTGAAGTCGCAGGAATGGCCCAGGCAAAACCCACCAATTCATGAGCGACAACATCATCGTACAATTTCTTGGCTTCCAGTCTAAGAGTCTCGTCCGCGAATACACATTTTCAGTGCGGGAACGGGCGACTGAGCCACGCGAATACACCCTTACCATTCCCAATGAAGCGTTTGATTCTCGCGTCGTGAGTTATCAGGATGCGCCGGACATTTGTTCGCACAAGCTACATCGTGAGCTGGCCGCGTCGGAAAACCATCCCGAGAAGACACATTTTCGGCTTACTCCCGCGGAATTGGAAGATTACCGCTCGACCCACACGCGCAAACCCGCAAAGTATCCCTACGCTCCAAAGCCCGACAACGAAGATTCTTAGTCCATTTGCTACGCTGCGGTCTAACGAAATGAGGTAAGCACAATCCTTGACCGCGCGTACTGCAGGTTGTAGTATCCGACTCTCTCATAAGTCCACATCATCTTCCGAGGCGAGGTTCGAAATGGTGCAAGATCAGAAGCTGGAACGTTATCGCGGAGTCCTTTGCGGTTTTTGCCGGCAGCCGATTCCGCTTCCAGCCATCGTCGCCAGCGCGGAAGCCGCGCGGGCGGAGGCTAATCAGGATTCTTCCCAGGAACTCAAGTCGAAGGCATTCCATATCCGGTGCCGGGCATGTGAAAAAGAAGGGTCATACAGGACATCCGAGATTGGCGATTTTGAAGGTGCACCAAGAGCCAGAAACTTTCGATACCGTTCGGCTTCAGCGCTGTTGCGTGAAAAAAGCACTTTGACGCGAGAAGCAAACGGATAGGTCACGAATCGTTTCTCGTTAATTCAAGCGCATCCACCAGCCAGTGAATCCAGAATCATCAGAAACCGCCCTGCCGAAAAATGATGTTCTTCCTTTGGCATTTCAATCTCTTCGCCACCATTGGCTGAAGTTTGTAGCGATTTCTGCGGCCATTTTAATTCCCTGCTTTTGGCATCGCACGATTGTGGCTGCCGATCTAGGGAGCCATTTGTACAACGCCTGGCTAGTGCAGCTTATCGAGCGCGGACAGGTCCACGGGCTTTGGGTAGTCCGCATGTGGAACAACGTCCTCTTTGATTACCTGCTGAGCTGTTTGGGCAGTGTTTTCAGCTTGCCCACGGTCGAAAAAATCGCGGTTTCGGTAACGGTTCTGATTTTCTTCTGGGGAATGTTCGCATTAGTCTGTGCGGCCACGCGCCGCGCGCCGTGGTATCTCCTGCCCGTTCTTGCCCTCTTTACATATGGCTGGACGTTTCATCTCGGCTTTTTCAATTACTACCTCTCGTTGGGGATCGCGTTTTTCGGGGTGGCGATTTTCTGGAGGGGGCACGGCTGGGAACGGCTTCTCGCATTCGCGATTGCACCATTTGCCTTGCTGGCACACCCACTGGGGCTGGTATTGCTTGTCGGGGCGTCTGTATATGTGGGAATCGCTGAAATGATTCCTCGAAGGTATCAGGTTTTGCTGTTTCTGCTCGCCGCAGGCTCGCTCTTCGGCGTCCATGAATATTTTTGGCATCACTATGTCGTCGAGGCGAGCCCGTTTCCTTTCTATATGATGAACGGCGCGGATCAAATGATGCTTTTTGGACTGAAGTACAATATCGTCCGTTGGTCGCTCATCAGTTTCGTGCTCGTCGCGCTTGGCATTGACGCGATCCGGCACCGAAAGGAGCCCGGATTCTGGCGCGATTACGCCATCCCAATGGAGCTTTTCGTGCTGGCGTTGCTTGCCGTGCCGCTTTTGCCGCGCGGCGTTCACTTTCCTGGCAAGCCGGCGGCGATTGCGCTGCTGACGGAACGACTTACATCGGTGACAGCCATATTCGCATGCTGCATGCTGGGCGCAATGCGCGCTCGACGGTGGCATCTGATCGTATCGCTCGCGATTGCCGGCGTCTTTTTCGCTTTTCTGTATCAAGACACGGGAATCGTGGACCGCATGGAAGCGCAAGCGGAACAGTTGGTCCGCACGTTGCCGCGCAACCAGCGCGTGATGGCTACCATCCTGCCACCCGCGGATTCGCGCGTGATGATCCAGCATATGATTGACCGCGCCTGCATCGGCTACTGCTTCAGCTATGGCAATTACGAGCCCGGCTCGGGCGTGTTTCGCGTTCGCGCGGCCCCGGGCAATCCCTACGTGCTGACCGACTACGATCTGGTTGTGGAAATGGAAGAGGGAGATTATACCGTTACGGACGAGGACCTTCCGGCATATCAGGTATATCAGTGCACGCTGAGTGGCACCACTCTCTGCATCCGCCCTCTTGAAGCCGATGAAGACAACGATCGCCTCGGCGTCCATCGGGAGGAATAGCCGCGCCACGCCGCACTCGGATTTGCCACCTCTCCTCTGCTGCGCTATGCTATTACGTAAAGAGCGCTTGAAAAACTAAGAATCGGGAGACGAAAACAATGAAAGTACGAGGAAATGCAAATGGCCGCGCAATATTCCTGGGATTGGCGGTTCTCCTATTGAGCGTATCGCTTTACGCCGCGTCCAGCATCTACGATTTCACGTTGAACTCGATTGACGGCAAGCCCGCGCCCCTTGCGAATTACAAGGGAAAAGTACTGCTGGTGGTGAACGTGGCCAGCCGCTGCGGATTTACGCCGCAATACACGGCGCTCGAGGCCACGTACGAAAAATACAAAGATCAGGGATTCGTGATACTCGGTTTCCCCGCCAACAATTTCGGCGGACAGGAGCCGGGCACGAACGCGGAGATTAAGACGTTCTGCGCGAGCAAGTACATGGTCACTTTCCCTCTGTATTCCAAGGTATCAGTGAAGGGCGACGACCAAACACCGCTCTATCACTACCTCACTACCGACGCGAATCCGTCGCTTGCGGGCGACATCAAGTGGAATTTCACGAAGTTCCTTGTGGATCGCAACGGCAATGTGGTGCAGCGCTTCGAGCCCGCCACGAAGCCCGACGCCCCTGAAGTGATCGCGGCAATCGAAAAGACGCTGAAGTAAGAGAGCCCTGGTTTACGGAAGAACGCCGAAGACAATCACGCCGGTGGGCGTGCCAACATAGACTTTTCCGTTGGCGATCATCGGCGTGATGAACTTATTATCCGAGAATTGATCCCTGCCATTTGCGGCCTGGTTGCTGTTGTAGAGTTCGTTGCTCAAGTTTGTCGCGTCGTAGGCGTGGAGTACTCCCCCGCCGGAATTCTGAACGGCCCAGACGATCCCATTTGTGGTTCCGTTTGCCGAGACGCTTGGAATCGCTCCCGGGTAGGAGTAGCTCGCCGAGCTTTGAGTTCCCGGCGGGGCAACGATCTTCGCGTTCACGATGGAAAAAGCTTTTAGCGTATCTCCCACTCCCGCGTAATAAATCGTGCGATTGAAATACGCGGGCATGGCCCAGACTCCGCCATCCAGCCCGTTGCTGGTGATTTCCTGATAGATGGCGCTGTCTGAGCTCGCGTTAAATTTGCCCATGGAATCGCGATTCACCAGGTAAATGATCTTGTCTTTGCCGGCACCCACGGCCAGGTG
>Ga0265338_10009439_pt1 | contig 11628 bp, 4 predicted proteins | sample 42126metaG_FD_193579 | JGI IMG/M metagenome (GOLD analysis project Ga0265338, IMG submission 193579) | Rhizosphere microbial communities from Carex aquatilis grown in University of Washington, Seatle, WA, United States - 4-21-26 metaG | ecosystem: Host-associated > Plants > Roots > Rhizosphere >... | reverse complement strand
ACCGTTTTTTCCTCGGCGACGACGAACTCGACGCCTTTTTTAACGAGGGTGTGATGGCTGTCCTGGCGCGGCAGCGCAGGCGTGTCCGGCAAACACTCGGCGGCCCGCAAGATTTCAAATTGAGATTGGGTGACGTTGTTGCCGTCTTTATCCACCCACGCGAGCGCGTCGTTGCCTTCTGCGGTCCGGAGATAAACGAGCACACCGGGCGGCTTCTTGTCGACAGCAGTAAAAGGCTTGGTGGAATAAACCACCTCCGGCAACGCCTCAATCGTGGTTTTGAGATCGGGAGATTTATCGGTAGCGTTCTTCCAAATCTGGTAAGCGTAAGACGCCAAATCCACTTCGCTATCGGCGTCGCCGTCGAGGATGCCGGCTTTTTCGTGGTAAAGATCAAGTAACTTTTGCTTCTCTCGCTCGTCCTCGAAGAAGGCTTCGTCCGTGCCGACAACTTCAGCGTTTTCGCGGAGACGCTGGCGGACGCGAGCGCGCAGGCGGATGAGATTTTCCACGCCGTCAGCGGGCAGGAACGAGTAGCAGAGAATCTTGTCTGACTTCTGGCCGATACGATCCACACGACCCGCACGTTGAATGAGCCGGATGATGGCCCAGGGCAAATCGTAGTTTACGATGATAGCGGCATCCTGAAGATTCTGGCCTTCGCTCAAAACGTCGGTCGCGACCAACACGCGAAGTTCTTTCTCCGTTTTGACCTGCTCACGCTTCTTGTTGCTGCCGGGGCTAAATCGCCACGCGTAGTCCGTGGGGTCGGCGGACTGGCCCGTTACGCCAGCCATGCGCTGAACGTCACGGGCGCGGAGTTGTCTTTCGAGATAACGAACCGTGTCAGCGAACTGTGTAAAGACGATAACCTTTTGGTTTGGGTGCTTCTTCGTCAGGAGCTGGAACAGGGATTCAAGTTTGGCGTCGGTATCCGGCTTCCAATCGCCGCAATGGGACAGAACTTTCATCAGGCTCGCACCGTCGTCGCCCAAATCTTTGCTGAGTGATTTGACGAACAGATCGGGGCGCAGCCACTTGAACCGACTTTTGAATTGCGTGGCGTACCGCTGATAAACTTCGGCGGCACGCTGTTTGAAGTCGGTAGGCGTAGCGAGATTCAGCTTAGCCGGAGGCTGAGTTTGTTCACCGTCCTCTTCCTCGAACAATTCGGCGTCTGCGTTTTCCGCGTCGAAATCCTCGTCGTAGTTGCCCGTGTCGAGCAGCCCAGAGTCCTGTGTGCCGATGGGCAATGGCAGATTGTTTTCGACAGCGTGCAAGAAAATGTAATTCCGCAGAATGTGGCGCTCGATGGATTGCTGGAATGCTTCGCCGCTGCTTTCAAGCCTCTTGAAAAGATTCGTCCGGCAGAAACCCATGAGGCGTTTGCCCGCGCGCGAGAGATCATCGAGCAGCTTCGCTTCGGCGGGTGTTGGCGATTTGTGCGGCATGGCGGCGACGTAATTCGCCAACCCGTAGCGCGGTAAGTTCAGCGCGTTGATGGACGCCACAACATCCGGCGCATAGAGCTTGGCGTATTGGTCGCTGGGATTCCGCTCGTCGATTCTGAACTTCACCGTCTTTGGAACGCGTTCAGGGAAATAAGAACGTGTGCCGTCCTCGAACGTGAGGAACTTGCGACCAGTGGCGAGGTCAAGCGTGGCGTAATTCTCCTGAATGAAACTTCTGGTGCGGCGCACCATGTAGAGCCGCATCAACTCACGCCAATCATCGGTGTAATCGCTTTTCTCAAACGCGGCGAGTGAGCGGACGGGACATTGATGTCGGCGTAGAAATTCGGTTTCGCCGAGATCGCGCAAGAGCCGCTCTGGGCGGATGCCGAGGTCTTTGTCTTCGGCAACGAACAGGCGCAGTTGATTGGAGAGGTCGAGGTAGGTTTTGTTGTAGGGTGTGGCTGAGAGCAGGATGCACTTGCTTTCGTTTTCCTGAACGTATTCCTGAATGGCACGATAGCGTTTGCCAGCGCGGTTGCGAAGGTTGTGGCTTTCGTCAATGAGTACAACGCGATAACGGCGCAGGTCGGGCAGTTCGCGGATGGCTTTGGTGACGGGAAGCACTTTGGCCAGCAGCCGATACTCGGAAACGTAGTCCTCCCACATCTTCACCAAATTCTTGGGGCAGAGGATGAGTGTTTCGGTGAAATGATCGTCCTGAAAAATCTTGGCGAGGGCCGTTGCCATGAGGGTTTTTCCGAGGCCAACGACATCACCGATGAGCACTCCATTGCGTTTGTTCAGGTGGTGCGCAGCAATCTTGACGGCAGCGACTTGGTAATCGAAAAGGCGACTGCCAAATTCCGAGGGGATGCGAAACTCAGACAATCCGGCACGCGCCTCCTGCGCGAGATGATATGCCATCTTGACATAGATGTGATACGGCGGGAGTGTCGCTTCGCGTGCCCAACTCTGCTCAATGACTTGAATCAGTTCAGCGGAGATGTCCACGCACCACTTGTCACTCCACCGGTCTTCAAACCATTTCGCGAGCTTTAACGCGGCGTCATGGTCGAGAACATCAACATTGAGTTCACCCTGATTCGACAGACCGGAGAACGTGAGATTGCTGCTGCCAAGATAGCCGATGATCGGATTGATCGGATCGAGCCGGAAGCAGAGATAAAGCTTGGCATGAAGCGTATGCCGGAGGAACAGTTTGACCACAAGCTTCCCGGCTTTGAGTTGTGCCGCCAAACGCCGCAAGCCTGTTTCGTCGGCGTTTGTGGGCACGCCGAAGGTCAACTGATCGCGAAAATCTTCGGCGAGTTTCTTCTTGAGACGAAGAGCGGTCTGATTGTCGAGCTGGTCCTGGCCTTGAGTCAGGCTGAAAGCTGCCCGCAAATCTTCCTGCGGAAGCCGCTGCATCCCGACGAGCAGGCGGCACTGGCGGCCCGAGCCACCCGACCATTGATCAACACAACTGTCGACTTGTTTCCAGCCGCGAAGATTGAAATAGCCGACACAAAAATCGGCGCGCTCGGAAACGAGAAGCGTTTGCTCCAGCGCAGAGAGCAAATCTGCTTCGATATTATCGAAGATTCGAGGCATGGCTGTCATCCCACTCGCCTACGCCCATTAAAGTGGGACGTGCCTACGCACGTCCCACCTCGGGCACGACCAAGCGCCCTGGACAAGAACGTCTCAGCACGCCCCAAAGTGGGCGCGCCTCAACGCTGCCTTATCCGTGAATTTGGTCGTTTCGAGGTGGATCAGCAGCCGAAGCTACGCGAATTGTTTTTTGTAAAAAATTAGTTGATTATCATTTAGTCTTTCCGAACGCTGCGGAATTTACTCATAACAGCTCGTGGCTACAAGCTTAGTCCGCGGAAATAGGAAACTCGTCCATTGAAAATCGAAGGGGCAGAAGCCATGCGGAAACGAATCTGTTTTCACAGCTTTAATGTCTTTCAATTCCTTACCCCTAATTATTTGTGTGGAACGACAGTTATCATCGTAAGCCTAATATTTATCGGATTGCCAAAGGATTATTTTTGCTGTACTTGCTGATTCTGAAACAAATGCTCTGCGTTCGCTTTCGTGAAGGTAAATTCTTTTCCCTTGGTAATGCAGCGTTCAACAGAGTCCACCCACTCACGATGCGTCTCCAAGTAGTTACTGCCACCAATTTCGTCAGGCGTATCTACAGTGTCCCGGTCTAATTTCACGTCGTGTCCCGCCCACGCAAAAATGTCATGCGTGGCATCAGCTTCAAGTTCGGCATAAGAAAGGAGCGTGCGTTCCTCCTTCCAATACACCGTCGCCCGGCGCGGTTCACCGCGACGGAAATCGGTCTGATAAACATAAAAGTGATTTGTCGTATGGAGGGGATGGATGGCGACATAAAAGTTCAGTTCTCGGTCAATGCGCGGCAAGGTGAAGCTCCGCTGCGACGCTCGATCTCGAAGGCAACCGGCCATTAAAACGATCACCAATGCCAATGAAATTGCTGGTATGAATGATATGGCAAAGTTTTTCATTTTACGTCCAGCAAAAGCTTCGTGTCGGATTTTTCTATTGCCCGGTATATGTTTCTGTATTGGTTATCGCCAGGAATTTGGTCAATATACTTAGCCTCGTTGTGTATGAATTCTCCGGTCAAAGGATCATACAATATCATTCCCACATACGGCACGCCTTCAATACGATAGTAAATCCAAGGAGACTTATCGCTGAATCCGCCGACACGAACGGTCAACGGGCTTCGTAGTTTCTGGTCAGTTTTTTCTCGGTTAAGCCACTTTGCGGTTAACAAATTGGTTGCTACGAGATTTGTGACAACGCTGAAAAGCTTTTCTCCCGGCTTTTCAAATGTAAGCACAGACAAAAGGTCTGGATTCAATTTTAAATCGCCTTTGGCTATGACGGCGGTTTCCCCGGCGAGGGCGGCCGAATAACTGCGGGTCGCCTCCTTAAGGTCCCCCTGAGCCAGGGATTTTTCATCGACCACATTGAAGCCATAGTAATTGCTTCCGACCAATGTTAGGTCGATTTTCCATTGCAGCGAATCAATATATGCAGAGATGTCCTCGTTCTCTCCCCGGCACAAGGTGTAAGAGGAGAGTTTTGATTTGGAGACTTCTTTGCGAATCTCTGAAACTGCTTTATTTTCCTGCCAGTAACGGTGCCAAATAATGGCACGGCATACCGAGTTTTCCAATTGGCCCACCAGTTCTTTTGAAAGGGGGGCCGTGTTAGTTGGTCCCCCAACGCTCGATGGTGGATACATCACCAAGAGCACCAATGCTGGCAGTAAAAAGAACTGCATTTTTTTCATAATACACCTTTCATTCGTATTCGCGACCTGTGTCGAACCCGTAGAATGTAGTAGACCCGGCATGCCCAATTTTATGCTCGCGGTCACTCGGTGGTTTGTCATCAGCTTTATTGAATCCAACTGGAGCCTCATTTTTGAAGTCTTTGATGCCCATTGGAGGCGGCGTTACCGCATTCGCGGCGTCAACGCACAGGTTGTAATGTTCCCGGTCTGGTCCCATCAAAGCTTGATCAATATCGGCTTGCGATTTTAAATCAGCAGCCAAGGCAACCAGATTCCAGCGCGCTTTCTTATAGGATTTCGGGAACGCAGCTTTAATTGCCCCCAGAATGGTACCATCGCCGAAGGAAGGAGCGTTGTAGTTCTTCTTTTGTTTGCTCTTCGGGGGTAGTTTTGCGTAAAACGCGTCGTTATACACCGTGGCTCCGATTGCCAGTTTCTCAACTGCATCCTCGTCTCCCGCAGTCGATTCGGAGAAAATCACTGCTGTGAACAATCGTTGAGCCTGGCCCTTTGGCCTATCCCTGAGAGGTTTTTTGACCGTGGCAGACGTGGTTTTAGAGGCAACGGTGGAATTGAGACTGGCTAGGATATTAATTATGCCAAGGATGTCATGGCCGCTCGGATCAACGTTATCCACCGGGTCACCTTCCCCATAGGTATACCGATGCAGAGATTTGGGATCTTCTTGATCGCCCTCAAACGAATCCCGCGTCCAGAATCTTCCAGTGTCTGGATTCATGTAGCGGGCACGTAAATAATACAGCCCGAGATTCGGATCAAGCTGCTCACCCGAATATCGGTAAAAGTTCGTGGTGGTTCCTGAGCTGGCCACCATGACACCATAAGCGTCATACAGATATGTATCGGAAATTGCGGCGTTCGTGTCGATGAGATAACGAGTGTTGCCGTTGCCATCGAAACCGTAAAAGTGGGTCGTGGTGTCACGCTCACTTATAAGTGCGAAGCCGTAAACGTAAACTCGCGTCAGATTCGTTCCTGTTTTCTCCTCCAACACCTGAGCGTAACCACTCGGATTTAAGTTATCCACGAGGTAAAAATTAGTGGTAGTGCCGACGATTTTGCAAACCCGGTTGCCATCGCCGTCATAAACGATGGTGATATTTGTTCCTCCGACCACAGCATTCGTCAGGCGGTTATCAACATCGTAAGCGAAGACATTTGAATTATTTGTTCGAGTATTACCGTTGTTGTCATAAACATCGGTTGAAAGTTGGTCGTTCGCCGTAAAGCTGAAAGTTTGATTCCCAACACCGGTGATGCTGCTCGTTCGATTTGTCCGGTTTCCCGCCTTGTCATATCTGTTGGTGATTGCCCCTGTCGGTGCGGCGGATGCGGTGATGATCTCGTTCGTCAAACGATAGCGCGGATCATAGTTCCATGCGTTAGTGCGATTCACACTGTTCAATGCTTCAATCAAATTAGTACGGTTTCCCGCTGGCGCAAGTTTGTAAGCGAAGCTCGCCAGGGTCCCGGCGCTTGACTTGGCGGTAAGGTTCGTGAGCCGGTTGAGCGCGTCGTAGGTGTAAAAATTCGTCACATTGTTGGGCAACTGAACCGTCTGTAAATCGCCTACGGTATCAAAGCCGTAAACGGTCGAATTGGTGAAACGGTCAACCACGTTCGTCACTCGATTAAGCAGATCGTAACTATACGTGAGCGACACGCCGCTACTCGTCGTGGACTGAATTGTGGCCAGATTGCCATAGCCGTCGTAACTGTAGTTGAGCGTCCCTTGCGGTGTGATCTTGGTGATGAGGCGGTTAAGGCTGTCATACACGTAACTATTCGTCCCGCTCGCATCCACCATATTTGTGCGTTGTCCGGTAGCGGAATAGGCGAAAGAGATTTTGTAATTGCCGCCAGATGCCCTATTTGTCAATCGACTGAGGATGTCATATTGATTAGTTACGACCACACCGTTGAAGTTGGTTTCGCGGATCAAGTTTCCCAAAGCGTCGATACCGAATGCGGAAACCTGACTGCCGGGCAACGTCTGCTTGGTGCGTCGGCCGAGATTATCATATTCGAAAAAATTAGTATGATTTTGGGCATCAATTTGCTGAACCAAATTGCCGACTTCGTCATACACAAATATCGTAAGCGCCTGCGTCGGGCCGCCCACATTATTCGTCACGCTTACTAAGCGTCCGAGGGCATCAAAGCCGAAGAACGTGACGATTCCGGCTTGATTGGTGCTAGCCACCTTTCTGCCGATTCCGTCATAAGCGTAGCTTTCGCTGGTGCCATCCGGAAAGATTCGTGTGATTTGGCGATTGAGCGGATCATAGACAAAGGAATTTGTGTGATTAAGGGCGTCAACCACGTTGGTCTGGTTTCCGTTGGCGTCATACGCAAACTGCGTCACTTGATTAAGAGCGTTCGTCACTGCGATCTGTCTGCCCGCCGCATCGTATGCATATAGGGCCGTCGTAATGCTTGTGGATGTCGGGACCATTCCTGACGAGGGCGTGTTAATCGTGGAAGACTTAAACTGGCCGGCCGCGTCGTAGGTGCTGCTCAGATAACTCCCATCCGGGTATGTCGTCCGTATAAGGTGCCCGGTGCGGTCATAGGCATAAGTTGTGGTATGCCCGGCCCTGTCGGCAGTGCTTATTATTCGTCCTTCCGCGTCGTAACTGGTGGCTTCAAACAAACCATCAGCATAGGTTGTGTTCGTTAACAATCCATTGGCATCGTAGAAGAACAGATTGGTATGGCCAAGGACATCGATGCTTTGTGTCCTCTTATTAATCCCATTGAAAACGGTGAAGTTAGTATTTCCGAGCGCGTCCACCGTTGATATAAGCCGGTTCGCGCCATCGTAATTCCATTGCGTCAATATCGTTTGCGGCCCTCCAGGCGTTGTCCGCACCGTGGTTTCGGAAATCTTATTGCCGTCCGCGTCGTAGTTATAGCCGACGGAACTCAACGGCGTAAGCGAGGCATCGAGTGTTGTGGTATTTGTCAGATTGCCAAATGCATCAAACATATTTGCGACAATCACTTGTTCGCCTAAGCCAAGCGCATTTGTTATGGCAAGCACATTGCCCTGACTGTCATAGCCGTAAGCTGTCACAATATTAAGCGCGTTAGTCACGAGGAGCAAATTGCCGTTGCCGTCATACACATTGGTGGTGCCGTTTCCAAGATCATCGGTGGTTACTAGCGGTTCACCAAAGTTATTAAACGTCGCACTGGAGGCGCTCCCCGTCGGACTTACAATGCCGGTTACATCGTCGTTGTTGTCGTAGCTGTAGGTCGTGACCTGTCCGAGTGCATTCGTTTGGGCGATTTTGCGTCCTTGTGAATCGTATGCGTATGAGGTCAGAGCGCCCGTCGCGTCCTGAAAGCTGGCCAACAACCCGGAAGGACTGAAGTTTTGCACGCTCGCATTGCCCAATCGGTCAACCACAACTTGCCGGTGGTTCACAGCGTCGTAGCTAAAAATGCTGAAATGCCCGAATGCGTCATATTGCCTCGTCAATTGGCCACTGACATCATATTCGTAACGGGAGCTTACAATCCCGCGCCCGTCGGTAATCGCAGTGAGATTATCGGGAAATGCTGCATTGGTATAAGCATACGATGTAGTGATGTAATTCGTCGCAACTCGGTCTGTTAGGCGACTCACGTTAGTGAGGTTTCCAATTGAGTCATACGCGTAGGTCACCGCAGCCGGGCCGGTAATGCTTCCGAAGCCATCTTGCGAATTCGGGTCATAAATGGCCGTGATGTTCCCGCTGGTGGGGTCACGGTCAAAGAGGACTTCTTTTCCGCTAGAATGGAAAATCCCGGACGAGTTGTATTGCACGTAATTGCCGTTGCGATCAGCGTGCTGACTTACATTGCCGTTGCCATCAAAATTGTATTTGCTGCCATCAGGCGCTGTGAACGTGAAAGCTGAGAAGGAAGGTTCGTAGTTAAACGTGGGAAAGCCATCACTGCTGTCGTAGAAGGTTATCGTAAGCGGCACTGTCCAACCAGACAGACCGTCATCCATTCCAACCCGACTCGGAGAAGGAGCCGCTATCGACAATTGCCCCTGTCCAACCGGGGTGAATATCAAGTGCACCTTGAAGAAGTTGTAACAGGTGGGCACAGTGCTTGAGGCAATCGTGTTCGTGCCGCTAAGATTGAAGATGACTTGGGGTACGAAATGATATTGTTCCGTCGGACTGAGGCTCACGGTAACCACATGCTGAGCAGTATCAGCGACGGAATAATTAATTCCGCCCGAGCGAACACCGAACCAGCCAGTGGCTAAAGGACCCGACTTTTGAATATTGATCTGTTCGTAATCCAGCTTGCCATTGGCGCCAAAGGAGCCATTTGTAGCAAAACGAGTGTCGTATAGGCGATTTACACTGATCGGCAAACCTGCCGCCGGAATCTGCAAATCCGTCGAAGAATACGTCACTTGTCCGAGGTTGGTTGGCCAATTTACCGTGACGGTAACAGGCGATGATGCCAAACCGGTATTCGCTGGATCAGTCGTGGATGCCACCGCCGTCAAAACGAGCGTTCCCGCCGAAACACTTCTCCAGTCAAAAATATAGGGCGCATTTGAAGCTACGCCTATCAAAGTGCTATTAGCATAAAAGGCAACCTGCGTCACGCTACCGCTTCCGCAAGTCGCAGTCGCAGACAAAGTGAAATTCGTCGGCACCGTATAGGTTGAACCGCCCACCGGACTGTTGAGGGACACTGAAAGGGTCGGATTAACGGCAATCGTCACTTGGGCCGAATTCGTGTATTGCCCGTCGCTCGCGGACAATTGCAAAACGTAGATTCCGTCGCTACCGAACGTAACAGTGCTATTGGTTAGATTGGCGTTCCCGAACGAAACTGTCCCTGGGGCGCTGATTGTTGTCCAGTTCGTGAATTTTGTGCCGCCTCCGGTTAAACCATCATCTGTGACAAATCCCTGCAAAGTCGTGCTGGAAGTCGTAATAATTTGTTGCGGTCCCGCGCTCACAGCGGGAGCGGAATTGATGTTATAAGTTGCGCTCGCAACCCCGCTATCCACGTAGCCGGAACGAAACGCTTTGGCCTTCAAAGTAATTATTGAACTCAAAAATACTGTGCCACCAGACGGGATAAAAATATCGCTGGTCGTAGGAGTTGCGCCATTGGTAGTGTAATAAATCGCAGCGAGAGGCGTTGAGCAGGAGATGCTCACGTTCTGTGCTGTTGAGTATGTGCCACCACCCGGAGTGAACGTCGGTGTGGCAACGGTCAGTGGCCCGAGAGAGCCGTTTGTTCCAAAAGCGCGGAAGAAGTTGGCGCTGTTGGTTCCCATAGTGAAAGTGAAGGACGTCTGTGCTACCGCCCCCGTAGCAATTGTGGAAAAAGGAATACCGCCGAGATCGGGTGTATATTGGATATTATAAAGCAGGTTGGTATCTGTGCCGCTCAGCGTCAATTGCACTGTATTCGCGTCCGGAAATGTCGGCGTGTTAATGGTCAATTGCGCCCATCCTGCTGCTGGGAATGCCATGTAAATCGCAAACCAACAACAAAGGAAACGGCCAAGTGGATTTAATTTTTTCATTCTAATTCCTTCCCATTTTTCAGTTCTGTGAACAGCCCCGAAGAAACGCTCAGAGTTGTTTTTAGCGTTTCGACCCAGAGGGAGGCAAGATGAGCATTCGCCCATGAATGCTTTCCGATTGAGCAACCCTCTTTTATCACTCCAATCACAGTCGTCAACGAATAAATGTGTATTGGTCATTTATGACCAATATACCGCTACGGGATGTTTTCGAATTTATGCTTCGGGACGCATGGGGCGAACGCCAAAAACACGACGAAATCCGTATGGAGCATGGCTGCACTATCTCCGTACGCAAAAGGGTTTCTCTCAAATGGAAGTTTCCAAGATGACGGGTGTTCCACGAGCAACGCTTAGGCGCTGGGAGCGCACTGGCAAGCTCCCGGCGCGTGGGGAAATTGTGAGATTGGCAAAATTGTACGGAGTAACTCTCGAAAAATTCCTTCGAGCGGAAAAAATCAGTCAAGGTTAAATCACCATTGATACTGATTGCGTTCATTTCATTATGGATCTCATCGACTTTATCCCGTTAAAGCCCTTCGCGCGTAATCACTGGGCGATTTTTAAACCTGCCGACGAAAGCGCCTCGATGAATTTCTGACTTTGAGATGGATGCACTCGGACGCGCTCTCGAAAATTAATGGTTTCCGTATCCCAACCGCATTTTCGGCGCAACAGCATAGATGCGCGTTCGTTTTGCGCCTCAAACACCACTGTCTGATCATCTGAAATCACGATGACATCCGGGTTCAATTCAGAACAGAAAAGCCCTGAAGATTGATTGTTTTTCGATTCCCTCATGCGCCTGAGAAACTTTTCAAATATCCGCCGCTTTATCTCAGATTCAGATAATGTTTCCCGAATTCCCATGTGCTCTTTATCAACTCTGCCGTTTCGCCAATGTGTTTGACGGTACTATAGTGCCGTCCATTGTCAATCCAAATGTTTAGTATCTGTTAGCTGTGTCACACAGCCATCTCGATTTGGTTTGCTCGCACGTTGCGCGTATTTTACGCGAAGAGCGTGAAAAACGTAAAGTTTCTATGACCGCACTTGCGGAGCGGGCGGGCCTTTCCCGCACGATGATCAGATTTGTCGAGCGGGAGGTCAGAAATCCAACTCTGGAAACACTACTGCGAATGACAAAGGCGTTGGAAATTGACCTAGGCGAATTAATTCAAAAAGCGGATGCGACTGCTCGCAAAAGCAAGCGATAGCGTGAACTTCTTTGGGCCAACCGGCTCACGCCCAAATGGGCCGAA
>Ga0265338_10009438_pt1 | contig 11629 bp, 8 predicted proteins | sample 42126metaG_FD_193579 | JGI IMG/M metagenome (GOLD analysis project Ga0265338, IMG submission 193579) | Rhizosphere microbial communities from Carex aquatilis grown in University of Washington, Seatle, WA, United States - 4-21-26 metaG | ecosystem: Host-associated > Plants > Roots > Rhizosphere >... | reverse complement strand
AATCCGCTGCACGACCACACCCGCCAGTTCGAGGGCTTCGCCTATCTGGAAGACATCCTCGACGCCGATGACCGGCTGTCGATGATCCTCGGCACCTCCGACCAGCGCTTCCAGATCCCCGACGTCTCAGGCGGCGTGAACGGCGGCATCATGGCGGCCGGGGCGCCCATCGACGTGAACGGCCAGACCGACTTCACCAGCGACCAGCTGAACGAGAACCAGTCGGAGAACACCCAGTACGGCGTCGTCAGCCTGCTGCGCACCGACGGCAAGCTGACCACCCAGACCTCGGTCTTCGCGCGCTACTCGACCCTGAAGTTCACCCCCGATGCGGTGGGCGACATCCTCTACAATGGCATCGCTCAGGCCGCTTCGAAGACCGACACCGCCGGCGGCGTCCAGGCCGAAGGCGTCTACAAGCTGGACGACGCCCACACCCTGCGCGGCGGCGTCATCGTCGAGGTCGACCGCTCCACCAGCGACACCGCCTCCGACGTGCTGCTGCTGGACGCCGCCACCGGCGCGCAGGTCAGCCCCACGCCCTTCCTGATCGACGACTCCGGCGCCAGGACCGCCGAGACCTACAGCGCCTATCTGCAGGACGAGTGGAAGCTGGCCGACCGCCTGACCCTCAACTACGGCCTGCGCTTCGACCAGTTCGACGGCTTCCGGGACGAGAACCAGCTGAGTCCGCGGGTGAATCTGGTCTGGCAGGCGACCTCCGCCACCACCATCCACGCCGGCTACGCCCGCTACTTCACCCCGCCGCCCTTCGAGCTGATCGCCGGCGAGAGCGTGCAGAAGTTCACCCAGCCGATCCCCGGCAACCCCAACATCACCACCACCGCCGCGCCCTCGGTGACCGCCGACACCACCCCCTACGCCGAGCGCGCCAACTACTTCGACGTCGGCGCCTCGCAGAAACTCTCCGGCGCGCTGACGGTGACCATCGACGGCTACTACAAGCTCTCCAAGCACCTGATCGACGAGGGCCAGTTCGGCGCGCCGATCATCCTCACCCCGTTCAACTACGAGGACGGCCGCCAGTACGGGGTGGAGCTCACCGGCTCCTACGCCAAGGGCCCGTTCACCGCCTACGCCAACTTCGCCTATTCGGTGGCCCAGGGCCGCGACTGGATCTCCAGTCAGTTCAATTTCGACCAGCCGTCGCTGGACTACGTGGCCAACCACTACGTCTATCTGGACCACGACGAGCGCATCGCGGTCTCGGCCGGGGCGTCGTACCTCTGGCAAGGCACGCGGTTCGGCGGCGACCTGATCTACGGCAGCGGCCTCAGAGCCGACCTGCCGCTGGCGACGCCGATCTCCACGCCGGACGGCCCGCTGACCGCGATTCCCAACGGCGAAGAGCTGCCGGGCTACGTGCAGCTGAACCTGGCCATCAGCCATCGCTTCGAGAACGTCGGCGGCGCGCCGCTGGAGGTGCGCTTCGACGTGATCAACGCCCTCGACAGCGTTTACCAGATCCGCAACGGCTCCGGCATCGGCGTCTTCGCCCCCCAATTCGGCCCCCGCCGCGGCCTGTTCTTCGGGGTCACGAAAGACTTCTAGGTGCTGCCAGCGCCGCTCAGTTCTGCGCGGCGCTGAGCTGGTTGTAGATGACGTGGAACTCGATGGTGGTGGCGCCGGTGGCCCTGGGGTTGGATTGGTGCAGCACCAGCCAGTCGGCGCGGACGCGTGAGCCGTTGACGTTATGGATCTGGATGCTGTCGTAGAGCGCGCGGTCGTCGGGCGAGGCGTTGGCCTCGCGCCAGGTGACCGGGAACCGCATGATCGCGCCGGTGGGCAGCACCACGCGGCAGACGCCGTTCTGGGTGGGGGTGAGGCCGATGCCGTCGGAGCCGGCCGCGCCACCCAGATAGACCTTCACCTCGAACACCCGCTCCTGGACGTCGACCGGATACTTTGACAGGCGCTGGTTCTCGCCGAATCCCATCACCGGCTTGCCGCAGGCGAAGTCGACGGTGGGCTGGCCGGCGGGCGCCGGCGCGGTGATCAGGGCGAGCGCCAGCGCCGCGGCGGCGCCGACCCAGCCGCGAGCTACCGTTCGGCGATCCATCAAACTCGTCACGTCAAAACCCCACCTGCGAGACGCCAGCCAACGTCTGGCTTGCACGCGGCGGCGGCGGCTTTCCGGCGCTGGCGTTCGCCGCCCGCGGCCCGCATAAAGCCCGGCGCATCGTCATCGCTGGAGGCTCAATGGCCGGGGTGCTCGCCGGAATTCGCGTGCTGGACTTCGGCCGCTACATCGCCGGGCCCTACTGCGCCACCCTGCTGGCCGAATTCGGCGCCGACGTGATCCGCATCGAGAAGCGCAGCGGCGGCGAGGATCGCTTCCAGGCGCCGCTGACCGAGGCGCAGGACGGCGGCCTCTTCATGCAGATGAATCGCAATAAGCGCGGCATGACCCTCGACCCGATGAACCCGGCCGGCCAGGCGGTGGTGAAGAGGCTGGTGGCCAGCGCCGACGTGGTGGTGGCCAACCTGCCGCCGCAGACCCTGGCGGCGATGAAGCTGGACTACGACAGCCTGGCGGCGATCAAGCCGGACATCATCCTTACCCTGGTCACCGCCTATGGCCGCGGCGGGCCCTACAGCGACCGGGTCGGCTTCGACGGCATCGGCCAGGTGATGTCCGGCGCGGCCTACATGACCTCGGAGGCCGACGGCGAGCGGCCCTACCGGTTCCAGGCGCCCTGGGTGGATTTCGGCACCGCGCTGCACTGCGCCTACGGCACCGCCATGGCGCTGATGGCGCGCCAGCAGACCGGGCGCGGGCAGGTGGTGGAGGGCGCGCTGCTGGCCACCGCGCTCACCATCGGCAACGGCCTCCTGATCGAGCAGGGCGTGCTGGGCATCAACCGCACCCCCACCGGCAATCGCGGCCAGACCGCCGGGCCGGTGGACATCTACAAGACCAACGACGGCTGGATCCTGGTGCAGATCATCGGCCAGCCGCTCTACCGGCGCTGGGCGGCGCTGATGGGCGAGGACCAGTGGCTGGCCGACCCGCGCTTCAAGGACGACATCTCGCGCGGCGCGAACGGCGCGGTGATCTCCGAGCGCATGGCCGCCTGGTGCGCCGAGCGGAGCTCGGCCGAGGCGCTGGATATCCTCGGCAAGGCGATGATCCCGGCCGGACCGGTGCTGAAGCCGCAGCAGGCGCTGGACGATCCGCACGTGCAGGCGATGGGGTTCTTCCAGGACGTCGGCTATCCCGGCCTGCCGCGCCCTGCGCCGATCGCCCGCACCCCGGCCTGGCTCTCCGACACCCCCGCCGAGATCCGCCATCGCGCCCCGACGCTGGGCGAACACACCGACGCCATCCTCGCCGAACTCGGCTACGACGCCAGCGAGATCGGCACGCTGCGCGAGCAGGGCGCGATCTGAGACTCGGATCGCCCTCTCCAGTAGCCCTCTCCCCGCTGCGCTGGGGGAGGGATACTACTGCGGGAACATGATCACCCGGCGGCCCTGGATGGCGCGCTGGCGCATGGCGTCGTAGCCGGCGTTGATCTCATCGAGGGTGATGTGGGCTTCGATCAGCGAGGCAACGTCCAGCCGGCCCTGGCGGTCGAGCTCGATGTAGTGGGGCATGTCGGAGCGGAAGTTGTTGGAGCCCATGAAGGCGCCCTGCACGCGCCGGCCGCGCAGCAGCCAGCGGGCGTTGACGGTGAACTCGCCGCCGAGGCCGATGATGGTGGCCAGACCGCCGGGCCGCAGCACGTTCACCGCCTGCTCGTTGGTCTCCTTCAGGCCCAGGCACTCGAAGGAGTAGTCGACCCCGTCGCCGGTGAGCTCGCGGATCTGCTCCACCGGGTCGCCGGCGGAGGCGTCGACGCAGTCGGTGGCGCCGGCCTTGCGCGCCAGATCGAATTTCTCCGGCTGGATGTCGACGAGGATGATCCGCCGCGCGCCGGCGATCCGCGCGCCCTGCACCGCCGAGAGCCCCACGCCGCCGCCACCGATCACCGCCACGGTCGAGCCGGGCTCGACCCGCGCCGATTTCAGCACCGAGCCGAGACCGGTGCAGACGCCGCAGCCGATCACCGCGGCGCGGTCCATCGGATAGTCGCGGTCGATCTTCACCACCGCGTGCTCGTGCACCAGCATCTGCTCGGCGAAGCCGCCCAGGTTGGCGAACTGGCCCACCGGGGCGCCGTTGTAGGTGAGGCGCGGATTGGCGCCGGCCGGCCGCGCGCCCACCGGCTTGGCGCAGATGGTGGGCTTGCCACCCAGGCAGTACTCGCAGGACCCGCAGAACTGCACGAGAAACATGATCACGTGGTCGCCCGGCGCCACATAGGTCACGTCGGAGCCCACCGCCTCGACCACGCCTGACGCCTCGTGGCCCGGCACCAGGATCGGGCGCCTCGGCATGGCAGCCGCGTCGATGGCGTGCAGATCGCTGTGGCAGAGGCCGGAGCCCACGGTGCGCACCAGCACCTCGCGCGGCGCCGGCTTGTCGATGGCCAGCTCGACAATGTCCAGCGTGCCCGGCGTCTGCAGTATCGCGGCCCTCATGGCGTTCCCTCCCGTTGATTTTCCGGCTTTGTAGTCCGAGATACGAAGCTGATCGAGCCACGCCGGGCGGCGCGGCCGCTGTCCGTCCGACCAACCGCGGGAACGAGCCATGCGCGAATATCTGAAGTTCTACATCGATGGGGCCTGGGTCGATCCGGTCCAGCTGAGGAAGCTCGATGTGGAGAACCCGGCCACCGAGGAGGTGTGCGGGACCATCGCGGTGGGCTCGGCCGGCGATGTCGACAAGGCCGTGGCGGCCGCGCGCAAGGCCTTCCCGAGCTGGTCTCAGACCACCCGCGAAGAGCGCCTCGCGGTGCTGGAGCGCATCGTGGTCGAATATCAAAAGCGCGCGGCGGATCTGGCGCTCGCGGTCACCGAGGAGATGGGCGCGCCCAAGGCGCTCTCCGAACGCGCCCAGGTGGGCGCGGGCCTCGGCCACATCTCCACCGCCATCGACGTGCTGAAGAGCTTCAAGTTCGAGGAGGATCGCGGCACGACGCGGCTGGTGAAGGAGCCGATCGGGGTCTGCGCCCTGATCACGCCGTGGAACTGGCCGCTGAACCAGATCACCTGCAAGGTGGCGCCGGCGCTGGCCACCGGCTGCACCATGGTGCTGAAACCCTCGGAGATCGCGCCGTTCTCCGGCCAGATCTTCGCCGAGATCCTGGATGCGGCCGGCGTGCCGCCCGGCGTGTTCAACCTGATCCACGGTGACGGGGTCAGCGTCGGCGTGCCGCTCACCAGCCATCCGGACGTGGACATGGTGTCGTTCACCGGCTCGACCCGCGCCGGCGTCGAGATCGCCCGCAACGCCGCGCCGACGGTGAAGCGCGTGGCCCAGGAGCTGGGCGGCAAGAGCCCCAACATCATCCTCGACGACGCGGCGCTGCCCGCCGCGGTGAAGCGCGGCGCCGCCGGCATCGTCGGCAATTCCGGCCAGACCTGCAGCGCTCTAACCCGCATGATCGTGCCGGCCGCGCGGATGGACGAGGTGATCGTGATCGCCCGCGACGCGGTGGCGAACGTCACCGTCGGCGACCCCAGCGGCGGCGCCCAGATGGGCCCGGTGGCCTCGCGGGTGCAATGGGACAAGATCCAGAACCTGATCCAGTCCGGCATTGACGAAAAGGCGACCCTGGTCACCGGCGGCACCGGCCGGCCAGCGGGCCTCAACAAGGGCTACTACGTGCAGCCCACCATCTTCGCCAACGCCAGCAACGACATGCGCATCGCCCGCGAGGAAATCTTCGGGCCGGTGCTCACCATCATCGGCTACGACACCGTCGAGCAGGCGATCGAGATCGGCAACGACACCGAATATGGCCTGGCCGCCGCGGTGCAGTCGGCCGACCCGCAGAAGGCCCGCGAGGTGGCGGCCAAGCTGCGCGCCGGGCGGGTGGCGATCAACGACGGCGGCGGCGACCGCAACACCCCTTTCGGCGGCTACAAGATGAGCGGCAACGGCCGCGAGTGGGGCGAGTTCGGCTTCGCCGAGTACCTCGAGACCAAGGCCATCCTCGGCTACCAGCCCAAACAGGCGGCGGAATAGGCGCGGCCAGGGTCGGGGCAGGGGGCGAAGCGCGATGGGCAAACTCGAGGGGCGCACGGCGCTGATCACCGGCGGCAGCCGCGGGATCGGGCGGGCGGTGGCGCTGCGCTTCGCGGCCGAAGGCGCCAACGTCGCGATCAACTACGCCAGCAACGAGGCCCAGGCTCACGCGGTGGCGGGCGAGGCGCGGGCGCTGGGCGTGCGGGCGGAGATCTATCAGGCCGATGTGGCCGACGCCGCCGGCGTCGGGGCCATGTGCGAGCGAGCCATCGCCGACTTCGGCCAGGTCGACGCCCTGATCAACAACGCCGGCCTCGGCTCCTCGCACGTCGACCGCCCCACCATCACCGGGGCCAGCGACGCGCAGTACCAGCTCTTGATGGGGGTGAACCTCTGGGGTCCGATCAACCTCTGCCGCGCCCTCGTTTCGCATATGCGCCAGGCGCCGCGGAGCGACGTGATCATGGTCTCCTCCATCGCCGCCCAGTCGATGGGGCCGCGGATGGGGCTCTATTCGATCACCAAGGCCGGGGTGGAGGCGCTGGCCCACACCCTGGCCAAGGAAGAGCGCGCCCACGGCATGCGCGTGAACATCGTCGCCCCCGGCCTGGTGGACACCGACATGGGCCGCAAGCTGATGTCGACCTTCGGCGTCGACAACATCCGCGACCGCGACGCCACCGCGCCCTTCGGCTTCGTCTGCACCCCCGACGACATCGCCGCCACCATCGCCTTCCTCTGCTCCGAAGACGCCCGCTACATCACCAACGAACGCATCACTGTGAGCGGCGGCGGGTTCTGACGGCGGTTTTTGGGCGGGGACAGCATGACGAGACACCACCTGTTGGCGGGCGCGGCAGCGATGCTCGCCTTGGCGCTGGCGGCCGGCGGCGCTCAGGCGCAGGACTGCCAGCCGGGCTATAAGAAGCTGCTGGCGGACGCCCAGGCGCGAGGTGACACAGCCTTCGTCGAACTGCTGCGCAAGCTGCCGGAGGTTCCGGCGGTGGACGGCCAGGGCAGCGTCGTCTGCACCATTCGGCTGAGGGCCGATCTGCTCTCCCTGGGCTACGACAACCTCGAGGAAAGCGAGTATTCGCCCACGGTGTTCTCGCGGGATTTCCGCGACACGTTCGACGACTCCTTGCCGAGGGGGCTTTCGATCCGGCCGAATTCGCCGTCCAGGGACGCGAACGGCCCGCCCGCTGACATCGACGTTCTCGACGACAACGAGCGCGTGGTGTTCGGGCAGTTGCTCCAGGAGGCCACCTTCTCCGGCGTCCATATCGGGCAGACGCTGGAAGGCGCGCTGGGGGCGCTACTGGCCGCCGGCTACAAGAGTGACGCCATCGACCCCAAGCAATATCCCTACCTGTTCCGGGGCGTCTATCGCTTCAACGTCGATTGCTTCGCCGAGACCCTCGCCTCGTTCAATTCGAGGATCGAGGGTTCGCATCTTGTGAACATGTGCGGCCCCGAAGTCGGGCACTTCTCCAGGGTCGACGCGCGAGGCACGCACTACGACCTCGACATCTACTTCACCGACACCGGGTCTTCGAAGTCGATGGGCGACGCCCTGTACAAGGGCCTCGTCTACAAGATTGACGGGGTGATCGCCCAGAAGGGCGACTTCGACGAGGACTACTACAAGTCCCTCGCGACCAGTCGGTATGCGGACCTGCTGGAGCACTATCCGGCCTCGCACGATCCCCGACCGCGGGACCTGAACCGGGAGGTGCAGCCCGGCGTGACCTGGAAGTATCCGCGCAACTGGGAAGGCGACGACGATTGCACGTGCGTGCAGCTGTCGCCCGGCGCGGGCGGCCTGCACGTGCATCTGATGTCGACCGACCTCTACGGACGTTCGCGCGACGCGGTCATCGACCGCCTGATCAGCGAGACCAGCCAAACCGAGAAGGCCGCGCCTCGACCGGACTTCTGAGGCCCCTTAGCGATCGGGTGGCATGGGTCCATTCGGCTGCACCAGCGCCAGGGCGCGGAGGCGGGCGGCGGATGGCTTCACCGTGCGGCGCTGGTTGGTGCGGTCGACGCCGACGAGGCCGAAGCGCTGCTGGTAGCCCAGCATCCACTCGAAATTGTCCAGCAATGACCAGTAGAAGTAGCCGCGGACGTCCGCGCCGGCCGCGCGCGCCGCGCCGATCCCGGCGAGGGCTTCCTCGATGAATACCGCGCGCCGGGCGTCGTCGGCGCCTGGATAGCCGTTCTCGGTCACCACCATCGGCAGGCCCGGCCAACGGCGCCCGATCCAGTCGCAGACGGCGCCAATCGCCTGGGGGCAGTCGGCCCAGCCCATGGTGGTGAGCGGCAGGCCACGCGGCGGGCCGGCGCCGTCCGCGCGCGACTCGTTGCGGGAGTAGGTCTGCACGCCGACGAAGTCGTCCTCGGGCGCCGCGTCCAGGAACGGGGCGTAGAACCGCTCGCGCCGCTCGTCTCGCCGCGCTTCGCCACCGGGTTCGGCGACCTCGTCGGAGATCGCCAGGGTCATGCCGACGGCGACGCCCGGCCGCTCGGCCTGGATGGCCACACGGGCGGCGGCGTGAGCGGCCAGGCCATTGCCCAGGATCGCCGCTTCGTCGGAAAACAGGAAGAAGCTGGAAAGCGGGGCGCCCAGCGCCTGCTCGGCCGCGGCGCGGGCTTCGGCGCTGGCGCGGTCGTGGAAATATCTGCCCGCCATTACCGGCAGGTTGAGCTCGTTGATGGTGCAGCAGATCTCCAGGCCGTCCAGCCGTGCCGAGGCGCGCCCGCAGTAGGCGGCGAAGCGGGATGGAAAGCTCTCGGCGGCGAAGCCGCCGAGCCGGGCCATCCACCTGGGCTGGGTGAAGTGGTGGAAGGTGACAACCGGCGTCAGCTCCCGGCGGCGGCAGGCGTCAAGGCAGCGCTGGTAGTGATCCAGCGCCGCCTGGGAGAAGACTCCCGGCTCGGGCTCGATGCGCGCCCACTCGATGGAGAACCGGTAGGCGCCGAGACCGAGATCGGCGAGCAGCGCCAGGTCGTCGTCGAAGCGATGGTACTGGTCCACCGCGTCGCCCGACGGCTCGGCGAACAGTGACGGGCTGGCGTGCTCCAGCGCCCAGCAGTCTGAGTTGACGTTGCCGCCCTCGACCTGGTGCGCGGCGGTGGCGGCGCCCCAGAGAAAGCCCGCGGGGAGCCGGCTCAAGACTTCAACGGCCGCGAACTGAAGTTGAAGATGTAGGCGCGGCGCGGCCGATCGGCGGTGCGATTTCCCGAAGTGAAGTGCGGCGTGCCGTAGTTGTGCACCGTCGCGCCGCCGGCGCGCATGGGGCAGGCCACGGCGCGTTCCAGGTCCAGCGCCGTTTCCGGCGCCTCGATGGCCAGCAGGCGCTGCGAGTAGTCCGCCTCGCCGCCGGCGATGTAATGCTCCAGCAACGGCTGCCGGTGCGCCGCCGGGATGAAGTGCATGCAGCCGTTGTCCTCATCGACGTCATCGAGAGCCACCCAGAACTGCACCACCTCGTCGACCGGCACGGCGCTGCCGGCCGGGGCGAACGGCATCTGGCTGTAGGAGAAGTCCTGGTGCCAGGGCGTCTCCGCGCGTTGGCCCGGCTCCTTGTAGATCAGCATGTCGAAGACCGGCCGCGGGTTCTCGACGCCCAGCAGCGCCTTGGCGATCTCCCGCCCAGCCTCCAGCGCCGGATTTGATCGAAAGATCGAGTCGTAGGCCGAGGGCATCATGATCTGGCGCACAACCCGGCCCAACGGGTTGTCGGTGGCGGTGACGTCGATCTTACCGCTCAGCATGTCGTCATAGGTGGCGCGCAGCGCCCCCACCGTCTCCGCATCCGCCAGCTGCGGGAAGCTGAGAAAGCCGTCCCGCCTGAACTGTTCGACCGTCGCTACGTCCATGCGATGCCACCTTCGAGGCCGGAACCCGGTGTGGCGCGCCGGTCGCGCCGTTGTCAAATCCCATAGATCACATTGACAGAGTGCCACATTGAGTCAAATCCTGCGCCCAAGCGCCCCGACTGGTAGATCAGGGGTTCACGGGGAGGAATCACATGGAACACGCGCGGGCGCTTCGACCCAGTGCGTTGCTGCTCGGCCTGGCCGGCGCGGCTTCGGTCTTCGCCCTGCCGGTGTGGGCCGACACCACCGCGGCGCAGGGCACGTCGGTGAGCGAGATCGTGGTGACCGCCGAGCGGCGCGAGGAGCCGCTGCAGAAGGTGCCGGTCACCATGACCGTGGTGCCGCCGGCGCAGCTGGAGCGTCAGAACGTCGTCACCACCACCGACCTGGTGAGGGCGGTGCCGGCGCTGACCGTCTCCGACGAGGGCGTGTTCCAGATCCGCAGCGTCGGCACCGAAGGCTTCGGCCGCTCAGCCGAGCAGTCGGTCTCGGTAGTGCTGGACGGGGTGGTGCTGGGCCGTGGGCTGACCAACCAGATGTACGACCTCGATCACGTCGAGGTGCTGTCGGGCCCGCAAGGGACGCTGTTCGGCAAGAACGCGACGGCGGGGGTGGTCAACATCGTCACCCAGGCGCCGGTGATCGGCCAGTTCGAGGCTCTCGGCCACGTCGACGTCGGCAACCAGGACTATGTGCACTCCTACGCGGTCGCCAACATTCCGATCAACGACACCCTGGCGCTGCGGCTGAGCTACCACCACGATTCCGACGGCCACATCGTCTTCAACACCCTCTACGACAAGTGGGACTACAACACCGACGACGGCGTGCGCGGCCGCCTGCTGTGGAAGCCGAACGACCGGCTGACGGTGAATTTTTCGCTGGATTTCCAGCAGCTTGGCAGCAACGGCGTCAACGGCGTGGCCGACTTCGCCGGGGTCGCGGTCTACACCTTCGCGCCAGCGGGATCACCGCTGGAGGCGACCCTGGCCAGTTGCGGCATTGTCGCCAGCCCGAACAACAACAAGGTCTGCGCCAACAGCCTTTACGCGCCCGGCGTCCCCATCGGCCAGACCTACGGGCGCTGGAACGCCGGCGGCGCCGTGCAGGTCGACTACGAGCTGCCGAACGGCCTGACCTTCACCTCGATCACGGCGCTCAGGGCCGCCAACAACGAGGACTTCTCGGTCCACGGCGACATTGCCGGTGAGTTCGGCGACACGCTTCCGCAGAACATCCTCGACCGCAATCTCGTCCCCTATTTCGACCGGACCTGGAGCGAGGAAGCGCGCCTCGCCTCATCGCCGACCGACAGGCTCAACTACGTGGTCGGCTTCTATTTCGGTGACACCTACACCCACGACGAGATCGACCAGACCGGGGCGTTCGGCCTCGCCCTCGGCCCGCTGGAATACCGGCGCCTGATCAACATGTTCATCCACCAGGACAACTACGCCGGCTTCGGCCAGGTGAACTGGCAGGCCACCTCGCAACTGAAGTTCTTCGCCGGCGGCCGGGTCACCCACGACAACCTCAGCGACTTCAGCTTCAATTCCTTCCCGGACGCCTATCCGACCGGCGACTTCCTCTACACCGGCAGCACCGGCTTCTTCTCGGTGCTGCCGGTGAACTCCTGCACCGTGGCCGGCGGCG
>Ga0265338_10009437_pt1 | contig 11631 bp, 11 predicted proteins | sample 42126metaG_FD_193579 | JGI IMG/M metagenome (GOLD analysis project Ga0265338, IMG submission 193579) | Rhizosphere microbial communities from Carex aquatilis grown in University of Washington, Seatle, WA, United States - 4-21-26 metaG | ecosystem: Host-associated > Plants > Roots > Rhizosphere... | reverse complement strand
TGAGCGCCCGCAGCGCCCCGAGGCCGGCCGAGGGCAGGGTGGAGAGGATGGTCAGGGGGTGGATGAAGCTTTCGTACAGCACCCCCAGGATCACATAGACGGCGATCAGGGCGGCCAGGATCAGGATCGGCTCGGACGACAGGGACTGCTGGAAGGCCTGGGCGTTGCCCTGGAACGAGCCGGTCAGGGTCTGCGGCGCGCCGATCCGGTTGCGGGCGTCTTCCACCGCCTGGGTGGCCTGGCTCAGCGCCACGCCGGGCGCCAGGTTGAACGACAGGGTGACGGCCGGATACTCGCCCTGGTGATTGACGGTCAGGCTCGAGGTGCCGTTCGGGTCGACCTTGACGAACTGCGACAGCGGCACGCTGCGCCCCGTCGCCGGCGAGTTCAGATAGACCGTGTTGAAGATCTCGGGCGAGGCCTGCAGGTTCGGCGGTCCCTCGATCACCACGTGGTAGCTGTTCTGCTGGGTGAAGTACTGGGCCACCTCGGCCTGGCCGAGCAGGTCGTAGATGGCGGAGTCGATCGCCGTGGGCGCGATGCCGAACCTGGCGGCCGCGTTGCGGTCGATGGTCAGGTTCACCGCCGCCCCCCCGGTCTGCTGGTCGGAGCTGACGTCCTTGATCTGGGCCACGCCCTGCAGGGCCGAAAGCAGCTTCGGCGCCCAGGCGTTCAGTTCGTCCGGGTTGGGATCGGAGAGGGTGTACTGGTACTGCGCCTGGCCGGCCCGGCCGCCCACATTGATGTCCTGGGCCGCCTGCAGGAAGGCCTGGACCCCGACCAGGTTCTGCAGCTTGGGCCTGAGGCGCGTGATGATCTGGTCGGCGTTCGCCTTGCGGCCGTCCTCGCGCGGCCTCAGGGCGACGAACAGGTTCGCCTGGTTGTTGCCGCCGTTGCCGACGAACATGCCGAAGCCGGACACGTCCGGATCCTTGGCGATGGTCTTGCCGACCAGCTGGATCTTCTTCTGCGCCTTGTCGAAGGAGGAATCCTGCGAGGTCAACATGACCCCGTTCAGGAAGCCGGTGTCCTGCTGGGGGAAGAAGCCGGTCTTGGCGGTGGCGTAGAAGTAGCCGGCGGCCGCCAGTGTCGCCACGAAGACGGCCAGGGTGATCCCCTTGTGGTCGAGCACCACGTCCAGCGCCTTGGCGTATTGGCTCTCCAGCTTGCGGAAGCCGCCTTCCATGGTCTTGCTGAAGCGGTTCGACGGCGGCTTCGGCTTGCGCAGGAACCGGCTGCTGAGCATCGGCGTCAGGGTGAGGGTCAGCACCATCGACACCAGCACCGCCGCGGCCAGGGTGAAGGCGAACTCGCGCATCAACAGGCCGACCACCCCGCCCATGAACATCAGGGGGGTGAACACCGCCACCAGCGAGATGGAAATGGAGAGCACGGTGAAGCCGATCTCGCCCGCGCCCTTCATGGCCGCGTCGAAGGGCTTCTCGCCGTGTTCAAGATGCTTCCAGATGTTCTCGACCATGACGATGGCGTCGTCGACGACGAATCCCACCGCGATGCTGAGGGCCATCAGCGACAGGTTATCCAGGCTGAAGTGGAGCGGCAGCATCACCGCGCAGGCGCCCAGCAGCGCCAGGGGGATGACCACGCTGGGGATCAGCGTGGCGCGCACGTTCAGCAGGAACAGGTAGATCACCAGCACCACCAGCACGACGGTGATCAGCAGCGTGATCTTCACGTCCTTGACCGCGGCCCGGATGGTCTGGGTCCGGTCCATCAGGATGTGGACCTCGATCCCCGGCGGGATGCTGCGCTCGAGCCCGGGGAGCGCCTTCTTGATCTGGTCGACGGTGGTGATGACGTTGGCGCCGGCGAGCTTGCGGACGAGCAGCAGGACGTCCTTGCTGTTCTTGAAGTTGGGATCGGTGTTGCCCTTGCCGGCGAACACCCAGGCGCCGATCTGGTTGTTCTCCACGCCGACGGTGGCCTGGCCCACGTCGCTCAGCCTGACCGCGGCGCCCTTGCTGTAGCCCACCACCAGGCTGTTCCACGGGGACGGATCCAGGATCTGGTCGTTGGCGTAGATGGTCAGGGTCTGGTTCGGGCCGTTGATCGAGCCCTTGGGGGCGTTGGTGGTCTCCGAGGCGATGGCCTGGCGCACCGAGTCCAGCTCGAGGCCGCGGGCGGCGACCTTGCGCGGGTCGAGCACGATGCGGATGGCCTGCTTCTGCTGGCCGCCGATGTCCACCTCGCCGACCCCGGGCATGCGCGAGATCTGCTGGGAGAAGATGACGTCGGCGTAGTTGTTCACCTCGTCGAGCGGCAGGGTGTCGGAGCTCAGGGTCAGGATCAGGATCGGCTGGTCCGAGGGGTTCGACTGCCGGACGGTCGGCTGCGAAGGCAGGTTGGTCGGCAGCTGCGCGCTGGCGGCGCTGATCGCGGCCTGCACCTGCTGCAGGTCGTAGGTGATGTTCTGGCCGAGATCGAACTGGATGGTGACGTTGGTCCGGCTGAGCGAGCTGACCGAGGTCATCTGGGTGATGCCGGGGATCAGCGAGAACTGCCGCTCCAGCGGCGTCGCCACGTTGGACGCCATGGTCTCGGGGCTGGCGCCCGGCAGGCCGGCCTGCACCTGGATGGTGGGGAAGTCGACGTTCGGCAGGGCCGCCACCGGCAGCATGATGTAGGCGACCACGCCGACCAGCAGGACCGCGATGGCCAGCAGGGCGGTGGCGACGGGCCGCTTGATGAAGGGACTGGAGATGCTCAAGAGCCGGCCGCCGTCTGCTGGGTCTGGGCGACGCGCACCAGCGAGCCGTTCTTCAGCGTCATCTGGCCGTCGATGACCACGGTGTCCCCCGGCTGCACGCCGGAGCTCACCATCGACAGGTCGCCCTGGACGCCGCCGATCCGCACCGCCCGCATGGACGCCTTATGATCGGCGCCGACGATGAAGACGAACTGGCCCTGGGGTCCGCGGTTCACGGCGGTGGTGGGGATCACGGTCGCGCGGCTCAGGGTCTGCAAGGTGAGGCGGACGTTGACGAACTGGCCGGGCCAAAGCTTCTCGGCGGCGTTGGGGAAGGCGGCCTTCAGCTCGACCGTGCCGGTGGAGGGGTCCACGCGGTTGTCGGCGATGCTGAGCTTGCCGCTGTCCAGCAGGGCGCCCGTCTCCTGGCTGAAGGCCTGCACGGCCAGGGCCTGCTTGAAGCGGTGCGAGACGTCGATCAGGCGCTGGAAGTCGCCCTCGGGCACGGTGAAGGTCACGGCGATCGGATGCACCTGGTTGATCACCACGATGCCCGAGCTGGACCCGCCGCCCGAGCCGCTGGCCGAGGCGCCCGGCACGGCCGCGCTGGTGGCCGCCGCCGTCGACGGGGTCGAGGAGACGGATCCGGAGGCGCTGACCAGGTTGCCGGGGTCCACCAGCCTGACCCCGGCGCGGCCGGAGATGGGGGAGACGATCCGGCAGCGACCCAGGTTGACGCGGGCATTGTCCAGCACGCCCTGGTCGATGCGCACCGTGCCCTCGTCCTGCTTGACCACCTCGGCCTGGTCCTCGGCCTGCTGGCGGGAGATGGAGTCCTGCTTCAGCAGCAGTTCGTAGCGGGCGAGGTCGGTCTTGGCCTCGGCCAGCACCGCCTCGTCGCGCTGCAGCTGGCCCTCCGCCTGCACCACGGCCGCCTTGTAGGTGGCGGGATCGACCTCGGCCAGAACCTGGCCGGCCTTCACGTCGCTGCCTTCTTGGAAGTTCACCCTGATCAGGACGCCGGTGACCTGCGCCAGGATGGTGTCGCTCTGCCAGGCCTGGGCGGCCCCCAGCGCCTGGACCGTGACCGGGAAGTCGCCGGATCCCGCGCGTGCCACCGTGACCGGCACGGCCTGGGGCCCGGCCTTCTTCTCGGGCTTCTTGTGCAGCGCGCAAAAGGCCAGGAGCGCCAGCAGGATCACGCCCACGCCAATCAGGATCGGGCGTGTCGGACGTCGAGCAGTCGCCATCAGCGGGCCTCGTGGCGGCCGGAGCGGCCAAACAGGTCGGGGCGGCTTCCGATGTCCGGATGCAGCGCGGGGATGGACGCCCCCAATCGGCGCCGCATGCGCCGAAACGCCCGGCCGGGCCGCAAGTTCCAGGTGTCGAGAGGGATCATGGCGGACGCACCGAGCCAGGCTGACGGCGGTCCTTCCCCTACCCGATGCATCGCCGCCCATTACGGCGGGGGTTTTTCAACACCGACACACGACGTTGCAGTCGAGGAACAGTCAGAGGTCCTTCGACTTGCTCACGAAGGTATCCTGGCAATTCTCGGCGGCCTTGGCGAGCCACTGCTTCAGCAGCCGGCCCTTGTGCTGCAGGAATTCGTCGTTGCCCCCGGCGCTGACCCGCTCGTCGGGATTGACCTGGCAGTGCGCCGTCTTCACCACCTTGCCGGACGAGTCCGTGACGGTGAGCTGGGCCGCGTATTTCACGCTGTAGGTGGGCCTGACGTCGGGCCGGAAGAAGCCGGCGCTCCATTCCTCGGTCGCCACCGTCACGGTCAGGTCGGGGTGGTCGGAGGGGCCGGGGTAGCCGTCCATGACACGTCCGGACTTGCGCTTGGCGATCGCCGCGGCGACGCCGGCGCTGATCTGGCCGGCGGGGTCGTCCAGGTCCACCTTCTGCACGACCTCCTCGCCGTTCATGGTCCAGGCGATGTCGCTGTTGGATGGACCGCCGAGGAACCGGAACTGCGGGGTGGTGTCCGCGTGGTGGGCGATCACGGCGCCGCCCGCTGCGGGGGCGGGAGCCTGGGCCCCCGCGATTGCTGGACAGAGCGCCGCCAGGACGCTCGCGAATCCGATCAGCGCCGTTCTATCCATCGCGCCCTCCCAGACCGAGATAGGCGGCGAGGGTTGAACGTCCGCCGGTGGAAGTCAACGGTAGGGCGAGCCGGCCCCGAGGCCGGCGCGGCAGGCGCCGGGCGGCTAGGTCCGGTCCCGGTCCCGGCCCCAGTTGGGCTCGGCGCTTTCCTGGCCGAGCGCGATGACGCCGCGGCGGATTTCGCGGGTGCGGGTGAACAGCTCTTCCAGCTTGTCGGCCTCGCCCCAGCGGATGGCGCGCGACAGGGCCTGCAGGTCCTCGGTGAAGCGCGCCAGGATCTCCAGCACCGCGTCCTTGTTCAGGATGAAGACGTCGCGCCACATCACCGGGTCGGAGGCCGCGATGCGGGTGAAGTCGCGGAAGCCGCCGGCGGAATATTTCATCACCTCGTTCTGGGTGACTTCCTCCAGGTCGGCGGCGGTGCCCACGATGTTGTAGGCGATCAGGTGCGGCAGGTGCGAGGTGACGGCCAACACCAGGTCGTGGTGGCGCTCGTCCATCAGCTCGACCCGGGCGCCCATGCCCTCCCAGAAGGCCGCCAGCCGCCCGACCGCCTCCTGGTAGCCGGGCTCGGTGTCCTGCTGCGGGGTGAGGATGGTCCAGCGGCCGTGGAACAACTCGGAGAAGCCGGCGTCCGGGCCCGAGAACTCGGTGCCGGCGATCGGATGTCCGGGCACGACGAAGACGCCCGGCGGGGCGATGGCCGCCAGGGCCTGGCTCACCAGGCCCTTCACCGAACCGACGTCGGTCAGGGTGGCGCCGGGCTTGAGGCCGGCCGCGCAGGCCTCCGCGGCCGTGGCGATGGCCAGGGGCGGGGCGGCCAGGACCACCAGATCGGCATCCTTCACCGCGTCCACGGGATCGGAGGCCACGACGTCGGCGATGCCCAGCTCCGCCACGCGCTCGCGCGCGCTCGGGCTCAGATCGTAGACGGCGATGTGGCCCGCCACGCCATGGGCGCGGGCGGCGCGGACGATGGAGGATCCGATCAGGCCGCAGCCCAGGACGGCGATCCTGTCGTAGACGGGTCCAGCCATCTCAGCGCCCAAGGAACTCGGACAGCGCGTCCGTCAGCGCCCGCATGTGCTCTTCCAGGCCGATGGTGATGCGCAGGTGATCGGGCAGGCCGTAGTTGGCGACGCCGCGGACGATCAGGCCGCGCCGGGCCAGTAAGGCCTCGGCCTCGGCGGCGGTCCTGCCGGGCGAGGACGGGAAGCCGACCAGCACGAAATTGGCCTGGGACGGGACGATCTCCAGGCCCAGGCCTCCCAGCTGCTGCTCCAGCCAGGCCCGCCAGCGGACCACGTGCTCCACCGAGCGCTGCTTGAAGTCCTCGTCGGCGAGGGCGGCGATGGCCGCGTCCTGGGCGGCGATGGAGGTGTTGAAGGTGGGGCGGATGCGGTCGACCGCATCGGCGATGTGCAACGGGCAGTAGCCCCAGCCGACCCGCAGGGCGGCCAGGCCCTAGATCTTGGAGAAGGTGTGGGTGACCACCACGTTCTGGGCGCCCCTGGCCAGGTCCAGCCCGTCGTCGAAGCGCGGGTCGTCGGCGAACTCGGCATAGGCGCCGTCGATGCACAGCACCACGTCCGGCGGCAGGGCGGCGTGCAGGTCGCGCAGCTCCTCCCCGGTCATGAAGGTGCCCGTGGGATTGCCGGGCTGGGTGATGAACACCAGCCGCGTGCGCTCGTCGACCTGCTTCAGGATCTCCGCCGGGGTCAGGCGATAGTCGGGCTCGGCCGCCATGCGCACCTCGCCCTGGCAGGCGCGGGCTCCGATGGAATAGGCGCCGAAGCCGTACTGGCCCATGACGATGTTGTCGCCCGGCTCCAGGAACACCTGGTTCAGCAGGTGCAGCACCTCGTCGGTGCCGTCGCCGAACACCAGCCGCTCGGGCTCGATGCGGAAATAGTCGGCCACCGCGTGGCGCAGGGCGTCCGCCCGGCCGTCGGGATAGAGGTTCATCCGATCCACAGCCGCGGCATAGGCGGCGCGGGCGTGCTCGCTGAAGCCCAGGATGTTCTCGTTGGACGACAGCTTGACCGGATGGGGCACGCCCTCGACCTGGGACTTGCCAGGCTTGTAGGGCGTGATGCCGAGGATGCCCGGCTTGGGTTCGGGGCGGGTGCGGGCTTGGGACACGCGCGGTTCCTACACGTCGAGCGGCGTCGGCGCAGCCCCGATCACTCCCGAGAGCCGTCCCGGCGCCCGGGCCAGGCGCGCGTCGCCGGGCTGGTAGAAGCCCGCCAGGCGGAACAGCTTCAGGCCGCCGGCGGCCATCACCTGGCAGGCGGCGACGCCGTCGCGGCCCAGGCCCTCGATGATCCTGTCGGCGGGCTCGGCCGCGTCGGTCACCCAGAAGGTGTCGTCCGAGCCCGAGGGTTCGACCGGCGCGTCGGCGATGGCGAAGGCGCCCAGCGGTCCCCAGGCCTTGAGGCAGGGCAGGGCGGCGAACACCCGCACCTTGGGCTCGGCCAGCAGCCGGCCCCACCAGGGCGCATCCCGGTTCAGGGTCAGGACGCCCACGCCGCCCAGGGCGCGGGCGGCGGCGATAGCCTCCTCCGGCGTCCGGGCGTAGCTCAGCGGAGCGGCCACGCCGAAGCGCAGGCGGGCCAGCTCCACCGCGCGGGCCAGGGCCTCGCCGCCCCAGGCGGTGATCTGGAACGGGCCCTGCAGCACCAGGCTCTCGGCCATCAGCTCGCGCCAGATGCGCACGACGGTGGCGACGTGGGCGGCCTTGCGGGGTTGGGCCAGCAGGCGGCGCAACACCTGGGCTTCCCGGGCGGGACGCAGGCCGAATCCCTGGGGCCCGGCGGAGTCCGCGGCCTTGGCGGCGGCGACGGCGGCGGCGAGTTCGGCCCGCTCATCCACCAGCGCCAGGAGCGACGCATCGACCGCGTCGATGCGCGCACGCACGGCGGAAAGGGATGGCCGCGGATCGTCCATAGGTCCCCCGGAAAAGAAGCGCCGGACCATAGTCATTGAGCGGAGCCGTGCAACCCGGGGCTTGCCGGCGCGGGCAGGGCGCCACAAACACGGCGGATGTCCGCTTCGGCCGATGGCGCACGCGACCGGTGGGTGTTCGGCTACGGCTCGCTGATGTGGCGGCCGGGCTTCCCGTTCGCCGAGCGCCAGCGCGCGGTGCTGCATGGCCGCCGGCGGGCCTTCTGCATCTATTCGGTGCATCACCGGGGCGTGCCCGAGGCGCCGGGCCTGGTGCTGGGGCTGGCGCCGGGAGGGTCGGTGCGCGGCATCGCCTTCCGCATCGCGCCGGCGGACTGGCCGGGCGTGCAGGCCTATCTGCTCGAGCGCGAACAGCCGACCGAGACCTACATCGAATCCTGGGCCGAGGTGCGGCTCGCCGACCGCCGGCGGGTGCGGGCGTTGGTGTTCGTCTCGGACATGCGCCATCCCCAGTGGGCCGGGCGGCTGGACCTGGACAGCCAGGCCCGCCTGATCGCCGGCTCGGAGGGCCTGTCGGGCCGCAACATCGACTATCTGCGCGATCTGGTGATGCACCTGCGCCAAGAACAGGTCGACGACAGGGCGATGGAGCTCCTGCTCCAGAAGGTCGAGGCCTTGGAGGCCGCTGCCGCGGGGGCTTTCGCGGAGGGCTAGAGCCCGGCGTCCATCAGCTCGTTCGACGCCGTCTCGATCCGCAGCTCCAGCTCGTGCATGAACTCCGCCCGCTTCAGCTCCGCGGGGATGGGCGGCAGGATCTCGAAGACGATGATCCCCCGGCGGCGCAGGAACCCACGCGAGTTCAGGTGCACGCCCGAGTTGGTGGCCATCGGCGTGCAGGGCAGGCCGAGGTCGCGGTAGAGGGCGGCGACCCCGGGCTTGTAGTCGGGCGGCGCGCCCGGCCTGCTGCGGGTGCCCTCGGGAAAGATGATGATCTGCCGCGGCTCCTTCAGCCGCTCGCGGGCGGCGCGGACCAGGTCCTTCAGCGCCTTGGCGTGGCCCTGGCGGTCGATGGAGATCATGCCCCCCTTGCTGGCATGCCAGCCGAAGAAGGGAATCGAGAGCAACTCCCGTTTCAGCACAAAGCTGGCGTCGGGCAGGAAGGCGAAGGGCCCGATGAAATCGAACAGGCTCTGGTGCTTGGCCGCGATCAGCGCCCGGCCGCGCGGCAGGTGCTCCAGGCCCCGCACCTCGGTCTTCACCCCGCCCAGCCACCTCAGGCCGAACACGATCGTCCTGGCCCAGAAGCGCACCGCCTCGATCATCGCCTTGCGCGGCGCCAGCAGCAGCACCGTGTAGCCGATCGCGAGCGGGATCGAGACGCCGTAGAACCAGAGGGCGAACAGGACGGCGCGGACGGCGGTCACGGACGGGCCAGGGCGCGCGACTGCGGCGGGACCTTGAGCGGCGGGACGGCGGGCGGATGAGCGCGCGGCCCCAGGCTCAGGATCGACTCGCGGATCAGGATCACCAGGTACTTGGAGTATTCCAGCACCATGCGCCGGGCGCTCTCGCCGTTCTTCCACCACTGGTGCGGATCGATCTCCTCGGTGGGGATCGGGTAGGGGACCAGCTGGCCCTCCGGCAGGGCCCCCTTCAGCTCCAGGATGGCGCGCGGCATGTGGTAGTCGCTGGTCACCACGATCAAACGCCTGAACCCATAGGCGCGCGCCCAGGCGGCAGTTTCGCGGGCGTTGCCGATGGTGTCGACCGCCGAGAATCCGAGGTCCACGCAGCAATCGAACAGCTGGCCAGGCGCCTTGGCGACCGAGGCGACGTCGGCGCGGGTGGCCTTGCGGTTCACGCCGGAGATCAGCAGCCGGCCGCCCTTGCCGTCCTCGAGCAGCTTCATCGCCGCCACGATCCGGGCGGTCGAGGGCCCGGTCAGCACCACGATGGCGTCCGCCGGTTGCGGTTCGGGCGCAGGTGTCGAACGGGCGATGCGGGCGGCGAAGGCGAACAGCCCCACCACCCAGATCAGGACCAGGATCAGGAACAGCGCCAGACTCTTCACCTTGGAGCCTTTCGCGTCACGTCCGGGCCTTCCGCGTCATGGCATTCCCCCGATCAGCCGCGCCGCGGTGATCCTCGCCGCGACCGCCGCGACCGCCGCGGCGATCAACGGACAGGCGAGGCCGGTCAGAAGATCGGTCCAGGCGATCGGCAGCACCGGCGTCAGTCCGTCCGCGCCACCCATAAGCCTGGCCATGGCCGCGACCAAGGCCGCTGCTGCGCCGCCCAGCAGGCCGGCCAGGGCGGCGAGCTCCGCCAGCCGGTCCTGGAACAGGCGGATGATGCTGCGATCCTCGGCGCCGGCCAGGTGCAGCACCTCGACGATCTCGTGGCGCGCGGCCAGTCCCGCTCGGGTGGCGAAGGCGATGACCGCTGCGGCCGAAAGCGCGATCAGCACCGCGGCCGTGATGGCCGCGGTCCGCGCCAGGGCGCCGGCCCGGAGGATGTCGCCGATCCAGCGGCTGTGGTCGTCGACCATGCCGTCGACTCCGGCGCCCTTGAGGGCCGCCGCGAGCTGGGCCGCCGTCGGATGCGGCCCCTTGGTCTCGAACTGCACGGTCACCATGCGCGGCAGCGGCAGGTCGGCGACCTGGGCGGCGGGACCGAGCCAGGGCTGGACCAGAGTCTCGGCCTTGGCCTTCTCCAACACCCGCGCTTCGGCGACGCCCTTGACCCCGCCCAGGGCCGCGGCGGCGCGGCCGGCGGCGGTGTCGGCGCTCTCGTCGCCCACCGGCCGGATCAGCACCGTGGCGGAGTCCTTCAGCTGGTCGCTCCAGCCGCCGGCGGCGCGGTTCGCGGCCAGGGCGCAGATCACCGCCAGGCAGGCGAAGAAGCAGAGCACGCCGGTGACGAACACCAGGAGGATGTCCTGGGCCGCCTCTCGCGGCAGCAGGGGGGCCGGGCGCCAGCGCGGCGCGGCGTCGTCGTCGGGCTTCTTGATCATGGGCCCGCCGCCCCACGCCAGCTCAGGCGTCCCTGGTCCATTTCCATGACCGGCATGCCCGAGCGGGCGACCAGGTCCTGGTCGTGGCTGGCGACCAGGATGGTGGTGCCCAGCTTGTTGAGCTCGGTCAGCAGCCTCAGGATGCGCAGCCCCATCGGCCGGTCGATGTTGCCCGTGGGCTCGTCGGCGATCAGCAGGTCGGGCCGCCCGACCACCGCCCGGGCGATGGCCAGCCTCTGCTTTTCGCCCCCGGCCAGGGTGGGGGGCAGGGCGGTGAACCGCCGGCCGAGGCCCACCCAGGTGAGGAGTTCGGCCACATCGCCCTGATAGCTGGAAGGTTTCAGGCCGGCCAGGCGCAGGGGCAGGGCGGCGTTGTCGAACACCGAGACGTGGTCCAGCAGCCGGTACTCCTGGAACACCACGCCGATGCGCCGGCGCAGGGCGGGGGTCTCGGGCCGCGTCACCGACAGGACGTCCCGCCCGAACAGGCTGACCCGGCCCCGCGAGGGACGATGGGCCAGGTAGATCAGCTTGAGCAGCGAGCTCTTGCCGGCGCCGGAGGGGCCGGTGAGGAAGTGGAACGAGCCCGGCCTGAGCTCGAAGGAGATATCCTGCAACACTTCGGGCGAGCGGCCATAGCGCATGCCGACTCCCTCGAAGCGCACGATCGGATCCCCTCCTGCGAAGGGCGCGCCGTCCTCGGAAATTGCGCCGGAATCCGCGGCGTCTGGCGTTCTGGACATGGGGGCGGAAATCGGCGACCTCGGTGTAAGGGGCGGTGACGTCCGATTCGGCGGCCATGATACTGACCTGTCCAGAGTGCGCCACCAGCTATTTCGCCTCCGATTCGGCGATTGGCGAGGGGCGGGTGGTGCGTTGCAGCGCCTGTGGTTCCTCC
>Ga0265338_10009436_pt1 | contig 11631 bp, 7 predicted proteins | sample 42126metaG_FD_193579 | JGI IMG/M metagenome (GOLD analysis project Ga0265338, IMG submission 193579) | Rhizosphere microbial communities from Carex aquatilis grown in University of Washington, Seatle, WA, United States - 4-21-26 metaG | ecosystem: Host-associated > Plants > Roots > Rhizosphere >... | reverse complement strand
GAAGCTGGACCGCAATGGCGACGGCCAATTGACCCGGGACGAGTATCAACCGCCGCGTCCTCCTCGTGGTCCCGGCTTTGGCCCTGGCCCTGGCCCCGACCGTCAAGGACTCGATGCGCCGGATCATGGCAATCCTCCCGGCGGACCGAATCAACGCCCGCCTGCCCCGGAAGATGCGCCTGACGCTCCACCGCAAGACGCGCCCGAGCCGCCGCCCTTCCGCTAATCAACCACGCGGAAGACGACTAGCTCCGTCCGCGGTCCGGACGCCGCCGCCGAAAGGCGCCGGTTCCGGCCACGGACGGAGCGGCTTTTTTTTACGAAACCGCCCAAGAGATGCGCCCGGAAACCCAGGCGGTCACAATCAAATTGGAAGGATGACCGCTCGCCAGCCCTTGAACCACCGTGTTGGTGTCAAGGCAGACAATCATCTCTGGCGCAACGCGGCGCGAGCTTCGCCGATTATTTCCGGCAACCTCTCGTTTAGTCCGGAACGTCGATCCCCCTCCGCTTCGGCCGACAACTCACGCCAAAGGCGATCCTTCTCGATGTGCAGCAAGACGCGATGGAGCACTAGCAAGCTTTCGTCGTCGAGGGCTTCGATCCGGCGGGCAATTTCCGGTCGCAGTTTTTGCGACTTTGGCGTAATCGCGTTCATACGGCTATTCTCTCGCATTCTCGCGGCGGGCGCCGGCCGTTTTGTTTAACGCACGAGTGTATTACGTTCGGCATGGAGTGAGGGATAACCAAGTCGGGGGCATACCGCCGCCTGCTGAATTGCCCCGCTAAGGCGACAATCAGACTGCTTTTTTCACCCCATTTTGACCCGGTTTCTTGTTTTGCCAATTCCGCAATTGAAGTATAGTTTCGTGCGTTACAACGATTTAACGCGCTTCTCATGAAAAACCGCATCCGCCACTCATTCTCGCTCCATATTCGCTCCCTCGCTGTCGTGTTGGCCGCAGTCTGGTTCTTGCTCCCGGTCGCGCCGCTGCAAGCGAAGGATTTGCCGCACGACACCCGCATCCTGACCGGGAAACTGGATAACGGGGTCACTTGGATGTACCGGCAGCACGACAATCCGCCCGGCAAGATGGCTCTGATGATGCGCGTGGGCACCGGTTCGTTGAACGAGTCCGACGCGCAGAAGGGACTCGCGCATTTTATGGAGCACATGTGCTTCAACGGCAGCGAGCACTTTCCCCCGGGCAAGCTGATCCCGTATTTCGAGAGCATCGGCATGCAATTCGGCGCCGACCTCAACGCGTTTACGAGTTTCGACGAGACCGCCTACATGCTCTTTACGCCCGACACGAAAGCCGAGCAAATCGATAAAGCGCTCATGGTGATGAGCGATTACGCTTTCCACGTGACGTTGCCAGTCGAGGAAATCGACAAAGAACGCGGCGTTGTCCTGGAGGAGGCGCGGAGCGGCAAGAGCGCCGCGCAACGAATTCGTGACAAGTTGTGGCCTGAGCTTTTCAGCGGCTCACGCTTCGCCGCCCGCCTGCCGATCGGCGACGAGAAGATCATATCCACCGCGCAACGCGCCACTTTTCTCGATTATTATCAGACCTATTACCGTCCCGAGAATATCACCGTGGTGCTCGTCGGTGACTCAAAACCCGACGACTTGATTCCGCTCATTAAGAAATGGTTCGGGGAGTTCAAATCGACCGCGCCGGCGCGCCCAGAAAAGGGGCCGGAATTCAAACCGTTCACCAGCGAGCGCGCGATCGTCGTGACCGATCCGGAAATGGCCTATTGCCAGATTCAGATGCTGAATATCCGACCCGGCCGGCCGCCGACCACCACCGTCGAACGGGCGCGCACCGACCTCATCGAGGCCCTTGGCGGTTGGATCATCGGCCGGCGCTTCGATGACCGCGTCAAGAAGGGCCTGGCCAGCTATCGCGGGGCGGGCGCCGGCGTCGAAGACTTCTTCCACGACGCCGTGCTCGTGGCCGGTTACGCCACCGGCGAAGCCAAGGACTGGTCGAAAATGCTCGATGAAATGGATACCGAAATCGTCCGCGCCCGCGAGTTCGGGTTCACCGAGCGCGAACTTGATTTGGCTAAGAAAAACCTGCTTGCCGACGCCGAACGCGCGGTTCGCACCGAGTCCACGCGCAACGCCCGCGAAATCATTAACGAAATCATTTCGTCGGTGAATGATCGCACGCCGGTGCTTTCGGCCCAACAGAACCTCGAGCTTTACCAAGAGCTATTCCCGACGATCCAGATTTCCGAAGTCAGTGGAACCTTCAAGGAAGAGTACACGCCGGGGACATTTGCCTACGTCGTCACCACTTCCGGCAAGGACGGCAGTGTCGTCCCGTCGCGCGAGGAAGTAGCCAAAGTCGCCGACGCGGCCCTGGCCCGCAAGGTCGAGCCGATCAAAGAGGACGCCGCCGCCAATAGTCTGCTCGCGAGCGAGCCGAAACCCGGCAAAGCCGTCGAGAGTACCGTGGACTCGGACCTCGGCATCACCAGCGCCTGGCTTGAAAACGGCGTTCGCGTCCATCACCGGTTCATGGATTATAAGAAAGATTCGATCCTCATCAGCATCAGCCTGGCGGGCGGTGAAATTGAAGAAACCGCGGAGAATCGCGGCGTGACCGAAGTGGCCAGTCTCGCGCTCAACGAGGCCGCGACCCATCGGCTTCCTTCGAGCGCGATTCGCGATTTGATGACCGGGAAAAACATCAGCGTCTCCGGTGGCGGCGCGGGCGACACCTTCGTCATTCACGTCACCGGTTCGCCCAAGGACCTGGAGGCCGGATTGCAGGAAGCGTACGCGCTGCTCACCGACGGGATCGTCGAGGAGACCGCGTTCAATAATTGGAAGCTCAGCACGCTGCAAAACATCGAGCAGCAGGAAACCAAGCCGCAATTCAAAGCCATCGAAGCCCGGGAGGAGTTGCTCTCCGGTGGCGACCCGCGTCGAAAGGCGCTGACCAAGGCGAATGTCGAAGCGTTGTCCGTGGCCAAGGCCCAAGCGTGGCTGGAACGGCTCAGCGCGACGGCTCCGATCGAAGTGGCCATCGTCGGCGATATGAAGCTCGACGCCGTAATGCCGTTGATCGAGAAGTATCTCGGCTCGCTCCCGAAGCGCAATCGGTCGGCCGATAACTTGCAGAAATTGCGCCTCCTCCACCGGCTGCCCGGGCCGCTCTCGCGGCACGTCGAAGTCAGCACCGTCACGCCGCAGGCGATCGCCATCGCCGGGTTCGCCAGTTCTGACGGTCGGAACACCGCCGATTCGCGCGCGCTCGCGTTGGCCGCGAATATTTTGACCAGTAAACTGATTAAGCGCGTGCGCGAGGACCTGTCGCTGGTCTATTCGATCAGCGCCAACAACACGCCGGCCTGGATTTATCAGGACGGCGGCCGGTTCGGCTCAGGCGCACCGTGCGATCCGTCGAATGCCTCCAAGGTGGTGGACGAAATCATGAAAATGTTTAAGGAGTTCGCCGCCGCGGGTCCGACCGACGAGGAACTCGCCAATGGCAAAAAACAGATCGCCAATCACCTCGACGAAAGCATGCGCGAGCCTTCGTATTGGTGGGGCATCCTCAGTTCCTACGACCTCCAGGGCCACAATCTCGAGGAAGAAAAGCGGGTGAAAGAAGCCTTTGCGGCGCTGACGAAGGAGCAGGTGCAGCAGGTCTTCCAGAAATACTTCACGCCGACGCGGACCTACGAGGTCATCGCCGTCCCGGTGAAGCCGAAGCCATGATCGCGCGGCCGCTTATCTCGGTGGTAGAGACCTCCCTACCTGCTCGGCGCCCGTGCCGCGCTTATCTCGGTGGGGCGAGGCTCTGCCGAGCCCTGATTAGCTCTTCGCCGCATCCATCTAGTACGAGCCAGCCACACGAGATCGAGTTCATCCTCGCAAACCCATGAGCTCTCCCCTTCATCGTCGCGAATTCATCAAAAGATCCGGCCTCCTCGCGGCCGGCCTCTCCGCCTGGCAAAGCGCCAGCTTGCTTCGCGGCGCGGACAGCCCGGGGGAAAAGATTGTCCTGGCCGTCATGGGGACCAACGGGCGCGGGTTGGACTTGATCGCTGGCTTTACCGCGATACCCGGCGTCGAAATCGCCTATATCTGCGACGTCGATACCCGCGCCATCGCGAAAGGGATCACCGCGACGAACCGCAAACAGGCGAAAGAACCGAAAGGTCTGGGCGATTTTCGCCGGGCGTTGGATGACAAGGAGGTGGACGCGCTGGTCATCGCCGCGCCCGACCACTGGCATGGCCCGGCCACGATCATGGCCTGCGCCGCCGGCAAACACGTCTATGTCGAGAAGCCCGCCTGTCACAATCCTCATGAAGGCGAATTGATGATCGCCGCCGCGCGCAAGCACAGGCGCGTCGTGCAGTTAGGTACGCAACGCCGCAGCATGCCGGGGATCATCGAGGCCATTGACAAGCTTCAGGCCGGCGCGATTGGTCCCGTGCGCTACGCCCGCGCGTGGTACAACAACGCCCGCGGGACCATCGGCCGGGGCCAAGTGGTTCCGGTTCCGTCGTGGCTTGAATATTCGCTCTGGCAAGGCCCCGCGCCGGAACGCCCGTACCACGACAACGTCATTCATTACAACTGGCACTGGTTCTGGCACTGGGGCACTGGCGAGCTGGGCAATAACGGTATCCACGCGCTCGACGTTTGCCGCTGGGGTCTCGGCGTCGAGTTTCCTCACCGCGTCACGTCGGGCGGCTGCCGCTACCATTTCCAGGACGATTGGGAAACGCCCGATACCCAGGTCGTCACGTATGATTTCGGCGACAAGGGCCTGGTTTGGGAAGGTCACAGTTGCGATCCCTACGACGCGGAGCACACCGGCTTCGGCGCCTCGTTCTACGGCGACGGCGGCGCGATGGTCGTCGGCAGTTCGGGCTATCGCATTCTCGATGGCAAAGGCAAGGAAGTGAGCCAGGGCAGCGGCCCCGGCAGCGATTCACCGCACCAGCGGAATTTCCTCGATTGCATCCGCTCCGGCAAATCGCCCAACGCCGAGATCGAAGTCGGTTTCAAAAGCACCTTGCTTTGCCACTTGGGCAACATCGCTCAACGAACCGGGCGAACGGTTAGTCTCGACCCCGACACTCACCGGATCACCGGCGACCTCAACGCCGCCGCGCTCTGGCGCCGCGAATACCGTCCTGGTTGGGAACCGAGATTTTAGATTCCGAGGCTCGTTGGGGGCCTTGACGTGGGTATCATTGTGTGGAAGGTTCAGACGTTGGGTCTCCGCTGATGATGGTGAGCGTCTCGAGTCGATTCCCCACTGCGGCGAGACCTTATTTGGATTGCGCGTTTCTTGAGGAGTTTTCGCGCGGTGGACGTTTTGACCCCGCCGTTTTACCTTGGAACCCGTTAATACGACGAAGACGGGCTCTATGAACAGAACGTTTCTATTGTTTTTGGCCGCCGTCCTTAAAACCGTCTGGCTTGCCCAAGCGGACGCGCTTGATAAATGGCATTGGCGCAACCCGACTCCGACGATGAATAATCTCCGGACCGTTGCCTACGCTGGCGGCAATTTCGTAGCTGCGGGCGACGCAGGAGCGTTCTTAACCTCATCGAACGGCGTTGACTGGATTCAAGTTACGAGCGTGTCCGGCCTGGATAGTCTCACGAGCGTGGCGTTCGGCGGCGGCACTTATGTCGTGGGTGGTGTTTCGGCTGCCGATCATTTGCAAGCTCCGAATTACTCTGCAAACGGGATCTGCCTTGTCTCGACGAATGGCGCCGATTGGGTGAGGCAAATACTTCCCGATAGCCCGCTCTCGCTGGTAACCTACGGCGCCGGGCGATACGTTGCCGTGCAAGGCAGCAACTACATCATTGCCTCTTCGGATGGCATCCATTGGGCGGACGCAATCGGGTTCGGAATCTATTTCAGCGGACTTACTTACGGGAACGGCGTATTCGTCGCGGTCGGTTACGGTTTTGCCCACGCGATTCCTGTGCCGTACGTGATCGCTTCAAAGGATGGTCTAACCTGGTCCGTATATCAACCCGAAGGGCTCGTCAGTTTGGATAGGGTCGAATTGAATGGGGTCGCATTTGGGAACGGCAAGTTTGTGGCGACGTCCAGTCCGACAAATATTTTTACCTCAACGGATGGCGCCGTGTGGACGGCGTCATCGTTTGCCACTAACTACCCGTCCGCTGCCGTCTCGTTCGGAGACGGCCAGTTCTTGATCGTCGATGGCAATACGCTTAGGACTTCAATTGATGGAACCAATTGGACAAGCAAGGTAATTCCCGGGAATCAAGCTATCCGAAGTGTCACGCGGGGAAATGGCGAATACGTTGTGGTGGGAGACGGCGGAGCGATTGCCGGCTCAACCGATGGAACCAATTGGCTGAGTCCCTCTCGAAGCGTCACGTCGCGGTACCTAAACGACGTGGCCTTTGCCGAGGGCGTGTTCGTGAGCGTGGGCGAATACGGAACTATCCTTGCGTCCACGAATCGGACGGCGTGGGCGGATCATTCCGTTGGCGTGACGAACTGGTTTAATCGCGTCGCTTTTGGTGGCGGGAGATTCCTGGCCGTTGGGGAATCGTTCCCACAAGTCCCGACGCCACCCGGAACAGTCCAAACTGCGAGCGGGGCCATGTACACTTCCTCGGATGGAAATCGGTGGACGCCGCAAACAGCGCCCACCACGAACGAACTAGTGGCCATCTTTTATCGCGAAGGCGAATTCTATCTTAAGGACCAGAGCGGCGCCATCTTCACGTCGCCGGACGGGGCCACGTGGACCAGGGCGCTGCCTGCCACCGGTTATTCGCTTGGGGGAATGGCGTATGGAAATGGCCGACTCATTTCTGTTTGGGGTGGGGCGTTCACGTCAACCAACGGCGCCACTTGGTCGGCTGCCGTCAACCTTCGAGACCCAAATTATAACAATGACGAGGAGGTTCTTTCGGACATAGCGTTTGGTAATGGCCTTTTCGCCACTGTCGGTCTCGAAGGGTTAATTGCCACCTCAGTTGACGGGATCAATTGGCAATTTCGCGATTTTCAGCAGCAAAGTGGGGGTGCCAACACTCCGTTCGCGAGAATCGTCTTCGCCAACGGGATGTTCTTCGCCGTCGGCAGAACGATTGTTGTTACCTCCGCCGACGGGGTTAAGTGGACACCCCATTACCCGGGCGTCGAGCTGGGCTTGCTCGGGTGCGCATTTGGGCCCGAGTCGAACGTCATCGTGGGTGAGTTCGGCGCGATCCTTGAGTCCGACCCGTTCTCCTTCGGGCCCGGAATCAGCTTTTCCCTTGTCGGTTCGGCTTTATCCCTTTCCTGGCCAACAAATTTCTCAATTCAAGCGTCACCAACTCTTTCCGGAACCTTCAATTGGTCGAATTTCAACTCCGCCGCGACGGTCAGTTTTGGTCGTAATTATTTGAACGTGGACGTCTCCCGCGGGTCGCAATTCTTTCGGTTGGCGCCGTAAACTCTCCGCCCAAAGCCGCTGTCACGCGGCGCGGGCAAGACTGTTTACCGCCATTTGATGAGTGCTTCGCGTCGGAGGGTTTGGGGCCACGTTGCTCGGTTGCGCGATTCCTTGGAAAAACGTCGACGCAAGGATGCCAGTCCGCCAGGGTTTTAGGGAGGCGGCCGACGAGATGGTCGCCCAAGAGTTGACGTGAGAACCGCAGTACGAACGGATCGTGAGCTTGAGTGCCCGCGTGTGGACGCCGGATTGCGCGCGCGCGGCGTCGAATTGATCACGTTGCCTGAGGGCATACCGGAGGCAGAGTTAATTGAGGCGGTGGCCGACGCGGAGTTGCTGCTGATGTGTTACACCCCGATTACCGCGCGGGTCATTGCTGGCGCCCGCCACCTTCGAGGCATCGTCAAGTATGGCGTGGGCATCGACGCGATCGATATCGAAGCCGCCCGTCAACGCCGCGTCCCGGTTGTTAACATCCCCGAATACGCCGAGGAAACCGTGGCGGAAGGCGCGTTCGCCTTGATGATCGCGCTGGCGCGCAAGCTCGGTCCGTTGCATCGCGAAATGCAGGCCGCCGGTTGGGCTTGGCCGGTAAACCAATGGCTGGGGCACGATCTGGCGGGCAAAACGCTCGGCCTGATCGGCGTGGGCCGCATCGGGCGCAGCCTCGCGCGGATGGCTGGCGCCGGTTTTCGGATGCGCGTCCTCGGTTTCGATCCGTTCGTGGACCGCGAATCCATGCGGCGCGCGGGCGTCGAAAAATGCGATCAATTGACCGACCTCCTTTCGTCGTCGGATTTCGTCTCCCTGCATTCGGTTCTAAACGCCGATACCCGCCACCTCATCGGCCGCGCCGAGTTGGCGGCGATGAAACCGTCCGCGACGCTGATCAACGTTTCCCGTGGCGCCCTCGTGGATGAAGACGCGTTGGTCGAGGCGCTCGTTTCCGGCCGTCTGGCGGGCGCGGGTTTGGATGTGTTCAGCCAGGAACCGCTGGCCACGATCGGCCATCCGCTGAGCCGCCTATTCGGCCTTCCGAACGTCCTCCTCACGCCCCATCTCACCTTCTACACCCACGAGGCCATGGAACGTTTGGAGGACGAAACTCTGGCTCGCTGCGACGAACTCCTCGAAGGCCGCCCCGTCCTCGTAAAATCCCACGACCCCCGCCTCCGAAGCCAGACCCACGGCGTCGTTCTCGCGTAACCGGAGGCGCACCTCAACGTTTGCAAATCCCGTTGACGGGAAACGTGTGGTAGGTCAGACATATTGTTATGAAGGTCGCCAATTATGCGAACTCCGTCCGGTTCACGTCTGGAGGCCGGGTCGTCATTCCCGCTTCGATCCGGAAACAATTCCAAATTACGAAAGGCACCAGGGTTGCGGTTCTGGCGGTGCGGGACGGCATTCTTCTACGACCGGAAACCGCCGAGGTAATCAGGCGTGGGCGAGGGGTCTTGAAGCGTTTTACATCCAAGGGGGCCTTTGGGGAGGAACGGGCAGAACACAAACGGACGGAATGCCAACTTGAGGACCGGCTTGTCCATAGGTGCGAAATTTAGATGTGCTGGTGACTGGGTGTTTACGAAGGCCCCGGAATTGGCGAACTTTTTCCGAGCGATACTTAGGCTTGTAATCAAATCCTCGACACGGGATTCCTCCGCGAGCTATTCTATTGGTGAGGCGCAATGGGGCAGCGGGGCTGTCCGGCCTTTGGTGGAACTGCTGTGCTCATCGTGAATGTGGGTTGGGGAGTCAGATTGTTCAAACGCTTGCTGGCTTTCAAAGGCGAGGCGATGAACGGTAGCGGCGAGGAATCGGCGATTTGCGTCATGGGCAACCGTAAGGAATTGACAACATGAATGCTAAGCGATTTCGTGTGGCGTTCTCTTTTGCCGGCGAAAAAAGGGACTATGTCTCCAAAGTGGCGGCAATCCTCGCGCAACGGTTCGGCGAGGACAATATTCTTTATGACAAATTCCACGAGTCCGAGTTTGCCCGCTACGATCTCGGAACCTATCTGCCAAAGCTTTACAGGGAGCAATCCGAACTCATCGTAGCGGTCGTTTGCCCAGCGTACGACAGCAAGCTCTGGACAGGTTGGGAATGGATGGCAATTCACGCTCAGCTTTCCAAACCCGAGGGTAGCCGAATTGTTCTCTGTCGCTTTGAAAACGCAAGTGTTGAAGGTCTCTACGAAAACGCTGGATTCATCGAACTCGATCAAAAGACTCCTGATCAAGCCGCGATACTCATCCTTGAGCGCCTCGCGTTGAACGAAGGGAAACCCAAGCCACATTACCTCTCCGACGGGGCAGCGATCGGTCAGTTCCCGCCGTCACCGCCGGGTTTCTGGCCTTGGCTGTTTGACAAATATGCCCCCTGGGTCTATCGGATGTGGAGGAGATGGTTCCGCAATGGCCAGTCGGCTGATCCACCGGGAGCGCGTGCCTATTTGGAAGACTTTCGAGCTCGAATGGCGAACGATCTTCGGGAGAAAACCTACGTTCCCGTGGACGCCCGTTCCGTTAGTCAAACCGTCTTGGACGATGCTCCACCGGATGATCCGTTCCTCTGGCCCGTTCACGCGTACATCCGCGAACTGGTCGGAGACGCAGCCGGTGGTGACTCTGCCAATGCCCAAATTGCCGCTGTCAATCGCCGGAGCCGATTGGTGCGAAACCTTCTGCGAAAACTTGATCGCGCGAAGCGCCCATTGATCCTGCTCGGAGATCCAGGCAGCGGTAAGACCATGACACTTCAACAGGCGGCGCTCGTATTGGCGGAACGGGAGCTTGGGCGAGCCTTTCCCCTCATTCCGGTGTATGTCCGGCTTGGCGATTTCCACGTCCATGAGGGGCCAGTGACTCCGGAACACGTGATGGCCCATGTCCGGCGGTCGCTACCTTCTGCACTCGCGCAGTACGCGGACAGGCTCGCCGAAGATGGGCGCTTGGTTATCTTTTTCGACGGAATGGATGAGATGAGTAGGAATCGCTACAACGACCACACCGAAGCTCTTAGCGTTTTTGCGAGTCGCTACTCGCAGCAGCGCGACGTCCTAGTTGGCGTCGAAGGGACTAAAACGCTCTATTCGTGTCGCATCACTGATTTCAGCCCTAAATTCATCCATGAGCGGTTAGTTCTTTTACCGTTTGATCGCCGACAAATCCGCGAATTCCTGCACCGGTACTTGAAAGCCTTTCCGATTGAGATCGAGGGCCAGATGTGGAGCCTCTCGGCTTTATCCGAATATTTGGTCTCGCCGAGCATAACCGTAGATGCAACAAATCCATTTGCTCTTTGGCTCTTGTGTGTTTATTTGAGGGGCCAACGGAAGTGGCCAGGATCGCGTGTTGAAATGCTCCGCTTTTACAATCGTTTTAACTATGAACGTAAGAATGAGGAACTACGCAAGTCCGGTGAATCGCCATTGGCCCGAATGGATGAGACATTTCTGCATTGGGGAATAATCGCCTTTGAAATCAGTTCTCGAAACCGCGGAGGGTCCATTCCCATCGCTGCTCTTGCTTTGGGAGATGATCAGCAAATAGCGAGGCAAGCGATTGACGCCGGCAAGCTGTGCGGCGTGTTGCGGGAGTCGAAAGAGCAGCATGAGCACCTATTGCGCTTCAATCACCATCGTTTTCAAGAATACTTTACGGCTCTCTATATTGACAAGGTAGGGCCCGAGATTCTGTGGCTTGACAAGCTCGACGCGCCGCGGTGGCAGGAAACGATGTTCAATTTAATTCTTATGGGGAGTGCGGACGATGTCGTCAAGATGTTCGCCCGTGAGTTGGCGAGATTGCTCAACGCCCTGCAAATTGACGGGGCGTTGGATCGTGCGGAAGTTTTGGCGCCGACGCCGGAGGCGGGAACACTTCGAGGTCTCCTTTTTCCTGAGGGCTTGGTATTCTCTGGCCCGGCTCTGGAATTTGACAGTGAAACTATTCTGGCAGACCGGGTCGAAATGGCCGCCCGAATTCTTAAGCAGAAGTCGGATCGATCTGGCATTTTGCGTGAGATTTTGAGGTTCTTCCGGAAAGTTTCGCCTTTTCTACCGACAGTCTGTATAAGGCATTGGTATGGAAGAGACATTGCTGCATGAGATTTTCGGAGTCTCCAAGGATTACCATTCCACGCGGACCGAGGTTAAAG
>Ga0265338_10009434_pt1 | contig 11631 bp, 14 predicted proteins | sample 42126metaG_FD_193579 | JGI IMG/M metagenome (GOLD analysis project Ga0265338, IMG submission 193579) | Rhizosphere microbial communities from Carex aquatilis grown in University of Washington, Seatle, WA, United States - 4-21-26 metaG | ecosystem: Host-associated > Plants > Roots > Rhizosphere... | reverse complement strand
CGTGACGGTACCGTGAAATGTATGTTCGGGATATGCGTCGACGGTAAAGAGGACGTCTTCTCCGTTTTGCACTCTTCCGATATCGGCTTCATCGACTGCTGCCTGCACCTGCATTTTTGTGAGGTCGTTCGCGATCGTGAACAGCGTCGGCGTAGAGAAGCTTGCCGCAACGGTCTGGCCGATGTCAACGGCACGCGAAATAACAACACCATCGATCGGCGCCGTGATCGTCGCATACTTCAAATTGATTCTGGCGCGGTCGAGCTGCGACTGGGCTGATTTTTGCGCTGCAACATTCGATTCAAGCGCTGTGATTGCAACATCATAATCCGCCTGGGCGGCAAGTCCTTTTGCCAAGAGATCTTTCTCACGTAAGTATGTTCGCCTGGAATCATCTGCCTGTGCTTTTGCTTTCTCCAAACTTGCTTCAGCATCCTGAACAGCGGAAGCAAGGAACGTCGGGTCGATCAGTGCGATGACCTGTCCTTTCTTGACTTTGCTGTTCCAGTCCACGTATAATTTTGAGACTGTTCCCGAAACCTGCGTTCCCACTTCTACAGTCGTATCGGCGCTCAAAGTTCCTGTCGCGGTCACAACAACCTGGATGTCACCGCGGGAGACTTTCTCGAACCGGTACATTACCTCCGCGGAGGATCCACTGGAAAAATAAAAATATCCTCCGGTCCCGAGGACAGCCACAGAAACAACAATTATGAGAATGATCCTGCTTTTCATTGTAATCCACTTGTAAATATGATTTGTTTTTCAATCCTTGCAGAGGTTTGACACATAGTCAGTTACGAGGTTTAACATGGCAATGTGTTCCCCCCCGCCCGATCGACGAAACAGGCAGACCCCGCCAAACAAGAGACGCCGGGGCGTTTTCAGATTGATCTGTCGCTTATTTTTCCTTCTGAGAAGCGAACACCGCCATCGCAGTGATGTTGACGATATCGTTCACTTCTACTCCCGGCGTCAGAAGATAGACCGGCTTGCGAATACCGATCAAGATCGGCCCGATGGCCGATGCCCCTCCGACCCGCGACAATAATTTGTACGCGATATTCGCTGAAGTCAGGTCGGGACAAATAAGAATGTTCGCCGGCTCCTTGAGCGTGCTGAACGGGTACAGTTCGTTGAGCATCTCAGAACTCATCGCAGTGTCGGCCATCATCTCACCGTCAACGATGAGGTTGGGATCCTTCTGCTTAATGATCTCGGTGGCCTTTCGTACTTTTTCCGTCAACGGATGCTGGGTGCTTCCGAAGTTGCTGAACGAAAGCATCGCGATGCGAGGAACAACGTCGATGCGTTTCACTCTTTCTGCCGTTAAGAGCGCGATCTCCGCAAGGTCTTCCGCCGTCGGTTCAATATTCACTGTCGCATCGGCGATGAAGAGCGTCTGGTTCTTGAAGATGAGCATGTATAATCCCGCGATCCTGCGAACTCCTTCTTTCGTCCCGATGATCTGCAGGGCGGGACGGACCGTATCGGGGTAATGCTGTGTGAGTCCGGAGATAAGCCCGTCTGCGTCGCCGTTTCTCACCATCATCATCCCAAACTCGTTATTGGTTTTCATGTGGCGCTCAGCGACATACCGGGTGATCCCTTTTCGCTTTCGCAATTCGAAATACCCCGAAACATATTCATCAAATTTTGGAGATTTTTTCGGATTGACGACTTCAACATCTTCCAGGTCTAAGCCAAGCTCAGAGATCTTTTGGCTGATGATCGTCCGGCTTCCAAGAAGGATGGGTGTTGCGATTTTTTCTTCGACAATGATATTCGCAGCGCGGAGAATTTTATCTTCCTGCCCTTCCGGGAAGACGATTCGTTTGGGAGCTTTCTGGGCTTTGTGGATGTAGAACCTCATCATCTCTCGAGTCCTTCCCAAACGGGCTTCGAGTCTGTCTTTGTATGCCTCCATATCAGCGATCGGGGTCCGCGCCACGCCGGTGTCCATTGCGGCTTGAGCCACAGCGACCGTTTCCCATAACAGCACGCGCGGATCAAACGGCTTTGGAATAATGTATTCCCGGCCAAACTCAATCCGCTTGCCGCCATAGACACGAATAACGGAATCAGGAACGTCTTCTTTGGCAAGTTTCGCCAGGGCATGTGAAGCAGCGATCTTCATTTCGTCGTTGATCGCCCTCGCCCGCACATCCAAAGCGCCCCGGAAGATGAACGGAAAACCGAGAACGTTGTTGACCTGATTCGGATAGTCGGACCGCCCCGTCGCCATGATGAGGTCATCGCGTACACTGAGCGCGTCTTCGTAGGTGATTTCCGGGTCGGGGTTCGCCATCGCGAAGACGATCGGCTTGTCTGCCATCGACTTCACCATTTCTTTCGTGACGATTCCTTTCGCCGAAACGCCGCAGAAAACATCGGCTCCCTTCATCGCATCGGCGAATGTCCGTGCATTCGTGTCCGCCGCAAAATACTCTTTGTACTTGTTCATGCCCTCCGTCCGGCCTTTAAACAAAACGCCCTTCGTGTCGACAAACAAAATATTCTCGTGGAGCACTCCGAGTTTTTCGTACAATCGTGCACAGGCCATCCCGGCCGCTCCGGCACCGCTGAAGACAACTTTTATTTTGTCAATTTTTTTCCCGACAACTTCCAGCGCGTTCACGAGCGCCGCGCCGCTGATGATCGCGGTGCCGTGCTGGTCATCGTGAAAAACGGGAATGTTCATCACTTTCTTCAGCTCTTCTTCGATGTAAAAACATTCGGGGGCTTTGATGTCCTCAAGGTTGATGCCGCCAAACGTCGGCTCCAGCATCTGAACCGCCTTGATAATGTCGTCGGGGTTATGGGAATTCAATTCAATGTCGAAGACGTCGATATCCGCGAACCGTTTGAAAAGCACTCCCTTCCCCTCCATCACCGGTTTCCCGGCGAGAGGACCGATGTCGCCCAGACCGAGAACCGCGGTACCGTTCGAGACAACGGCGACTAGATTTCCTTTTGCCGTGTAGAGGTATGCGTCGTCAGGGTTGGCGGCAATTTCGCGGCACGGCTCTGCAACGCCGGGAGTATACGCGAGCGACAGGTCTCTTTGCGTTGCGCACGGCTTGCTGGAAACTACTTCAATTTTCCCCCTTCGTCCTTGTGAGTGATAATCTAACGCATCTTGTTTTCGTATCATGGCAGTTCTCCTTACAACGTTTAAATCGGTTTCATAGTATGCTAAAGCAGGAGTCGTTCAGAGCTATAAGGGAATGCGCAGACTCGCGCGCATTTCGGTTGTCGGCTGGAGGTTCGGGCTGACTTCAAAATTGTAGAGGCTGGCATCGACGTACGCATCGAGCAAATTGACAACGTACTCGATGGCAAGATACCAAGCAAACGAATCGCGCTGGTTGTGGTAGAAATTCCGCTGGTTATCCCGTATAGACAGATTACCGTTTGGATGAGTCGAATCGATCGAAGCGGTGTAAGCGACGCGAGACTGCTGGTACAATTTGTTCTGTTGATTGTACACTGAAATAAAATAATATCCAACCCCCCATATGACCGGCGCCTTCCAATACGACCCATTGTAAATTTGCCCCGCCCCAGGAATGACCATCGAAGCAAGCAGTGCTACCGTCGTTGACTTCCCCGGCCGCCTGACAGTGTCCGCGCTGAAGGCCATTTTGGCTGCTGCAGAATCTTCATTGAACACGTGAACAACAGAATCGGGAAGCGCTACGATTCGAAGAGGGGTCGCGATCGGCTGCTCATAATGGGGAGATACCTGCGCATACACTGCAGGCAAAAATAAAAGCAAGAGCAAAATCAAATGGCCAGGCAGTTTCAAAGAAAACCCAGGTTGTAGGATTTGATATCGGGGTCACATCACCAGCCCCTAATTCCTTTTGGCGATCAATAAATTACTGCAATTACTTCAATTTCCACCAACACATCTTTCGGCAGCCGTGCGACTTCAATAGTGCTGCGCGCAGGGGAAGCTTCACCGAAATATTTTCCGTAGACCTCATTCATCGCAGCGAAGTCGTTCATGTTTTTCAGGAAGACGGTCGTCTTCACAACGTGGGCAAAGTCCGAGTGGCTTGCAGTGAGCAAGGCTTTGATATTTTCACAGACCTGTTTCGTCTGTTCGGCTGCGGACGAACCGACGATCGCTCCCGTTTTTGGGTCGAGTGCAATCTGCCCCGCTGTAAAGAGCAGTTGCCCCTGTACCGCAACCGCCTGGTTGTACGGGCCGATCGGAGCCGGTGCGTTTTCAGTTCTGATGATTGTTTTCATTGGCTGCACCTCATCCATGCAGCGGCAGGTGCGTCGTCCGTGCCGGGCTGCGAAAGTGAAATTTATTTTTCCAGCAGATCCAACAGCCTGTCCAGGTCTCCGGAATTGTAGTATTCGATCACGATTTCTCCTCCGCCCCCCTGCTGCTTCCGAATCGTCACCTTCGTTCCGAATGATTGCCGCAGCTTCGTCTCGATATTTTGGAAGCTGCCGTCGGAGCGTCCCGTTGTCCTCGGCTGGGATTTCGCCGCCGGCTTCTTCCCAAGATCTCTGACGAGCGATTCAACGTTTCTGACGGACAATCCAAGTTTCACGATCCTCTGGTGCATCCGGAGCTGGATCTTCTCATCCGGAAGGGCGATAAGTGCACGAGCATGTCCCATCGATATTTCATCTTTGCGAAGGGAATCTTTGATCTTCTCCGGCAGCTTCAGCAACCGAAGAAAATTCGTGACCGTTGTTCTATCCTTGCCGATCTTTTGCGCAACTTCTTCCTGCGTCAACCTGCATTCGTCGATCAGCCGCTGGTAGGAGACTGCAATTTCGAGGGGGTTCAGATGTTCGCGCTGCAGGTTTTCTACAAGCGCAAGCTCCAGCATTTCCTCATCCGATGAAACTTTGATGATGTATGCCGGGATCGTTTTTAGACCGGCCTCCTGTGACGCGCGGATCCTGCGCTCACCGGAAATAAGCTCGTACTTGCCATCGGCAACACGGCGCACCGTGACGGGCTGGATGACCCCTTTCTCCAAGATCGAGCGCTTGAGTTCGTTCAGCGATTCGGGGTCGAAATTTTGGCGGGGCTGATACGGATTGGGGCGGACGTTCGAAACTTCAACTGCAACGATCACATTATCCAATCCCTCGTCCTGAGGAAGCGCGCCGGGAGAGATCGGCTCTTCGCGGAGCGGTCCCCGCGGAATCAGTGCACTCAGCCCTTTCCCCAACACAGATTTTGTTTTGTGATTATCGGCCATAGGGAATCGCCGGAGCTACGATTGTGATGAAGTGCGATTTGGAATTTCTGTTTGAGGGGGCAGCGGCTGCACGACGGAAGGAGCCGGAGTGAACGCCGCACGAGCGGGTGATGACGCAGCCGCCCGCTGGTTGCGCTTTAGTACTTCCTGCGCAAGGTCGATGTAGTTTCTCGTTCCTGAAGAAAGAGCATCGTAGAGCAGAATCGGCTTGCCGAAACTCGGAGCTTCGCTGAGCCTGACGTTTCTTGAAATCACGGTGGAGAATACCTTCTCGCCGAAGTACTTCTTGACCTCATCGACAATTTGGTTGGAAAGACGAAGACGCGAGTCAAACATCGTCATGAGGACCCCTTCGATATCGAGAGGAGGGTTGAGATTTTTCTTCACCATGTTGATGGTATTCAACAATTGTCCTAGTCCCTCGAGCGCATAGTATTCGCATTGCACGGGTATCAGTACCGCGTCTGCAGCCGTCAAGGCGTTGAGGGTAATAAGGCCGAGCGAAGGAGGGCAATCGATGATGATATATTCGTACGATGACCGGATGGACTCGAGCGCGAATCTCATTTTCTTCTCGCGCTGTGCTTCATTCACCATTTCAATTTCCGCCCCGACGAGATTGATGTGGGAAGGAAGCAGCGAAAGGAATGGCATTGATGTTTTGATGACAGCGTCCGCAGCGTAAATTTCCCCGATCAAAACTTCATACATTGTCTTTTCCAACGTCTTGCTCTCAACCCCGACGCCGCTCGTTGCGTTCGCCTGCGGGTCCGTGTCCACGAGGAGCGTCGCATGTTCTGCTGCAGAGATGGAAGCAGCAAGGTTCACCGCCGTCGTGGTCTTTCCAACGCCGCCTTTTTGGTTCGCTATTGCAATGATCTTTCCCATCAAAGCACGACCATCCTGGTGGAAACCAATAACGTGATAATGCCGAGTGCGAGGCTCGTCCGCCGTGTCCTCAACATCTTTTGGTGCTGCGTCACAAGATCGTCGCGAGTGCCGTCGGTCGGGGCCGAAGAGACGATGGCTTCCATTCTCTTTACGATGCCCGTCCCCGAGACAGCAACTCCCGTCATGCAAAGATAGAGGAGTTCTTTCGCCAGAAGGAGATAGTCCCATTCGCCGCGGTATTGCCCAAATATAAATCGAGGGCTAAAAAGCGTCAAGAGCACTCCAGTTATGGCGCTTGTCCACACGCACATCCATACAAAACCGGAAAATCGCCTCTCTATCCTGACGTATTGAATAGAAGTCGTCAATTTCTCGTAACCGAAAACTGGATAGAGAATTCCCCCCATGTATAAAAGTCCGCCCAACCACACCACCGCAGAAAAGATATGCATGCTGCGGGTCGCCCACATCATAAATTCCATAATTGAATGGCTTGAAATTGGGTCGCACCTTCAGCGTACCTTTAAGTGCCAAAGGTAACCCAATATAATCCTTTTTAAAAACTGATGCAATGAAATTGCATCCGCTGCTTCCAATCCTTATCTTAGGGAGGACAATTTTTGGAGAATAATGGAGAAATACTTGTTTATCGGTGCTGGCGGCTTCATTGGAAGCGTCTGCCGGTTTGGGTTGGCTGGAGTGCTCTATAAAGTTCTGGGTGATAGATTTCCATACGGCACATTTGCCGTCAACGTCATCGGCTGTTTTACCATTGGGCTGCTCATGACATTGTTCGAGGAGCGCTGGCTCGTTCAGCCGAACGTCCGGCTTTTTTTGACGGTCGGAATCCTGGGAGGCTTCACAACGTTTTCGACGTTCAGTTACGAAACAATTGAAATATTAAGAGCCGGCAACTATGCAACGGGCTTGATCAACATTTTTGGCAGCGTCATCTTTTGCCTCGGCGCGACGTGGGCAGGGTCCATTGCCGCGAAATTAGTATAAGTGAGGGTACAATGAAACTTTCAGGCGAGGGGAAGCTCTTAAGGATTTTTTTGGGGGAGGGAGACCACACCAACGGGCAACAGTTGTTTGAAGCCATCGTCCATCTTGCCCGCTCAAAGGGACTTGCCGGGGCGACCGTGTTTCGGGGGATCGAGGGATTCGGGGCGCACAGCAGGATGCATAAGTCTGCGATCCTCGACCTATCGGAAGACCTTCCGATCCTTATAGAGATCGTTGACACAAGTGAAAAAGTGGAGGCGCTCCTCCCTGAAATTGATGCGATCATCGAGAGGGCAAACTGCGGCGTGATGATGACGATGGAAAAAGTTGACGTGAGAAAATATTCGGCGGGAAAATGATTTCGATTACTTCAGAATGTCGCCGTCTATGAATCTGTATCCCCTCAAGAACTCTTCCGCACTCATCTTCTTCTTCCCTTCCTGTTGAAGTTCCAGGACTGAAATCGCACTGTCGCCCGCCGAAACATACAACTTGCCCTCTGAAATACTGATTCTTCCTGCTTCAGAATTCTGAATTCTGAATTCTGAATTCTCGCTCTGGTAAATCTTCAGCATCGCTCCATGATGCATCGTCCATGCCGCAGGATGAGGCGACAATCCCCGGATAAAATTATGAACTGTCTCAGCAGAAGCGCCCCAATTGATCCGGCAGTCGTCCTTAAATATCTTCGGCGCCGGGGAAGACAGCGAGTCATCTTGTTGGCGCGGCTGGGTCTTTCCCAATTCGATTAGCCGGACAGTCTGGAGAACAATTTCCGCTCCGACCTCGGAGAGCGTATCGTGCAATTCCCCCGCAGTCATCGATTCCGGGATTGCCACCCGCGCTTGAAGGATGATATTCCCTGTGTCGACGTTCTCCCGAAGAAAAAATGTCGTGACGCCCGATTCTTTTTCACCGTTGATAATGGCCCAGTTGATCGGGGCCGCTCCGCGATACTTCGGGAGAAGGGATGCGTGCAAATTGAAAGCGCCCTTCGCCGGGATTGAAAATACCTCCGGCGGCAGAATTCGAAATGCGACGATGACCAAAAGGTCGGGGGTAAGGGACGAGAGCGCAGAAATGAAATCCGCGCTTCGCAGCGACTCCGGCTGCAATAGAGGAAGCGAATGTTTCAGAGCGCATTCTTTCACCGGTGTGAACGAGACCTGCTGGCCTCGGCCGCGCGGTTTGTCGGGAGCGGTAACGACCGCAGCAATGCGATAATTATTTTTGAGGAGAATTTCAAGACTCGGAACGGCAAACTCCGGAGTCCCCATGAAAACAGCATTCATTTCTTTGACTTCGGTTTTTCAGGTTTCGGCAATACGACATCGTACTTCTGTTCGAAATCTCCTTTGGAGATTTTCTTCAGCCTGCCCCGCAATAACGTACGTTTTGCGGCGCTCAAATGGTCGGTGATCAGAATGCCGTTCAGATGGTCGATCTCATGCTGCAGAACCCGCCCAAGCATCCCCGTCGCTTCAATTCTCTGCTCTCGTAAATTGGCGTCGCGGAATTTCACGGTGACTTTTTCCGCCCGGCGTATAACGTCGCGTATTTCGGGAAGGCTCAGGCACCCTTCTTCCAATTCCCATTCGCCTTCTTCCTCAACGATCTCCGGGTTGATCACGGCCATCGGCTTCGTCTCCTTATATTCCTCCATGTCGGAAAGGTCGATCACGAGGATCTGTTCCAACACGCCGACCTGATTGGCTGCGAGTCCGATGCCGTTCGAGGAGTGCATTGTCTCAAACATGTCTTTGATCAGCTGAATGGTCTCGTCCGAGATTTCCTTGACCGGCTTTGCCTTTTTCTTCAGGATATCAGTTCCGTAAATGTAGATCGGTAACGCTGCCATAGGTTTTCAGGTAAGTGGTTTTAGCTGTTAGCTGTTAGAAAAAAGTTGTTCTTTCTGAATTCTAAATTCTGGATTCTGATTTCTGCATTCTGAATACTCATTCAATAATCCTCCTCGCTTCCGTGTATCGCGTCTTGTAGTATGAACTCTCAATCGACGAAATCGTGACGCCGAACGCTTCGCTCGCATGCGCGAACAGGTCATCTCCAATGTAGATGCCGACGTGGGAAGGATTCGTTCCCGTCGTATTGAAAAACATCAGGTCGCCGAACTTGAGGTCGCCGAAGGAGACGGGCGTTCCTTCTCTTGCCTGGTCGGCGGCGGTTCGGGGCAATTTTACGCTCACCGATTGGTCGTAGACTGCGCTGGTAAATGCAGAACAATCGATCCCGGATTTGGAATCTCCGCCATAGACGTACGGCGTCCCAATATAGCCCAGAATCACATCCATCATTTTCTGGTCGTCGATCTTGTCCGCCGGCGTCTTTTCCTTGCTGCGCGAAACTGGACCGGGAGATTCCTTCATCGACGGCGGAGCCGTTGAAGGAACTGCGGCAGCGCTCGAGAACCGTGCCGCAACCTGCTTCACGTCAACTTTGCGATCGTCTTCTTTTTTTTCTTCGTCGATATGTTTGGAGCTGAATCGCGGCCCGGCGTTCTTCTTCTCCGGCTTCTCGGCCCTCTGCGGCGAATCGTGACTGACAAACCGCGGCGAAGACGTTCCGCAGCCGGCAATGAACAGGCAGACAAGAGAAAAGACGAAAACCTTCATTTGCGTACAAATGTACGTGATTCAACATGATTTGCAACCGGCTCGTACTTCACAACAAAAAAGCTCCTCGGAGAAGGAGCTTTTTCAGTATTGTCCGCCAGCCCGGCTGTCTCTTATCCCAGGTACGCGCGGAGATTCTTGCTCCGCGACGCATGACGCAGCCTGCGAATAGCCTTCTCTTTGATCTGCCGTACGCGCTCCCGCGTAAGATTGAATTTCTCGCCGATCTCTTCCAGCGTGAGCGAGTGCTCTCGTTGCAAGCCGAAGTAGAGGCGAATAACTTCCGCCTCCCGGTCGCTCAAGGTGGCGAGCGCTCTCTGTACTTCCTCTTTCAAAGACTCGTCCATCAAGATGCTGTCGGGCGCTGGCTGGCGTTCATCCTGGATGACGTCGAGCAGCCGATTATCCTCCCCCTGTGCAAACGGCGCATCCATTGAAAGGTGACGACCGGAAATCTTTAAAGTATCGGCAACTTCAAAAAGCGACATGTCGAGTTCTTCGGCGAGTTCGCTGGCGCTCGGTTCGCGTTCGAATTCCTGTTCGAGACTGCTGAACGCTTTGCCGATCTTGTTCAACGCTCCGACGCGATTCAGCGGCAGCCGCACAATGCGCGACTGTTCTGCAAGCGCCTGAAGGATCGATTGGCGGATCCACCAGACGGCGTACGAAATGAATTTGAACCCGCGTGTTTCGTCGAAACGTTTCGCGGCCTTGATAAGTCCGAGATTCCCTTCGTTGATCAGGTCTCCAAGCGACAATCCTTGATTCTGGTATTGCTTCGCCACGCTCACCACGAACCGGAGGTTCGCCTTGGTCAGTTTCTCAAGAGACTTCTGGTCGCCTTTCTTGATGCGCTGTGCGAGATCGATCTCCTGTTCCGGAGTCAACAAATCGACTTTTCCGATCTCCTGCAAATACTTGTCGAGAGATTGGCTTTCCCGATTTGTGTATTGTTTTGTAATCTTTACCATCCTTACTCACCTCGTATTCAAAAAACTATTTTTGAAGGTCAATCCTGTCCACGATGCCGACAATGCTGGCATCGACAGGCGCCATATCAACCGGAAGGGGAATGACCGCTTCGGCTGCTGTAATATAGAACACAGTTTCCCCGGTTCCGGCTCCCACCGTATCGACAGCGACAATCGGCGGGCCAAAAATTTTGCGCTCTGCGGAGATCGGTTGGATGCATTGCAGAGTGAAGCTCGTCATATGCTCATCTTTCCGGGTCGCCCAGATTGTTCCGATGACCTTTGCTAAGAACATACGAGTTGTCCGAACGAAAAGTTCACAGCTTTTCTGTGACGTCGAGTTTGTCGACAACCGCCATTATAACGGCATCCACCGGCTTGTTCTTTGTAACAACTGTTTGCCGTGCAGAACTCCCTGTCGCAACGAGGACGATATCCCCCACTCCAGCCTGCACGGTATCAACAGCAACGACAAACGCGTCCTTCAATTGATAGTGAAGGTCGATATGGCGGACAATCTGCAGCGATACTCCGACCAAGGCTTCGTCTTTCCGGGTTGCCCAGACCGTACCCACAACTTTTCCAAGTATCATGACGAATAGTCCTGAGAATTATTTCATTTCAGCTTGTTCCGGCATCAGTGTGCGGGCCATCTGCAACGCCGGTATCACACGCAACTGTTTGATCCCAGAGAACCGCCGGGGGTTCAACGTGAGGATCGGCAGTTTGCTTTCCCTGCAAACCCCGGCGATCAAGACTCGCAGATCTCGGTGCCTCTTCACACTGTTACCCAAAAACAACGTCCCCATCACTTTCGCACTTTTGGCGTTGAGCCCCAGCACTTTCATCGCGCTCATCGCATCGTCCACGGCCTGAATTTCTTTTTCCTACCGGGCCGCG
>Ga0265338_10009433_pt1 | contig 11632 bp, 7 predicted proteins | sample 42126metaG_FD_193579 | JGI IMG/M metagenome (GOLD analysis project Ga0265338, IMG submission 193579) | Rhizosphere microbial communities from Carex aquatilis grown in University of Washington, Seatle, WA, United States - 4-21-26 metaG | ecosystem: Host-associated > Plants > Roots > Rhizosphere >... | reverse complement strand
GCGCGCTCCAGTTCGGCGTTCGAGGCGGGCCGCGCGTACGCCCGTACAAACATGGCATTGACGCGGGCGGCGCGGTTGGTCAAAGACGTTTCGTGGGCCAGTTGGTTGGCCCATTGCTCGGCCAGACGCAGCACGAATGGGTCGTTCAAAAGCGTCAACGATTGGCCCGGCACATTGGTCACATCGCGCAAGCCTTTGGCGCCGGCGGGAACCGGCGCGTCGAAAGCGCCGAGGAAGGGATCGAGATCGTTCCGCTTGATCCGCACATAGACGCTGCGGCGCGGGGTCCCGCCGAGGATTGGCGGGCCGAACATTTCATCCGTCTTCAGCTCGCCAGAGACATCGAGCAACCCGTCACGGATCGCTTCCGCGTCAAGGCGGCGAACGCTGAAATGCGACAGCAGCGCGTTGTTCGGGTCCTGTTCGAGGGCCAGCGCGGACGGTTCGGACGCGCGTCGCCACGTCTCGGACGTGACGAGGAAACGGATGAACGATTTAAAGGAGTAGTGATTCGTTACGAACCAGGAAGCCAGATAATCGAGCAACTCGGGATGCGTAGGCGGTTGGCCGAGGCGGCCAAAGTTATCGGGCGTGGCGACGAGGCCGCGTCCGAAGAGTTGCGTCCAAACGCGGTTGACGATCACGCGGGAAGTAAGCGGGTTGTCCGCGCGCAGCAAGTCTTCGGCAAGTTGGCGGCGGCCGCTTTCGTCGGCTCGGTACGGCGTGGCGTCGATCGCTTCCAGGAATCGCCGCGGGATAGGCTCGGCGGGTTGTTTGTGATTGCCGCGCACGAAGAGCGGTTGGTCGATGGGATCGGTTTCGACAACTCCGGGCGCGCGGGTGGGGACGGGCACCGCTGCTTCCTGGGCGCGATAGGCGAGGATCGCGGGCTTGACGGTCGGGAGCCCGTCGAGGCGATTGGGAAGTAGTTCCAATTTGAGCGATTGGTCGAGGAAGAGCGCTTCGCCATCGTTCACGCCGCCATCGCGCCAGCGCTGGACGCACTCGCGCAGAGCGGCAGCGTAGGTCGAGGCGAGTTCCAGGTCGTTGGTTGGCCCGCGGCCCGGGAAGGCGCGGAGCAAAGGCTCGGTGAACGCCCACGATTCGGGCGGGCTTGGTTCGCCGGCCTTGGTCACCGCAACCTCCTTGACGCCGAACCACGACCTTGACGCGTTGACGTCCGCCAGGACGGGTTGGTCAGCGGCGGTCGTGACCTCGACATGGATGCGGTCGCCCTGCCAGTAATCGAGGTCGTATTTGATCCATTGCCACTGGCCGCCCGTCAATCTGGCGTAGGGATAAACCGAACCGTCGCGGGGGTAATTCTGCACAACGTAACGCGCGACCGCGCCGCCGTCGCCGGCCAGCCGCAGCCAGAGGACGCATTTGTCATCCAGTTGCAGCCGTGGCGAAAGCAAAACGCCCCGATCTTTCGTGGAGGCGACGTGCGAATAAACGCCGGCGGGAAAAATACCGGATACGGCGTTGTCGCCCTCCGGCGCGAGCGTAAAGGTTCCCGCCGGGCTGATTGCCGCGGCGCCGGGGCCGTCGTGCCGCCATCGGCTGAAATCAGCCGGGTCCGCGAGATTCCAGCGCCGCACATAGGCGCGAGGCGCTGCGCCTGTCGATGCTTTCGCCCGCGCGCGCCAATCGGCCAGGGCGTCGAGCGTGTTCGTCTGCCGCAGGCCAAAAAAGGGATGCAACAACGAGGCCGGATCCTTCGCTTGATCAAGGGCTTGTTTCAAGCGCGGGTCGGGCTGGGCGAGCTTCCGTGGAATATCGTCGGTCGCCCGCAGCCACTGCTCCGCCAGCGCCGCACGGATGGATTGTTTTTGGCGGTCGAGCTTTTGACGCAAGTCACGGGTTTCCTCGCTTGGGGCGTCAACGGCGATGGACGCCGGGGGACATGACACGAAAATGCCATACCAGGCGTAGAAGTCCTTTTGGCTGATCGGATCGAACTTGTGATTATGGCATCGCGCGCAGGAGACGGTTAAGCCGAGGAATGCCGTCGAGACGACGTTGATCTGGTCATCGGTGAAGCGAACTTGCTCGGAGAGCGCGTCGGTGGGCGCGAAACCGTGATAGACCATCCGCAAATGTCCAAGGCCCAGCGCCGATTCATTAAGACCGAGTTTCTGATTAATCCGTGGGTGCTCCAACAGGTCGCCCGCGAGGTGCTCGCGAACCATTTGATCGTACGGCACGTCCGCATTAAACGCCCGAATCAGGTAATCCCGGTAACGCCACGCGTAAGGAATCATCGCGTCGCCCTCGCTGCCATGCGAGTCGGCGTAGCGTAGCCAATCCATCCAATGACGCGCCCAACGCTCGCCGAAGCGAGGTGAGGCGAGGAACGAATCGACGAGGCGTTCGTACGCGTCGGGACGGTTGTCGCTGAGAAACCCGTCAATCTCTTCCGTGGTCGGCGGCAACCCCCGAAGCGCGTAGCTCAAGCGCCGGATCAACGTCCGCTGGTCGGCGCGGCCGTCGGGTGACAGATGAGCCTCCTGCAACTTGGCGGCGATAAAACGATCGACGGGATGGTTGTCGCCGCCAACCATCGGGAGCGAGGCGAGGTTTGGCGCTTTGATGGGTTGAAAACTCCACCACCCCTGGCGCCGCTTCATGACGGCGGGCCAATCCGTGTCGGCGGCGATTTGGGCCTCCGTGGGCGGAGCATCGCGCGGGTCCGGGGCGCCCAAGCGGACCCATCGCTCGAAATCGGTGATGACCGAGTCTTCGAGCTTCGCCCGCGATTTGGGCATCTTGAGGTCGTCGGTCTCGTGGCGAATCGCGCGAATGAGCAAACTGGCGCCCGGATCGCCAGGGACGATGACCTTCCCGGAATCACCGCCCTCCAGCAGCGCCTGTCGATAATCGAGCGCCAAGCCGCCCTTTTTCTTCCCGTGCGTGCGATGGCACTCGTAACAGTCTTGAGCCAAAACCGGGCGTATTTTGCTTTCGAAGAATTCGACAGCCGCCGCAGACAAGTCTGCTTTGACCGGAGCGCCGGTCAGCCGGCTGGCCAAGAGAATGGCGATGATCGAAGTCGTAACGCTAGATTTCGCGAATGCCATGGTCCGGGTCGCATTTTGCGCGGCGCTCGACAACCTTCAAGAGTCAATTCCGCCGTCGCGAGTTTTTGTGGCGAGCGGCCGAGGGCGTGAGAGCTTTTTCGGTCGGTCACCGTGACGATTCGGCGGTCCGAAAAAGCGGTGAAGCTCAAGGAGCGCCGAACTTGACCTCGGTAAATCCGAGTTGTCGGCAGAGGTTCTCAAGTTGAAGCCGAGCGCGATCGCCGGCGTCTTTCAAAATGCCATTTTCGCGCGCGGCGTGCTGAATCTCGGACACGGCGAGGGCGCGGGCGGTCTGTTCGAGGTCCTTGTTGAACTCGCGGAAGAGGCCGGTGGTGCGTTCGATCACCTGGGTTTTGCGGTCGTCGAGGTAGGCGTCCGTAATGACCGCGCGGGGCAGGTTCAGCGTGACCCGCTGGCCTTCGACGCGGATGTCGTCCGGCTTCATCTTTTCAAAATCAATGCCCGCCTTGACGATTCCGTGAGCGAGCAGCAAGACGCGGTTCTGGCCGGCGAACAACATCCCGAGGAGATTCGTCGATGGCTCATCGACCCACGTCACCTTCTCGAAGACGTATTTGACGGTGACCAGTTGCGAAACGGTCTGAATCTGGCGGAGCAAGGCGGTGGTGTCGTAGAATTTTGGTTGCGTGTAGGCGCCCACCGTCCGGGAAACCTTGAAGCCGAGCCAAAGCCCGACGACGAAGACGATCAGGACGATGGGGACCGCGACGACAGCTTTGCGCATGGAGGAACCATACGCTGACTGGTTGCCAATGCCAACTCATCGGCGCGCTGGATCGGGTCCTTTTATGGCAAAATCATGGGTGGCAAAATCATGAACAGGGTTTTGGGGCGGGCTGCGGTCGGGGCTCCGGCAACGACACGCGGGCAACGAATGGTTGCGGGGCGGCGCGTGACGGAAGTAAGCTGCGGGCATGAGTTCGCCCGTTCTTGGTCAGTTTCCGGTCTCCCGGCCGCGGCGTCTGCGCCAGTCGCCGGCGATGCGGAGTTTGGTGCGTGAGACGTCGCTGAGCGCCTCCCAGTTTGTGCTCCCTTTATTCGCCCGTCCGGGGCGCAAATTGCGTCGGGCGGTGAATTCGATGCCGGGCGTTTTTCAACTTTCGCCGGACGAAATCGTCGTTGAGGCGCGACTGGCGTTCGAGGCGGGAGTTCCCGCCGTGCTCTTGTTCGGAATACCCGACGTGAAGGATGAGCGCGCGAGTGGGGCGTATGCGCCCCGCGGAATCGTGGCGCAGACCGTGCGCCTGTTGAAGAAGGAATTGCCCGAGTTGCTCGTGATTACCGACGTCTGCCTCTGCGAATACATGAGTCACGGGCATTGTGGTCTGGTCGAAAAACGTGGATCCGCCGTGCGCGTCTTGAATGATCCGACGCTAAAGTTGCTTGCTCGCGCGGCCGCCTGCTATGCGGACGCCGGAGCGGATATTATCGCGCCCAGCGATATGATGGATGGCCGGGTTGCGGCGATTCGCCAGGAATTGGATCGGGGCGGGCACCTCGAAACGCCGATTCTGTCCTACGCGGCGAAGTTTTCCTCCGCGTTTTACGGGCCGTTTCGCGAGGCGGCCGAGTCGGCCCCGCATTTCGGGGATCGGCGGAGTTACCAGATGGACCCCGCGAACGCGGCGGAAGCGTTGCGGGAAGTCGCGTTGGATATCCAGGAAGGGGCGGACATGGTGATGGTGAAGCCGGCGCTGGCGTACCTGGACATTTTGTATCGGGTCAAAGCGGAATTTGGCCTGCCCACCGCGGCGTATGCCGTCAGCGCGGAGTACTCGATGATCAAAGCCGCCGGCGCGCAGGGTTGGATCGATGAAAAAGCGGTGACGCTGGAGAGTCTATTGGCCATTCGACGTGCGGGCGCCGATATCATCATTACCTATTCGGCGGTCGAGGCCGCGCGGTGGCTGAAATCGAACAAGTAGGCGGACGGAAGGGCGGGGAAAAGTGAACCAAGACGCCCGAATTTGGGCCTCCGGCAGCGTCGGAAACGCAGCGGCCAAATGGCTTACTGCTTCATTTTCTGGAACGCGTAGAAAATGAGCGCGACAATCACCGCGCCGAGCACGACGCCGATGGCGATGAAGATCGTATTGGCCTTGTTGCTCTTCTTGGCAAAGGCTTTATTGGTCTCGAAATTGACCGGTTTGCCGCCCCCTTCCAACTCGTTCATTTTGACCCCTTGCGGGATCACCATCGTGCGATCCAGCGGCTTCTTGGAGGCCGCGGACGGAGCGCCGGTTTCGAGGCGGATTTCAATCTGGCCCAAACGAAGAATCTGACCCGGTTTCAGCACGGCTTCGCTGATTTGGTCGCCGTTGATAAACGTGCCGTTGGTCGAGTTGAGGTCTTTGACCACCACGTCGGCGCCGCGGAGAAAAATCTCGCAATGATGGCTCGAGACCGAGGCCTCAGCGATCGGGAAGGTGTTGTCATCGACCCGCCCAATGGTGGTCTTTTCCGCCTTCAGTTCGACTGAGCGCCCTGTGAGTCCCTCGCTTAATACGACAAGTTTGGCCATAGGTTGGTTAGGTTCAAAGGTTTATCCTGAGCTGGGCGGTCAAGTCAAACCGTTTTCTTTGCCGCGGATGGTTTTCTCGGAAGCCGTGGCGCCCATGCTTTTGACCAACGCTCTTCAATGGCGCTCAATCAACGACCGAAATTCGTCAAACAGCGGCGTCGAGTCGTGCGGTCCCGGCGAGGCCTCGGGGTGATACTGCACGCAATAAACCGGCTTGGTCTTGTGGCGCAGGCCCTCGACGGTTTGGTCGTTGAGGTTGATCTGGTTGACGCTGATCTCGGACGGGAGTGACGCTGGGTCAACCGCGAAGCCGTGGTTTTGTGACGTTATCTCCACCTGCCCGGTTTCTAGATTCTTGACCGGCTGGTTCGCGCCGCGATGTCCAAACTTCAGTTTGAAGGTCTTGCCCCCAAACGCCAAACCCAGGATTTGGTGGCCAAGGCAAATACCAAAAATCGGGATGCCGCTCTCCACCAATTGTCGGACCGTTTCGACGGCGTAGGAAAGCGCGGCGGGATCACCGGGGCCGTTGGACAAGAAAATTCCCTGGGGCCGGTACTTCAATGCCTCGGCGGCGGAGGTCGTTGCCGGCACGACTTGCACCCGGAAACCGCGTTGGCGCAGTCGCCGCAGAATATTGTACTTCATCCCGAAGTCGTAAGCGACGATCGGAATGTCGGCGGGCGGCATCGGATCGCGCACCTGGCGCGCGTCCACTTCGCCGCTCCCGTGGGTCAGATTAAAGCTGGCGCTCTGGGCATCCTCGGGATCCCACGGAAACGGCTCCGCATGGGTCACTTCCTTGACGAAATCCATGCCCTCCATTCCCGGCCATCCGCGCGCTTGGGCCACGGCCTCGGCCTCGGAAATATCGAGGGTCGAAATCAACCCTTTAAGCGCTCCGCTCACGCGCAGTTTCCGCGTCAACGCCCGCGTATCGATTCCCTGGATGCCGGGGATTCCGTTTTTGGCCAGATAATTCTCGAGGGAGTCGTCCGCGCGCCAATTGCTGACCACGGGTGAGAGTTCGCGAATCGCAAAGCCGGCGACATGAGGCCGCCAGGACTCGACGTCCTGCGTGTTGACGCCGTAATTCCCGATTAACGGATAGGTCATGGCCACGATCTGGCCTTTATACGACGGGTCCGTCAGAATCTCCTGGTAGCCGGTCATCGAGGTATTGAAACAAACCTCGCCGCAGGCTTGGGCGGGAGCGCCAAACCCTTGACCGTGAAAAACCGAGCCGTCTTCGAGGGCTAGAATTGCTTTCAAATCGTGCGCCGCTATTTGGTTCGGTGTTTGTCGATCATCGCCGTGACGGGGCCGATTCCGCTGCCATCGTAACCGGATTGACGGTCCACTTCTTTGCCGGCGGAATTGAGTACGACCAAGGTCGGGAACCCATCGACGCGGTACTTCGATTGCAGCGCTTCATTCGCCTTCTTGAGTTCTTTCGGTTGCGGTGTATTGCGTGGAAAATCGACGGTGACCAGGACGAGGTTCTTCTTGGCGTAATCGGCGAATTCGCTCGTCGAGAACACGTCGCGGTGCAAGCGCTTGCAATACGCGCACCAGTCGGAGCCGGTGAAATCGAGGAGGACGAGCTTTTTTTCAGTCTTGGCTTGGGCCAAGGCCTTGGGCAGGTCGGTCTGCCAGACCAATTCTACCGCTTGGGCTTGTCCGAGCAGCAGGCTCGCCATTAGTCCAAATAGAATTTTCTTCATCGCAAAAATGGGTTGGGGTTTGGCTCATGCGTACACATTAACGTCGAATTCAGGCTAGCGCCGCGGGGCGCAAACGCCAGCGAATTTTGCCCGCGGTGATCGTCGCGACGGGCCGGCCCTTCAGCGGCCAACCGTAAAACGGGCTGTTGAAAGACTTGCTCGCGGACTGATTCCGCTCGAAGACCCACGCCGCGTCCGGGTCAAACACCGTCACGTCACCGTCGGCGCCCACGTCCAGAGTCCCTTTCTTCAATCCGATCAGCCGGGCCGGACCAAGCGTGAACCGCGTGATCAAATCAGTCAGCCCCATTCGTCCCGAGTGGTACAATTGCATCAGCGACAGCGCCAACTCGGTTTCGAGGCCCGTGATGCCGAACGGCGCGTAGTCGAACTCGACCTCTTTCTCGAAATCGCAGTGCGGGGCATGGTCGCTGCACAGCACCTCGAGCGTGCCATCGGCGACCCCTTCCAGCACCGCCTCCCGGTCCTGCGCGGATCGGAGCGGGGGGTTCATCTTGAAATTCGTGTCGTACGCGGGCCACTCGGGGAATTTGGCCGGAGTCGGCCCGCCGGGGAATAGCGCCAAGCCATCCTTTTCCCAGAAAGCGTCGCTCCCGGCAATCGCGGCATCGGTCAGCACGAAATGGTGGGGGCACGCTTCGCCGGAGATCGGCGTTCCCTTCGCCTTCGCGGCGCGCAAAAGCTGGACGCTGCCGAGCGCGCTGATGTGCTGGCAATGCACGCGGGCGCCGGTCAGGTCGGCGAGCATGATATTGCGGGCGACGATCATTTCCTCGCCCGCCGAGGGCCAGCCGCGCAAGCCGGAAACCGCGCTCCAATAACCTTCGTGCATGACCCCTTCCGCGACCAGCGAATAGTCCTGACAATGGTCCATCACCGTCAGGTCGAACATCTTCGCGTATTCCAGCGCCCGGCGCATCAGTTCGTGATCCTGCACGCAGTGGCCGTCATCGGTGATCGCGACGACGCCCGCCTGTTTGAGCGAGCCGATCGGGGCCAGTTCCTCGCCGGCGATGTTACGCGTAATCGCGCCGGTCACATAGACGTTTACGACGCCTTGTTGCTCCGCGCGCTCACGAATCCAGGTGACCGTGGCCGCGTTGTCGATCGCGGGCGCGGTGTTCGGCATGCAGACGATGGTGGTAAAGCCGCCGCGGGCCGCGGCCGCGGCGCCGGTGGCGATGCTTTCCTTCGCCGATTGGCCCGGCTCGCGCAGATGCACATGGCAATCGATCAGACCGGGGCATACGACCAACCCCGCCGCCTCAAAACGCTCGGCATCCGCGGGGGCCTGCGCGCCCGCGTTCGGTCCGACCGCCGCGATCTTGCCGTCCACGATCAGGACATCGGCGACCTGATCGAGCCGGTTCGCCGGGTCGATGACGCGACCTTGGGAAAGGAGCAACGAATTCATGCGGGCCGGAGGATACAAGCAGGGGAATTGACAACGCAAGCGCGCACGCTAGCATCTCCTTCAGCGCGGGTGTAGCTCAATGGTAGAGTTCCAGCCTTCCAAGCTGGCCATGCGGGTTCGATTCCCGTCACCCGCTCCAACCTTTTCCCCAATTTTTGATGAAAAATACGCCGAATTTCTCGCGGATGATCGCGCGTTTTCTCTGGGCTTTCGCGTTCGCCGCCGGGGCTGGGTTTCACGGCCTCTCGGCGGACCTCGATCGTGACGTGGACCGCCTGTTCGCGACTTGGGACAAGCCAGGCTCGCCGGGCGCCGCCGTGGTGATCGTGCGGGACGCGCGCGTCGTATATACGCGCGGATACGGTTCGGCCAATCTCGAGCAGGGAACGCCGATCACGCCGCAGACGGCGTTCGACGTGGCCTCGGTGGCCAAACAGTTCACTGGCTTGGGCGTCTCAATGCTGATTCAGCAGGGCAAACTTTCGGCGAGCGACGACGTGCATAAGTATCTGCCGGACGTGCCCGATTTCGGGAAGGCGATGACGGTCGGCCACTTGCTGCGTCACACGAGCGGGTTGCGCGATTGGCCGGAGACGCTTCTCGCGTCCGACGTGAGCCTCGAAGCACCGATCACGCTGGAGATGATTCTTGAAATGGTTCGCCGCCAGCGGGAACTTGATTTCGCGCCGGGCGACGAATATCAATACTCGAATACCGGCTACAATCTGCTCGCGGCGATCGTGGGCAAAGTCACTGGAAAACCGTACGCCGCGTGGATGAGGGAGAACGTCTTTCAGCCACTGGGCATGGCCGATACCGCCGTCTGCGTGGACCCACGGATGATCACGCCGCGCCGCGCCGACTCATACGCGCCGGACGGACACTGCGGCTTTCGCGAGGAGATCAGCCAATTGGCGGCGCAGGGGTCCAGTTCACTCTTTGTCACCGCCGAAGACATGGGCAAATGGCTGGTCAATTTCGAGACCGGCGCGGTCGGCGGGAAGGCGGCGATCGCCGCAATGCTTGAACCGGGGCGGCTCAATTCCGGCGCGCCCGTCGATTACGGATTCGGCCTCGGCGTGGGCGGCCATTACCGCGGAGCGAAGACCGTGATCCATACTGGCAGTTGGGCGGGTTTTCGCAGCGTGGTGATTCGCCTGCCGGAGAAGCGGTTCGCCGTCGCGATTCTCGCGAACGTATCCAATCTCGATACCGTCGCCCGTGCCCACCAGGTCACGGACCTTTATCTGGGAGACCAACTGGTTCCCAAGCCGGCGTCCGCGTCGTCCAACGCGAACACGAACCCCGCCCAGGTCGCCGCCGCCAAACTGAATCCCGCCTCCTGGGACGCGCAGCTCGGCACGTACCGCCTGGGGCTGGGTTGGCTGCTGACAATTACGCGGGAGGGCGATCAATTGATGGCTCAGGCGACGGGCGAGCCAAGATTCAAGATGACGCCGCAATCGGACACGAAATTCTTCGTCGAAGCGTATGGCGCCGGCGTCGAATTTGTCCGTGAGCCAGACGGCGCCGTGACGCGCTTGCTGTATAAGGGGATTCACGCCCCCAAACTCGATCTCTCGACCGTCACCCCCGGCTATCTCGCGGCGTTCGCCGGCGATTATTGGAGCGAGGAACTGCTCGTGACCTGCCGTCTCGAACTCCACGACGGTAAACTCATCAACGTCACCCGTGACGGCGAACGTCACGAACTCCTCGCGGTCGGCCACAATCGCTTCGACGGCGCCGGCTTCGCCATCGAATTCACCCGCGCGGCCGGTTCGTCGGCCACCGAAATGAAACTCAGCGCCGGCCGCGTCCGACGTCTGCGGTTCAAACGGGTGGAGCTCGGGAGCAAGCCGCTAGACTAGGTATGTCAGACGTTCGGCGGATAATGTAAGTATCGTTCGTAAAGCAGGGGCTTTCGGCTGAAGGCTAGCGGCCATGCGCGCGGAAATATTTCTGCAGGATTTGGCGGTGGTGATGATGGTTGCCGCCGTGGTGACCGTTTTGTTCCGGCGGCTGCGGCAGCCGGTCGTGCTGGGGTATATCGTGGCGGGGGTGATCATTGGGCCGCATACGCCGCCGTTTCCACTGGTGCGGGATGAGGAGGCGATTCATACGTTGGCGGAATTGGGAGTAATGCTGCTGATGTTCTCGCTGGGGCTGGAGTTCAGCCTGCGCAAGCTGAAGCGGATCGGGCCGACGGCGTTTGTGGCGGCGTTCCTCGAGATCGCGCTGATGATTTGGGTTGGATACGAATTGGGCGGGCTGTTCGGCTGGGGGATGATGGATAGTCTTTTCCTGGGGGCGATGCTCTCGATTTCGTCCACGACCATCATCGCGAAAGCGTTGGGAGAATTGGGCAAGACGAAGGAGCCGTTCGCTCAATTGATCTTCGGCATTCTGATTTGGGAGGACATTCTGGCGATCGGGATGATCGCCTTGCTCTCGGGCATCTCGATGACGGGGCGGCTCAGCGTCGCGGATTTGGGGATCACGCTCGGGAAATTGGCGGTGTTTTTGGTGGCGGCGCTGGTGGTTGGGCTGCTGACGGCGCCAGGGCTCTTGGGTTACGTGGGGCGGTTCAAGAGCAGCGAGATGCTGTTGATTACGACGCTGGGACTGTGCTTCGGGTTTTCGTTGCTCGCGGTCAAGCTCGGGTACAGCGTGGCGCTCGGCGCGTTTCTCATCGGCGCGGTGATCGCGGAGGCGCGCGAGATTCATCGGATCGAGAGTTTGATTGAACCGATACGCGATATGTTCAGCGCCATTTTCTTCGTGGCGATCGGGCTGTTGATCGAGCCGAAATTACTGGTGGCCTACTGGCTGCCGATCGTGGTCATCACGG
>Ga0265338_10009431_pt1 | contig 11634 bp, 9 predicted proteins | sample 42126metaG_FD_193579 | JGI IMG/M metagenome (GOLD analysis project Ga0265338, IMG submission 193579) | Rhizosphere microbial communities from Carex aquatilis grown in University of Washington, Seatle, WA, United States - 4-21-26 metaG | ecosystem: Host-associated > Plants > Roots > Rhizosphere >... | reverse complement strand
GATCAAATCGATCGATGGGCAGGGCTGAGGTTTCAATGTCGAAGACCAATTTCGCCACAACACCGATTGTAGCAGCCGCGCCCCACGGCTGCCCAGCGGAAAATGGAGCCGTCGGAATTCTCGTCATAGGAACCAGCGAGAGCGCCGCTACTTATGGCGCTGGGACGGCTTAACGGCTGTTTGGTTGTAAAGAATTGAAAGGCTTGAACCGTCAACATTGTGGTTGTCGACAATCCTGGCGTTCGGTGCGCCATCCAATTCCGCCTGGAAACCTCCCTCCGCTGCACGGTTATCGATGACATTCCCCGCCATTGTCAAATGCTCTGTCGCGCCCACGTAAATGGCCCGGCCAGGAGTCGACGACGCCATGTAGATCCGGTTGTTTTGGATTGTCACGTTCGTGTATCCGTCCCATGGACCCCTTGCCAGCGTGCGTCCGAGACCGATCCCGCCGTAGGAACAATTCCGGATCATGTTGTCGCGCACGGACAAGCCGCGTTTCAGCCGGACATTTCTGAAATGTTGCGGGCTAAACGCAAGAGCCAGCTTGACGCCATCGAACGTGTTGCTGACGATTGAAAGATCTTCGAAGCATGGATTTTCCGAGTAAAAGCCGAAAGCGTTGGGGCAGTTTGTAATGGTATTATTGACGATGTCGCATTGGGCGACATAGTTGACGCCCAGCGCGCCGCCTGACTGCATGATGCCGCACACGCGGCAGTTTTTCACTTCAGCCCGCGTCACCCAACCCGTTCCGACCCGTGTGATGGGCGTGGACTCTCCTTCGTGCCCTCCGCCGCTGAGCGGCTTCGGAATTCCATAAATGACAATGCATCCGAACCCGCCCGGGAAGGTCGAATTCGACGCGGGCTGTGTGACGACGCAGCCGTCGATGATGAGGTTCGTCGCAATCGCGAAATCGCTGGTCGCCCAATCGTCGTGACAAAGCGCGAGGACGAAGTCCTCCCGGCCCGTTGAGCCGAAGTTAATCGCCTTGACGCTGCTCAGACGCAAATCCGTTCCGTTAAGGGCCACGGCGCCGATGCCGACCTTTGCTTTGTGCAACGACTGGCCTTGGAAGTTGCAGTCCACTGTCAAGTCCGAGACACCCGCGCCATGGATGCGCGGCGGCGCGCTTACAATGACCGAAAACCCGCCGTTGATAATCGGGCGCGACCCGATGTCATCCAATAGGATGATCGTGCGGTCCATTCCCTCGCCAGCGAGCCAGCAACCCGATTTCAAGCTCACGCCTTTGACGGTGTGAAATACCCCGGCTGTAAGATGAATACGCGAGTTTTCAGGCAATGCGGCCATGCAACCGTCAAACTCAGCCGCGTCATGCACCACGGTCAGGGCGCTCCCTGTCCGGGGCGTGACCGGAGCGGACGCCGGCGTGAGCCACACTTCTTCGTTTTTCGCGGCCGCTGAGCATGCGATCAAAATGACCGCCACCGGAACAGCAATGTTTCTCAACGCCTGTAATGTGGCGCTGGCTGCGCGGCGCGCCAACAGGCTGCAAGAATTTCATCGCAGGCGCGGGATTGCCACGGCGCCCCTCTTTTGGTCTAATCGGAGGCGGTGTCATCGAGATTAATCGAGTATCTCAGCCGGAAGTCGCGCATCACGATCACGCTGATCGGCCTGATGGTCACGGTGTATATCGGGGAAATCGACTACCTCACGGGCCCCATGGTGGCGATGCTGGTTTTTTATTCGCTGCCAGTCTGTTTTGTCGCGTGGTTTGCCGGCCGCTGGCCCGGGGTCTTCGTGGCGACGCTGGCGACCCTCATCTGGTACGCCGCAAAAACATTCGACCCAAGCTCCATCGACAATTACGGCGTCCTGATATGGAACACCGTTATGCGGTTCGGCATTTTCGCCGCACTGGCCGCGTTGACTGCCGAAGTGGCCGAACGCAAGAAGGTGGAGGAAGCGCTGCGCGCCGCGCAGGAAGGGTTGGAGGTCCGCGTCCGGGAACGCACTCTTGAGCTGGCCCAGGCCAACCAGGCTTTGCAGGCCGAAGTGGCCGAGAGGACCCTCGCCCAAGCCAGCCTTAAAGTGCTCAATGAAACTCTCGAACAGCGCGTCGCCGAACGCAGCGCCGCGGCTGAAACTCGCGCACAGGCCCTGGCGCGGTCCGAGACCGAAGTGCGGCGCCAGAAGAACATCCTCCAGTCCGTTCTTGACAGCATGGGCGACGGCGTGATCGTCGCCGACGCCGATGCCAACATCCTGTTGTTCAATCCGGCCGCTGAGCGGTTAATGCGCGCCGGCCTGGGCCGCGTGGTCGTCGGGGACGCGCACGAACCCTATCAAACTTATTTGCCTGACACGCTGACCGCTTACCCGACCCACGAGCATCCTCTGGCGCGCGCGATCCGCGGGGAAGTTTTCGACGGCGCTGAAATCTTTCTCCGCGAGACCAGCCAGCAGGAAATCCTCTGGGTCAGCGCCACGGGGCGCCCATTGGTCGACGAAAGCGGGCGCATTCAAGGCGGCGTCGTGGTGTTCAGCGACATCAGCCCGCGCCGGCTGCTGGAAAAGCAAATCGCCGATATCAGCGACCGCGAACAGCGCCGGATCGGCCAGGATTTGCATGACAGCCTTTGCCAGCAACTGGTGAGCACGGGATTCGCCGTCGAACTGCTCCGCGAAAAACTCTCGCGGAAGAAACTGAACGAAGCGGTGGAAGCCGAGGCGATCGCCGACATGATCAACAGCGGCGTCTCCCAGGCGCGCCGGCTCGCCCGCGGATTGTATCCGGTCCGGCTGGAAGTCGACGGCCTGGCGTCAGCGCTGGAGGAGCTTGCGGCGGCTGTCCAGGCTCTCAATAACGTGACCTGCCAGTTTTCGTGCGACGAGCCCGCTCTGATTTATGACACCGTCGCCGGGAACAACCTTTACCGCATCGCGCAGGAGGCCATCAACAACGCTGTCAAACATAGCGCATGCCACGCCATTTCCATCGGCCTTGGCGCCGTGGAAGACGAAGTCACGCTGACCATCAAGGATGATGGCATCGGTTTCCCCGCGGCCATCGAGGCCGGCGCCGGCATGGGGCTGCACATCATGAATTATCGCGCCAAGATGATTGGCGCCTCGCTGGACATCCGTCGCGGAGTCGGCGGCGGCACGATTGTGATTTGCTCATTCCACAACGAGCGGGTCCCGGCCCCGGCCCCAGCCGCGCAGGCTGGCGGCGCATTGACGCGTTAAGAATTCCAGGATAGCCGGCTTTTCCACAGAAACGTCGGGCGCCCGACGTGAAATGACTCGCGCTGCTTTGGGCTCTTTCGGGTATAGATGGCGTAATCAATCGGCCCCTGGCGGTAAACACCGCCAAGCCAGCGGCGCAGGCGGTGTTGCGCGACCAGAGCCGGCGCCAGCGCTCGCGCCCAACCGGGCGCGGCGTCGCGCATCTTTTTCCGCTCCCGTTGCGCGTTTGCCGAGAGGTTCATGTTCGCGCCCGTGTCCGTAAAGGCCGAGACGAATCGCCTCAAAACGCCAATCCGGACATTTGCGTTCATGGCCCGCAACACCCAGTCGGCGTCGCCCAAATCCCGCCACTGTGTGTCAAAATAAAGGCCCTGGTCCAGCAGCTTGCGCCTGAAAAACATCGAGCTCGTGAATGTGGGCAAATGCGCCACCATCGCGTGATACCTTAAGGGAGTCTGCACCTTTCGATAGCAGATGCACGCGCCCTCCGGGTCGACAACAAGGCAATCGGCGAACAATAAGTCGATTTCCGGATGCGCGTCAAAAAAATCCAGGACCGCCCGCAATCCGCCTGTCAAGTATTGCTCGTCGCAGTTCAGATAGGCGGCGATGTCGCCGCTGGATTTACGAAGGCCGCGGTTGACAGCGTCATACATCCCGGAATCCTTCTCCACGAAAACCTTGACGCGTGCATCGCTCGGAAGCCAATCCAGCGTGCCGTCATCCGAGCAACTGTCCTGCACGATGTGCTCCAGTTCCACCCCCTGGTCGGCCACCGACGCAATGCACAGCCGGAGCCATTCGGAGCTGCGAAAACTCGGCGTGATAATGGACAGGCGCATCCGCGTCTACGCCGGCTGGGGCGCGCCAAACTGCGCCGTCGCGGCCACATTCCGGATCCTGACCGGTTTTTTCAACACGCCTCCGTTTATCGCGACGCTGAGACCTACGAGACCGGTAAATAAGTAGAGATCGTACCGGACGTCGCCGTAAACAAAGAAGAATTGAATCGTGCGTGCGATGAAGAAGGCCAGCAGGAATATATTCAAATTGCGCAGGATTGGGTTGCCATAGGTGTAATTCTGATAAAGCGCCTTTGTTCCGGCCACCAGGAACCAGAGAAATGCCACGACCCCTGGCAGACCAAATGAAATAAGCACCGACAACGGGCCGCTGTGATAATCGCCCGCGATGCGGGACGTTTCGAACGGGTCGGTAAACCCGAGTTGAAGATCAATATCCGTCGCCAAAAGCAGCGTCGGGTCAATGCGATATCCCTTTCCGATGAGGAGGTACTGGGGAATCTCCGGAGTCAGCGTTTTCCACATTGTGACCCGCCAATCGACCGACGCTTGAGCGTCGGCCTGGACGCTCGGATCGACTTTTACGGGAAGAAAACACATCGCGCGTTGAATCGACATCGGCATCCGATCCGAAAAGGCGATCAGCGGCACAGCGATCACCAGGCACAACCCCGCGGCAATTGGCAATAAAGCAGTCCGATGGAGTCCTTCCAAAAAGAACTGCGGGATCAACGTCAAGCCAACCAGGACATACGTGGATCGAAATCCAGCGAAAGCGATGCTTCCGAACGCCGCCAGAAATATCAGCATGCGCCAAGGTTTCCGCCATCCCAGCAGTCCCCGGAAGCCGTACCGCGCAAGCAGCGCGTTCACGATGGCGCTGCCTGTAAACGCGAGGCCTCCGATTCGGTCCATGCCAGAGCCGGTCAGGTCCGCCGAAGCCTGCGAAATTGCGAATACCGCGGGAAAGAGCAAATACAAAACGTAGAATCCCGGTCCAAGGACATAAACGAGATTTGAAACCGCCGCCGTCGATCCTGAGAGGAAAAACCATTGTCCAAGGCCAGTCGCCTTCGCGGCCGGAACCCGGGCTGCCGTGAACGCGAAATACCCGACAATTGCCATGATCGGCAGGAAATAACTCTTGCCGCCCCATGAACCGCCTCCAAAAACTTGCATGCCAATTCCTCCACGCACCAGCGCCGTTCCTACAATGACGACGCCAAGAAGAACCAGAGGCCTAGCCAACTCAGGGACTTTGATGAAGTTCTTTTGTCCTAGAATGTTATTCAGCCACGAGATCCCAAAACTCAACGCGGCCATCAGCACCCATATCTGGGGCTGCGCCGGCAGGAAAAATATCGTCAGTGTTGCATTCCACAAAACGATTAAAAGTGTGTGATGCCACTTCAATAAGACGGGCAGCGAAAACAAAAACAACAGCATCGCCACCACGACAACGGTCGCCATGCCCGGCGTCGAAACTAAAAAACCGAGAATCACCGCCAGAGGAATGGCGATGGCATAAATAATCAGAAGCTTTGGAATGCCAGACATCGCTTAATTTTGCGGCGGAATTGCCCGCTGCCGCAACGAATTTCCGGTGGAATTTTCAATATTCTCTCACTGTGGACAGAATCCGTTCCGCAACCCGATCCGGATGCAGCCTCGCCGTCCACCATGCCCCAATATGGTCCGGATTCCGGTCCCCTGAATCCCAGGAGTCCATCTCCGTCAATAGCGCATCGGCGACGTTCCCTGTCGTGGGAATGCTGTACACCGTCCCGGACACGCTCCCCGCCATATACGGCATCGATGGTATTCGCGCGTCGCCGACCACCGAGCACCCGCAACATAGCGCCTCAGCCGAAGCAATATGGAAACTCTCGTAGAACGACGTCGTGAGCATGATCGCGCTCTTGCGATAGAAGTCCGGGAGCCTATCGTGCGGAACGGCGCCAGGAACCTCGATCGCCAGCGCGTCGGCGCCGGGCGTTGCGGCAATCAAACGCTTCACGATGTCGCCGCCGTTGCCGAGCACGCGCGCACGCCACGCCGGACGGGCTTTAAGAGCCCTCGCCAGCGCTGCCACCAGCAACGGCGCGTTCTTCACCACCGTCTGCCATCGGCCCACCGCAATAATCGCCCGCTCCCTTTTCATCCCCGGTTGCCAGGTCATTTCTGGAACCACCGCGTAGGGCGCGAAATGCACTTTTTTGATCAAATCCGTCCGCCCCTGACTCTCCAAAAACCGGCAAAATCGCTCCTTCGCTAGCGGAGAGGGCAGAACCATCGCGTCCGCCAATTCCAAATGTTGAACGCGTCCGGCGTGCCGCGCAGGAATCGCCGCGAGCGCCGTCTTGGCGGCGGCCAATATCGCCGCCAACAATCTCGGCCTCTCTTCCGCCTCCACGTAGTACTGCCGGACCAAATAACGGCTTGCCCAAACCCGCGGGCTGACCACGCCATCGTTGTCAAGCACCAGCGCCAGCTTGCATCCCGCTGTTTTGATCGCCCGCGCGATCGGTGTGTACCGTGGCACGCCCCAGGCATAAAGCGCCACTCCTTCCAGCTTCCACTGCCGCCACCACGCCGCGTCCCCCATCTGCGCCAGCGTCGCCAAAATCAGCGGTCGGTCCTTTGGTCCGGTCCCTTCGCCCCGCGCGACGAACTGCGCGTCGATCCCCAGCGAACGCATCCCCAGCGCAACTAAACCGGCGTCTCGCACCCAGAAACTTCCTTCCTCTGAATACCTCAGCGGAATCGCGGTGAACCATCGTTCGTAACCTGGAGTATGAACGCTTGTCATAAGAGATCTGCGATGCTATCGCGTCATTTTCCTGGGCCGGACCTGCGCCGGATTTCCAGCCGCGATATGCCCCGCAGGCACGTCCTTCGTCACGACCGCGCCCGCGCCCACGATCGCATTGTCCCCAATGGTCACCCCTTTCAGAATGATCGCCCGCGCCGCGATAAATACGTCGCGTCCGATGCGGACCGGCCGGGCGTTGCTTCGCGAATCAGTGATCCATCCGCTCGGCCCCGGCACATGAAGGTCATTGTCCAGGATCATGGCCCCGGAACCGATGAGCGTCCCCTCGCCAATTTCGATCGATAACCCCGCGCAAATGACAGCCCCGCTCATCCCCGCGTTGCGTCCCACTTTCAATTCCGCTCCCGGCGCCAGCGTCCGCAGAACGCACGGCTGAAAACACCCGAGCGGATTCGCCCTCAAGGCGCTCGCCACCGTCACGCCATCGCCCAGGACAAACCGCGAATTCGGAGCCACGCTCACCAGCGGCCTTCCCGCAAAAACCACACCCTGCCCCATCTCCACGCCCTTCAAATGCGCTTCCAGCTTCCAGAGGTTGGAAGCCAAGCGGCGGATGAAACTGATACATGCTCCCAGCGCTCTTGACAAACCTGCGGTCATTTTTGGCGATTGTTGTCCAAAACGCTCCCTGCAACAATGGTTTTTCCAGAGCGCGAGGCGCGCTGTGGACCAAGGCGGGGGCGGGGGGGCCGTTTACACGCCGAAATGCGCCCGGGCAGGACTCTCATCCGGAAGCATGATGGCATCGTGGCCCAGCCGACGCGACCCATATTCCAAGCTGAATGTTCCATCATCGCTGATGAAACAAACCCTATATCCCGTCGGAGTCATCGACCGGATCTGCACGTCCGTCAAGAATAAGTGTTCAAACACGATCGCCGGCCGCGACAACGCGATCGTGTCCCGCATCCCTTCAAAAACCGAGGGCTCCGCGCCTTCGACGTCGATTTTAACCACGTTCGGCGCGTCGATCTTCCGCTCCTTGACCAAATCATCCGCACGCCGGATCGCAATGGCCAGTTGCAAACCATCGTTGAATGTCCTGACCGTCGACCCAAGGGAGCCGTCGCCAGGCTTTACGTTCAACATCAATTCTTCATCGGCGGCGCCTAACCCAAACGGATGCACCGTAACAGTTTTGCTGTCGGCAAACAGGGATTCCAATGTCCGGCGCGGCCCGGGATTGGGCTCAAAAGCGTGCAGCCGCGCCAGCTTGTGCCGCGGATGCGCCAGATGCGATGTCACGACCCCCACATTCGCGCCTACGTCCCAGAAAACGCCGCCTGGCCCAAGCAGCCTCTCCAGGCAATCAAAGAGCTGCGCGTTGTGGCCCTGTTCGCCCAGACTCGCATTCAGAAGGCCGAAGGCTCCCAAGTCGCGGAAGTCCAGCAACGCCGTGCCCACCCCAGGCACCTCGAACGGGAAGGATTGCAAACCTGTGCTGAATGGGGCCACCTTGCGGAGCAGCCACCCGGCGCCTGGCAAATGAAGTGTCCCATGGATTAACTTGTAGTTCTGCACCAGCAACTTCGCCAGCATTCCAAATCGTAGTGCGGCATCGATCCCGTTGTCAATTGCCCATCCAATTGCGTCCTTTACACTCTTGTATTAAACAGGCACCGTTGCCGCGAAACAGCAATAACCCGCAATGACTCCCCTTACGGTCGCCTGGATTTCCGATTTCCCTCTCGAATGGATGCCCAATATGCCGGAGCCGATTCCCCATTTGCCGAAGGACCATCCCGCTACCTGGGAAATGGCTCTTCTGGGCGAATTTCAAAAAAATCCGCAGATTCGACTTCACATTATTGCCCTGCGAAAAGGCATTTCGCGCTCATTCTCCTTTCAACGCCACGGCGCGACCTTCCACGTGCTCAAGTACTTTGGCGGCATGCGCGGACCATCGCTTTTTTGGACCGATACGCTTCTCATTGGCCGCGAGCTTCGCCGGATTAAGCCCGACGTCGTCCAAGCCTGGGGCAACGAGCGCGGCGCCGGTCTGGTCGCCAGCCGCCTTCCCTGGCCCTGCCTGGTCACCGTTCAGGGGCTCTTTTCGTACTATCGTGAAAAACTGCCCGATTTTCCAGGCGCCAAGCTCTCTGCGTGGGCCGAAAGGACCAGCCTCTCTCGCGCCCGCCATGCATCCGGAGAATCCAGCTTCGTCGTTGATTACCTGTTGAAGGCATATCCTCACCTGACAGTTCATCACGTCGAGCACGTGCCCGACTCCCTGTTCGCTGCCATTCGACGACAGCCTGCGCGAAATCCGATTCGCTTTGTCACCAACGGCACCATCGGCTACCGCAAAGGAACTGACCTTTTCCTCAAAGCCCTTGCGGCCTTGCTGGATCAAGTGGCCTTTGAAGCTCTTATAATCGGTTCTCCAAATCCTCAATTCATCGAGCCGCTCCGGCAATCCCTGCCAGCCAGACTCTGGGACCGGGTCACGTTTCGATCCGGCTTGACCCCGCCGGATGTCGCCCGGGAATTGGAGACCGCCACCATTTTCGTCATGCCCAGCCGCGCCGACACAGGCCCGATGGCCGTCAAGGAAGCCGTCTTGGCTGGCGTTCCTGTAGTCGCCAGCAAGCTCGGAGGCACGCCCGACTACATCGCCTCTGGCAACAACGGCCTTCTGTTTCAACCGGACAGCCTGGCGGATTTAACAGCCGTCTTGCAAGCGGCCGTTCACCACCCAATGTTCTCGACAGGTGCAATCGCCCCGGGCTCGTCGGCACATGCGCGCCAGGCCCTTTCGCCGAGAGCTATGGCCGCCGCTTTCTGTGACGCTTACATGGCCGCGCGAGGCTAATTGTGCTTGTTAGCGGGAGAACGACATCCTACCCTCCGTTATGCTCAGCGAATCTTGGGGGCGTAGGCTCAGACAGTGGTTCATACCCTCCAGCTCGGGCGTTCACTTTGATGTCGCCGACGGCCTTCGGGGCGTGGCTATTCTCTTGGTGGTCGTTTATCATGGCTTCTACGCCAACCCGAACGGCTCGACGTTTTCTCGCTTTCTATCCAGATGTTTCGAAATGGGATGGATGGGCGTTCCGATTTTCTTCGCACTGTCCGCCTTTCTGTTGTCGCTGCCTTTTTTTCGGAGGCGGGAGGACGATTCTGCGTTTTGGCGGATGAACGGGTTTGGCTGGCGCCGCGCCTTAAAAATCGTTCCGCCCTATTTCCTTTCGATCGCGCTGCTCACAGCGTTTTCATGGGCGCGGTCCCATGACACGTCCTGTTTTCGGGCAGCCCTGGCTAACGCAAGCGGATGGACTCATTTAGCCGGCGTTCCAGCGTACTTGAACCCGTCCTATTGGAGTTTATGGGTCGAGATTGGTTTCTACGTGACGTTGCCGTTGGCGTTTTTGGCTTGCTGCGGACAGAGCGCCGGGCGCACCGCCTGGATCCTGCTGATTGTCTATACAGCGGCTCCGATCGCGATTCGCAGTGTATTATGGCCGAGCAATTCCGGCGACTGGCTTTATCATTTGGCGCGATTCCCAAACAGCCTGGACTGTTTTGGCTGGGGGCTGTTCTTCGCGTACATCTATTCGCGTTTAGCCAGGAATCCCAGCGGCGCTCGGTCGCTCGCCAGATTGGGATGGCTGGGGATAGCCCTGCTGATATTGGCAGGCTGGACAGTTGAACTGCGCGGCGAGGGAGTGACCTGGCCCACTCGAACGGATGTTGCCATCCGCAATTGCTTTCCGGGGATCGCCTCGTTCTTCATGCTCTTCTTTGTTTTTGACGCACAATCTGTCGCCGCTCGAGTCCTCAGTTCGCCGGCGCTTCGGTTTTTGGGAATTGTCAGCTATGAGTGGTTCCTACTGCACCAACCCCTGCAGACTTTTGCGCGGTCGTGGGTCGGCAACGCCCACGGACGGATCGGCGCGTATTTGTCTGCCACAGTCGCGCCCTCGCTCGCCGCCCTCGCTCGCCGCCCTCGCGCTTTCGGTCCTCGTGTATTATTTCTTCTCGCTGCCCATTATGCGCTGGGGACGTCGACGTCTCGAAGCTTCCAGTCCAAAGCCATGCGCAAGAGAGGCAGGGGTTACCTCCGTTTCCCCTTGAGCGCTTCCGTTGAACGTGTTTTAAGCACGCACCGGGCTCCGACTCGCGAAGATCCCCTCCTGACTCAAGACCTTGCGGGGCCATTCGGCGCTTGAACATCTGCGTCAGGTGGCGGTCTACTGGCCATTGGACATGTCGCGATTACGCAAGCTTACACTCGCAGTTGTATCCAGCTACGCTCAGCTTGGTGTGACAGCGCTTTATGGGCTGGCATCGGTTCCATTGGCGCTGCATTACCTCTCCAGGAAGGAGTTTGCGTTGTGGGCCTTAATGACCTCGCTCAACGGCTATTTGACGCTGATTGATCTGGGCATGTCCGGTTCCATCAGCCGATTCCTTATCGACGCCAAGGACAAGCGCCTCGATGGCTCCTATGGAAGCATGATCAAAACGGGGTGGACCGTGTTGTGCGTTCAAGGGATTTTGTTGTGCCTCGTCAGTCAATTGACAGCTCCGTTGATTTGCGCCGCACTCAAGATTGAGCCCGAGTTTTACTCCCAATTCCTGGCCATGCTTCGGTGGCAAGGGCTCTTTCTGGGCACCGAATTTGCCGCGCGCGTCTCCAGTCAGCTCCTCCATGCGCATCAAAGATACGATGTTTTGAACTATGGCGGGATCATGGGCGTCCTGCTGAATTTTTCCTGTCAATGGGCGTTCTTTCATGCCGGCGGCGGTGTGTTCAGCCTTGTGTGGGCCTGGATGATC
>Ga0265338_10009430_pt1 | contig 11636 bp, 12 predicted proteins | sample 42126metaG_FD_193579 | JGI IMG/M metagenome (GOLD analysis project Ga0265338, IMG submission 193579) | Rhizosphere microbial communities from Carex aquatilis grown in University of Washington, Seatle, WA, United States - 4-21-26 metaG | ecosystem: Host-associated > Plants > Roots > Rhizosphere... | reverse complement strand
CCGCCCGGCGGCCCGCGCGGTCCCGGCGGCCCGCGTGGCCCCGGCGCCGCCGCCGCGCCCGCCGGCCCCGAAATCCAGCGCGCCACCCGCCAAGCCCCGCGGCCCGGCTCGGCCAACCTCGACCGCCGTCCGGATGTCGAGGACGAGGAGTCCGCCACCAAGCGCGGCGCCGCGCCCGGCAAGGCCATCTCCCGCGTCAAGGGCGCCCCCCAGCGCCGCGAGGGTCGCCTGACCATCCAGGCCGTGGCCGGAGACGACGAGGACGCCGTCGAGCGCATGCGTTCCCTGGCGTCGGTTCGCCGGGCCCGCGAGCGCGAGCGCGAGAAACGCAAGGGCGGCTCGCAGGAGCAGGCCCGGACCGCCCGCGAAGTGGTGATCCCCGACGTCATCACCGTCCAGGAGCTGGCCCAGCGCATGGCCATCCGCGGCGTCGACGTCATCAAGTTCCTCATGCGCGAGGGGCTGATGCTGAAGATCACCGACGTGATCGATTCCGACACCGCCGAGCTGGTGGCGACCGAATTCGGCATGACCGTGCGCCGCGTGTCCGAAGCCGACGTGGAAGAGGGCTTCCTGGACGCCGAGGACCTGGACGAGCACATGCTGCCCCGGCCTCCGGTGATCACCGTCATGGGCCACGTCGACCACGGCAAGACCAGCCTGCTGGACGCCCTGCGCTCGACCGACGTCGCCGCCGGCGAGCACGGCGGCATCACCCAGCACATCGGCGCCTATCAGGTCAGGCTGGCGAATGGCGAGCGCGTGACCTTCCTGGACACGCCCGGCCACGCCGCCTTCTCGGCCATGCGGGCCCGCGGCGCGAACATCACCGACATCGTGGTGCTGGTGGTGGCGGCCGACGACGGGGTCATGCCCCAGACCATCGAGGCGATCCATCACGCCAAGGCGGCCGGCGCCCCGATCATCGTTGCCATCAACAAGATGGACCGACCCGACGCCGATCCGACCCGGGTGATCAACGAGCTGCTGCAGCATGAGATCGTGGTCGAGAGCCTGGGCGGCGAAACCCAGGCCATCGAGGTCTCCGCGGTCAAGAAGACCGGCCTGGAGAACCTGGTCGAGGCCATCCTGCTGCAAGCCGAAGTGCTGGAGCTCAAGGCCAATCCCGACCGCACCGCCGAGGGCGTGGTGGTCGAAGCCAAGCTGGACCGCGGCCGCGGTCCGGTGGCCACCGTGCTGGTCAAGCGCGGCACCCTGAAGCGCGGCGACATCGTGGTGGCGGGCTCGGCCTGGGGCCGTGTGCGCGCCCTGGTCAACGAGCGCGAGGAGCAGGTGCAGGACGCCGGTCCCTCGACGCCGGTGGAGATCCTGGTACTGGATTCGCCGCCCGAGCCGGGCGAGCCCTTCGCCGTGGTCGAGAACGAGGCCCGCGCGCGGGAGCTGACCGAATACCGCGATCGCAAGCGTCGCGAGAAGTCCATCGCCCCTCCGGGCGCGGGCGCCTCCCTGGCCGACATGATGGCCAAGCTGCAGGCCAAGACGGTCCGCGAGCTGCCGGTGATCATCAAGGCCGACGTTCAGGGTTCGGCGGAAGCCATCGTCGGCTCGCTGAACAACATCTCCACCGACGAGGTCAGGGCCCGGATCATCCTGTCGGGCGCCGGCGCCATCACCGAGTCGGACGTGCTGCTGGCCAAGGGCTCCAACGCCCCGATCCTGGGCTTCAACGTCCGCGCCTCAAAGCAGGCGCGCGACCTGGCCGAGCGCGAAGGCGTCGAGATCCGCTATTACGCGATCATCTACGACCTGATCGACGACATCCGCGGCGTGCTCTCGGGCATGCTGGCCCCGCTGCAGCGCGAAACCTTCCTCGGCAACGCCGACGTGCTGCAGACCTTCGACATCTCCAAGGTCGGCAAGGTCGCCGGCTGCCGGGTCACCGAAGGGGTGGTGCGACGGGGCGCCAAGGTCCGGATCATCCGCGAGAACGTGGTGGTGCTCGAACTGGGCACCCTGCAGACCCTCAAGCGCTTCAAGGACGAGGTCGCCGAGGTGGTCTCCGGTCAGGAATGCGGCATGCAGTTCGCGGGCTTCCAGGACATCCGGGTGGGCGACACCATCGAGTGCTTCACTGTCGAGACGGTCGCCCGGACGCTCTGAGTCCGGGCCCGGGCCGGCCGCAAGGCCGGCCGGATCGACGCCATCGATGAACCTGAGCGGCGGCCGGCGCGTTTTCCCATCCAGGGGGCGCGTCCGATTCCTCTCCCGCTCAAAGGATTCCCCGATGTCGATGAAGATCGTTCTCGTGGCGGCCGGCAGCGTGCTCGCCGTCTCACCTGCGTTCGCCCTGACCAACAGCCAGATCGTCCACCACACCAGCGGCCCGATCCCCTACAGCCAGCTCGCGAGCACGGACCGGACGGGCTACAACGCCCGCGCTCACAAGACGCGCAAGACCGCCGCCGCCAGCGACACCTCGGTGGCCGCCAACAGCGCGACCAGTCCGGCGCCCGCCGCGACGCCTTCGCCGGACCAGAGCGCGGCCGGCGCGGTGAACGCCCCCGCCCCGGCCTCGCCGGACGCCCTGGCCCCGGCCCAGACGGCCCAGCCCAACGCCGCCCCGACGCCCTCGGCCCTGCCGCCGGCCACCACGCCCGCGCCCTCGGCGCCGGCCGCGCCTTCGGGCTCGCCCTCGGCAAGCACGCCTCCCGGCGGCGCGCCGCAGTAATCCGCCATGACGGAGGCCGGCGCGCCCGGCCTCCGTTCCAAACCCGGCCGCGACGTGCGAAAAGCACGGGCTATGTGGATTCAGCGCGCGGCCCTTTTCGCCAGCCTCGCCGCCTTGGCCTCGCCGCTGACGGCCGGGGCGTCCGAGCGGTACATCTATACCTATGATCCCGCCTCGCCGACGGCGCGGACCCTGACCGACACCGGTCTGAGCTTCCAGTTCGTGCGGGGCCTCCTGGGCGCGGTCCGGGTGCAGCGGATCATCCAGACCGGCGACATCGGCGCGGCGGACCTGAAACCGGCCTCGGAGGAGGCTCTCGGCCGCGGCGGCCTCAAGGCGGCGCTGGGCGACCAGCGGCCGGTCGGGGCGCTTTACGAGATCCTGCCCAAGGACGAGGGCCGCTCCTTCGTGCATGCGGTCTGCCCCGGTTCCGATCGGGCCTGGCTGGTGATCGGTCGGCTGGATCGTTTCCAACCCCTGCAGCTGCAGGCGGTCGGCCGCCGGTCCTCTGACCCCGCGGCGCATGTGTGTTCGGATATGGACTTCAGTTTCCGCAGCGACCTGCGCCTGCCTGACGAAGACACTGTTCCGGCAGCCCGCCTGATCGGCCACGGGCCGGATTGAGCCAGATCATCCATGCCCGATTTCACGCCTGCGTTCCGCCACCGCCTCGGCCTTCTCGCCGCAGCCCTTGCCTCGGCCCTGCTGGCGGCGTGCGCCACGGTCGAGCGATATGACGCCGCGGGTGATATCCGCGCCTTCCTGATCGCCGTGCGCGACGGCGACAGGGCGACCTTCGACACCCACGTCGACAAGCCAGCCCTGAAGGCCAACCTCAAGGCCCGGATCCTGGCGGCCGAAGCCTCGAACCACGGCGTGGACAGCCGCGAGACCCTCGGCGCCCTCCTGGCGGGGCCGCTGGTGGGCGTGGCCGTCGACGCCCTGGCGCGACCGGAGGTGTTTCGCGCCGCCGCCGAGTTGGCCGGCTACGGCCCCGATACGAAGATCCCGGGCCCGCTGGTGCTGGGTCAGGACCTCGAGCCGATGTCGGACGAGCGGGTCTGCGCCCTGATCCGCCACCGCTGCGCCTTCGTGTTCAAGCGCGAGGACGGCGTCTGGAAGCTGATCGACTTCGAAGGCGACATCGGCCTTCTGACCCGGCCGCGAAAGGCCCCGCTCTAGATCCTTGTATTCGCGCGCGGTTTGTCCCGAAGACCGGTTCCCACTTTCGGAACGCGCGCTAGGCGGCGCGGAAAGCCGCGCCAGTCGGGGCGGCCCGGTCCAGGGCGCCGTTCATGGCGTCCAGCAGCTTCTCGGGCTTGATCGGCTTTTCCACCACGCTGGCCATGCCGCAGGCGAGGTAGGCCTTGGCGTCGTCGGGATCGGCGTTGGCGGTGAGGGCGATGATCGGCACCTGGCCGGCGGCGCCCGGCATCCGGCGGATGGCGCGGGTGGCCTCCATGCCGTCCATGCGCGGCATCTTGATGTCCATCAGGATCAGGTCGAAGCGGCCGCTGCGCGCGGCCTCGACCGCCTCCTCGCCGTCCTGCGCGCTTTCGGAGGTGCAGTCGAACATCTCGCAAAGGCCCTCGGCCACCATGCGGTTGGTGGCGTTGTCGTCGACCACCAGCACGTGGATGCCCCGGCCGCGCACCTCGTCGCCGCCGGCCATGGCCTCCGCGGCCCCGGGCTCGATCCGTCCGGCCATCAGCTCGAAGCTGACGGTGACGCCTTCGCCGACGTTGCTGTCGGCGCGGATCACCCCCCCCATGGCCTCGATGATACGCCGCGACAGGGCGGGCCCCAGGCCGGTCCAGCCGGCGCGCACCTTCTCCTGCGTCAGGGCGGTGGGCTCGAAGATGCGGGCCAGGTGCTCGGGGGCCAGGCCCGGACCGCCGTCGCGCACGCGGCCTTCCAGGCGTATGCCTCCGGAGATGGCCTTGGCCTTGAGGCTGGCCTCCACCGCGCCACGGCGGGTGGTCTTCACAGCCGCCGCGATCAGATTGTCGAAAACCTGGCGCAGCCTCGCCCCGTCGACCATCACCTCGAGGTCCGGATCGCCGTCGTAGGAGACCAGCACCGCGACCTCGCTGGACCTCTGCTGCCAGGCGGCCTGGACGTCGTCCACGGCGGCGCGCAGGGAGGTCGGCTCGGGCTTGGCCTCCAGCCGGCCGGTCTCGCCCATGGCCAGGTCGATGGCCTCGGCCAGAAGCCTCAGGATGCCCTCGGTGGAGGCGACGATGGTGCGCACATAGGCCTGGGCGTCGGCTGTCAGCGGCTGGCGCTGCAACAGGTCGGCCACGGCCAGCACGCCGCTCATGGGCGTGCGGATCTCGCGCCCCAGCATCTCGACGAACTCGTGGCGGATGTCGGCTTCGGAGGCGCCGGCGGCGCGGGCCTCCAGCGCCTTCAGCAGCGAGGCGCGGGTGATCAGCCCGGCGTAGCGCTCGCCGTCCAGCAGGACCACCGCCTCGCCGCAACCGCCGTCGGCCAGCAGCGAGGCCAGGGCGTCGGCCGCGGGGGCGTCGGCGCTGAGGGTGCGGGGGGCGGCGATCAGGCGCGCCACCGGCGCGCTGGCGGTGTCCAGCCCGGTGTCCGCGGCCAGAATCACGGCGCGGGAGGCGACGCCCTGCACCCGCCCGGCCTCGACGACGGCCAGGGCCTCGAGCGCCGGATCGGCGTTGAAACGCTCCTGCGCGGCGGCGATCGAGGCGGTCGCTTCGATCGGCTGGGGCCGCTCGGCCCAGTGCGCGATGCTCGTCATCGGTGTGGACGCTCTTACGGATATGGAACGCCACGCTACGCGCGTTAAGTTTTAGATCGGTTAAGCCACAACCGACGCGGAAATCAGGTCTCGGCCGCCACCCAGGCGAGATAGGCGCCCTCCGACAGCTCCGGATCCGCGCGGATCGCCAGGATACAGGGGACCTCATAAGGGTGCCGATCTCGAACGAAGTCCCGCAGGGCCGGCGCCGCTTCGGCGGATGTCTTCAGGGTCATGGGGATCTCGCGCGCCCGTTCGATCGCGCCCTCCCAGCGATAGACCGAGGTGATCGGGGCGAAGATATTGGCGCAGGCCGCCAGCCGCTCGGCCACCGCCTCGGCGCCCACCGCTTCGGCCTTCTCGGCGTCGGGCCAGGTCGTGTAGAGGATGACGGTTTCCGGCATCTGGCGCCTCCATCGGCCCTTGCGGCCGATCTGAAAGCCTCGCAGATGAACCCAGCCCCGCCAACCGACCGCGCCCTGGTCCTGTTCTCAGGCGGCCAGGACTCCAGCGTCTGCCTGGCCTGGGCGCTGGATCGCCACGCCTGGGTCGAGACCGTCGGCTTCGACTATGGCCAGAGACATTCGGCCGAGCTGCAGGCCCGGTTGCGGGTGCGCGACGAGATGGCGCGGCGCTTCCCCGCCTGGGCCGGGCGGCTGGGCGAGGATCATCTGATCGACATCCGCAGCTTCTGCGCCATCGGCGAGACCGCCCTGACCTCCGAGAGGGCGATCGAGGTCACCGAACGGGGATTGCCTTCGACCTTCGTGCCCGGCCGCAACCTGGTGTTCCTGACCTACGCCGCCGCCCTGGCCGACCGACGTGGCCTGACCCATCTGGTGGGCGGCATGTGCGAGACCGACTACTCCGGCTATCCCGACTGCCGGCGCGAGACCCTGGACGCGCTGCAGCGGGCCCTGAACCTCGGCATGGAACGCGAATTCCAGGTCCAGACGCCGTTGATGCGCCTGACCAAGGCCGAGACCTGGGCCCTGGCCCATCGGCTGGGCGGCGACGGGCTGGTGGAGCTGATCGTCGAGGAGAGCCACACCTGCTACCTCGGCGACCGGTCCGTGCGGCGCGACTGGGGCTATGGCTGCGGCGCCTGCCCGGCCTGCGAGCTGCGGGCCCACGGCTGGGCGGACTGGCGTGGCGAGGCCGTGGCCGGATGACCTATTCGGTCAAGGAGATCTTCCCCACCCTGCAGGGCGAGGGCGGCCAGGCCGGGCGGGCGGCGGTGTTCTGCCGTTTCGCGGGCTGCAACCTGTGGAACGGGCTGGAGCGCGACCGCGCGACCGCCGTCTGCAGCTTCTGCGACACCGACTTCGTGGGGACAGATGGCCCCGGCGGGGGCAAGTTCGAGACAGCCGAAGCCCTGGCGGCGGCCGTCGAGGCGACCTGGGCCGGCGGCCCGTCGTCGCGGCTGGTGGTGTGCACCGGCGGGGAACCCCTGCTTCAGCTCGATGCGCCGCTGATCGCCGCCCTGCATGGCCGCGGCTTCGAGATCGCCATCGAGACCAACGGAACCATCGCGGCGCCGGCGGGAATCGACTGGATCTGCGTCAGCCCAAAGGCCGATGCGCCCCTGGCCCAAACCTCCGGCCAGGAGCTGAAGCTGGTCTATCCCCAGGACAAGGCCCGGCCGGACCGCTTCGAGGGGCTGGATTTCGAACGGTTCTACCTGCAGCCGATGGACGGACCGGACCGGGACGCCAACACCCAGGCGGCCGTGGCCTATTGCCTTTCGCATCCGCGCTGGCGATTGAGCGTCCAGACCCACAAATACCTGGGCCTGCCCTGACGGGCGATGGCCACATATCCCTGATGCACAACGACGTTTTCGAGATCACCAAGGCCGCCAGCTTCGACGCCGCCCATTACCTGCCGGCGGGGCCGGACGCGCATCGCTATCGCCGCATGCACGGCCACTCCTTCCGCGTGGAAGCGACCCTGCGCGGCGTGGCCGACGCCAAGGACGCCTGGGTGGCCGACCTGGGCGAGCTGGAAAGGGCCCTCGGCGCCGCCGCGGCCGGACTGGACCACTCGGTGCTCAACGAACAACCCGGGCTGGAGACGCCGACGCTCGAGCGGCTCTGCCGCTATTTCGCCGATCGGCTGAAGGCTGATTTCCCGGGGCTTTGCCGGATCGTGGTGGCCCGGCCGTCAGTCGGCGAAAGTTGCGCCCTTGGCCTGGGTTGAGGCCACCGGCCCCAGGTCCTTGGCCTGGTTGGTGAGCGTCGCATCCTCGGAGGAGACGCCTGACGGCCCGCCAGCCTGGGAGTCCTGAGGGCTGAACTCGTTGTGCACGCCCTTGGCGGCGCCGATCACGGTCTTGCCGGTGGCCCTGGCGGCCAGACTCCCGCCCTTCCAGGCCAGCTGCCCGCCTTTCATCATGCCCCAGGCGGCTCCGCCCACCATATTGCCGGCGACCGAGCCCATGCTGGCGGCGCAACCCGACAGGGAAACGCCGAGGATCAGGACGGCGGCCAGGCCGCCAAGACGGATGCGCATGCTGGGACTCCCCTCGGACGCCATCAGGCCAGAGGGACGTTAAGGTCCGGTTAGGGCTGTGGACGGGCGCGCGTCGCCGCGCGCCCGCGCGCCGCGTTCAGAGGGTGTCGACCAGCACCACCTCGGCGTCGGCCAGGGCCTTCACCTCGATCCTGGGCTCGCCCGAGATGGCGGCGCCGTCGCGGGCCTCGATCCTGACGCCATTGACCTCCAGCTCGCCATCGGTCGACGCGAGATAGGCGTGGCGGCCTTCGCCAAGATCGTAGACGGCCGTCTGGCCGGCCTGGAGCGTGGCGCCCAGCACCTTTGCGTCGGCGCGGATCGGCAGGGCGTCCGCATCGCCGTCGCCCGAGGCCAGGGTCACGAACCGACCGGAGCGGCCCATCTTGGGAAAGGGCTTCTGGTTCCAGAACGGCTCGCCGCCGCGCTCGGAGGGCAGGATCCAGATCTGGAAGATCTTGGCTGGCCCCTTTTCCAGATTGTACTCGGCGTGGCGGATGCCCGAGCCCGCGCTCATCACCTGCACGTCGCCGGCTTCGGTGCGGCCGGTGTTGCCCAGCGAGTCCTGGTGGGTGATCGCCCCTTCGCGGACATAGGTGATGATCTCCATGTCGCGGTGCGGGTGGGGCGGAAAGCCGGTCTCCGGCGCGATCTCGTCGTCGTTCCAGACCCGCAGCGCGCCCCAGCCCATGCGCGCCGGATCATGGTAGTCGCCGAACGAGAAGTGGTGGCGGGTGTCCAGCCAGCCGAAGTCGAAGCGGCCGAGGCCGTCCTTGGGTCTGCGTTCGATCATGATGTCCTCCTTGGGCGTCAGATAGGAGGCGGTTTGGGAATTGCAACTGGTCCAGTTGCGGTTAGGCGGCCTGCTCCATGGACGCCTGCCACTGGCCGAGACTGGCCAGGCCGTTCATCCGGGCGCGGTGGCTGAAGGCGCGCTGGGCGGCGGGGACATTCTCCGGCTTGCCGCTCCAGGCATGCTGGGCGGCGTGTTGCAGGGCGCGGCCGTAGGAGAAGGTCAGCTTCCAGGGCAGGGGACCCATCCGATGCATGGCGTCCAGGTGCGCCGTGGCCTCCTCGTCCTCCTGGCCGCCCGAGAGGAAGGCGATGCCGGGCAGGGCGGCGGGGGCGTGCGCCTTCAGCACCGCCAGGGTCCGTTCGGCGACCTCCTGGGCGCTGTCCCCGCGGCCGGACGCCATGCCCGAGATCACCATGTTCGGCTTGAGCACCATGCCTTCCAGCGCCACGCGCTGTTCGTAGAGCTCCTGGAACACCGTCTGCAGGGTCCAGCGGGTGACCTCCTCGCAGCGGTGGATGTCGTGGGCCCCGTCCATCAACACCTCCGGCTCGACCACGGGCACGATCTGGGCGGCCTGGCAGAGGGCGGCGTAGCGGGCCAGGCCGTGGGCGCCGGCCTTGAGGGCGCCCCAGGTGGGCATGCCGTCGCCGATATCGATCACCGCCCGCCACTTGGCGAAGCGCGCGCCGCGCTCGTAGTAGGCCGCCAGTCTTTCGCCCAGGCCGTCCAGCCCCTCGGTGACGGTCTCGCCCGGGAAACCCGGCAGCGGCGTGGTCCCCTTGTCGACCTTGATGCCGGGAACCGAGCCGGCGGCTTCGATGAGCTTGATCAGCGGCGTGCCGTCGGCGGCGTCCTGCCAGATGGTCTCGTCGAACAGGATCACCCCGCCGATGTGGTTTCTCAGGGTGTCGGTGCAGCGGAACAGCAGTTCGCGGTAGTCGCGGCGGGTCGCCTCGGTGGAGGCCACGCCGATGTCGTCGAAGCGCTTCTTGATGGTGCCGGAGGATTCGTCGGCCGCCAGCAGTCCCTTGCCGGGCGCCACCATCTTCTCGGCGATCTCGTTCAGCGCACCCAGATCCATCGCTCGCCCCTGTGAAGCTACGACACCTCTAACGCCGCCACCCCCGGTAAGGTTTTGCCCTCCATCCATTCCAGGAAGGCGCCCCCGGCGGTGGAGACGAAGGTGAAGTCCTCGGCCACGCCCGCCATGTGCAGGGCCGCGACGGTGTCGCCGCCGCCGCCCACCGCCACCAGCTTGCCGGCCTTGGCCAGTCTGGCCGCCTCCCGCGCCGCCGCCACGGTGCCCTTGTCGAAGGGCGGGACCTCGAAGACGCCCAGCGGCCCGTTCCAGACCAGGGTCCTGGAGGCGGCGATGGCCTCCAGCACGTGCTGCACGCTCGCGGGGCCCATATCGAAGATGCTCTCGTCGTCAGCGATGCCGTCCAGGTCCACCACGCGGTTCGCGGCGTAGGACTTCAGCTCCCGGGCCACCACCACGTCGGAGGGCAGGATGATCTCGCAGCCCCGGGCCTCGGCCGTCTTCAGGATCTCGCGGGCGGTGTCGGCCAGCTCCTTTTCACAAAGCGACGCGCCGACCTTGTGCCCCTGGGCGTGGAGGAAGGTGTTGGCCATGCCCCCGCCGATGGCCAGGCGCTGCAGCTTGCCCACCAGGTTGTTCAGGAGGTCGAGCTTGGTGGAGACCTTGGCCCCGCCGACAATGCCCATCACCGGGCGCTGGGGCGAGCCCAGGGCCTTCTCCAGATGGTCCAGCTCGGTCTGCATCGCCCGGCCGGCGCAGGCCGGCAGGATGCGCGCGATCCCCTCGGTGGAGGCGTGGGCCCGGTGCGCCGCCGAGAAGGCGTCGTTGACGTAGAGATCGCCGAGGATCGCCAGCTCGCGGACGAACTCCGGATCGTTCTTCTCCTCGCCGGCATGGAAGCGCAGGTTCTCCAGCAACAGCACGTCGCCGTTGCCCAGGTCCTTCTCGGCCTCGATGGCGGCGGTCCCGATGCAGTCGTCGGCGAAGGCCACCTGGGCGCCGATCAGCTCGGACAGGGGTTCGACCAGGAAGCGCAGGCTCATGGAGTCCACGCGCTGGCCCTTGGGCCGGCCGAAGTGCGAGAGCAGCACCACCCGCGCGCTATTGGCCCTGAGGTCGCGGATGGTTGGAAGGGCGGCCCTCAGACGGGTGTCGTCGGTGATCCGTCCGTCTTCGACCGGCACATTGAAATCCACGCGCACCAGCACCCGCTGGCCGGCCGGATCGAGGTCGTCGAGGGTGCGGAAGCCCATCTCCGCGGCCCCCGGCTAGAGGAGCTTGCCCATGGCCAGGGCGGTGTCGGCCATCCGGGTGGAGAAGCCCCATTCGTTGTCATACCAGCTCAGCACCCGCACCAGCTTGCCCTCGATCACCTGGGTCTGGGGCAGGGCCACGGTCGAGGAGGCGGCGACGTGGTTGAAGTCGGTGGAGACCAGCGGAGCATCCTCCACCGCCAGCACGAAGCGCATCGGCCCCTCGGCGGCCTTGCGCATGGCCTCGTTGATCTCCTCGACGCTAACGTCGCGGCTCGGGACCACGTTCAGGTCCACCACCGACACATTGGGGGTCGGCACGCGGATCGAGGAGCCGTCCAGCTTGCCCTTCAGCTCGGGGATCACCAGGCCGATGGCCTTGGCCGCCCCGGTGGAGGTGGGGATCATGGACAGCGCCGCGGCCCTGGCGCGGTAGAGGTCCTTGTGCAGTTGGTCCAGCGACGGCTGGTCGTTGGTGTAGGAGTGGATGGTGGTCATGTAGCCGCGCTCGATGCCGCACAGCTCGTGCAGGACCTTGGCGACCGGGGCCAGGCAGTTGGTGGTGCAGGAGGCGTTGGAGACCA
>Ga0265338_10009428_pt1 | contig 11636 bp, 12 predicted proteins | sample 42126metaG_FD_193579 | JGI IMG/M metagenome (GOLD analysis project Ga0265338, IMG submission 193579) | Rhizosphere microbial communities from Carex aquatilis grown in University of Washington, Seatle, WA, United States - 4-21-26 metaG | ecosystem: Host-associated > Plants > Roots > Rhizosphere... | reverse complement strand
ATGGCGGCCCAGCATGGCAACGGCATGGTGCACATCTCTTGGCGGCCTGAGAAAGGTAGTCAGATGACGGATGTCGAATATCGCTCGGCGCGCCAGCCGCGCGCCGGCACCGACGAGAAGGGACCGCAGACCTTCCATCCCAGCCGCATCGGCATCGAAAAGAAGGGCGATGCCTTCCAGCTTTACATCAGCTGGCAGGGCGAACCGCTGCATCCCGAAGGCGAGCCCGTCACCTTCAAGACCAACGGGCCCGTTTATGTCGGTATCGGTTTCACCTCGCATCTGGCGGCGAATGTGCTGACCGCCAGGGTGCGCGATGTGGTGCTGGACAATGAAGCCGGCAAGGTTCGCTAGCGCGCTTTTGCTTCTGCCGGTTTCCGCCGCTTTGGCGCAGCCGCCGGGCGTCGTGATTCCCGAGTGGGCACTGCCGGATTCGCCAACGCACAAGCAGGTGGCGCCGCCACCGGATTTTCATCGCGCGCCTGTTACTGCCAACAAGCCCATCGGCATCTTCGAGAACCAGACCGACGTGGGCGCGGCGCTGGCGCCGGGCGATGCCAGCTACGATGCCGCCGACAAAAGCTATGTCATCACCTCGGCCGGCTATAACATCTGGTACACGCGCGACGAGTTCCGCTATCTGTGGAAGAAGATGTCGGGCGATGTCTCGCTGGCGGCGACCATCAGCTTCCCCGATCCCAACGGCTTCGGCGACCGCAAGGCGGCGCTGGTGATCCGCCAGAGCCTGGATGACGATTCAGTAGAGGCGCTGGTGGCCCAGCATGGCGCCGGCATGGTGCATCTGGCGCGGCGCGAGACGCAGAACACCCGCATCAAGGACATGGAATATCGCGTGGGTTCGCGTGGCGGTCTGCCGGGCGGGGCGACGCCGGACAGTCTGGTGACCTTGCACGCCGGCCGCATCGGCATCGAGAAGAAGGGCGATGTCTATCAGCTTTATGTGAGCTGGCAGGGCGAGCCGTTACATCCCGAAGGCGCGCCGGTGACGGTGCACATCACGAGCCCCTTTTATGTGGGGATCGGCTTTACCTCCCACCAGCCGGCGACCTTGTCGTCCGCGAAGCTCAGCAATGTGGTGCTGGCAAATCGCGCCGGCGCGGTGCAGTAAGCTCCACTTGTCATGGCCCGCAAATGCGGGCCGCCCAGATGACGCCGGCGCTTCACCCTCAGGATGATCGCTAACCCACCTGGATGGCCCACACTCCGGTGGGCCATGACATTTTTCTATGGGACGAAGACTAAGCTTTCACCGTCTTCAGCAGCTTCAGAAGCTGCGGGTGCAGATATTCGTTGGCCGCGAGCACGCTGCCCCGGGTCAGCATGTCGGGGCCGCCAGTCAGATCGCTGACCATGCCGCCGGCCTCGCGCACCAGCACGATGCCGGCCGCCACGTCCCAGGCCTGCAGCTTGTCTTCCCAGAAACCATCGAAACGCCCGGCCGCGACATAGGCCAAGTCCAGCGAGGCCGAGCCGAAGCGGCGGATGCCGGCGGTGACGTTCATCACTTCCGCCATCTCGGCAGTGGCGCGAGCGTGGCCTTCTTTTCCCAAGAAAGGCAGGCCGGTGGCGATCACGCTGGGGGCCAGCTCTTTCCGCGCGGCCACGCGCAGCCGCTTGTTGTTGAGATAGGCGCCGTGGCCTTTTTCGGCAATGAAAAGATCGTCAGTGACGGGGTTGAACACCACGCCCGCCACCAGCTGGCCTTCGCGCTCCAGCCCGATGGAGATGGCGAAGTGGGGAATGCCGTGCATGAAGTTGGTGGTGCCGTCGATCGGGTCGATGATGTAGCGATGACTCTTGTCGGCGCCCTCGATGCCGCCGCCTTCCTCGCCCAGAAAGCCATAGCCGGGGCGGGCCTTGGACAATTCCTCGATCAGGATCTTTTCAGTGCGCTTGTCGGCGGAGGTGACGAAATCGGCCGGGCCCTTCATCGAGATCTGGAGATTTTCCAGCTCATTGAAGTCGCGGATCAGGGGGCGGCCGGCTTTCCGCGCGGCGGCGACCATAACGTTCAGAGCGGGAGAGGTGTAAGCGGCCATTTTCGTTCCTGTTGCCTCACCCTTCGACAAGCTCAGGGTGAGGATAAGAGAAAGTCCTCATGCTGAGCTTGTCGAAGCATGAGGAAAAAATCTCAATCGGCCCGCCGCACGTAAGAGCCATCTTCGGTGGCGACGATGATCCGCTCGCCGGCGGCGATGAAGGGCGGCACCTGAATGCGCATGCCGTTCTCCAGGATCGCGCTCTTGTAGGAGGGCGCCGCGGTGCCGCCCTTCAGGACCGGATCGGCCTCGGCCACGGTCAGGGTCACCTGCACCGGCAGCTTGATGCCGATAGGCTTGCCTTCATAGAGCTGCACCAGGGTCTTCATGCCGTCCTGCAGGAACTGGGCCTGCTCGCCCACGAAATCCTCTGCCAGCTCGATCTGGTCGTAGGTTTCCATGTCCATGAAAGTCAGCATGTCGCCGCTGGCATAGAGGAACTGGAAGTCCTTCTTGTCCAGGATGGCTTCATCCACCGCTTCATCGGAGCGGAAGCGCTGGTTCAGCTTGGTGCCGGAGGTGACATTCTTGAGTTCGACCTGGTTATAGGCGCCGCCCTTGCCGGGCTTGACCTTCTGGGTCTTGACCGCGATCCACAGTCCGCCGTCGTAATTGATCAGGGTGCCGGGGCTGATTTCGTTGCCCGTGATTTTAGACATTGATCTTGGCCATGGTTGTGAAAGCCTCCGGGGACGGGGGTGAGAAACGGTTCGCGGGTTCAAACAGCGGGCGGGTGATAGCAGGCTAGAGGTGAAAAGCCAATGCTATGGGCAGCCCGTCCAGCATGGCCAAGGCGCACCAGCCGTCACAATGACAACCACGATCAACATGATGGTTGCGGCAAAAGGAACCCATTTCTGATCGCGTGAGCGGTAAAACCCCATTCCCCACGCCAAGCCGCCAATAAGCAAAGCGGGCACGAGAAAAGCATTTGAATATCCATATATGATGCGGCGATCTGCTGGGAAAAAGAAGTCACTGTTTCCCAGATAACGACCCCAAAGCTCCTGCGACGCCAGGTGATAACCGAGCGACAGGAGCAAAGCCAAAATCAAAAAAATCCCGAGTTTTTGTTTGGCCAATGATTAAGTCCTGAAAGTAGCGAATTTAGAAACACCATTTCCAGCAGGAATAGGCGGCCCCGATAGTGATGTAGATCAGGAAAGCGGTGATCAGCAGGGCGAGCGCATCGGCCCAGCGTGAGCCTTTGGGCCGGAAGAAGCCGAAGCTGATAGCGAGCGCCAGCAGCGCCACCACCGGCACGACCAGATAAGGCACGTACCAGTGGGTTTGCAGCCATACGGACCCGGAGAAGAACTTCTGGTGGAGCTTGTCGGCGGTGAAATCCAGCGCCACTACCAGCAGGGCGCCGATGAACAGAAAACCGAGCAAGCGTTCTTTCATGGCGTGTTCCGGCAGGGCTGCTGCTTAAGCCATGCGATGGCGGCATCCAGTGTCGCCTGGCCCCGCGGCGTGACTTCATCTGGCGCGATGGTTTCATGATAGCTGCGATGCAGGCGATCTGCGGACCAGCCCACCGACACGGCCAGGAAGGCGCCGTCCGGCAGATCGAAGTGGTGATTGGCGGTAAAATAGCCGGCGGTCGGTTCTCCGAAAAAGCGAGCGCGTGGCCGCCCCTCGAAAGCCATGGCCGTGAACTCCCCTGAGCTCCCCGTGTTGCGGTCAATCAAGATGGCGACGGGTGCCGTCTCCTGCAGGGCGCGTTGGCTGGGGGCAACGGCAGCGTCGCCGATGGGCATGTAGGGCGCGTTCGACAAACGCTCGGGCGCTTCCGGCGCGCCCGTGTCCAGCGAATAGAGATAAGGCTCGCGCCCCAGCAAGGCCTGGAGACCGTTGAGCATGGGATACATGTTGCCGCCGCCGTTGCCGCGCAGGTCCACGATATAGTGGCAGATATGGGCGCGGTAGAACGTTGCGAGAGCGTCCCGCGCGGCCTTGGCATAGGCGATGTCATCGGCAAGCGAGCCGTGGTGGAATTTTAACGTGACTAGGCCGATCCCACCCACCAGCAAATAGCCTTCGGGCGCATTGACGTCGGGCGCGCGCGCATTGCCTACCGCTCTGTCAGTCATCTGCGCTTTCGCCGCATCAGCGCTCACCAGAAAGGTATGCTTTTCCCCCAATTGCGCGATGACGTAGCGAATGGCCGGATAGGCATTCGTCACTTTGGTCTTGTCGCCTAGCATGGTCTGCGCCTGCGCTTCCACCGCCGGCCAGTCGATCTTGCCGCTGTTCATGTGATGGGCCTTGAGGATGGCGATGCTGGCGGCCAGTTCTGCTTTGGCGTCGGGGATGTCGTCGCCGCGGACGCTTGTGCTCGCGCAGAGCAGGAATGCCGACACGGCTTTCTGATACCGCATCACAGGTCTCTCGCAGGCGGCCGCCGAGTGTCTTTTAAGAACCGCTCCGAAACAAGCCGTTGAACGCTTCGACCGCAGCGCGGGGGCCGTCGCCATGCTCCCACACCCCGGCCGAGACGGCCAGGAAGTCCGCGCCTGCTTGCACCAGGATAGGCGCGTTCTCGATGGTGATGCCGCCGATGGCGACGGAAGGAACGACCATCACTTCGCTCCACCAGCGCAGGAGGTCGATGTCCGCCCTGGTCTTGGGCTCCTTGGTCTGGGTGGGAAAGAACGCGCCGAAGGCGACATAGTCGGCGCCGGCCTCGCCCGCTTCCATGGCCAGGTGCCGGCTGTCATGACAAGTGACGCCGACAATGCCGCCCGGCAACAGCCGGCGGGCCTCGGCATAGGACGCATCTTCCTGGCCGACATGGACGCCGTCACAGCCTAGCTCGGCGGCAAGGTCGGGGCGGTCGTTCAGGATGAAGGCGGCGCCGGCCGCTTGCACCACCGGGCGCAAGGTATCCACTGTGCGGCGGACTTCATCATCGCTGATGTCTTTCAAGCGCAGTTGGAACGAGGCGACGTCGCCGCCTTTCAGCGCTTCCTTCAGAGGCCCCAAAAAATTCGCCGCCGAGAGCCTCGGCGGCGAAATCAGATATAGACGGCAATCGCTCAATAAATCCTCATGCTTCGACAAGCTCAGCATGAGGATTCTACTCCTCACCCTGAGCTTGTCGAAGGGTGAGGAGATTTGAAGAGTTAAGCCGCTTTCTTTTCCTCAGCCTCGTTCCACTTGCCCAGTGCGGCCAGCGAATTCATCAGGGCGCGATGGGCGAAAGCCGCCTGGCCCTTGGCGACATTCTCGGCCTTGCCGCTCCAGGCCTTCTGCGGGGCGGCTTGCAAGGCGCGGCCATAGGAGAAGGTAAGGGCCCAGGGCAGGCCGCCGATGACGTTCATCGCCGACAGATGCGCGGTGGCGTCTTCGTCCGACTGGCCGCCGGAGAGGAAGGCGATGCCAGGCACGGCCGAGGGCACATAGCGCTTCAGCACTTTCACGGTACGCTCGGCGACTTCCTGCACGGAATTCTGCTTCGCGCATTTCTTGCCCGGCACGATCATGTTGGGCTTGAGGATCATGCCTTCCATGGCGACATCGGCGACATGAAGCTCTTCGAACACTTCGGCCAGTACCCAGCTGGTGACGTCTTCGCAGCGCTGGATGTCATGGTCGCCGTCCATCAGCACTTCCGGCTCGACGATCGGCACAATGCCGTTCTCCTGGGCCAGCGCCGCATAGCGGGCAAGCGCCTGAGCGTTGGCGTTGATGCAGTTGTAGGTGGGGATGCCGGAAGCGATATCGATCACCGCCCGCCACTTGGCGAAGCGCGCACCCAGCTTGTGATATTCCTTGAAACGCTCGCGCAATCCATCCAGACCCTCGGTGATGGTCTCACCGGGCGCCAGGGCCATGGGCTTGGCGCCTGCATCCACCTTGATGCCGGGAACGCTGCCGGCCGCTTCAATGAGCGCCACAAGGGATGTGCCGTCCTTGGCCTTCTGGCGGATGGTTTCGTCGAACAGGATCACCCCGCCGATATGCTCGCGCATGGTCTTGTCGGTACGGAACAGCATCTCGCGATAGTCGCGGCGGTTCTCTTCGGTGTTCTGCACGCCAATCGCGTCGAACCGCTTCTGGATGGTGCCGGTGGATTCATCGGCCGCCAGCAGGCCCTTGCCGGGCGCGACCATCTTGTGCGCGATCTTGTTCAGTTCATCGAGATTCATGCTTTTCCCCTTAAGTTATTTTACCGAAAGCGCCTCGACGCCCGGCAGTGCCTTGCCTTCCAGCCACTCCAGGAACGCCCCGCCCGCGGTGGAGACGTAGGTGAAATCGTCCTCCACGCCGGCATGGGCCAGAGCGGCAACGGTGTCACCGCCGCCCGCCACCGACAAGAGCTGACCCTCGCGGGTGAGTTTGGCGACCGCTTGCGCGGCGGCCACGGTTCCCTTGTCGAATGGCGCGGTTTCAAATGCGCCGAACGGTCCGTTCCATACCAGGGTGCGGGTGGTCAACAACCGCTTCTCGAAAGCCTTAATGCTGTCCGGTCCCACGTCCAGCGCCATTTCGTCGGCGCCGATCTGGGACACAGGGACAGTGCGATGGGCTGCGCCCTGCTTGAACTCCGTGGCGACCACCACATCGGTGGGCAAAAGGATCACGGCGCCCGATTCATTGGCCATGTGAATGACCTTGCGCGCCGTTTCCAGATGGTCGGGCTCGTAGAGCGACTTACCGATGTTAAGGCCCTCGGCGGCCAGGAAGGTGTTGGCCATGGCCCCGCCGATCACCAAGGTTTCGACCCGAGTCACCAAATTTTCTAACAGCGCGATCTTGGTCGAAACCTTGGCGCCGCCCACCACCGCCATCAGCGGCCGTTCGGGATGCGCGAGCGCCTTTTGCAGATGTTCCAGCTCGGCCTGCATGGAGCGGCCGGCGGCGTTGGGCAACAGACGCGCCACGCCTTCGGTGGAGGCATGGGCGCGATGCGCCGCTGAGAAGGCGTCGTTGACGAAGATGTCGCCCAGCGCGGCGAGTTGCTTGGCCATGCCAGGATCGTTCTCTTCCTCGCCCTTATGGAAGCGGGTGTTTTCCAGCAGCAGCACATCGCCGTCCTTCAGCGCCGCGACCGCTTGCTCGGCCTTGGGACCGATACAGTCGTCGGCGAAGGCGACCCTGTGACCAACGGCCTTGGACAGCGGCTCGACCAGAACCTTCAGCGACATGGATGGCACGACCTTGCCCTTGGGCCGGTCGAAATGGCTGAGCACGATGACCTTGGCGCCTTTTTCCGCCAGCTCGCGAATGGTCGGCGCTTGGCGCTCGATGCGGGTGGCGTCGGTTACCTTGCCGTCCGCCACCGGCACATTGAGGTCGGCGCGCACCAGGACACGCTTGCCCTTTACAGCCAAGTCATCGAGCGTCCGGAAGGCCATTACAGCAGCTTGCCCATCGCCACGGCGGTGTCGGCCATGCGGTTGGAGAAGCCCCATTCATTGTCGTACCAGGTCATGATCGAGACGAAGCTGCCGTCCATCACCTTGGTCTGATCCAGCGCGAAGCTGGAGGAGGCCGGATTGTGGTTGAAGTCTACCGAGACCAGCTTGTCGTGCACCACATCCAGGATGCCCTTCAGCGGGCCGGCCGCCGCGGCCTTGATGGCGTCGTTGACCTCCTGAACGCTGGTCTGCTTCTTGGCGCAGAATTTCAGGTCCACCAGCGACACGTTGGGCGTGGGCACGCGCACCGAAACACCGTCCAGCTTGCCCTTCAGTTCCGGCAGCACCAGGCCCACAGCCTTGGCCGCGCCGGTCGAGGTCGGGATCATGGAAAGGGCCGCGGCGCGGGCGCGGTAGAGATCCTTGTGCATCTGGTCCAGCGACGGCTGGTCGTTGGTGTAGCTGTGGATGGTGGTCATCATGCCGCGCTCGATGCCGATGGCGTCGTTCAGCACCTTGGCCACCGGCACCAGGCAGTTGGTGGTGCAGCTGGCGTTGGAGACAACCAGGTCGTTCTTGGTCAGCTTGTCGTGATTGACGCCATAGACCACGGTGATGTCGGCGCCGTCACAAGGTGCGCTGACCAGCACGCGCTTGGCGCCGGCGGTCAGATGAGCGCTGGCCTTTTCCTTGCTTGTGAAGATGCCGGTGCATTCCAGCGCGATGTCCACCGCCAGTTCCTTGTGGGGCAGCTCGTCCGGATTCTTGATGGCCGTCACCTTCATGCGGTGGCCGGCGGCAATCATCATGTCGGCTTCCACGCTCACCTGGGCGGGAAAGCGGCCATGCACGCTGTCATAGCGCAGCAGATGAGCGTTGGTCTCGACCGGTCCCAGATCGTTGACCGCCACCACTTCGATATCGCGGCGGCCGGATTCCACGATGGCTCTCAGCACCAGCCGTCCGATGCGGCCAAAGCCGTTGATTGCAACCCGAATTGCCATTCCTCAATCTCCATTGTGATGATCCGCCTGCCGGAAGGGCATGCGCGGGCCATCCAGTTTCCGTTTTTATTTCAACAGTTTCTTGGCTGCAGCCACCGCCGCGTCGGGGGTTATGCCAAACTTGGCGTAAACATCCTTATAAGGCCCGCTGGCCCCAAAACTGTGCATGCCGATAAAGGCGCCAGCCTCGCCAGAAAGCAGCTCGGACCCGATATAGCGGTCCCAGCCCTCGCGGGCGGCGGCCTCGATGGCGACCTTCACCGTGCCGGGCCCCAGGACCTTGCGGCGATACTCCACCGGCTGTTCCTCGAACAGCTTCCAGCAGGGCATGGAGACCACGCGGGCACCGATGCCTTCGGTTTTCAGCGTGGCGGCCGCTTCGACCGCCATGCTGACTTCGGTGCCGGTGGCGAGGAAGGTGACCTTGGCGTTCTCCGCCCCGATCAGTTCATAGGCGCCTTTGGCCGAAAGATTTTCGGTGGTGTGTGTCTCGCGCAAGGTCGGCACATCCTGGCGCGAGAAGGCGAGCAGGCTGGGCTGGCGCGTATCCGTGATGGCCAGATCCCAGCACTCCGCCGTTTCCACACCGTCGGCGGGACGGAAGACTTTCAGGTTGGGAATGGCGCGCAGCGCCGCCAGATGCTCGACCGGCTGATGGGTGGGCCCATCCTCGCCGACGCCGATGGAGTCATGCGTCATCACAAAGATCACGCGGATGCCCATCAGGGCGGCAAGACGGATGGCGGGGCGGCAATAATCGCTGAACACCATGAAGGTGCCGCCATAGGGAATGATGCCGCCATGCAGCGCCATGCCGTTCATGGCCGCGGCCATGCCATGCTCGCGGATGCCGTAATGGATGTAACGGCCGTTGAAATCATCGGGACTGATCTCGATCATGCCCTTGCTGCGGGTGTTATTGGACGGCGTCAGATCAGCCGAGCCGCCGATGGTGTTCTGCAGTTCGCCATTGATCACATCCAAGGCTTTTTCCGACATCTTGCGGGTGCCAGCCTTGGGTTTTTCCGCTGACAGCTTTTCCTTCAGCTGGACCAGCGCAGGCTTCAGCGATGCGGGGATGACATCGTTGATGGTGTCGTCGAATTCCTTGGCCTGCTTGCTGGCGGCTTTGCGCAGAGCCCAGGCGTCATAGGCGTCCACACCAAGCTTGCCGATGGCGCGCCACTGGTTCAGCAGATCGTCCGGCACCACGAAGGGCGGATAGTCCCAGTGCAGTTCCTTGCGCGCGGCCGCGACCACTTCGGCGCCCGGCGCATCGGAATGCGCCTTCTGGGTGCCTTCGCGTCCGGGCATGCCGAAGCCGATGATGGTGCGGCAGGCGATCATCACCGGCTTGTCAGCATCTTGCGCCTTTGTCAGCGCGCGGAAGATGTCGGCGGCGTCGTGACCGTCGCAGGTATCGGTGGTCCAGCCTTCCGCTTCGAAACGCCGGATCTGGTCGGTCGAGGTCGACAGCGAGGTGGATCCGTCGATGGTGATATGGTTGTCGTCCCACAGCACGATCAGGTTCGAGAGCTTCAGATGCCCCGCCAGGCCGATCGCTTCATGTGAAATGCCTTCCATCAGGTCGCCGTCGCTGGCGATGACATAGGTCTTGTGATTGACGAGATCATCGCCGAAGCGGGCATTGAGGATGCGCTCGGCGATTGCCATGCCCACGGCGTTGGAGATGCCTTGGCCCAAGGGGCCGGTGGTGGTCTCGATGCCAGGCAGGTCGCCATGTTCGGGATGGCCGGCGGTCGGACTGCCGACTTTGCGGAAGTGCGCCAAGTCCTCGATGGTGATCTCGGGATAGCCGGTCAGCCAGAGCAGGGAATAAAGCAGCATCGAGCCGTGACCGGCCGACAGCACGAAGCGGTCGCGGTCGGGCCAGCCGGGTTCTTTGGCGTTAAACTTAAGGAAGCGCGAAAATAGGACGCTGGCCACATCGGCCATGCCCATGGGCAACCCTGGGTGGCCGGATTTGGCCGTCTCCACCCCATCCATCGACAGGACGCGTATCACATTGGCCAGGCGGCGGATTTCGTGCTGGTCAGGAGGGATCTGATTGGGCTTGGGCATGGGATTTTCCCTGCAAAGATGGTGGTGGCCTTAGCGAGGGGCCCCGGGGGCCGTCAAGGGCGGGGCCCATGCCGGGGGCGCGTATCGGTTGACCCGATTTCCCCGGAGCGCCTAAGGTCTTGGCGAAACAGTGGGAAGAGGTGGGCATGAGCAGGCTGGATGTAGCGCAAAAGCGCTTCCGCGCCGCCCTGGAAGCCCTGGAAAACGCCGCCGGAGGGGTGGGCGAGAGCTTGGACTCAGCCGCCAAGCTGCCCGAACGCATCGCCGAACTGGAGTCCGAACGCGAAAAACTCCTGACCCGCATCGCCGAACTTGAGGAGGAAGTCGCGGAACTTTCCGGCTTGACCGAGGAAGTGGAAGGGCGCCTGGACGGCGCCATCGGCGAAATCCGGGCGGCGCTGGCACGCTAGGCAAAGGAGGCGCCGACATGCCGTTAGTAAATGTGATGATCAATGGCCGCGCCTACACCATCGCTTGCGACGATGGCGAGGAGACGCATCTCAAGGAACTGGCGACCCATGTCGACCTCAAGGCGCGCGAGGTGCTGGGCTCGGTGGGCCAGGTCGGCGAAACCCGCATGTTGCTGATGGCGGCGCTTCTGCTTGCCGACGAGCATCACGATCTGGTTGCCAAGGTGGCGGCGGGTGGCGCGGCGGCCCAGGGTAGTTCCGAGGACATGCAAAAATTGCATTTGAAGGCGGAACAGACCGAAAGCCAGGCTGCGGATGCGCTGGAAAGCGCCGCAAAAAGGCTGGAAGACATTGCCGCAAGGCTCGCGCACGCCTAAATTACCTGCGGACGGTCACTGTCTCGTGCGTCAGGTTGCGATGCCCAGGGGCCTTAATTGTACTCATCGGGAGTTGTCCCTGACCGGGACCGTGGTTCCGGATACACGACGCCCACCTGCACTTGCAGGCCCATGAGATCCAATACCAACGGCGAATACGGTACCGTCCACCGGCGCGCGAAGCGCGCGAGCAGGTCCTGCGGACCTGCGAGAGGTGGACGGTGCCGCGAGCTTGCGAGCGGCTCGGCAGCCAGCGCAGGATATAGGAGATGCGAGAGGTGGACGGTGCCGCGAGCTTGAGCGAGCGGCTCCGCAGCCAGAGCAGGATATAGGAGATGCG
>Ga0265338_10009427_pt1 | contig 11638 bp, 6 predicted proteins | sample 42126metaG_FD_193579 | JGI IMG/M metagenome (GOLD analysis project Ga0265338, IMG submission 193579) | Rhizosphere microbial communities from Carex aquatilis grown in University of Washington, Seatle, WA, United States - 4-21-26 metaG | ecosystem: Host-associated > Plants > Roots > Rhizosphere >... | reverse complement strand
AGCCGGTGTGATGCGCGCCGCCGGCGTAAATCCAGCACGCGCAGGCGTCCTCGAAATTCGGACGGCACTTCCACACGGCCTGCGCCACGGGCAGCTTCGGCATCGGCTGTTCGGGCCGCACGACGTCCACTTCGTTGATGAGCAGGCGGAAGCGGTTGCCGAAATCCATCAACGCCGCGTTCAACGCCGGGCCGGCGGGTGTGTTGAAAACCAAACGGGCCGGGTCGGCTTTGCCGCCGATGCCAAGCGGATGCACCTGCAACGACGGTTTGGCGGCCGCGATGCTCGGGCAAATCTCCAGCATGTGCGCGCCGAGCACGACCTTGTTGTTCGGCTGCAAATGATAGGTGTAATCCTCCATGAACGACGTGCCGCCTTTGAGGCCGCTCGCCATGACCTTCATCGCGCGGACGAGCGCGGCAGTTTTCCAGTCGCCTTCGGCGGCGAAGCCGTAGCCGTCCGCCATCAGCCGCTGCGGTGCAATGCCGGGCAACTGGACGAGGCCGTGCAAATCTTCAAACGTCGTGGTGAAGCCCTTGAAATTTCCGCTCGCCAAAAATGCGCGCAATCCGATTTCGATGCGCGCGGCTTCGCGGACGGATTTATGGCGCTTGCCACCTTTCTTCAAATCGTCGGCGATTTCATAGGCCGCGTCGTAAGTTTTGACCAGCGCGTCAATTTCCTTTTCGGAAACATCGTTGACGAATTTCACCAGATCGCCGACGCCATAGCCGTTGACAGCGTAGCCAAATTTCATCTGTGCGGAAACCTTGTCGCCTTCGGTCACGGCTACTTCGCGCATGTTGTCGCCGAAGCGGCAGAATTTCGCGGTCTGCCAGTCGGCCCAAGCCGCCGCCGCGCGTGTCCACGCGCCGAGTTTTGTTTGCGTGGATTGCTCCTGCCAGAACCCAACGACGACCTTGCGATTCAACCGCATCCGGCTCCAGATGAAACCGTGCTCGCGGTCGCCGTGCGCGGCCTGGTTCATGTTCATGAAATCCATGTCAATCGTGGCCCACGGGATGTCGCGGTTGTATTGGGTGTGCAGATGCGCGACGGGCTTGCGGAGCTGCTTGAGGCCGTTGATCCACATCTTCGACGGCGAGAAGGTATGGCACCAGTTGATGAAGCCGATGCACTTCGCCTCGTTGTTCGCCGCCTGGCACAGCGCGGTGATGTCGTCCGGCGTGGTCATCACCGGCTTGAATACAACCTTCACCGGAATCGCCGTCGCAAGATTGAACGCGGCGGCGATTTCCTGGGAATGTTTCGCGACGGCCTTGAGGGTTTCGGGACCGTAAAGATGCTGGCTGCCGGTGACGAACCAGACTTCGGATAGTTTCAGATTGATGCTCATAAAATACAGCGGGTTATTGGATTAATGGATTTTTGGATTGATGGATTGAGGTGATAGAAGGCTTTTACAGCAATCCAGTCATCCAACAATCCAATCATCCGTTTTAGATAAACTCGTTGATGAGGTTTTCCAGGAATTCCTGCCGGCCGCTGACGTTCGCGTCGGCCTCGCCTTTCTTGAGCATATAAGCTTCGAGTTCCTTGAAGCCGGCCTTGCCCGACTCGATCTTCGCGCCGATGCCGGAATCCCAAGAAGCGTAGCGGTTCTTGACAAATTCGCACAGCCGTCCGTCTTCGCGGATGGCGGCGGCGATCTTCAGGCCGCGCGCGAAGGCGTCCATGCCACCGATGTGCGCATAAAACAGATCAATCGGCTCGAAACTTTCGCGCCGCACCTTGGCGTCGAAATTCGTGCCGCCGGTCTTGAAACCGCCGTATTTGAGGATGGCGAGCATGATCTGCGTGGTCAGATAAATGCTGGTCGGAAACTGGTCGGTGTCCCAGCCGATCAATTCGTCGCCGGTGTTGGCGTCAATCGAGCCGAGCGCGCCCGCCGCGCCCACCACTTCGAGTTCGTGCTGCATGGAGTGGCCCGCGAGTGTCGCGTGATTGGTCTCGATGTTCAGCTTCAAATCGTTCATCAGGCCGAATTCGCGCAGGAAATTCAGGCAAGCTGCCGCGTCCGAATCGTATTGGTGCTTGGTCGGTTCTTTCGGCTTGGGCTCGATGTAAAACTGGCCCTTGAAACCGATTTTCTTTTTGTAGTCCACGGCCATGTGCAGGAATTTGGCGAGGTGCTCCAGTTCCCGTTTCATGTTTGTGTTCCACAAGGTGGAATACCCCTCGCGCCCTCCCCAGAAGACGTAACCGGCGCCGCCCAGTTCGTGCGTGACTTCCAGCGCCTTCTTGACCTGCGCGCCTGCGTAGGCGAAAACGTCCGCGTTGCAGCTCGTGCTCGCGCCGTGGACGAAACGCGGATTGGAGAACAGGTTCGCCGTGCCCCAGAGCAATTTGATGCCGGTGCGCTTCTGTTCCTCCTTCAGGACTTTGACGACGGCGTCGAGGTTCTTGTTCGTCTCGGCAAGCGTCTTGCCTTCCGGCGCGACGTCGCGGTCATGGAATGCGTAAAACGGCGCGCCCAATTTCTCGATGAATTCAAACGCGGCGCGTGCGCGGTTCTGGGCGTTGCTGACGGAGTTGGAGCCGTCGTCCCACGGACGCACCATCGTGCCGGCGCCAAACGGGTCGCTGCCGGTGCCGCGAAAGGTGTGCCAATAAACAACTGAAAAGCGGAGATGGTCGCGCATCGTCTTACCGGCGACGATTTCGTCGGCGTTGTAATGCTTGAATGCCAGCGGGTTCTTGGAATGGGGACCTTCGAATTTGATTTGTTCGATGTTCGGGAATGCGATTTTCATAGTTTCTTCAATTTCAGATACATTGGTTTGGCCGGATTTGATTGTTCATGCAAATTGGCGATGGACGCATCTTAATAGATGTCGTGGCTTGGTTTCAACATATCTTTTCATAAAGGATCAATTTTTTGGTTCAGCACACAACGACACCCGGGCGGGGTGTGCATCCAATTCGTGTTTGAGGTTCATAAGTGCCGCAAAAAAAAGTTGAAATAAGTTGTTGACCAAAGCGGCGGTGAGGGTGGTATTAATGCCTTAACGCTTTCCCAAAAACCATCGGGCTGGCGGGTTGTGATATGGAAATAAGCTATTCTATGAATAGCCGATTGCATCAATTTCAAAACCGGCCGGAGTTCCGCGGCTGGCACGCTGGTCTGCCGCGCGGTTGGCGCGGAATTGTCCAGCGCCCAATGGACATTCAAACGATATTTCCCAAAATTGACAACAAGTTCAAACTATGAACAAACGGGTGACGAAGCTTAGTCCGTGGCTCTGGCGGCGGACGTCGTTTTGGCGGTCGGGCGCCGGACTGACGATTCTTGCCGTGGCACTGGTTGGTCTGCGGTGGTGGTGGATTCATGCTCAACGTCCGGCGCATTTGGCGGAGAATGCCGCCGAATATGGCTCGCTCCGGACCATTTACGGCCCTGCCTGGATGAACCAAGACGGCAGCAAGTTCATCTACGTGGCCACCGCGGACGACCGGGGCCGCGCCTTGTTTCTAGGAGACACCGCGACGGGGACGAAGCAACAAATCATGGACGATACGCAAGGGGTGCGCGCGTGGAACGACGATTACGATATTCAAGCCGGCCCGTGGTCGCCGGATGACAAGTGTTTTGTCTGCCTTGTGAGCAACCGGCTGATGATTTGTTCTTCGGACACCAATCAGAAACAAGTCGTCATTGACGGCAAACCGTTTTCGGAAGCGGTGTGGCTCACGCCAACCGAATTTGCCTGTGTGGCGGATGAAACGAGTTTATACATTGGCAAGAAACGCGCGGACGGACAATGGGAGCAGAAGATTTTCTTGAGCCGGAATGTGCCCCTGACTTCGCTGACGGCCATCAGTTCGGACACGGTGGCGTGGCTGGAGAATCATGAAGTGATCTGCCGCGCCAATCTGTCTGAAAGCAACGGTGACGCGGGCACCCTGCCCGCCAGTGGCGGCGACGCCGCGTTGCCGCCGCCGACAAATGGTTTGGCGCTCTGGCTGGACGCGTCGAAGTTGAGGCAGCCGGATCAGGCGCAGGTGCTGGACTTGCCGGATTTGAGCCGCAGCAAAAACGACGCGATGTGGAACGGGACACCGCCGGTCTTCAACACCACGAACAGCCCGCGTGCGTTGGACGGCAAAGGCACGATTCATTTTGCCTGGCTGGATTCGGCCACGAAGGGAACTGGCTTGAAAACCCGCGCGCCCATCGGCATCCCCGGCGCGAATCCCCGGAGCGTGTTTGTCGTCATGCGACACGAAGCGAACCGCTCGATGATGGTCAGCATGGGCGACACCAGTGCGCATGGCGCCTTGTTCGCGGCGGAATGGGGCGACCAGCTTTATCTGCCCACGGGCTGGTGGGCGGACAATAACATTGGAATGGCGTCCACTGATTGGAACCTGCTGGAGGTGGTTTATGACGGCTCGAGACAAAAAGGTTTCGTCAATGGCATTCTCCGGGGCACGGCCAGCGCGAAGCTGAACACGGTGGACAAGGAGGTTGAAATCGGCTTCCGCGACGCGACCGGCGGCCAGAATGCCAAAGCGGCTGAAGGCGATTTTGCCGAATTGCTGGTATATGACCGGGCGCTGGATGTTGCCGAGCGCCAACAGGTGGAGGATTATTTGCGCGGCAAATGGTTTGGCCAAAAGTCTCCTTCGCCGCAAAGTCCGCTGGTCTGGTCGGACACGAGGCTCGATGGGATGACGGGATTGGCCTATTCAAAGGAAGCGGGGGTGTTATTGATCAGCCGCACGGAAAATGGCCAGGATTCAGTCTGGCGGTTGGACACGGCTTCCGGCCCTGGCGCCAGCCCGGTCCAGGTGATGCAGGGACAATCCTTGCGGGACGTGCGATGGGCCGGCAAGGACAGATTCATCTACGCCAACCGTGAGGCGAAGCAGGTCGAGCTTGTGCTGGCCGATTTATCCGGAAAGGAGAAAAGGACGTTGTTGGGGCACGGGAATTTTGACTGGTTCAAGACCACCGCCGACCAAAAGCAATTGTTCCTGTTTGGAACCATCAGCAACGAACCGGCGCCGGGCATCTGGCGATATGACCTGGCATCGGACGCGTGGCATCCGGTCATTTCGAGTTCAGATAGCCCGTCCATCCGTGCCCAGGCCGTCGTGACGTTGCACCGCACTCTGAAGCAGGCAGGCGGCAATGTCACCTACACCATTTTTCGGCCCGCCAATTTTGACCGGCACAAAAAACATCCCCTGGTGCTTGGCGACACGCTCATTACCGACGCGATTTACGGCGAGTCATTCATGACAAGCATGGCGGCCTGTGGCGCGACCGTGGCGGTGGTGGAGCGGCCTTGGTGGACGGTGGGCCTCCAGCAGTGGGAGCAGAACGTTCAGGCACTTTACGAACAACTCAAGAGCGATCCGGCGGTGGACACCCATCAGGTGTATCTGTTTGCCGCCGGCGACGAGGTGCCTTACATGTGCCGTCTGGTGGAGCCCAACCCCGCGCCGTGGCGGGGATTGATCGAGACTGGTTCCGGCCAATTGCCGGATTTTTCCGACGCGCCGCGCTTTCAACTCCGGCCAAAAATCCTGATTTGCTTCGGCGAACTGCTGCGGATGGGCGACCAACTGGATGGATACCAGCAGGACATGCTGCCGCAGGGCGCTTTGGTGGATTATGTCGTGTCGCCCGGAGAAACGATGCGGTATGTTGGCGAAGCCGCAAAACGCGCGCGCATCGAGGCGATGGAACGTTTCATTTTTGAGGAATAAGCCATGAACGGAATCAAGCTGTTCATCCGGGTCGGCGGCGGCATTTTTCTGGCGGCGGCGTTGATCCGCTTTTTGATCGCGGCGGGAACTTCACCGGCGCTCGCGCTGCCCGAACCCTTCATCGGCATTTCCATCCGGACCGCCGTGCTGATCGTCGGCGGATTTGAACTGGTTGTGGCGCTGTTCTGCCTGTTTGGCCGGTGGCCGCGGCTTCAACTGGGCGGGCTGGGATTGCTGGCAACCGTTTACGCCGTTTACGTCCTCGTCTTGCTTGCGAAAGGCGTGCAAGTGCAGGCGAGTTGCCTTGGGAGTTTGACGGATCCTTTGCAGATTTATCGTGGCGGCATGGGATTCGCGCTCCAATTCATTCCGTTCGGCCTGGCATTGGGCAGCTATGCCGCCGCCGCTTCCTTGTGGTTTTCCTCCGAAGCCCGAACGGCGCGATTGGCCGGAGCGCGCCAGCTTGCCGCCCGGCACGGTGCAACGACGGGGCTGTTGGAAATGGCTTGTCCCGCTTGCGGCGGGCCTGTTAAATTCGCCGCCCCTAATGTCGGCCTGCAGGTTTCCTGTCCCCAATGCCACGCGGCCATCACGTTGCGCAAGCCGGACGACAACCTGAAAATGACCTGCGTTCTATGCGGCGGACACATTGAATTTCCCGCCCACGCCGTCGGGCAAAAAATTGACTGCCCGCACTGCGCAAAAACCATCACGCTTCTGCGGCCCGCGTGAGTCAACTTGCGGTAGCGCGGTTGGTGTAGTGGCACGGGCTTCAAGCCCGCGTGTTCTGGAAAAATTATACCATTGGTGAAACACACAGGCGAGGCGCCTGTGCCACCATCATTTCTCCAGCACCGGCGAATTGCGAATCACGATGCCGCTCACATTGTCGTCCAGCACCGACGCCTTCACGCCGTCGGCTACTTGCGCCTTGAAGTTGTCAATCTCCAGTCCGTTCACGTCCGTGCAAATGATGGCCGGGCGGAAATCGTCCGTCTTGAAACTCAGGTTGAAGTTCGCCAGTTCGAGGCCCTTGACGTGGCGGGCGAACACGCCGTAGGCCGGCATGATGCCGCGCGGTTCGGGATAATCATAGGCCAGTTCCCTCGGCATGCGGGTGGCGTCGTTCGCGGTTCCGCCGCCGTTGTTGACGATGCGGATGTTGTCCAGCCGGACGCCTTCGATCGGATGGTCGGGCAGCCCAAATATCTCGATGCCGGCCGCCCGGCCCGCACCGTCCACGATGACATCGGAAATGGAAATGTTCCGGCACACGCTGGGCGTTTCAATCACCGGGGCGCGATTGCGTTTGCCGGTGGTGATATAGATCGCGTAATCCGGCACGTCCATCATTGTCAGGTTGTTGATCGAAATGTTTTCCATGACGCCGCCGTCCACTTCTTCGAGGGCAAGACCTTTGCAACTGCGGAAGGTGCAGTTGGCCACGGTGCAATTGCGAAAGCCACCGGCAGCCTCGGTGCCGAACTTGATGCGGCCGTTATGACTGCGGCTTGGCTTCATTGTGCCGTCAAGTAGCGTGCCCTCCTCGAAACCCGACACCTGGCAATTCACGATGGTCAGGTTCTCGGTGATGACTTTCCGGCCCAGTGCGTAGCTGCTCTTGGGGCAAAGCGCGTCGTCGTTTGGCGAATTGATGCGGCAGTTGGAAACCATCGCGTTGCGGCAGCAATCGAGGTCAATTCCGTCGCGGTCCGTGTCCATCGTCACGTTGTCCACCGTCATGTCATCGCAGCCGGTCACGAGAATGGCGAAGTGGCCGCCGCGACAAATCGTCACGTCGCGGATGAGGACGTTCCGGCACAGCTTCAGCGCGATGGCCTTGTTGCCCAGGCGGACAGGCGGATGATTCGTCGGCGACGGCGTGTAATTTTCGGTGGGACTCCACCGGCTGAAACCACACATCCGGTCCAGCAAGTCGTCGCTGCGCACCAGGCCGCCGCCGTTGATGATCCCGTGCCCGGTGATGAACACATTCGTCAGGTTCTCGCCCCAGATGAGGCTGTTGTGGAAATAACAATGCCCGCCGTCCTGATACGGATTGTTCGTCCACGATTCGGTCAGATCGTAGGCGTTCAGTTTCTGCGGTGCGCCCAAAATCGTGGCGCCCGCTTCGATGTCGAGATGGATGTTGCTCTGAAGATGAATCGAACCGCAGAGATAAACGCCAGGTGGCACCACCACCGTGCCGCCACCCACTTTTGCCACCGCATCAATCGCTCGGTTGATGGCCAGGTGATCCAGCGTCTTGCCGTCACCCTTCGCGCCGAAGGCGCGGACGTTGTATGCCATCCTGCCCGGCTGGACCGAGCGGCAGCCAACGGCAACCGTCGATACGAGGGTGAAACAAAATAATAATTGGAGCAGGCGGTCTTTTTTCATGGGCAATTCCCGGGCGATATAATGCATTGCGCGCGGAACAGCAACGTGCATTTTGGCAAAGAGGATTGATACCCGGCAAAGAACACGGTGCTAGATCAAGAGCGGTTTCAGATGCCGTTCGTAAAGATTCATCGTCACGTTCCGACCGACGGTGGCTTCGTTGGCCTCCAGCATTTTGAGGTAGCGGTCGCCTTTCTTGGCCGCGATCTTGAAGCCGATGTGGAGCAGTTGCCGGAAATGCGGATTGTATTCCTTGCATTTCTGGTCGTGCCGAAGCGCGGCGCAGTATTGGGCCGAGTTCCATTTGCCAACCGTTTCCTTCGACGGCAGCTTCTTTCGATCAATGTCAATTACCGTGGCGTAGGGGGCGCACAGTTCGGCGCAATGATCCAGCGCGTCGCAATAAATCTCCCTGGCGAGCGCGAGGGCGTCGCCGCCGGCCTCGGCCAGCCCGATGAGTTCCTCCAGCCAGCTTGTCCCGGCGGTCTTGATGTGGAGGCCGGCGTTGAACTTCTGCAACGCGCGCCGGATGGCGGGGTAAATGGAAAACTTGTCGCTGCCGGAGTGGACGCTCAACTTGAGATTGTCCGGCAGGCCGTATCTCAACACGGCGTGCGCGATGACGGCGAGGTCTTCGTTGAACTCGCGTTCGAATTGAGCCACGTCGCCGGCGTAATCCACGCCCTTGTTGAACCGGCCGGTGAACTTGGGCGCGATGGTCTGGAGCGGAATTTTCTCGTCGCTCATCGCCGCAAGGATCATGAGCAGTTCCGGCGGCGTCTGCGGGCTGTCGGTTTCGTCCATCGAGATTTCGGTGATGAAATTTCCCTCCCCCTTCGCCTTGGAGATATGTCGGTAGATTTCCCCGGCGTCCTGAACGGCGAACAGGTATTTGGCAGCAACTCGCTCCACTTCGGCGCGGGTGGTTTTGATCGGGCGGCCGATGCCGGGAATTTCCAGTTCACCGATGAGTTCGGGATGGCGCTTGACGAAAGCGCTGATGTCCGACGCCGGCGCGGGTTTGCCGATGGAATCGGCAACGTCAATCGTGAAGAAATCGGACGAATCAAGGAAGCGATCCACGGTTTCTAGTCGGATGTGGTCGGCGTCAACGTGCCAGGGCTTTTTCCAGCCGAGTTCCCGCACCGCTCTGGCGGCGGCGGCGCGGACGCTGCGCGGCTCGGAGCCAATGATAGTGTGTTCGCGGTTGGATTTGTTCCAGACGGGAACGATGTCCACGCCTTGCCTGGCGGCGAGAATGCACGCCTGAAGCTGGGCCTTGGCCTGATGGGCAAAGCGGTCGCCCATGCCGAAGGAAAACCTGCCGATTTGGAGTTTGTGGTTGATGATATGACCAAGTTAGATGTTGTCATCCACGCGCGCAACCTGATTTTCAACGCTGATGAACATGCAAAAGGCAGTTGCGGCGGTGTCTAATTGTCTTTGTTCCGATAAACAAACAAGGCCGGGGGGCCGTCAACGGAGTATTTGGCCAGCATATCCTTCAAGTGCATCAGCATCCAGGGTTGATCCGAGCCGGCGCCGTTCTTGGTGAACACGATGTCGTCAGCCAGATAAACGGCGGAGTGGATGGCGTCGCCGTGCGAGTTCATCAGGAAAATCCGGTCGCCATACTTGCTGGGCTGGGCAATCCGGTAGAAGTGAGTCAGCAGGAATTGAACGGTGTAGGTGGGATCGGAAAAGCCGTTGTCAGGCTTCTCATTGAAAAAATTCATCGTGCTCCAATGACAATCCATCACCGGGTCGCCGGGTTGGGAGGGCAGGGGATTCGTGTAAAGGCGTTGGCGCGCGAATGGCGGCAGGAAATAAAGGATGCTCACAGAGCCGCCATTGGGTTCGCGTTTGAGTGATTCCAGGAACGGCCGGACATCCACCTCCCGGACTCCGGGCGCATTCCAGTAATTCAGGATCTTATCAATGTCCGAATCCGGCCAAACCCGAATTCCCATCAGAATGGCGGATTGGTGCGAGAGGGCTTTGAGGGTTTGCAGCCGGTCGTTTTCGTCGGGAATGTCCTGCAACAGGGGCAGCAAGTCGCTGAAGCATAGGGCATCGCCGCGGGGGTAAAGCGCCCGCTGGATTTCCGCCAGCGTCGCGGCGCTGACGTTGTTTTTTTTCAACTGGCAGACAAACGTTTTTGCGGGAAAACAAAACGGGTATTGCATCATCCGGTTCGAGTTGAAACGCGCGAGCACGGCGTAGAGTTTCGCCCGCGCGCCGGGTGACAACGAGAATACCAAACTCTTGTCCGGCGCGATGACCGTGGTTGAATTGGCATAGACCAGACTGCCCGGTGACATCGCCTTTTCAATCTGGTCCGCCCCGAGGCCGGAGGACTGCATGACCGTGCGGACGGCATCGGGATTCATGTCTTCAAACGTCCAGGTTTCCACGCCATTGGTGTTGGTTTTGTAGGCGACATACTCCTGCGGCTGCTCCAGATCAATGTTGCGAATGGTCAATTGTCCCCACGGCGGAACATTGGTCATTTCGGTTTCAACGCTCCCGTTGGGGCTGATGTCGGTGTAAAGTTTTGTAAGGCTGCCCCCGCTCCGGGCTTCGTGAACTTTGACGAATCCATAAGTCGCCAGCGCCGACGCCAGCACCAGCGACGCGCTGAAGACGACGATTCCCACCAGATGTAACTGAATGGTTACTCCGCCATCCGAATGAGTCGCATTTCTCTTTTTCGCGGCCATAATGTTTCTAACGAGTGTCAGAAGACAATAGCTTAAGAAGACGCATCTGTTGGTGCTAAAGTAACAGTTTTTTTCGCGCAAGCAAGCTGAATCCAATTATGTTCGACGCTGGGCGACAGGTCGCGGGCGTGATCGCCGTCCGACGATCCGGGCTTCCAAGTCTGCTGGCCGCAAGCAAGTGCCCCTGCGGCGGCGATGGCGGAGACTTCGCCGCGCCGGAGCGAAACGAGCACTTCGCGAGCCAGTGGTGCACCGAGACGGTGCGTGAATTGGCGTTTATTCTTTGCGGCGATGATGACACAAAGGTTCGAGCCAGCCGGTTCATTTTTCATCGTCGTCAAAACTTTGACACTTCGCGTCCAATGTTTATGCTTAACCCGTGCGCACCGTTCACGTCTCACTGGACAACCGCAGTTACGACATCAAGATCGCGCCGGGTTTGATTGACCGGCTCGGTCGCGAATGCGCGCGCCTGAAGCTCGACTCGCGTTGCGCCATCATCACCGACACCAACGTCGGCAAACGGTATGCCAAGGCTGTTTTCAATTCGCTCGCCACAGCGGGATTCTTGCCGGCATTGATTATTGTCCAGCCGGGGGAGGGGGCAAAAGACTTGAAAATGGTTCAGGCCTGTTATGACCAGCTTGCGGTGCATCGGCTGGAGCGAAAATCATTCATCGTCGCGCTCGGCGGCGGGGTGGTGGGCGACCTGGCTGGATTTGTCGCGGCAACTTATCTGCGCGGCATCGCCTTCGTGCAGGTTCCGACGACTTTGCTCGCGC
>Ga0265338_10009426_pt1 | contig 11638 bp, 9 predicted proteins | sample 42126metaG_FD_193579 | JGI IMG/M metagenome (GOLD analysis project Ga0265338, IMG submission 193579) | Rhizosphere microbial communities from Carex aquatilis grown in University of Washington, Seatle, WA, United States - 4-21-26 metaG | ecosystem: Host-associated > Plants > Roots > Rhizosphere >... | reverse complement strand
GAGGAAGGCGGCGCCGTTGGTGGAGCCGTTTTGATTGATCGTCAGTCCGTTGCCGACGGTGTGGACAAGGCCACCGTTAAGGACCGTCAAACCGCTGGGTGAATTGGTCGCGGCGCTGATCGATGCGCCGTTGGCGACGAACGTCCCGCCGTTCGTGACCGTGAAGTTCCCCGTCAGGTTGCTGTTCGTTGCGAAGAGGGATCCGCTGATGATATTGGTTCCGACGAGGCCAATGCCGCCCAGCGCCAGGTTTGTAATCGCGCCGCCTTGAAAATCCGGGCCCAATTCCAACGTGCCGGCAGTCATAATCAATCCAGGAATGATGTCGGTGGGCAAGTAGAGGAAGCCAGTAAACTGGAATTGTCCGGCGCCATCGAGGGTTACACGCGAGCCGGGAACGAGGCGATTGGTTCCCCCGGAGAGGTAGATCGTGGAACCGGCGGCGGCGTTGAAGGCGCCAGCCAGAGCGCCGTTGAAGTTCTGAAGCATCAGTCCGCCCGACTCAACATCCACTGTGCCAGAGGTGGTATCGAAGACGTTGAGGCGGATGGCGCTGACGCCGGTTCCGGCGCTTTTGCGCAATATGCCCTGGTTGGTGAAATAACCCTGGCCTCCGCCGAACGCGGGCAGGATGTTGGCGTCGCCGCGAAAATCAATGAGGCCGCCGGGTTGGTTGATAAAGGCGCCGCGGGCTGGTGAATTGGCAAAGTTAAACAGAGACACAAAGGTGTTGCTCATGTTGATTGTGCCGGCGCTCGTGACCGTCTCCAACATGTTGAGTTCGGTGGCCAGATTCAGTGTCCCGTTCGACCCCACGGTTACCGGACCATTGCTGGCGATGTTGAGGATGCTGCCGACACTTAGCGTGGCGCCACTGGCGATGGCCAAGGTCTGGACGCCGCCGACGCCGCCGCCCACGGTCAGATTGAAGACGCTGGCGTTGGTGTCAACGGTCACGGTGAAAGTTCCCGATGTATTGGTGATGAAAGCAGCGTCAGCCGGTCCCGGAACCTGCTTGGGATTCCAATTGTTTGCGTCGCTCCAGTTTCCGCCCGTCGAGCTGTTCCAGGAGATGCCGAGGGCGCTGGGCGTCAGCGGGGAAAAAGTGGCGGCTGCCGCCAGCAGCAAACAGCATGAGAGCAACTTCGACTTGCGGTCCATGGGCGATGGGTCTGGTTTTTTCTTAAAGCGGCTAAACGACGACCTCATACCATTAGCATCACTGGACGCCAAAGTAAACCTGCCCAATCCCCAATCCCAAAAATCCCAAAGGACCTCGCGATCTCGCGCGTATCCGCGCATTGAGTGAAGTCATAGAGGCAGCTGGATGGGTGACTGTTCGGGCAATTGCTATTTTGGCGCGGGGCGCCTATGTTGGGGGGCAGTGCATCCAATTGCGTTTCAATGGGGGGAGTTGCGAGTCACCTGGTACGGAATTCTGGTGGTTTGCGGATTTATGGCCGGCTTATGGACGGCCAGCCGCCGCGGCATCCGGGACGGGCTGAATCCTGAGTCGATTTTGGACATGGGGCCGTGGCTGATGGCCGGCACGGTGGTCGGCGCACGGGTGTGGTATGTCGCCAGCTACTGGTCCAACGTCGTCAAGGACGCCGCCGATTTTCATCACAGCCCGATTATCGAGGCGTTCATGGTGCAGCACGGCGGCCTGGTTTTTTACGGCGGGCTGGTCGGCGCTTCGCTGGCATGCGTTATGTATGCGCGTTCAAAAAAGCTTCCGCTCTGGAAGGTGTCGGACGCGCTGGCGCCGAGCATCGCGCTGGGTTGCGCGTTCGGACGGTGGGGTTGTTTGATGAATGGCTGCTGCTACGGCAGGCCGGCGGAGGGCCCGGGCGGCGCGGCGCCGTGGTGGTCGATCCAATACCCGGTGACGCACGAGAGTTTTCCGCATTACGTTTACCCGGTGCAGATTTTTGATTCGGCGCTGAACCTGGCGCTGTTCGCCGGGTTGGCGTGGTTTTATCGGCGCAAGAAGTTCGACGGCCAGGTGTTTGCGGTTTACTTGATGTGCTACGCGGTGACGCGGTCGTTCGTGGAGATGTTCCGCGGCGATTATACGCCGGAGCATTTGTTTCACGGCCTGGTGACGCCTGGACAATTGACAAGCGTCGTGGGAGTAATCGTCGGCGCAATCCTGCTTTGGAAGCTGCCGCGGCCCGCCGGTTCCCCGGTGGCCAACATCCCGGACGGCGTTCACGGACAAGCGTGACAATTGCCGGCTTCTCATTTCCCGACCCCGCGCCGTTCCAGCCGGGCAAGCCAATCTTTTTGGCCGGCCCGACCGCCGCCGGCAAGTCCGCGGCGGCCCTGGAATTGGCCGAACGCTTCAACGGCGAAATCATCTCCGTCGATTCGATGCAGGTTTACCGCGGAATGGACATCGGCACGGCGAAACCTGCCGCTGAAGAGCGCAAGCGGGTTCCGCATCATTTGATTGACATCGCGGATATCGCGGAGCCGTTCGACGCGGCGAAGTTCGTGGCCTTGGCGCGCGCGGCGGCGGCGGACATTCTGGCGCGCGGGCGAACGCCGATTTTGTGCGGCGGCACGGGGCTGTATTTCAAGGCGTATCTGGAGGGATTGGGCGACGCGCCGCCGGGCGACGCGCAGTTGCGGGCGAAACTGGCCGCGACGCCGTTGGAGGAGCTGCTGGCGGAATTGGAGCGGACTGATCCGGCGATCATTGAGAAAGTCAGGAAAAACCCGCGCCGGGTGATCCGCGCCGTGGAGGTGATTCGCTTGACAGGCCGTCCGTTTTCCGAACAGCGGGCCGCATGGACGGGCGCCTGCCGCGAGGCCGGGACGTTTCTAGGCTTGACGCGCCCTGCCGGCGAGCTGCGCGAACGCATCCATCGCCGCGTGGACGAGATGTTCCAGCGCGGATTGGTGGCGGAGACGGAGCGTTTGCTGGCAACCGGCTTCGAGCAAAACGCCACCGCCATGCAAGCGCTCGGCTATCGGCAGGTCGTCGAATATTTGCGCGGGCAGCGTCCGCTGCCCGAGGCGATTGAACTGGTCAAGATTCGCACACGCCAATTCGCCAAGCGGCAGTTGACCTGGTTTCGGCGGCAGATGCGTCTGGAGTGGCTGTCGCCAAGCGCGTAAGCTGATTTTGTTAGCGTGAATGATTTCCCCGCCATTCCGTTGCTGGAGCATCGGCCCTACGACCGGATTCGCGAGCTCTATCTCTACGAGGAGCCGGCGCTGCTGGCGGCGATCCGGCGCGGCGACCGCGGGGAGGCGCGGAGCATCATCAACCACGTGCTGGTGCATATCTACAGCGCAGGCGAGGAGCGCAGCGATTTGCTCAAGGGGCTCCTGTTGGAATTGGTGGTGATGATTTCCCGCGCGGCCGTCGAATCCGGCGCGTCGCCTTCGGAAGCGCTCGGGCTGAACTACCGTTTCCTGACCGAATTGGCGCAACTGGAGGACGACGAAGAACTGGCGGCATGGCTGCGCAAGACGCTTGAGCACGTCATGTCCATCATCGAGCGCCAGGAGGATTTCACGCCTCCATTGCTTGTTTCCAAGGCGCTGGCCTTCATGCGCGAGAACCTGCATCGCGAAATATCGCGCGACGAAACGGCACGGTACGCCGGCATTTCGCCGAGCCATTTCTCGCGGCTGCTCAAGGAGCGCACAGGGCGCTCGTTCACTGAATTGCTGCGGCAATGCCGCGTCGATCTTGCCTGTCAACTATTGCGCAATGGCGGCAAGACGCTCGCGCAAATCGCCAGCGCCTGCGGCTTTTGCGATCAGAGCTATTTCACGCGCGTCTTCCAGGACGTCAAGGGCATGACGCCTCGGCAATTTCGCGACACTGCGCGGCAGAACAGCAACGGGACGGGGCTCGCGGGAGCGGCGTGAGGAAGGGCGCCGGTTGGCAAAGGCGCTTCGAACTTTCGGCGACCACGCGCATCTGCGCCTCCGCATTGGCGGTTGACTTCCTTGACAGGGCGGAGTTCAGTGGTTCGCGGATAACAGAAGAGTGACGCCGCGACTGCTTCTCGACGCCGCCCGGCAGAAAGGGAATGGCGCGATTTTCCAGTCGCCCTATGACGCCGACCCCTCCAGAGTCGAAAAGGAAAACGTTGTGGCTTGTCGCCGGCGTCGTCGGCGCCGCGATCCTTGCCACGTTGTGCGCCGCGATGATCGCGCGGCCGTTGGTGAAGGTGTTCGTCCAGGGTTTCCAGCGGGGGCGCGCCTCTGCGTCCGCCGCACGATACTCACCCACTGGCGGCGATCCCGCGACGACGATCGCTTCGCAGCCCATCGTCATGCTGCCGCCTGTGACGACTCAGGCGGACGTCAACAAGAGGCGGAAGGCCATGCGGATTCGCAATTACCTCGACGCCTATCGCCAGCTCGGGCGCCATGACAAACCGTGGGACGCCGATGCGGAACGGTTCCTGACGGCGTGGCTGGACGGTGAATTTGGCGGCGGCGATTCCACAAACACCGCGAATGTGGCGGCAATGGGCGACGCGCTTGTCCACGCGGGCTGCGACGATCCGCTGGCGCTGACCGCCGCGGCGGCAAAAGCCGTCGAATGGTCTGAGGCGGGCGGCCGTTTTGAGCGGGCGGTCAACGCCTTTGCGGACTCGAAATACAAAGCGTATCCGAAATTCTTCGCGACAATCGAAATGGCCTCGCACAAAACCGATTCCGCCGCTCCGGGCCTTTACGACAGCCGCGCTCTGGAATTGCTGCAGACGGCGCTTTCGGATGGAAGCATAACGCCGCAGGATTCTGACGACGTGGCCGAAACTCTGGTCAACGGCTGGGCGAGTTCGTTTTTCCGACGGGACGCTTCGGCGGTGATCAGCGCGGCGCAAAGCGCGGGGCCGGGCTACGACTGGCTGGCAGCAACCTTGGACGGCGCGCACGAAATCAACCTCGCGTGGCAGGCCCGTGGAAGCGGCTACGCAAACACGGTGTCTTCGGCGGGCTGGAAGGCGTTCGCCGACCATCTGGCCAAGGCCCGAGAGAGCCTTACCGCCGCGTGGAATAGGCATCCGAACCGGCCCTTGCCGGCGGAGCGGATGATGAATGTCTGTTTGGGTGAAAGCAAAGTTCTGGAGGAACGTCAGTGGTTCGATCGCGCCATCGCCGGGCAATTCGATTGCATGGCGGCGTGGTCGAGCTTGCGCTGGGTCTTGCGTCCGCGCTGGGGCGGAAGCGTAGACGCGATGCGCGCCTTCGGCATCGCCGCGGTGAACACCGGTCGATTTGACACCGACGTGCCTTACGAATTGGTGCGCTCGATTAGCGATTTGGAGGCGGAACTCGATGTCCCAGTCGGCGAGCACATCTTTGGCCGCGCCGATTTGTGGCCGCATCTGAAGCGGATGTCCGAGGGCTATATTGAAGCCGCGCTGACCGCGACCAATCAGCAATCGGAGATTTATTGGCGCGGCAACTACGCGGAGTTGGCGTTCCTGGCCAAAGACTACGAAGCTGCGCGTCAAGAATTGGAAAAAACGGATTGGCGCGCCCCGAACTGGCTGTCGAGTTGGGGCGTCGACCTGTCGTTAATGCTGCCGGAAACGGCGGCGCGAACAGGCAACGCCGGCCTCGGCGTTCGCGACGCCGAACACGACCGACAGAACGGCCGGATCGACAGCGCCCTCCAGCAGTATCGCCAGTTGATCAGCACGCCAGGCATTGACGAACGGTCGCTGCGATTCATCAACGCGCGCATTGCCTCCCTCGAAGCGGAGCAGAAGCTTGCCGCCGGCCAGTGGATCGATTTCCTGCCGTCGTCCGACGACGATCCAAACTGGGTCGTTGCTCGCGGCGCCGTTTCGCGGTTGCCCGATGGCGCCCTCGAAGTGAAATCCCGGCCGACGGGCTCGGCGATTTACTCGCACACGCGCATCGGGCCGGAATTTGAGGTCACCGGGGAAATCGAAGTGGCGCAGAGTTCCAACGGCGAGTTTCAGGCGGGGCTGATGATGGGCTGGCCCGACCCGGACGCCAGCGCGTGGTGGGCCTTTCGCGTCAAGAAGAACCGTAACGAAGGAAGCGTCGCCGCCTATACGCGCGGGTGGACCAAAACAGGCGTCAAACGCCTCGCGATGGTGGACGCCCATCGCAACACATTCACCTTCCGCCTCCAGAATTGGCAGGCAACCGCGTCCGTCAACGGCGAGGAAATCCTGCGACAGGAGAAAAACCCCGCCGCAATCCGTGTCCTTGACAGCGAATTTGCGCTCGGCCTCGGCGCCTACAACGACAAGAACGACACCGTGATCCGCTACCGGAACGTCAAGGTCCGGCGGCTGGGAGCGGCCGCGGCTGCGGCGCAATAGAATTGACAGATTTGGCGCAGATCGCCGCGAAGGGCGGCGCCCTCGCGCCAAATGTCAAATATCAAGATGTGACCCCAAGGGCTCACTACCTCTTGTTTCGGAAGGCATTCAAACCAGAAAAGCGAAAAGCCCCTGAGTGTCAGGGGCTTTCTCGTCTTAAATTGGTTGCGGGGATGGGATTTGAACCCATGACCTTCAGGTTATGAGCCTGACGAGCTACCAGGCTGCTCCACCCCGCGTGCCAGTGCGCTGTTAGACTAGTCGCGCTCCGTGAGTGTCGCAAGTTCTTTTGCAGAATATCGCCTCATCGATAAAATCACGTCTCGCCGTGGCCGGACTTTCTGGTTGCGGCGCGGGACGCCAACCGTATGCTTGCCTCATGCGCAGCGTCAGTGTTCCCCTGGGCGAACGGAGTTACCCGATCCACGTCGGCGCCGGTTTGTTGCCGCGGATCGGCGAATTCTGCGCCGGCGCGGGCCTGAAAGGCCGTTGCGCGATCATTACCGACAGCCACGTGGCGCCCCATTATGTGTGCCCGGTGTTCTGCTCGTTGCGCGACGCCGGCAGCGAAGCGCTTGTCATCACGCTTCCGGCGGGCGAATCGGCCAAGAATTTGAAAAACGTCCAAGCCTGCTACGATCAACTCGCCAGACATCGCCTGGAACGCAAGTCGTTCATTGTGGCGCTGGGCGGCGGCGTGATCGGGGACCTGGCGGGATTTGTCGCGGCGACGTATCTGCGCGGCATCGCGTTTGCGCAGGCGCCCACCACCCTTTTGGCGCAGGTGGATAGCTCCGTTGGCGGCAAGGTTGGCGTCAACTTAAAAGCCGGCAAGAACCTCGTCGGCGCCTTCTATCAACCGCGGCTCGTTCTGTGCGATTTGGCGACTTTGCGCTCGCTGCCGATGCGCGAACTGCGCGCCGGCCTGGGCGAAGTCATCAAATACGGCATTATTTACGACGCGAAATTGTTCGCCCGCCTCGAACGCGATCTGCCCCGGCTGCTGCGTCGCGACATTGCAGTGTTGTCCGACGTCATCGCGCGCTGCTGCGAAATTAAGGCCGACGTCGTGCGTCAAGACGAACATGAATGCGGATTGCGCGCCATCTTGAATTTCGGCCACACGATCGGCCACGCCATCGAGGCTGTTTCCGGCTACGGCAAATATCTGCACGGCGAAGCGATCTCCATTGGGCAGGTTGCCGCCGCGCAATTATCCGTGCGCTTGACAGGCCTCCCGCCCGCCGACGCGGCGCGGATTGAGAGACTTTTTCGACGCGCGGGCCTGGCCACGCGCCTGCCGCCTTCCGCCCGCCAGACAAAACGCCTCCTTGACGCCATGCGCCTAGACAAAAAAGTCTCAGGCGGCGAAGTCAAATTCGTGCTCGCCTCCGCAATCGGGCGCGTTGAACCGGGCCACAACGTCGCGCCTGAGGCGATTGTCGAGGCTTTGGAACGTCCGCGCGCATTCGCGCGCCCGCGCTGATATGGCCGCCGTCAGCGAAACCATCGTCCGCGAGTATTTCGAGCTGCACGGATTCCTCGTGCGCCAGGACCGCAAGCACCTCCCGCGGGGCAAACAGGAAGGCGACGGGATTGATTTCTTTGTGTGGAACCCCCAGCCGCAAGCGCAGGAGGCGCCGCCGTCGTTCATCTTGACATCTGAATCGCTCCGCGCCGTCAGCCGGGCCGTCGTCGTCGTGCGCGGCTGGCACACGGAATCCTTCGGTCCCGGGATGCTTGAGCGCGCGGAGGAGCTTTATCGATTTGTTCAGCCGTCGATTTTCCAAAAGGCCGCGCGCCAATTCAGCCCCGAACTGCCGCCGCTGAAAATTCTTGTTGTCCCCGCGCTCGCCCAGACCGACGCCGGCCGCGAACAGGCGATCCAGATCCTGCGCGACAAGGGCGTTGACGCCGTGATCCCGTTCCGGACGGTCCTCGCCGACCTGATCGCCCACACCACTGTCAATCGCAACTACGACAAGTCCGACCTCCTGCAAGTGATCCGAATCTTCAAGAACTACGATTTCTTCAAGACGCCGCAACTCGAACTATTTCGCCCCGCGCGCCGGCGCAAACCAAAAAACGCGCCCTGAACTTGCCCTTTGCCCGCATTTCGTCCTAAGTTGTATCCAAGAGCGAAGGATGAGCATTGAATCGCTTCAGCAGGAATTAGCAGCGTTGACGCCGCACGACCGCAGGCGGATGCAGGCATTTCTTATCGCGCTTGAAGATTCCAGCGACGCCGCATATCGAAAGAAGTTGTCGCAGAAAATTGACGCGCCAGCGGAGAGTTTCTGCCAGTTAGAAGAATTAGACCGGCGCCTGGACACATCGACGGACGGCGGTTTGTGAATTACCGTCTGCTCATTGACTACGAGGTCATTGAGTTCATGGAAACCCTGCCTCGCCGGGACCGTTTGCTGCTCAGAAATCGTTTCGTTTCCACTCGTGACCATCCGCGAGGGCATTCCGACTACACAGAACCTGACGACGTCGGGCGCCTTGTGGACATCCAAATTTGCGGAAGATTCGCTGTCAAGTTCTGGGAGGACGCCACCGACGGACATGTAAAAATATTGGAAGTCCATCCAGCCGACCGCCCGCGTTGAGCGGTTGGGCGGCGATTCTGAACTTGCCCTTTGATTTTGGCGCGTACGTGCGTCATGTTGAGTTATATGAAGTTCATTCTAACGACGCACAACGTAACCCTCACCAAAGCCATTGAAGATCATATTCTCAGCCGCACAGAAAAGCTCGAACACATGGACCGTTACGTCACCAGCGTCCGGGTGACTTTGGAGCACGATCACCTGCGCGCGCCGGAACGCCAGTTCACATGCTCGGTTCGCCTGTCTGTCCCCGGTCCGGATCTCTTCGCCGAAGACTCCCAAAGCGATCTCTACGCCGCCATCGACCTCGTCATAAAAAAGGCTGAACAACAGTTGCGCAAACGCCACAACAAATACAAAGCCCGCAAGCACACTCTGGGCGCGCGCACCAAGGAAATCCGCCGCGGCGCCGGCGCGTAGCGAATGGTTCCGCCCCCGACGCTGCTGCGCGCGCGCATTCTCGTTCCCATCGCCGCCCCGCCCCTGGACGATGGCGCGGTCCTCATCGACGGCAACCGCATCGCCGCCGTCGGCCCCTATTCCGAACTTCGATCCCACTTCCCTGCCTCGCTGGTCGACCTCGGCGACGCGGTTCTTCTTCCGGGCCTTGTCAATGCTCATTGTCATTTTGACTACACGGACATGACCGGACTGCCGGCGCCGAAGCATTTTTGCGATTGGATCAAGGCTCTGCTGGCGCTCAAGGCGACGGCCAGCTACACGGATTACGCGGCGGCCTGGCTTCGCGGCGCCCAAATGCTTCTGCGCTCCGGCGCCACCACCGTCGCCGATATCGAGGCCGTCCCGGAGTTGCTTCCCGACGTCTGGTCCTCAACGCCGCTACGCGTCGTCTCATTGATCGAACTGACCGGCGTCAAAAGCCGCCGCGATCCCGCCGACATCGTGCGTGATGCCGCCGCCAAAATCGACAGCATGCCGCACGCCCGCTCGTGCGCCGGCCTTTCGCCGCACGCGCTCTACTCAACCTCGCCGGCGTTATTGCAACAGTCGGCGTCTGTCGCGTCCGAAAGGGGCTGGCGCGTGGCCATGCACGTCGCCGAGTCAAATGAAGAATCAGAAATGTACGCCACCCGCTCGGGCGCCCTGTTCGAGTGGCTTCAAGGCCAGCGCGACATGTCCGATTGCGGCGGACGCACGCCCGTCGGCCAGGCGGCGCGTTGCGGCCTGCTGCGCGACAATTTCCTGGCGGTGCATGCAAACTATTTGACAGACGCCGACATCGATTTGCTCGCGCGCTCTGGCGCCAGCGTCGCGCATTGTCCGCGCAGCCACGCCTACTTCGGCCATGCAGCGTTTCCGTGCGGCGGACTTGTCAAACGCAACATTAACGTCTGCCTTGGCACCGACAGCCTTGCGAGCGTCGCCAGGGTCAACGGCGCGCCGCTGGAGTTGAGCATGTTCGCCGAGTTGCGGCAATTCGCGCTCGCCAATCCAGCCGCGCTGCCACAGGCAATCCTTGGAATGGCCACGATCAACGGCGCGCGCGCCCTTGGCCGCGACGGGCAGATTGGAGCGCTTTCGCCTGGCGCTCTCGCCGATCTCATCGTCCTTCCAATTTCAACGAACAGACGTGACGTTTTGGAGGCGATTGTGCATGATGCCGCGCATGTTTCCGCCGTTATGATTGACGGACGATGGGCGATTGCGCCTGAAAACGACTGACACAGCGTGAACTCATTTCATGAAGAGCTGATCGAGCGCCTGGGCCAACTGCGCGAGCAAGGCCTGTATCGCGAATTGCGCCGCATCGACTCCCCGCAAGGCCCCGCCATCCAAACCGAGGGCGCCGCGCTGTTGAATTTCTCGTCCAACGACTATCTCGGCCTTGCCAACGAACCGGCATTGCGCGAAGCGGCGATCAAGGCGGTCGAACAGTTCGGGGCCGGCTCCGGCGGCTCGCGACTTGTGTGCGGCTCGCTCGCGCCGCACGCCGAATTGGAGGAAACGCTGGCCGCGTTCAAGGGGACGCAGTCGGCGCTGGCATTTTCGTCCGGCTACGCCGCCGCCGTTGGGACGATTTGCGCGCTGATGGACAACAACGACGTGATTGTGGTTGACAAGCTGGTGCATGCGTCCATCGTCGACGCCGCCCGCCTGTCGGGCGCCAAGCTTCGTGTCTTTGGCCACAACAACCTCGACGACCTTGAGAAAATTCTCCAGTGGGCCGATCACCGCCACGAGGCCCCGCCGCTGGACGTGACGGCGCGCGATCCGCGCACGCTGATCATCACCGAAAGCGTTTTTTCCATGGATGGCGACCAGTCGCCGCTGCGCGAATTGGTCGAGCTGAAGGAAAAGCACGGCGCCTGGCTGATGGTCGACGAGGCCCACAGCACCGGCCTTTACGGGCCGAACCGGCGCGGGCTCGCCGAGGAGCTCGGCGTGGCGAATCGCATCGAAATCCAGATGGGAACGCTGGGCAAAGCGTTTGGATCGGCGGGCGGCTATATATGCGGGCCGCGGGCGCTGATTCATTTGCTGATCAACCGGGCGCGTTCGTTCATTTTCTCGACGGCGCCTGTTCCCGCGGCTGCCGCCGCCGCGACCGCGGGCGTGCGGTTTGTGCAAAGCGCCGCAGGCGAGGAGCGGCGCCAGCGCCTGTGGAAGAACGTGGCGGCCGTCTCCAAGCGCGCGCGTCCGACCGGCCATGTCGAGCGCGAGACCAAGCCCTCGGCG
>Ga0265338_10009423_pt1 | contig 11643 bp, 10 predicted proteins | sample 42126metaG_FD_193579 | JGI IMG/M metagenome (GOLD analysis project Ga0265338, IMG submission 193579) | Rhizosphere microbial communities from Carex aquatilis grown in University of Washington, Seatle, WA, United States - 4-21-26 metaG | ecosystem: Host-associated > Plants > Roots > Rhizosphere... | reverse complement strand
CATGCCCGGCGGCGCCGCCAACGTCGCGCGCAACCTGACCGCGCTCGGCGTGGCCACGGAAATTTTTGGCGCGATCGGCACCGACGACGCCGGTCGCCGGCTGCGCACGTTGTTGAACGAGCAAAAGATCGGCTGCAGTGGACTGGTCGCGCACGCGGCGCGGCACACGAGTGTTAAAACCCGCGTCGTGGCGCAAAAACAGCAGATGGTGCGCATTGATCGCGAAACGCGCGACGGTCTGAACGGACGTTTGACCGGTCGTTTGCTCGTCGGATTGAAAGCCAAGCTCCCCAAAGCCGCCGCGCTCATCGTCGGCGATTACGGCAAGGGCGTGGTCACCCAGCCTCTGCTCAACGAAATCAAGACGCTCTGCCGCGCGCGCGGCATCTGGCTGAGCTTCGATCCGAAGCCGGTGCACCAGTTGAATCTGAGCGGTCTCTCGTTGATCACGCCCAATCGGAAGGAGGCTTTCGAGCTGGCCAAGCTGCCGGACGAAACGCGCAATGCGAATCCGCTGGCCGACAAGAACCTCCTGCTCGTGGCGGAGCGCCTCCTCAACGAGCTGCGCCCGGCGGTGCTGCTGATCACGCTGGGCGAGCTGGGCATGTTGCTGTGCCAGCGCGGCCAGAAACCGTTTCACATCCCGACCGTCGCGCAGGAGGTGTTCGACGTTTCGGGTGCGGGCGACACGGTCATTGCGACGTTCACGCTGGCCGTGGCCGCCGGCGCATCGCCGGTCGAGGCGGCGATCCTTTCCAACCACGCGGCTGGTATTGTCGTCGGCAAGGTCGGCACGGCTACGACTTCGCCGGAGGAACTGGTGGAGAGTTTCATACGGTAGCACCCGCGTCCCGCGGGTTCAATTCGGCGTTCCGCCGAATTGCCTTTGAAGATAAGTATCACGAAACCACTTAAGAAAGCATCTTTGACATCGAAGAATCCGGCGAGACGCCGGATTCCACCCGCCGGAGGCGGGTGCTACAATAAAATTGAATGACTCAAGCCAAAATCACGGTCGAAACCATTCGTGCCATGAAGGCCCGCGGCGAAAAAATTGCCGCGCTCACGGCCTACGATTTTCCGATGACCAAACTGCTCGACGAGGCGGGCATCCCGATGATTCTCGTCGGCGACACGGTCGGCATGGTCGTGCTCGGTTACCCGGACACGACGCACGTGACGATGGCGGACATGGAGCATCACGTTCGCGCCGCCGCCCGCGCGCAACCGAACGCGCTGCTCGGCGCGGATCTGCCGTTCAAAAGTTACGAGACGCCGGTGCAGGCGGTGGAAAATGCAAAGCGGCTCGTTGCCGCTGGCGCGGAATTTGTGAAGGCCGAAGGCGGTGCCGAAATCCTGCCGCAGGTCAAGGCGATCGTTGCGGCGGGAATCCCATTTTGCGGCCACATCGGGATGTTGCCGCAACACGTCCTGGAGGAGGGCGGCAAATACCACATCAAAGGCCGCGATGACGCGGGCCGGGTGAAACTGCTCGCCGACGCGGCGGCGCTGGCGGATGCGGGCGCATTTGTCGTGGTCCTCGAAATCGTCACGCCGCCGGTGGCCGCCGAAATCACCCGGGCCATTCCGATTCCCACCATTGGCATCGGCAGCGGCGATGGTTGCGATGGACAGATTTTGGTGACGCCGGACCTGGTCGGGCTGTTCCCGTGGTTTACGCCGCGATTTGTGAAACCGCGGGCCAGTTGCGGTGTGGACATCAAAACGGCGGTCGCAGCGTGGAAACAAGCTGTCCGGGCGGTCTGATGTCACGGGCGACCGCGGCGGGGTGAAGGAATTTTTTGCTCGAACCAAAGAACTTTTCACCGGTTGCATTGTTCAATAAGCTGGAACGAATGGAATTGGAGACACTCATTGAATCCGCGGCGGGCAGCGGCGCCAGTGATTTGCACCTCGAGGCCGGGATGCCGGCGTCCTTGCGCATCCGCGGCGCGCTGAAAATTTCCGGCGAGCCGGTTGCCCCGAAATCCCTGGCGACGCTGGCCCGGGGGCTTATCGGCGAGGAACAATGGCCGGTTTTTCTCGAGCGACGTTCGTTTGACTTGTCCAAGACCATCCGGGGCGTCCGCTGCCGGATCAATATTTTACAGACGTCGCGTGGCGTGGGGCTGGCGATCCGCCTGCTCGGTTCCTTTCAGGCCACGATTGAAAAACTCAACCTGCATCCGGATTTCAAAAAGCTCGTTAAGAACACGCACGGATTGATTTTGGTCAGCGGCGCCACCGGCAGCGGCAAATCTTCGACCTTGGCGGCGTTGATTCAGGAAATCAATCTGAACGAGACCCGGCACATCGTCACGGTGGAAAATCCCATTGAATATTCGTTCCGCCCGCGCCGGTCCTACATCCGGCAGCGCGAAGTTGGGCGCGACACGCCAAGTTTTGAGCAGGCCCTGCTGGATGCGCTGCGGGAAGACCCCGACGTGTTGATGGTCGGTGAAATGCGCGATCCGGAAACGATGCGCCTGACGCTGAGCGCCTCGGAGACCGGCCATTTGGTGCTGGCCACGGTTCATTCGTCGAGCTGTGCCGAAGCCGTGCAGCGCGTGGCCTCAGCCTTCCCGGCGGAAATTCAAAGCGCGGTCTGCGCGCAGCTTGCCGATTGTCTGGTGGCGGTCGTCTCACAACGGCTCCGATTCCGGACGGACTTGAACATCCGCGTTCCCGAGTGCGAGATTCTTGTGGCGACGCATGCGGTGAAGAATTTCATCCGCACGCGCGAATTTTTCAAAATCAGTTCCGCCTTGGAAACCGGCGCGGAACACGGGATGTGGAGTTATCAACGGTATGTCAAATGGCTGGAGACCCGGACGAATTTCTTCACGCCCGGCCAGGATGCGGAACCGCCGGACAGCGAGACGACCGAAGCCGCGTTTGCGGCCGCGCCGCTGATGCCGGCGAGCGCTGCGCCCAAGCCGGAACCCAAGGCCAAAAGTTTTACGCCATCGCCGCCGGGCGCCCGTGATGGACACCGGATTGAAATTGAACCGGTCGAAGGCGAGTTTGGAAAAATTCTGAAGAAGCCGGAGTAAAATGGACAGGTCCGTGGAATCGCTTTTCATCGCTTGCATCGCTGCGTTTTTGATGGTCGTCACGTTGAGCGGTTGCGTGACCCAGTCCGAGGCCCGGGCGCGGGAACGGGCGGCCTACCGGGCCGGCCAGAATGATGCGCTGGCCACAATGAAGGCGGTCCAGCCTGCGGGCACCTTTGTTTTCATTGTCGGTCCGGTGGAAAAGTCCGAAGTGCCGTGGGTGGAAGGGTTGACGCTCGCCCAGGCCATTGCCACAGCCAAATATACCGGCAGCGACAACCCGAAGGAAATCACCCTTTCCCGGAACGGTGTCAGCGTCAGCATTGATCCCAACGACCTGCTCAACGGCCATGTCGTATCACTGGAAGCCGGCGACACGATTGCGATCCGCGAGCAGTGATATATGATTTGCGATATACGATTCACGATTTACGCGGTGTGTGGAGACGACGGGAAGACACCTAAACTGCAAATCGTGCAAGCCAGACCTAAAATCGCATCATTTCCAGCCAATTTGCGTTAAGTACATACTCCCGCATTTATTCGGGAGTATGTACTTAACGCAAATTGAGCGCCCAAGTAGGGTTCAATTATTGAAGCTGACTTGAGGAAATTGTGGCGGTTTTACCAGCAAGAAATGTTTTGGTAATATTGATTTGCAACGTCAAAACCGTCTTGCGATGTTAGCGAAAGCCCTGTGCTGATTTTCTTTGACGAAACCTTTAGGAAGTCCCGCCATGAACATAAACGTTCATTTGGGGCTTTGACGGGCATTGCCATTCCAGAGAAAGAAATGCATCGCGTCTCTACGGATATATTTCAACTTAAACTAAAGCATTTTGGGCATGAGTTCGCCAGCGAGAAGGAGATTAAGGGAAAAGATTTACTCAAAAATCGAGTATTTCAATACGTTGAAGATGACAAGCGCCCGAATCTGCCCTTCGCCAAAGATGTACTCCAATACATAGCCTATAAAAAGCTATACGTATTTGGATGCGTGTGTTTTGAGCCAGGAACCCAGATGTTTAAATGCGATGATGTGCGGGCATTGGACAATACCTTTTGGTACATTTTTGAAAGAGTTGACATGTTTATGAAAATCGAGCACCCACAGCAACTGGCGAAGCTGATTTTCGATGATAGGGATTATGGAACGAACAGTCCAAACGCAGCCGCTATAACAAATTTCTTTATCCGTAGCCCCCGAGGATTAGCACTTAACTCAATTCTTAAAACGCCGTTTTTTGCCATATCCCAGGCACAGAATGTCGGATTACAGTTGGCAGATTTTGTGACCACGATCATCGGGCTCCGGTTTGAGTCGTGCTTGCATATTCAGCCTTACTTCGACCTGCTAAAACCAAGCATTTACAGCTATATAGACAATGGCAGGCGGATTAGCGGGCTAAAACTGCTTCGCGGTGGCATTCAGGAATAAAAATGCGTTGGATGGCTTTCGCCCGCGGTCGGGACAATTAAGCCCAACGTCCAACGCACACCTACTATCGTCAGCATTGACTATGCCTTCAAGCCGATTTCCTATGTAATTACGTGTTTTTCGATGGTTCACTTTCTTTAGAAAATACATTGACTTTAATCTATAAACATTCTATAGTCGGATTGTGAACGATGAAATCATAGTAATTAGTGGGTTGGATGAAAAGCAAGAGGCAAGCCTTTATCCTTATACTTCACTTGCCCCATCATTAAAAATTGCTGATGCGGTTAAGGAATTGGGGGGCGCCAGAAGTGCAGTATCCAGAAGCCGATTGGCCGCCCATTTCAAGGAGAGCGAAAAGTCGGCGTCATTTCTTCAGCGCATCTCGTCTGCAAAGGCTTTCGGGATGATTGCTGGTAAGAGTGAATATAGTTTAAGCGAAGTTGCCAAAAGATATTATTCTCCAACTAGCGACCAGGATAGATCAAACGCCTTGTTAGAATTTTTGACGATTCCAACGAGTTTCCGTGAGATTATACGATTATTTGATGGGGAACAGCTTCCAAAACGAGAAATATTGGGAAACATTTTTTCGGAGAAGCTTAAGGTGCCAGAAAGCTGGAAAGACCGGGCGGCGGCGTTTTTTGAGAATTCAGCGCAATATGTTGGCGTAATTGATGAAAACAGGTTTTTGAGATTCAGGGCCACACAACATGCCTCAGCATCACAGTCGGCTCCATCCAATACAGCTACAGCACCTAAAATAACACCGGGATTAAGTTTCGGAGGTGGAGCCCCTTCATTTTCTATCGGACGAACCGGATTTGGTGGGACATTTAGTGATCAGGAAGAACACTCGTTGTTCTTGGATAAAGAAAAGCAGAGGAAATTTTCGATTAACAGCCCGCTCTTTATATCGCGGGCCGAGTACGAGCGTATTTGCAAATGGATTGAAGTGACTTTAATTGTCGGGGATGTCGGGGATGAACAGAAACCATGAATAATTTACTGGTACAGAGCGGGACAGTGTCGCAAGCGTTTGGGGCGGCCAGCATGAAGAAGGCGAAACCCATTACCGCTCTGTACCAGCACCAAATGTCAGGAACGGGTGTGGGGCTGTCCGGCCTTAATACATACCCTTGCGCCGCATAAGCGTAAGGTACCACACCCTAATCCTGCCCCAATCTACGGCGGGATTAGGAGAAAAGCAATAATTTGATTTAAACTGCAAATCGTGCAAGCCAGACCTAAAATCGCATCATTTCCAGCCAATTTGCGTTAAGTACATACTCCCGCTTTTATTTTAGGTTGGACAGCCAATGTCCAACCCCCTCTGTCAGGATGTCGCGCAACGAAAGGTTCAATTATGACAAATGCGACAGACAATCAACTGGAACTCGGTTTCAACGGCCTGCAACCCCGTCCGCACGCCGCGCGTCGGGAAGGACGCATCGCCCGCGCCGGCTGGTGGTTCGACCAGATGCGCGACATCGTCGGGCGCGCGATGGACTGGCAGACCGCCGGCACGCCGCGTCCGGAACAAATCTGGATGCCCGGTGCCAACCGCGAAGTGGAAGTCTAACAAACCGGAGGGGCGAGCTCCGAGAGCCCCTGAATCGAAGTACGAAGGAATTTAGGGACTCGCGGAGCTCGCCCCTCCGAAAAATGTCAGGCGGAATAACCGGCGCGGACAAATTCGCGGATGACGGAAATCTCCTCCTCGCCGGCGACGGTGTGGACCTTGTTAAACTCGCGCCATTCGACGGACAGGCCGGCGGCCTTGAGCACGGGGATTTGCGGGCGCACCTTGGCGATGGGAACCATGGGGTCGCCGGTGCCGTGCGTCATGAGCAGCCGTTGCTGGCGCGCCACGGGCGAAAGTTCCTGCAACAAATGTTCCGTATCATAAACCCAGCCGCTGATGCCAACGATGCCCGCCAGCCGGTGCGGATAGCGCAACCCGACGTCCACGGCCATGAGGCAGCCCTGCGAAAAACCGCCGAGGGTGATTTGTTCGGCCGGCACGCCCTTGGCGCGCAAATTGTCCAGCAGGTCCAGCAACAATTTCCGGCTGGAGTGAACGCCGGGGCTCATGTCGTTCAAATCAAACCACGAGTAGCCGCCGTAGTATTCGTCGGGTGCGTTGACGAGAAGATAATTCAGCCATGGCAGGTTCATCACCTCGGGAAACCAGCGCCAGCCATCCAGGCTGTCGCCCAGACCGTGCAGGATCACCATCAACCGTTGGGAATTTTTTTCGGCGGCAGGAACCAATTCACTGTACAGCATAATATCATTTGTTCGTCACCGTGGTTTTCAACCGCGCGGCTTCCTGGTCGAGCCAGTCGGTTAGGGTTTTGCGCTGGTCCCGGGTGAGCCGGGCGTTGGCGTGGAGCAGGGTGTATTTGGCGGGCGGCATGTTGCCGTAATCAATCTCCTCGCTCATGCGTTCCAGCCGTTTTGCGGCGCGCTCCGGAAATTCGACCGGCCAGTCGGAAAGATTGATATGCTGGCGACCCTCGTTTACGTCGCTGGCAATCAGCCACGACACCGGGGCGATGCGGCTGTACCACGGCCATCGGGTCCTGTCGGAGTGGCAATCATAACACGCGGACTGGAGCATGGCGGCAATGGGCAGCGGCGGCGGACTGGCGGCCATCAAATCGTGTCCCGGCACGACGGGCGGGTTGGTGTGGGACGGGTTGGCCAGTTGCAGCAGGACGAACACCGCAACGAGCGCGGCCAGGATCCATTTTATTTTTTTCTTCATGCAATTCGGATGCGCAAGCAATAAGAGAAGTTCCCGCCAGAAGCAAACCTGAAAGCGTTGCCGCCTCCGATGTTGTTCATTTTTGGAAGGGGATTGGACGGCAACACGCTTGCGTTGCGGGATGGTGTTGATAGATTGCGCGCATCGAACCGCGCCGTTCATTGATGATCCCGAAAACGGAAGCCGCATGGATTTTGCTGGCTCTGGTTGTGGCCTGGATGACCGTTTGTTTCCGGCTCGGAACCTTGCCCCTGTTGCAGCCCGACGAGGGGAGAAATGCCGAGGTGGCCCGCGAAATGAAGCTGTCGGGCGCCTGGCTGGTGCCCACCTACAACGGCATTGATTACCTTGACAAGCCGGCGTTTTACTTCAAGGCCGTCGCCCTGTCGCTGGCGGCCTTTGGCGATTCCGAGACGGCGGCGCGCATTCCCTCGGCTGCGTTCGGGCTGGGGTTGCTGGGATTGGCCTACCTTTTCTGCCGCCGCGAACACGGTTTCCGGTGCGCCGCCCTGGCCGTCATGGCGGTGGTGAGCATGCCGCTTTTTTTGGTGAACGCGCGCACCGTGATTTTTGACATCGCGCTCGCTTTCTTCACTTCGGCAGCCATCTTCGCCGGTTACCGGGCCGAGGCGTCCGAAGGCAACGCCCGGCGCGGCTGGTATCTGGTTGGCGCCGCCGCGGCGGGGTTGGCGACGCTGGTGAAAGGGCCGGTGGGTTTTCTCATTCCCACGCTGGTGCTGTTCGTGTTTCACCGCATCGAGAATCGCAAGGGCGTGGTGAAACGTTATTTTGCGCCGCTGAACCTGTTGGTGTTTTTTGGCGTGACCCTGCCGTGGTTCATCGGGCTGTCCCTGGCGCACCGGGACTTTCCGTATTACGGACTCGTCGAGGAATCCTTTCACCGGTTCACCACGGCGAGTTTCCATCGCACCCAGCCGTTTTATTTCTATCTGCTGATCGTGGTAGGAATGTTTTTCCCCTGGAGCCTGCTGCTTCCGGAGGCGGGCATGGCGGCGTGGAAACTCCGATGGACCAAAACGCGCGCGGCCGATCGCCTCTGCATCGTTTGGGCGGTCGTGGTGGTGATTTTTTTCTCACTCTCGCACTCCAAGCTGCCGGGCTACATTCTCAGCGTGACGGTGGCCTGCGGCATTCTGGTGGCGCGGCTGTTCGACATGGCGCTGACGAATCCTGACGGGAAGGCGGCGCTCATCGTGCGGCGCGCCGCAATCGGGTTCGCGGTTGTTTGCCTCGTCGCGGTGATTGCGGTGGCGGTGCTGGCGCCCCTGGCGCATTCGCAGGCCGGACGGCTGGGCATCCCGGTTGCCGAGGCCGATGAGCTGGGCCGGCACATTGCCGCACCAATCATTTTGTTTCTGGTGTTTGCCGCCGCTGGATTGTTTGCCCGTTATCGGCGCGATGTCAGCCTTTGTTTCGCCTGTTTCGCCCTTTTTCCGTTCCTGTTGACCAACGTGAACCTGGGAAAGATCGAGCTGGTTTTCGACGGCAAATCGGCCCGGAAACTGGCGCAGCAGATGCCGACATTGCCGCCGGACACCGAACTCGCCTTCGTGAAATGTTTTCCCAACGGCTTGCCATTTTACCTGGGTCGCACCGGGACCTTGATCACCAAGGACGGCAATGAACTTACGAGCAACTACATCCTGTTTTGTCTGAAGTCCGCGCAGGTTTGGCCCACGAACGTGGTGCCGTTCGACGGACTTGACCAATGGCTGGCCGGCCGAAACCACGCGGTATATCTGATCGCCCGCGCCAACGGACAAGACCAGCCGGTTCTGCAGGCCATTGCGACCAAGCGGGGCGCCCCCGTTCAACAACTGACGCCGCTTTATCTTGGCGTCCTTTTGCCAGCGCCTTAGGATTTCCAGCATGTGCGGGATTTGCGGCATTGTCAGCGTCGGCGGACTGCGGAAACCGGAATCAGCCCGGCTCCGCGCCAGCGCGATGTTGCAGGCCCTGTCGCACCGCGGCCCCGATGCCGTCAACATGGATTCCTCGGCGTCGGCGGTGATGGGCGTGACGCGCCTGGCCATCCGCGGCGGCGATGATGGTCTTCAGCCGATGGTGGATGCGGCCAGCGGCGTGGTGGTGGTGTGCAACGGGGAAATTGACAATCATCGGGAATTGCGCCGCTGGCTGGAGGAACGCGGCCGGCCGGTGAAGCAGGCCACCGATGTCGCGGTCATCCCAGGCATGTATCTTGAGCTTGGCGAGGCGTTCGCCAGCCGGTTGCAAGGCGCCTTTGCCATCGGAGTGTGGGATCCACGCGAACGCCGGCTCTTGCTCGTGCGGGACCGGGCGGGTGAACGCCCGTTGTTCTACACGCAGACGGCGGACAGTGTCATTTTCGCCACGGAAATTGCCAGCATTGTTTCCGGAAACAAATTGCCGGTGACCTTCGCGCGTGCTGCGTTGGACCGATACCTTCAGTTTGGTCTGTTTGCCTCGCCGGACGCGCCGTTTGACAGCATACGAAAAGTCGCACCCGGCAGCATGGTTCGTTTCGATGCCCGGGGGATCAATCATACCCGATACTGGCGCTGGAATATCACCGGGTCGGCCAAACAACCACCTTCACTCGACGCCTTCGACGGCGTGTTCCGCGAAGCGGTCCGGCGGCAGAGCGATGTGGACGTGGATTTCGCTGTTTTCCTCAGCGGCGGGGTTGATTCATCGCTGGTTTCCGCTGTCACCCGGTCGTTGCATCCGAAGCGGCCGTTGACGGCCTACACCTTGCGCTTTGAGGACGACTCGTACGATGAAGGCACGTTTGCCGAGTCGGTGGCGCAGTCGCTGAATATGGACACCGTGCCGGTCTGGGTCCGTCCCAACGATCTTCCGGATGCGCTATCCACGCTCATTCGGACGGTGGGTGAACCGCTGGCAGATCCGGCATGGCTGCCCACGGCCCTGCTGGCGCGGCGGGCGGCCCAGGATGTGAAGATGGCCCTGGTGGGGGAGGGCGCGGACGAACTCTTCGGCGGGTATCCAACGTATATCGGCGCGGGTGTGGCTGAACGCTTTGCCCGGCTTCCCGCTTGGGTCCGGGCGATCATTCGCCGGGCAATCGCGGCGTTGCCGCCCAGCGAGAAAAAAATCACCGTCTCATACCTGCTCAAGCGATTTGTTCAGGGAACCGAACTCGATGGAATGACGCGGCACAAATTGTGGTTGTCCAACATCACCCCGGAAATTCTGACACGGCTGGGAGTATCGCCGACGCCCGTGCCGGATGACGACGATGGCAGCGGGCTGTTGCTGGACCGGGTCCAACGCCGGGATTTGGAAATCTCGTTGGCCGAGGGATTGTTGACCAAGGCGGATCGCGCCAGCATGAGTTCAGCGTTGGAATTGCGGGCGCCGTTCCTGGATGAAGGTGTCATGACCTTTGCCGCGACCCTGCCGTCGAACGAAAGGGTCCGGGGTTTTGCGACCAAGGTCTTTCTGAAACGCTACGCCACGCGCTACCTGCCGAAGGCGATTGTGTATCGCCGCAAACGCGGCCTGTCGGTGCCGATCGGCCGCTGGCTGCGCGGTCCGTTGCGGGAATGGGCGACGGCCGCGTTGGGCAATGAACGATTCAGTCAACTTGGGATTCGACAGTCGGTTGCCTTGGAATTGTTGTCCGAACACTGTCAACACCAGGCCGATCATGCGCGGGCGTTGTGGACCCTGATCGTGCTCAGCGAATGGCTGGACTGGGTGGCCAAGGAAACCATTTGCAGTGCGGGAGTTCCGTCGGAAGTCGTGTAAAAAGAAGACTTTGTCCACTTGCGACTGGTTCTGGAAGCGCCAACTCTCCCAGCAAGAAAAATGGCCCTGACGTTTTATACTCTTCCCAAACTTCCGGCTTTCATTTTTCCTGAAAAATTTTATCCTGTCGGCTAATGAAAGGAATCATTCTCGCTGGCGGTGCCGGGTCGCGGCTGTATCCGCTCACGATGGTTGCGAGCAAACAGCTCCAGCCGGTGTACGACAAGCCGATGGTGTACTATCCGCTGACGACGCTCATCGAGGGCGGCATCCGCGAGCTGTGCGTCATTTCAACGCCCCAGGATTTGCCGCGGTTTATGCAACTGCTCGGCGACGGCAAGGCCTGGGGCCTGACCATTGAATATCGCGAACAGTTGAAGCCGGCGGGCATTGCCCAGGCGTTTATCATCGCCGAATCATTCATCGGTGACGACAACGTCACGCTGATCCTGGGCGACAACGTTTTTTACGGTGGCGATTCCTTTCATCGCGCCTTCACCGAGTTCAAATCCGGGGCGACGATTTTCGGTTATCATGTCAACGACCCAGAACGCTACGGCGTGGTGGAATTTGATCCCCAAGGGCAGGCTATTTCCATCGAGGAAAAA
>Ga0265338_10009422_pt1 | contig 11645 bp, 8 predicted proteins | sample 42126metaG_FD_193579 | JGI IMG/M metagenome (GOLD analysis project Ga0265338, IMG submission 193579) | Rhizosphere microbial communities from Carex aquatilis grown in University of Washington, Seatle, WA, United States - 4-21-26 metaG | ecosystem: Host-associated > Plants > Roots > Rhizosphere >... | reverse complement strand
CGACCGTGCCGAACGCGACCGGCTCCCTCGACGCGGTGGCAAGAACGCGAGAATTCGGGGACCATGATCGCGTCGGGGCCGCACCACGTGGCTTTGGTAAGAAGGGCGTGTGACAGAGGTGGAGTGGGCCTGAAATTACTCACATCGCGGTCATACCGCCGTCCACGAACAGCAGCGCACCGGTGACGTAAGACGCATCGTCGGAGGCCAAAAACAGGATCGCGGCGGCGACTTCCTCGTCCTCCGCGACGCGTTTTGGGTGGATCGCGAGAATGTAGCGAACGGTCCACGCACCAAACGCCGTAGCTGAGGCTGGCAATCGGCGTTCCGGCATGGCTGTCCAGAGTCCGCGATGCCGCCTCCCAACGACCGCGCGCGGTCAGCTCCGGATCAGATTGCGGACGGCGCGCCATCCATCCGTCAAGGCGCGGCTCAGCCGGGTCCGTGCGAGGTAGCGAATTTCCAGCCGCAGCTCCCTGATATCCACGCTCAGAACCTCGATTGCGCGTGCAAGCTCGTCACCGTTTTCCGGGACGAACCGGCGCCGTGCAAATTCTCCATTGTAAAGCGCGCCGTTTTGCAGGTGGGCCTGTAGATAACAGGCGAATGCGGCGGCTTCCAGACCATCATCGGTGGGCTGATGCGCAGCCTCCACGAGCACGTCCCGGTACACCTGCTCCAGGCGCTCGGCGACGGTCCCGACCTCGCAGTCGCGCCTGGCGCGCGTGACAACTGAGTCAGCATCACGCTCGTCATAGGCTTCGAGAGTTTCAGTAACCAGTCGCCCCGAGGCCGGTTGAGACAGCGCGCCGATTGCGAAGTTCGCTGCAGCGAATTCGTCAAACCTGGCGCTGGTAACCAGTCCACCGATGCCGAAACGGTCGGCGTTGACCACCACGCAACCGGCGACGAGGGCTTCGATCGCCATTCGGCCGCTTGCAAACACGACATCGCAGCGCGACAGCGTCTTCTCCGGCTGGGCGCGATCCACGCCATCGAGTAGCTGGCCCAGGAACGTGATGCCGCAGGCGCGGCATCCCTCGTCAAGCTCATCAATGAAGGGAATTGCGCCAGCGTGGGCGTAGACCCCCGCAGTTCCCAGCCGCCTCGCAGGCGTGCGTGGCGGCCCAAGCCGCGCGGAATCGACGGCATTTGGCAGGAAGAGAACCTGCTTCGGCGGAATGCCCTTTTCCGAAACGAGACGCTCCCGCAACACGTGGCGGACATACGCATAGCGCCGGATCCGCGGATGGATCGGTGGATCATCATGAACCGACGACCAGTCGTGGCAGACGAAAATGGCGGGCACGCCGGGGAACCGCGCCAGGGCGACCATCGTCGGTCCGCTGTGATGACCGTGAATAATGTCCGGTGCTTCGCCGATCGCATCGATTGTGTTGACGACAGGTGTGCCGGTCGCGCGGACCCGTGCGGCCGACTGACCCAGGTGCGGCGCAAAGCAGACCACGGTGTGACCGCGCCGGCGCAGCCCCATCGCCAGGTCAAGGATCGCCGTTTCCGTGCCGGTGCCTTCGGTCAGACTGATGTTGGTGAAGAGAATGCGCATCGGTTCCCGATCAGCCTGGCGCGGGCACCGCGGCCGCGAGTTTCGTGCGCCGTACTTGGCGAACGCGCAGGGCGGCCTGCGCAATGCGGCTGCGTGAGAGTTCACCCGCGATGACGGCGTCGCGCACCCAATCAACGATCCGCCCAGGCAGGTCCGGATCGAAATTCTCGGCGTTGCGGATCATCACCAGGTCGTTGCCCGCCGCGATGGCGCTGATCACGGCTTGTCGCCGCGACATCAGCGTGCTGACCGCCTTCATATCGAGATCGTCGGTCATTGCGGCGCCGGTGAAACCAAGCCGGTCGCGCAGCAGACCCGTCATCACCGCTCTGGACAGGCTCACGGGAATCGGTCGCGGGTCGAGCAAGTCAATGCGCACATGGCCGACCATGACCAGCGCCGCGCGGCCAGCACGAATGAGTTGGGCGAAAGGTTCGAGATCTCGCTCCGTCCAGATCGCCGGTCCGTCCGGCAAACTGAAATGGCTGTCCTCATGAGCGTGGCCATCGCCAGGGAAATGCTTGAGTGCGCACAGTACGCCAGCCGCCGCGAAGCCGTCCACACAGGCTTGGGCATAAATCCGCACCCACGCGGGGTCCGCGCTGAACGCACGGTCGTAATGACCGATTTCCGGATTGGCCGGATCGTGAAGGTCGACCACCGGCGTGAGATTAAGATCGAACCCCAGGCGTGCGATTTCCGACCCTGCCTGCGCATACAGCGCCTGCGCGCGCTCTGGCGTCAGGCTAGCGGCAACGTTGCGCGCCGCCGGCAGCCGAGAGACACCATGCTGCTCGGTCAGTCGCTGCACGTTCCCGCCCTCATGGTCGATGGCGATCAAAGGAGCCGCAGCCTCGGTGAACAGCGTTACCAGGGCCTGCACGTCCTCGCGGCTGCCGACATTCTCCTTGACGAAAATGACAGCACCTACCCGTCCAGCTGAGATGTGCCGGGCCAGCGCCTGTGCGGACGGTGACTGAACCGTGTGGCCGGTCCAACCCAACATCAGCATTTCCGCGACGTCCTGCTCCAACGTCGGAGCGCTGTCCGCCACGGCCCGCAAGGCTGGCGCGCCAATCAGGCCGCCAAGCGCAATCCGTCGACTGAGCAGATGCTCTCGGTTCACGCGGATCGACGGAGGTGCGGGGACATGGGCGGGGAGCGTATCGCCTGACGCGTGGATCGGGAACCTTTCCCGGAACGCGACAGTGTCTCAGGTTGAATGTCCGCATCGGGTCGATCCCGGCTGTAGCCGCCGCGGCGATCGATCTCGCCGCTGCGCATGCCGAGCTGATGCCACGATGGAGAGTCGGCCGCGCCGATCGCAGCGGCTGCAGGACACCTCCAGCATGGGTCAGCCCGGCGGCGGCAAAGCGCTCGGCAACCTCCCCGAGCAGGACGTTGCCGGGTCTCCTGGCCACTGGTGTCGGGCGTTTCATCGACGGCATGCCGAGCCAAGCCAGCGGGAGCAAAAAGAACCCCGGCACTTGGCGCGCCGGGGCGAGTTCACAGGAGCTCTCCCCGAAGGGAGGCGGTGCGGCGGTGGTCCAAATCTCCCGGCGCCGAAACACAGAGAGGGGCCGCCCCTCGGCCGCCCCCTGTCTGCGCGCTGTCAGGCGGTAGCTGTGGCGCTCGCGAGCGGCTGTTAGCCCCCCGACGCGCCGTCGCTGTAGGCCGGGCCAAACACCGTCTGGCCGAGGTGGTCGGTGACGGTCTGGGCCGCGTAGGCGGACCCGACGCTGAGGCTCAGCGCTGCGAGGGCGGCGAGAACGAACTTCTTCATGGCAAACTCCTATTCTGTGGTGGTGAGGGTGGATGGCTCCCTCGCCAACTCGGTTGATGCCCTCGCCTGCCGACGTCAGGAGAGCTAGGCCCTGTGGACAAACCGATCCGGGTGCCCGCGCGGCCTGAGCGGCTTGGGTGGCGCGACGCTTACTTGGCCACAGGGGTGAGGAACTGACCGGCTGACCTGGCCGGAAAGCAAAGAATCAGAGGGTGCCGCGGCAGATTCCGAAAAGAACCGGAACCCCTATCACGGGATTCGTGTCGTTGCTTTTTGGGGTCACTTGCCGGGTTGTTCAAAACTGCACGCTAAGCCGTTTGCTCGCCTCTGAGCGCCCTCTCGTAAGCGATGGTATGCGAAAGAGGCCGTGGTGGACGCGGGATCAAAGGGATTTCCCTTTCAAAACCCTGTTGCAGAACTGGGTCTAAAGGCAATCGATTTGCGGAAGCTCGAGCCGCGGTCGGCGTGAGACCATATTTTCCAGCTTTGTTCCCCGCTTTCGTCCTTAGCGTGCAGTTTTGAACAACCCGGCAAGTGACCCCATCAACACTCCGAAACTACGCAATGAGAGACATGAGGCCCGCCGGCGGGCGACCGACAGTGGCAAAGTCGTTCGCCGAGACGCTGGAGCGGCGCCGCTACGTGCTCGCCGCGGCAACCGGCGCGTAGCGTTCTGGGGTGTCCACCAGGCCGGGATTGTGACCCCGACGCAGAGCCATACCTATTTCGCCGCCCTCGACCTGACTACCGAGAAGCGCGAGGAAGTTGCGGCACTGCTGCGCACCTGGACCGACGCCGCCGCCCGGATGGCTGCTGGCGACCCCGTAGCGCCCGTCGCTCTGGGTAGCGATCCATCGCCATCGGACGCCTATGCACCGGTGGCGAAGTCCACGGCATCGGACACGGGCGTATCGAGACCATCGGATGAGGCCGCGACGTCGGATTCGTCGGAGACAATCGGCCTGACCGCCGCGCGCCTGACAATAACGTTAGGATTCGGCCCGGGATTGTTCGAAAAAGAAGGAAAGAATCGCTACGGACTCGCGGCACAGCGCCCGGAAGCTCTGATCGAGCTGCCCCGCTTCAACGGCGACCAGTTGCAGCCGGCTCGAACGGGTGGCGACCTATCGGTGCAAGCCTGTGCGGACGACCCGCTCGTGGCATTTCACGCTGTGCGCCAACTCGCGCGACTTGCGTACGGCGTTGCGGACGTACGATGGGCGCAGACCGGTTTCACATCACGACCTGCCGATGGGACGACGCCGCGTAACCTGATGGGCTTTAAAGATGGCACTCAGACCCCGGCAGATATCGACAAAGTCGTCTGGGTCGGTGATGACGGGCCGGCTTGGCTGCGCGACGGCAGCTACATGGTTGTTCGTCGCATCCGCATGGCGTTGGAGCACTGGGACCGCACCGATGTCGGCTTCCAGGAGCAAACCTTCGGTCGGGAAAAAATGTCTGGAGCGCCGTTGGGCCTGAAGGCCGAGTTCGCTCCCCTTGGCCTTGATCGGACCGACAAGGACGAAAACCCGATCATCGCGGAAAATGCCCATGTGCGATTGGCCAATGCATCGACCAACGGCGGCGCAGAAGTTCACCGCCGCGGCTACTCGTACAATGACGGCGTGAATTTCACTACAGAGCGCTGGCCACCCTGGCGGCAAGACGTGGAGTACGACGCTGGCCTGTTGTTCGTCTGCTATCAGCGGGACCCGCGTACCGGCTTCGTGAAAATCTTCGAAAACATGGCGAAGTTCGACATGCTTAACCAATTCGTCACACATACTGGTGGCGGCCTGTTCTTCTGTCCAGGTGGGGCACGCGAGGGCGGGTTTATTGGCCGAGCCCTATTCAATCATACCTGATCCGGCAGGAGTATCGAGTATCAGCAGGGCGATGCCGTGCCGGCCGATAGGACATGCGAGGTACACAACGTCATCGGAAATCCATCAAGGATCACCGCCGCGGTTCGCAAGCGCAAGCCGCTCGCCGATGCCCCGCACGCTCGAGAGCATTGGACAGATGCTACTGTTCGCTGTTGTATGTGTACTCCCGGCGGCGCCTACGGCGGGTAGGGAGCCGCGATTGTCCCGACCTGGGCGCGTTACGCGCCTCTAGCCATCGCATGTCCACCTCGCCCCCCAGCACCCGATCCAGAGCATCGGAGGCTAACCAGCATCCCTGGTTGCATAACTGCGCTGCATAACTACACTGCGGTTTTTGCGCTGGGGGACCTTCGGCGATGGCATTCGGCATCGACACATTCACAACGCGTCTCGACATGCTGATTGCTGATCCGACCAAGAATCCTCCCCAAACGGCGCAACTGCTTGACTACTTCAGGCAATGGAACGGGGGGACGGTGACTCTCCCGGATGCGGCAATCGTGGGGGGCGATCCGGCGTTTGCGGGTCGCAATTTTTTGGGCGGCAGTTTCATCTGGGGCCATGCTGAGCACACAAACGCATCCACCGAGTCCAACTTCGCCACGAACCAGGAATCCACGCAATACTACAACCCGCTCGCCCCTACCGCGCTTTGCCCGGACCAACCGCAAAACCTGACTCTCACAGTCCCGCTGATTGCCCCAATACAAGCCCCGCAACCTGCCCGTCAGCAGCAACCAGGCGAGCGGGGTTTCTTCTATGGGCAGATCGATGCGCAGGCCATCCGCAACAGAATTCTCGCCTGCATCCATTCCGGTGAACTAAGCCTCCCCGTTATTCCCCCCTCATCGGCTGCGAGTCCCGTGAATGTCTGGCTCGCGGTCGATCCTTCCGTCAAATTCTCGGCGGATTATTGGGCTGGGTGGAGCGATCTCATCAATACAATGCCGGATGATAGCCTGGGAATTCATCCGTTCCGTGCCTGCATTCTTTGCAGCTATACGCAGGGCACCGGTGGCCTGCTTCGCCCCGACACGAATGTGACCGCCGCGCTTACCGACACGTCCTACCCGGGGCGTGATAAAAGATGTTTGGCGTTCTGGGCCGATGCCCTCGTCGGAACCACCTCGGGTGCGCTGACTCCAAACCCCACGCTCGACTGGAATTCCTTCGATCCCAAGGCCAAGCCTGTGCTCTGGCGGCTGAAGAACGGTTTTACCCTGGCAACCGAGCAGAACTCGCCGCCAGCCATTTCTGGCTTCAATGCGGATGCCATCGACCCCAATGCCGTGCAGGCTCCGACAAATTTCATGCTGACGACGAACAAGTGGCAGCCACATGTGCCATCGATTGCGAATCTCGGCTTTTCGCAGGGCGGGTCCGTTACCGCTCATATACCGTGCCTGCAGACAACACAGATGCCGGGCCTTGGGGATGCCGGTTACGGCGCGAACACCGATAATGGCGCCATCAACGGCCACCATTTTATTCCTGCAGGCCCGATAAAAGTGATTGGCCGTTATATAAGAGTAAAAGGTGCAACAGACGTGCCCACCTTTGCCGAAGCCCAAGCGTTGTCGAGCGCCAATTTTTCGATTTTCACGGTTTGGGAAAGCTCGCGTGGAACACGTAATCCTAGGCTGATCGGATATTACAACCCTAACCCTCGCGACGGGCTAGGTGATTCCGGAACACTCGACGGAACGGACGCTTTCAATTACTGCGCCTACACACTCATGCAGCCACCGCAGACACCTGTCTATTTTGCCATCGATTTCGATCCTTTCGACCCTGACCAGACCGACCCCGCGACCGCCGCGGACAAGGCAGCGATTGAGTCGTGGATCGTGGCGTATTTCCGGAACATCGGAACAGTACGCGACAACTTCGCCATCCAAACGGGTCTTTATTATCTGATTGGCGTATATGGCAATGGCCGGATCATGGATACACTCTATAAGAACGGCGTTGTAAGCCACTTCTGGGCACCATTGTCCCGGCGCAGCGGCAGCAAGCCTCCGCGCTGGCCATGGTATCACGTCAATCGGTGGCAATATACCAACGAAGAGGGGCTGTATCTTGGTGGGAACCTCTGCGCGATGGTTTCCAGAACGCAAAAGAAAGATAATCAAGGAAATCCCATATTAGATCAGAACGGAAATCCCACCTTCAACTATGGTGGTCCCGACCCTGATGCGGATTGGGGTGATGGCGGCACCTGGAGCCTCACGGATCCCATCACCCAGCAATTCAACACTTTCCGGGGGACGGCGGCAGCCGCGGCCATTAGCGAAATCTTGCACAAATTATGGAACGGGCTGACGGAGCCTGCTCCCCTACCGCCTGTGACCACGCCATGAGTTCCGACAACTTCCTCAAGCAGCTTCTCGCCGGCTTCGCCACGGCGCTGGAGCCGCTGAAGGAAGCGGTTGCCTCGCCGCAGGCCTTCGGCTCGTTTCTCGGCGAGTTCGGCTGGACGCTGGAAAGCAACGCTCTGAACAGCGTCACCGGATCGTTGGGGGGGCTCTCCTCGGTTTCTACCGATGCGTCCTCCATGAATCTGGAACAACTGGCCGGCGATCTGGTTTCCGCGGCCAATATCATCCGCAGCATCGCTACCAGCGGCGCACCCGCTGCCTTTGCCTCCAGCTTTCCCCACGAGCTGCTCGACTTCCTGGTCTACGCCGCGTTGGCGCAGCAAAGTGCGCCCACCTTTGCGCTGCTGCATTTCGGCGGCGTGCTGAGTGAGCGGCGGGTTGCCGCCGATAGCACCACTGGACGCGCCGAATACGTCCAGCGGCTGGTCAACTGGGGTTTGCTCGGACAGTTCACCGACCAGCCACTCGCGAGCTTCGAGAAGAACTATGGCTGGGGCACGGACTTTGCCGCTGCCGCCTTCCTGCGCAGCCTGGGAATCCTGATCCGCGGGTTCGGCGGCACCGCAGGGCTTTATCCCGCCGACGCCAGCCTGATCGAGCAATACTATTCACGCGATTCCTCGAGCGCCGCCGGAACCGCCAACCTCATCCTTGCGCCGCCCGCACTGCAAGCCTCGGTCACGTCCGATTCCGCCACGGCCGATGCCAAGCTTGCGTTGCTCTTCCTGCCGATCCCGCCAACCGCGACCGCCGATGCCGCGCCAGACGGGCTGGCGATCATGCCGGTCATCACCGGGCGGGCGAGCGACACCATCGCCCTCACCGACACCATCACGCTGACGCTCTCCGGCGACTTCCTCACCCGGCCGATACGCGCGGAAATTCACCCGGGCCGGGCGGCGCTCAAGGCTTCCACCGGGGATTCATCGGTCGATGCGTCGGTGCGGGTGGATGCGAAGAGTGCGGCGGGCTCGCCCTGGATCGCCATCGGCGCCGCCGACTCCAGCCGCCTGGAAATCTCCGCCGCTCATGCGGCGTTCGGTTTTTCCGGCCACCTTGATGGCGAAATCGACATCCACGCGGAAGTGGGTCTGGATTCGGCCGCGCTCGTCATCGATCTCGGCGAGGGCGATGGCTTCGTGAAGAATGCCGTCGGCTCCCAGCCATCGCGCAGCCCGCTCTCGCTTATCTTCAAATATTCGCTCAAATCCGGCTTCTCCGTCAGCGGCACTCCCCGGCTTCAGGTGACGCTGCCCGTGATGCAATCGATTGGCGACGCCATCAAGCTGCAATCGATCAGTTTCTCTCTTGGTGCGGGCGCGGGCAACAGTTTCGCACTCGATGCCACGGTCGCACTCGGCGTATCGATCGGCCCGATTGCCGCCGCCGTCTCGGGCCTCGGTGCAACGCTTCGTCTGTCGGTTCCGGAAAATGGCGCCCAGCCGGGGAATCTCGGCAATGCGGACTTGTCCTTCGGCTTCCTCCCGCCCTCCGGAGTTGGCCTCAGCATCGACGCGGCCGGCGTCAGCGGCGGCGGCTTTCTGGCGCATGCGAACGATGAATACAGCGGCGTCCTGCAGCTCAAATTCAACGACCTGGCGCTGCAGGCCTTTGGGCTCATTACGACGCAGGTCGCCGGCGCGAGTGGCTATTCGCTCATTGCGCTGATCGATTCCAACTTTCCGCCTGTGCAGCTCGGCTGGGGCTTCACGCTCGACGGCGTCGGCGGCCTGCTTGGCGTCAATCGCACCGCATCGGTCGATGCACTGCGCGCGGCGGTCAAAAGCGGCCAGATTTCCTCGATCCTGTTTCCCACCGCCGCCATCAGCAACGCTTCGCAAGTGCTCAGCGCGCTTGATACCTTCTTCCCGGCGGCGCCGGGACGCTTCCTGTTCGGTCCGATGGCGCTGATCGAATGGGGCACGCCCGCAGTGCTGACGGCCTCGGTCGCCGTCATCCTGGAGCTGCCCGAGCCCATTGAGATCATTCTGCTGGCGAAGATCGAGGCGAAACTGCCGACGCCGGCGGCCGCGCTCGTTCACATCAACATGGACGCACTCGGCGTCTTGGACCTTACGCAAGGCGAGCTTTCTCTCGACGCCAGCCTTTACGATTCCAAGCTCATCTCCTTCACCATCAATGGCGACATGGCCCTCCGCGCCGACTGGTCGTCGCAGCGCGAGTTCCTGCTTGCCATTGGCGGCTTCCATCCGCAGTTCACGCCGCCGGCGGGGTTCCCCTCGCTCAACCGCGTCGCCATCAACATGCCGTCAGGCATAGTCAGCAAGCTGCGCCTGGCGGCCTATCTCGCCATCACGTCGAACTCGGTGCAGTTCGGCGCCACGCTCGATGTGTTCATCGGTGTCTCCGGCTGCGGCATCACCGGTCATCTCGGCTTCGATGCCCTGTTGCAGCTCGACCCGTTCCAGTTTACCGCGGACATATCCGGATCGGTTGCCGTCACCGTCGGAGGAGACGATCTGTCCTCCGTCTCGCTCGATGCCACGCTGACCGGACCGGCCCCCTGGCACATCGCCGGAAGCTTCAAGATCCACATCGTCTTTTTCGATATCGGTGTCTCGTTCTCCGCGTCATGGGGCCTCGGCGCGCCTACCCAGCCCGTGTCTACCGTCGATGTGGGTGCACTGCTCAACGCCGCCCTCGCCGACCCGCGCAACTGGAACTCGCAGCTTCCCTCTGGGGTCGCGGCACTTGTATCGACACGTCAGGTCAGCGATCCCAACACAATTTTCGCCCATCCGCTGGCCATGCTGGAAGTCCATCAACAGGTGGTTCCACTCGGACTTGCCATCGCACGCTTCGGCCAGGCGATCCCCTTGGGCGCGACGGAGTTCTCCATTACCGGTTTCAACGTCGGCCGTCAGACCACCGGCTACACCGCCGTGCAGGATGATTTTGCACCGGCACAGTTCTTCGATCTCAGCGACAATGATAAGTTGTCACGGCCGTCCTTCGAGCGTCACGACGCCGGGGCCGTCATGAGCGGCAGTTTCGTTACGAGCGGCGCAGTGCGGGCGAAAACCGTCAACTACGAAACCTATTACATCAACACACCCGGCGTCGTTACGGTAGACGAAGGCGTGCCTCAGGCGTTTCCATGGTCGGGCCTACAGTTCGTCATGAGCACCGGCGCCGCCGCGCGCAAGACCATCAGCCGTTCCGGCAGCCTGCGCTACGCTACGCCGGGCAATCCCATCAAGGTTCAGGAACCGGTCTTCGTCGTTGCCGGCACGGCCAATCTCGCCACCGCGTCCACCCCGGCCGCCGCTGGGCCGACCTATAGCGATGCGGCCGCAGCGCTTAGATCGGTCGCACCGGCCCTGCGCGCAGGCTTGCAAATCGTCGGCATACACGAGCTCGCATAATGGCAGACCTAGACACCACGCAGGCATACTCGCTGCTTCCCTGGGTCCGCCGAGGCCTGGCGTCGCAGGTGACCGGCACGGCTACGGTCAACTATGCCACCATTCCGGTTTCCGTCGCGGTGAACGGCGCCGCGGTCCCGACGCCGCCCAAGGTCCGGCTGCCCGGCCCCGGCGATGTGAAAACCATCGATGCACGCAGCTTCATTCGCACCGATCCGGCGAACGGGGCAAATAGTTTCGAACCTAACTATCTTGCCATCGTGGAGCTAGCGACTCCCGACCTGCCCTGGATGTTCACGCCGGCGGGTCCCAACGGTTCCCGTTTGCAGCCCTGGATCTGTCTGATCGTCATTCCGGATGGAGCAGGCGTCACTCTAAGCCCGCAAGCCGGTGGCCCATCGATCCTCCGCATCGATTTACCGCTGAACCCGGCGGCCGAGTTGCCAGACCTGACCCAGGCAGATGCGTGGGCCCATGTCCAGATCGCCGGCTCCGACCTGTCGACGGCGGCTCTGAATGGCGACAGCGGCGGCACGCTCTCCCGCCTGGTTTCGCCGCGCGCCCTGGCCGCCAATCAGCGCTATATTGCGTGTGTCGTGCCCACATATCGCGCCGGCGTGCATGCTGGTCTTGGCATGCAGG
>Ga0265338_10009421_pt1 | contig 11645 bp, 14 predicted proteins | sample 42126metaG_FD_193579 | JGI IMG/M metagenome (GOLD analysis project Ga0265338, IMG submission 193579) | Rhizosphere microbial communities from Carex aquatilis grown in University of Washington, Seatle, WA, United States - 4-21-26 metaG | ecosystem: Host-associated > Plants > Roots > Rhizosphere... | reverse complement strand
ATGTCGATGCGCCAGTGCCCGCCTTCGGGCGGGGTGCCCCAGACGGCGATGTCGCCGCCGAGATCGACGAGGCCTCCCGGCAAGCCGGGCCAGGACGTCCGCATCGCATCGAGCGCGCGCGTGGCCCCGAAGCCCTTGCCGATCCCGCCGAGGTCCACGGCGGCGCCCCGCGCGACGCGCGCCATCCCCGCGGCCGGATCGATGTCGATCCGCGCGCCGGCTTGCCAGCTCTCGAGCGGCAGGGGAGCCCGTTCGGCGAGCAGTTCGAACGAGCGGTCGTAGCCTGCGGCCGTGAGCGCCGGAAGGATGGTCGGGTCGAAGAGTCCGCGTGTGTCCGCACGACCGCGAAGTGCGACGGCGAGCGCCTCGATCAGCCGCGTGTCGACGGCGACCCACGCGCCGGCGCCGCGATTCAGCCGCGAGAGGTCGCTGCCGGCGTGGAAGCGTGAGAGGACGCGCTCGCAGGCGGCTACGTCGGTCCGAGCCGCGGCGAGCGCCTGACGGGCAAGGAAGAGCTCACCAGGCCCCGTGGTTGCCGCGACCTGGCAAATCGTGCCCATCGCCCGGAACGACTCGCGGTGCAGTCCGTCGGTCATGCCGGCACGAGCGTCTTTCGCTCTTCGCTCGGGTGCTGCTCGGTGGTCGCGGGTGCAGGAGGCGTGGCGACGGCGAGCGCCTTCCGCGCTCCTGGGCGCGGCAGCAGGATGCGCGCAACAACGAGCCACACGACCGGGGCGCTGACGATTCCGGCGAAGACCAAGCCGCGTGTCGCGACGAGGTCTGTGCCGACGTTCAGGGCGTGGTACAGACCTACCGCGAAGGCCGCGAAGCTTGCGTAGTGGATCAGGCGCCAGCGGCGTTGCCCGATGCGGCGGCGGACATGGAACGACGCCGCGAGCGCGAGCATGATCCAGCCGGTGACGATTCCGGCGGCGACGGGCAGGGGGCGCCACGGCGCCATGCCGGGGACGAGCACGCCGACGAACCCGAAGTGCATGATCGGGTCGAGCGCAAGCGCCGTCCCGTGCAGGACGACCATCGCGAGGCCGGTCCACATGAGGGTCTGGTGCCAGCCAAGCAGCATCTTTCCGCGCTTGTTGCCGAGCAGTCGGGTACTGAGGGCGAGACCGAGCGTGAGCGCGAGGGTGAGCAGCGCGAAGGCGACAAGTCCTGCGGAGCGCGCGAGGAGCCACGTCACCGGCACCGCGGTTGTCGCCGCGGCGATCATCCCGCCGGGGTCGGCGATGTCCGCGTCGTTGCGTGCGCTGCCCCCGTACCGCTCTGCACGACGACGAGATGGGACGACCCGTTCTTGCTTTGCACGACGACCGCTCCCGGGACGTTCGCCGGCTGTGCGGCAGGCAGTGGCCGCGTCCACGCGAGGACGGCGAGCACCGCGAACAGTGCCCAGGTCGCAAAGATCGTTGCCCAGAGATTCCTCATCTCAGCCTCCTGGCTCGACGCGCTTCGTGTGCGCGGGCGCCGCCGGGGTGACGGTCTGACCGACTTGCGGCACACTCGGCGCCGGCGGAACGCTTCGCTTCAGGCCGGCGATGGCCGCGGCGCCGGTCAACGCGGTTGCCGCCACCACCGCGGCAAACAGGAACACCTCTTGCCGGCTCGGTGTCTCTCCGCTTCGCTGCTCGCTCGCCGTAGGCACGGTGACCCTTTCGATTCGGTTGCGCCGAGCTGCTGCGGCCGCTGCCGGCAGGCGGTCTCACCGACGATCGCCGCGCGGCCCGGTTATCGCATCGGAGGCCGTGCGCATCTCACATGCGGTTTCTCCGCAGAGCTGCGGGTTTCCCGAGCCGGATCGGCGTTGGCACCGACGCGCGGCGCCACCGGAGCCGCTCTCATTGGTCACATGAGCGACGGTGTGGTCGTCGTCGGAAACGGCGTCTCCGGCTACGCGTGCGCGGCCCGACTCGCCGAGCGAGACGTGCCTGTGACGATGATCGGGCCGGGTCTTCCGCACGATCGGCCACCCCTTTCCAAGCGGGCACTCGTCACCGGTCGCGTGCCGGTCCTCGCCGACGCGGCGCAACTCGTCGAGCGAGGCATCGAGCACATCGACGGCGTCGTGACCGAGTGCGACTTCGACCGCCGCCGCCTCGTCGTGAGCTCCTCGGCTGACGGCGCCACGTTGGAGCTCGATGCGCCGACTCTCGTCTGGGCGACCGGCCTGAGGTACCCGAAACCGCCCGTGCCCGGCTTCGAGCAGGCGGAGGAGAACACGACCGGCCATGGTCTCGCGTCACTCGTCCGGCAGCTCGCGTCTCGGCCGAGGCGCGTGATCGTCGTTGGCGCCGGGCTGATCGGCACAGAGACCGCCGCCACGCTCGCAGCCGCGCACGACGTGACGCTTCTCGACATGGTCGACCGCCCGCTCGCGCGCTTCCTCCCCCGCGTCTCCGACGCCGCCCGCGCCGCACTCGACGAGGTCGGAGTGCGCTTCCTCGGCTCGTGCATGATCGACGCGGTCGATATCGACGCCGACGGCGCTGTCGTGCGGACGTCGAGCCACGGCGATCTTCCATGCGATGTCGTCGTCTCGGCCGCCGGCTTCCGTTCGAGCCTTCCACCCGAGCTGACGGACGCCGACTCGCGAGAGCTGACTCTGCCCGCCGACGAGCGCTTACGCGTGATCGGTCGCGATCGCCTATGGGCGTGCGGCGACTGCGTGTCCTTCCCCCACCCGCGCTGGGGGCGCATCGGGATCCCGCACTGGGATCACGCGCTCTGGAGCGGCCGCCACGTGGCTGAGTCGATCCTCGGCTCGACCACCCCCTACGAACGCGAGCCCTACTTCTTCAGCGATGTCGGCCCGCTCCGCATCCAGCAGATCGGCGTCGCCGACGCCGCCGCCGAGTGGCATGAGGAGGACGGGCTCGTAGTCGGCCGCGATCCCAGCGGCGTCCCGGCCTGCGTGCTCCTGCTCAATGCGCCGACACGACTGCGCGAGGCGCGGGAGCTGATCGCCTCCGTTGCCACAGGCGCCAAATGATGACCCGTCACCAACCACGCCCCAGGAGGAGACCAGCATGCTCGTACACATGATTTCCGACCCAGACGCCTGCATTGGCTCTGCGGAATGTGTCGCCCTCGACCCGGAGGCGGTCCGGCTGGACGAGTACGGCACCGCGGAGATGATCCTCTCCGAGATCGAGGAAGAACGCGCCAAGGCTCTGTGCGAGGTGTGCCCCGTCGGCGCGCTCTCGATCGCTCCTCACGCCTAGGTGGCGTATCGCTCGAACTGCGGGAGGCCGTCGGAGATCTTGTCCCATGGCGCTTTCGAGCCGACGAAAATGTGGTGGTCGGGGAGCAGCGACGGCGCGTCCGCGAGCGAGCCGAGCGTGACATGTACCCACTTTCCGTCACGGACGACCGAGTACAGGAACGACCCGCAGACGCCGCAGCGAAAGTCGCCTGCGTCCGGTTCGCCCCAGACGAACACCGGGACGTCCTGCCGTGTGACGCGAAGCTTCTCGCGCTCGATGCCGCCCATAGGCTTGAAGGCGGAGCCGGTCGCGGCACGGCACTTGGAGCAATGGCAGTTCATCGCGTACGAGAACGCGTCCTCAACCTCGTACGCAGTCGCGCGGCACGCACAGCTTCCATGAAGCATCTCCAGCCTCCCGCGTAGAAAGCGTTCCCCCCTGAACCATACGACGCTCGAACTCATCGCCCGGCAGGGCCAGCCTCTCGGGGACCGCCGCGACGACTATGGGTCAGGAAGTTGGGGTTCGAGTCCCTGCCCCGCAGTTTTCTCCTCATGACGCTGTCACGCCGCGCCCGTACCATCGGCGCAGACTTTGGACGCCGAACCGAATCTCGGTCTGCCGCCATACCTTCGTGAGTCCTCCGGAGGGAGGCCACGGAGGAGTTCGACGCGCCGCCGTCCGCCCAGTCGCCGCCGCATGCGCGGCCGGCCGCGGCTGCACGTCTGGATCCCGCTGCTCGCGCTCCTGTTCCTCACCCCCGCGCTCTTCTCGTGGGTGCAGATGGCGCTGCGCCCCTCGAGCCTCCCGCTCGGCGTGAACAGCGTCGAATGGCTCCGCCAGCACCACTTCAACTGGCTCGTCGACGACGTCGAGCATTACTACTACTCGTGGCACGCCCCGAAGAAGGGCGGGCCGGGCCTGACGACGCTGCCTTCTGTCGGCATCGGGAACAGCCATCCGAAGCACCACCCGAAGAAGGCGTATCTGCCGCCGAACATCAAGACGGTCTTCAAGTACGCGCTGCCGGGCGAAGGAGTCTGGAAGCCGACCGGTCCGCCGGTGAAGGGTGGCCCGCCCGTGCTCGTTACGACGTTCCGGACGGAGACCGACTATCCGCAGATCCTCGCGTACGTCGCGTGGTTCGACCACACGCGGACGGCGAGCGCGTACTACCCCGGCCGCTACGAGCCACCGACCGCGTCGCTGCGCGGGCCGACCGAGATCCCGCACGGGCAGCGCTACCGGCTGCTCGCGACGTTCAACGGCGGCTTCATCTACTCCGACGGGCTGAACGGCGACTCCCTCGACGGAGTCACCAACGAGCCCTTGAAGCAGGGCAACGCGACCGTCGTCGCCTACAAGAACGGCAGCGTGAACATCGTCAGCTGGAACGGCGGCCCGACCGCTCCGCGGAACATCGCATGGGCGCGGCAGAGCCTTCCGCTCATCATCGACCACGGCAAGCTCAACCCGAACCTCAGCCTCGGCACCGAGTGGGGCTACACGCTCGGGAACGCCGTCCGCGTCTGGCGGACCGGACTCGGGATCGACAAGCACGGCAACCTCATCTACGTCGCCGCCAACGACCAGACCGTCATCACGCTGGCCAAGATCCTCCAGCGCGCAGGGGCCGTGCGCGCGATGGAGCTCGACATCAATCCCGAGTGGTACACGCTCATCACGTACCGGCACCGAGACGGCCTCGTGCCGACGATGGTCGCGCCGAACTACCAGCAGCCTTCCACGCGATACCTTGTGCCGGACGACCGTGACTTCTTCGCCGTTTACCGGCGCCTGCCGGGGGCAGTCACAGTTCCTCTCAAATAGCTAACACGGCCGACAGGAGGGGTGGGCACACTGGGTCAGATGCGGCGCGCGGTCTCACTGTTCGGCATCGTCCTGATCGTCGCGGCGCTCGCCGCTGCGGCCGCGCGCGCTGACGGCGGCTCCGGGACGACGACGACCGACACAACCACGACCGACACGACGACCACCGTCACGACGACGACGACGGAAACGACGACGACCACGACGGCGCCGACGTACGTGCCGCTCGTCCGGTCACGCCTGCCGCGCGGCTGCGTCGGTGCGGGAGTCGCAGCGATCGAGACGCGCGATCGCGGCACCGTCGCGCTCGGTCTGCCACACGCGGGTCTCGGCGCGTCCGAGTACCCGGCGTCGCACCCCTTCCTCACCTTCGACTCGGCCACCGCGACGGGTTCGCGCTGTCGCAGCGACCGCGTGACGCTGACGAAGGTCTCCCTCTTCGGCGGCGCCATCACGGCCGCAGCCATTACGGCGACCGACGGCCAGGGGAAGGTGGCCGGGCTCGAGCTCGACGGTTCCCCGGTGTCCGTGAAGGCCGGCCAGACCGTCGCGGTCGGGAGCTGGGGACTGCTCCAGCGAGGCGCGAAGGACGGGCGCCTCTCCGCCCCGCTCGCGCTGCACTTCGTGTACCAGCACGACTCGGTGCCGGCGCGGACGACGATCTACATCGCCTTCGCGGCGACGGCGCAGCCGCGCGTCGTCGTCACGCCGGTCGTCCACCGGCACCACCACCGCCGCCACCACCACCCGCAGCCTGCGAGCACGACGCGAGTCCCGCAGCCGCTCACCGTGACGCCCAAGCTCGGCTACAAGACACGCCACTACGTCTTCCCGGTCGACGGCGGAGCGTCGTACGGCGACACGTACGGGGCGAACCGGAACGACATCTACGACGGTTGGCATCACGGCGACGACCTCTTCGCGCCGCTCGGCACGCCGGTGGTCGCGGTCGCGAACGGGAAGTTGAGCCCGCTCGGCTGGGACGGGCTCGGCGGCTGGCGCCTCTGGCTCACCGACAAGAAGGGCAATTCCTTCTACTACGCGCACCTCGCCGGCTATGCGCGTTCCATCCTCCACGACCGGCAGGTGAAGGCGGGACAGGTGATCGGCTTCCTCGGCCGCACCGGTGACGCGTTCACGACGACGCCGCACCTCCACTTTGAGATCCACCCGCGCCAACTCCTGAAGCTCGGCTACGACGGTGCCGTCGACCCGACGACGTACCTCCAGAGCTGGCGCATCGTCCATTTGCCCGCGAGCGAGATTCCGCCCGCGACGCGGCTGCGCGCGCCCGCCGGGACGCCGTCGCAGGAGGCCGGCGTCGTGTGGCAGGAGCTGCTGAAGGCGCGGCACCTGATGCCGGACGGCGAGCCCGCGGTCGCGCAGACGCCGTCGCTGCGGCGCCCGTTCCCGGCCGCGCAAGAGACGACGGCGTTCGTCGATGCACGGCGTCTTGCGAGCTCCCGCTTCACCAGCAGCGACGCTCTGCGGGTTGCCTCCCGCCGCACCTGGCCGTCGATCACGCTGGGCCTCGCGCTCGCGGCGCTCGCAGTCGTCGGCTCGCTCGTCTTCGTGCGCCGTCGCCGGTCGAGCTAGCGGACCGGCCTCGCTACACTGGCCCGCGCTCGGCCCGTTCGTCTAGTGGCCTAGGACACCGCCCTCTCACGGCGGCGGCACGGGTTCGAATCCCGTACGGGCCTCTTCAGCAAAGCCCCTGCTCAGCGGGGGCTTTTTTCGTGCCGCTTCCTCACTCGGCGGAAACACGAAATGCGCTGCGCCACCCCAGGAGAGCGTCCGAACGGCCTCCATCGCCTTCGCCTTGTCCTTCCGCCGGAGATAGACCAGCGTCGTCTCGATCCGCGTATGGCCCATCAGCTCCTTGAGAGCGATCAGCTGGTCAGGATTCGCCTCGTCAAACTGGACGGCGAACGCGGCCCTGAGGGCATGGACGGTCGCGACAACCCCGGCCCGTTCCGCCACCTTCCGTACCGTCTCCCAAATCACCTTGTCCGAGCGTTCCGGGTTGCGCACCGCGCCCGGACGCCGGTTCGGGATCAAGTAGTCCTCGCCGCTCTTCCAGACGCCAGCTTCCTGCGCGGCCCGGAGAATCTCGACGTACTCGTCGGGCAGTGGCTTGACGATCACTTTGGCGCCCTTCTCGCTGAACCGGATTGTCCCCGCTGCGAAGTCGACGTCACGGAGCCGCACCCGAGCGAGCGCCCCGCGCCGAGCGCCCAGGTACAGAGCGGTCGAGAGGCAGAGGTACTCCTGCCACGAATCGCATGCGTCGAGCATCCGGCCAATGTCCTCGGCAGCGACCGTCACGACGTCAAGATCCTCCGGCCGAGGCTTGCGCGGACGCTTGAGCGAACGCCCGACGTCCGCCTCCGCGAAACCCCGCTCCCACAGGAACGTCGAGAAGCCATGCACAAGGCTCACTGCCCCCGCCATAGTCGAAGCAGCGCTTCCGACCCAGCGATTCAAGAACCGCTCGTAGCCGATCAACTCGATCTCGTCTACGAAGCAGTCGTGGAGGTCATCGCAGAGCAGATTCAGCTTCAAGCGGTAGTTGAGCAGCGTCGTCTTCTTGCGGCCCTGACGCGCCAGGTCACCGATAAAGAGGTCGATCGCCTCCGCTATCCGAGGCGGACGCGTCACGCTTCCACCTGCAGCGTCATCGGCAACTTGGCCGCATCGCGCTTCGCAATCCGCCCATTGACCTGCTTCACAACCTGAGCAGCAAGCTCGTTCGGCGTGTCGAACTCCGGCCAAAGCTCCCGGAACTCGTTCTGGACGCGATACGCCTGCCGCTCGTTCTCGTTCCAGTACCGCTGGTACTCCGTGATCGAGTAGCTCTCCTTGCCTTCCTCCATCATCCCGACCGCCCACAGGACTATGAACGTCGCGACCCGGCTTGCCTTCGGAGTCGCCTTCGTGACCGCCCGGAGCTTGCTGAGGGTCGACCACCGCTCCGCGTTCGGCCCGTACTTCGCCTCCGCGACTTCCAGACCGCCCTCGTCGTGAATCACTGCCCGCGCGATGCAGTGCCCGAGAATCGTGTCGAGCGCCCTACGACCCATACCTGACCAACCTTGTCACCTGACCGAGTTTGCCAGGTCGACCGGCCATCTGTCAAATCGGCTCAGGTGAGAGCCACTACTTGCACATGCGAGCGCCGATCCTTGCTCCGCGTTGTAGCGTCCCTCCTATGAAGCTCGCCGCTCTCCTACTCGCGGCTGCCTTTGCGGTCGGCGCGGTCGCCGGTTGCGGCGGCGGAAGGCCAGCGCCGCGCGCGATACGCGTTGCCGAGGTGAAACGAGCATTCGCGGATGCTGGACTCCGGCTCGGGCCGGTACGCGACGTCGGACTTCGCGGAGATGGCACAGCTCTTCCGCGCGGGGAGCGTCCAGTGGCCTCGCTCACTTGGGGCCCAGGAACCGAGGTCACGATATTCCGCAGCACGAGATACGCGGCTCAGGTTGCGAAGCAGATCAGTCCCTTGCCCTCGAACGTGAGGTTGAAGCGCATCTCGAACGCTCTCTTCACCTGGGTAGTCCCCGAGGCCCCCGCGTTGCGCGCGGCGATCCGACATCTGAGCTAGTTGTGCTCAGGTGGCATTCCCATGCACTGGGGCAGGCGAGTGCTACGACCCTAGATCCGCGATCAGCTGCAGAACGAAGCCGAAACCGAGCAGCGCAAGGCCGTCGTAGCTGAGCCAGCTCGCTCGCCTAGCCGACACAGCAGCTTCAGGATCATCCGCCTCCAGCAGGAGATACGAGTTTCCCGCGTCCGCACCCGAGCGGTAGTACGGGACACCGAATCTGAAGATCAGTACGACCCCCGCTATGTTCAACGTGAGTCCGATGCCGTTGAGCCACTCCACGCTCATGACCGTAACGACCGCTCCGGATTGACTTTTTCAACGCTTTCCCCGGTGTTACATGGCCGCGGAAAGCAGAGCCCCCCACATTGACTGGGCGATGAACGAGCGCCAACTCAGGGGGCGAGCCCCCTCGACCAGGGCGCTACCGCGGGCCGGGAGCAAGTGGCCCGCGAAGGCCGACGAATCGCCGCATCGGCGCCGAGATGAGCAGGGCGAGGTTTGCCAATCCAAGGACGCCCCACAGCGCCCACGCCACGCTAAGCCCGTGCTTAGTGACGTGGTAAACCCACTCGGGGATGCCCGCCAAGAAGATGACCACCAGGATGTACCAGGCGATATGCGACCGTCGGAGAAGTGACTGCACGCCCACCAGGGCGAAGAGCAGCGAAAACGCCACGGCCACCACAGCGGCTCTTCCGTGCGACCGCACGATCAACCCATCCCCTACGAGTAGCGGCACGACCCACAGCACGGCAAAGGCGATTGGTACGCGCCACTCCTCCGGTACGCGAGTCCCCACCAGAAGAAGCTACAGCGCTGGCAGGTCGACGCGAATGTCGACCAGCGTTCCCGCACGGGAGTCGCCGGCGCCGGGGGCGCCCCCTGGCCGGGGGCTGTCCCGCGGCGCCGCCGGCTCCTAAGCGGCGAGCGCAAGGTCAACAGCCTCCACGTACGGGCGCAGCAGCTCGCCTAGATTGATATCAAGGGCAGACTGCCCCTCATCGCTTATCGCGAGTCCGAGCTGGACCGCTTCTCGCCGCCGAGAGGCGTAGACCTTCGCGGGATAGCACTCGACCGCAAGCCCAAGCCGTTCAAGCGAGAGAAAGAGATTCATTCGCTCGGCCGCCCCATGGCGCAGCTCGCCGCGCCTCATCAGTTCTCCCAGATTCGACGCCTGGAGATCGGCAGGCAGCCGAGTTACTTGCGAGGTCAGCTCTGCGAAGCGCGACCGCCACACCCGACCGATGAATGGTGGCGACGTCGCCGCGGCCAGCAGCGTTTCCCTCGGACCCCATCGCTGCTGCGCCTCCAGCCGGATCAGACCGAAAGGCTGACCCTTCTTGAGCCTCAGATTCCGGCAGTAGGACCTCGCGAGGACGTTCTCGCTCTTGGCGGCCTTTAAATACACAGTCGACCGCGGGGCTCCCACGGAAGTCGTGCGCCACGCTCGCGGGAGGCGTGCAGCCTCCAGGGCATCAAGTAAGCGCTTGCCGTCCTCAGGAGAGCACGTGGCGTCGACGGCTACGTCGAGACGAGTCACCCAGGGCTCCTGCCAGCTTGCGAGGCCCATCGATTCGAGCCGAGCGCGTAACTCCTCGACTGCCGCTCCCACGCGATTGGGAGGACACAGCTCGTTCGGCTCTGCGAGCTTCGCTTGCACATAGAGCCGCGTACTTTCCGGCTTGTAGACAGCCCGCGACCGGCCCAACGGGTGCGCCCACTTCCCCAGTTGAGTCCGATGCCCAAGCACCCTCCCGGCGATCTGCTCAGCGCCAGGCATCTCTTCCAACAACTTCTGCGCCGAGCGCAGACCACTGAACTCGAACCCCAGCGTTATGTCGTCAACGCCGACCCGGACGACCGAGAACGACACGTCACGCCGCCTCATCGAGCGCCAGGGCTACCTCGCGCAGCGCAATCGCCACCGCCGCGAACGCATTAGCCGCCGCCAGATGTTCCTCGGAGTCTCCAAGCGGCGCTCGCTCGACCTCCGACGCGGCGAGAACTTCATAGTCCTGCGCCTTCGCGTTGAGCGCATCACTCGCGCTCACGCTGCCACCGTGTATCGCTTTGAAGCCTTAGCTCACTCAGCTTTCGGCGAAGCGGCTCGGGTAGTCGCGGTTCCGCAGACACGGGTTCGAATCCCGTACGGGCCTCTTCAGCAAAGCCCCTGCTCAGCGGGGGCTTTTTTCGTGCCGCTTTCTCACGCGGCGGAAACTTGAAGCGCCCTGCGCCCTAGCCCCACACCCACGGCGGGCCTACCGACTCCTCGGACGTCCTGACCCTTCCTTCGGCGACCGAAGTGGTCAGCTCGTGAGGTTCGGTTCGCCACGTCTCGGGGCGATCGACGATCTGCGCGAGGCAGGAAGCGAGCCGACTCAGCCCTTGTCCGAGCAGTACTTTCTCGATCTCGGCGCGCTCCTTCGACGGCACGGAGAAGATGGTCAGCGTCACAGTTCCAGGCCGGTTCACGTGAGACTGCGCCCGACGTGCTTCAAGGCCGTCGTACTCCGCCAGCAGGACGAGATCAGGGCGGAGGGACTCCCACCGGCGCAGCCACTTGACCCGCAGCACAGCGTCAACTCCCTCTCCTGGAGCGCCGCATCGAGCGCTCGAGCCTTTACCGGTAGCTCTGTCCCCGTCCAAGAGGTGTGCTGCGGTCTGACTCGAAGAGCATCGTGTTCCGCGAATGGCCGTCTAGGTTTGACGGGGCGTTCATCGGCTGGTTTGTCGCGCTCTACATGGCCACCAGGACCGTTCCCCGGCGTGACTCCCATTCCGGTCGATCAGTCTGTTGCTGTGTTACTTGGGGCAGGTGTTCTTGCCCTGGGCCTTGTTGCCTTGCCCTCCCTGGGGTTTGTTGGCGGTGCAGAGGAGATTGCCCGTCGCGCGGTTGCGTCGGACCACGACGGGGCCGCTGTGAGCGACGAGGAGGTTGGCGACCCTGTTGCCAATGATCCACTCCCTCTTTCCGTGGTCGTTGAGGACGATGA